>ERZ791815.1234-NODE-1234-length-16440-cov-3.795667_pt1 | contig 16440 bp, 10 predicted proteins | sample MGYA00510302_ERZ791815 | MGnify/ENA primary metagenome ERZ791815 (study PRJEB30046, sample SAMN00791995) | human gut metagenome | study: EMG produced TPA metagenomics assembly of the A metagenome-wide association study of gut microbiota in type 2... | reverse complement strand
TGACGATTGATGGTGCAGCCCATGACAGCGAAGTATTTTTAAATGGAGATAAAGTGGGAGAACATCACTGTGGATACACAGCTTTTACGATGGATATCAGCGGAGCACTCCGCTATGGAGAAAAAAATATCCTTGTCGTGAAAGTAGACAGCAGGGAGGACTTGAATATTCCACCGTTTGGTTATGTGATCGACTATATGACATACGGCGGCATTTACCGGGATGTCTATCTGGATATTAAAAATAAAGACTACATCGAAGATATTTTTATCAGGACAGACATTGGACAAATGGACGGCCAGAATGCAGAACTCATCTCTGAGGTGACGGTGCAAAGAACGCAGGAGGGATTGTTTTTAAAACAGAGTCTTAAAAATAAAAAGACAGGAGAGTATCGACCATTAGGGGAGAGTGAAATCTCCGGCACTTCCATGCAGCTTTCCTATCCGGTAGAAAATGTGATCCTGTGGGATCTGGAACATCCGGAACTTTATGAAGTTAAGACAGAATTAATCTGTGATGGAAAGTTAATGGATGAGAGGATAGACCGAATCGGATTCCGAAGGGCAGAATTCAAAAAAGACGGATTCTATCTGAATGGCAAAAAAATAAAACTGAGAGGTTTAAACCGTCACCAGAGTTATCCGTATGTGGGATATGCGATGCCAAAATCTATGCAGCAGCTGGATGCGGATATTTTAAAGAGGGAGCTTGGGGTGAATGCAGTGCGCACCTCCCACTATCCACAGTCCCATTATTTTATAGAGCGGTGTGATGAAATAGGGCTGCTTGTTTTTACCGAAATTCCGGGATGGCAGCATATCGGTGATGCTGCATGGAAAGATCAGGCAGTGGAAAATGTCAGGGATATGGTGAAACAGTACCGGAATCACACTTCGATCATTCTCTGGGGCGTGCGTATTAATGAATCGCAGGATGATGATGCATTTTACAGAAGAACAAATGAGGCGGCGCATGAATTCGATGATTCGAGACCGACAGGTGGTGTGCGTGCAAACAGAAAAAGCAGTCTGCTGGAAGATGTGTATACCTACAATGATTTTGTGCATGATGGAAAAGCAAAGGGATGTGAGCCGAAAAAGAATGTGACATCGGATATGGAAAAGCCATACCTCATCAGTGAATACAATGGGCATATGTATCCGACGAAGACTTTTGACTGGGAAGAACACCGGGCAGAGCATGCGCTCCGCCATGCAAATGTTTTGGATGCGGTGGCAGCCGAGGAGGACATTGCAGGATGCTTTGGCTGGTGCATGTTTGATTACAACACTCACAAGGATTTCGGAAGTGGTGACCGCATCTGTTATCACGGAGTCATGGATATGTTCCGCAATCCGAAACTGGCAGCGGCGGTCTATGCTTGTCAGCAGGAGAAAGAGCCGGTGCTGGAATTAAGTTCTTCCATGGATATTGGGGAACATCCGGGATGTAACCGCGGGGAAACCTATATTTTTACGAATGCGGATAAGGTGCGGATGTATAAAAATGACCGGTTCATTAAGGAGTACAGTGCCGCAGATTCTCCGTACACACATCTGAAACACGGTCCGATTCTTATCGATGATTTTATCGGGGATGCCCTGCAGGAAGAACATATGAAACCGGGACAGGAAGCCGGTGTGAAAAAAGCTTTGAATGCGTTTACAAGGTTTGGGTTCGCAAAGCTTCCAAAGTCCATTTATGCAACGGGAATATGGCTGATTCTTCGCTATCATATGAATATGGAAGAGGCAGTCCGGTTGTATAACAAATACATTGGCGACTGGGGTGGCACCTCCACAACGTATCGTTTTGAGGCGGTGATGGTGGATGTATCTACAAGGCAGGAGCGGGTGGTGAAAACAATCATCAAAGAACCGATGACAGAGCGGAAGATTTCAGCAGTGGCGGATCATGAGAATCTGATCGACGCAGAGAGTTATGATGTGGCTGAGGTTCGGATTCAGGCACAGGACGAACACGGCAATATCCTTCCATTTTACAATGAACCACTTACCTTTGAGACAGAGGGACCGATTGAAATCATCGGACCAAAGACGGTGGCTTTGCAGGGAGGAATGGGCGGCGCTTATGTGAAGAGCAAAAGGCTTCAGCCAGGAGAAAAGCAGAATGCGGCACTTATCATACGGGATTGTGACACGGAGATAAAAATCGGTTTTACGGTTCAAAGTGAGAGGAATTTTTAAAGTTTGGAGAGAATGAAAACATGACAGACAGATCAAGCGTGATTTTTGGAAATAAAATGCCGGACAAGGTTTACAAAAAGGCAGTGAAGTCCAAAAAGAAATATATGAAAAAATTTGGAGATGATTCCCAGAAAAATTATGAGGTGGCGGTCGAGAAGAACCGTTATATCGGAGATTCCCTGGGGGTTTATAATATTCTGGTTGGAAATCCGGCAGAGAATGTACATTATGATGTCAATGCACATGCGGAAAAAGGTACATTTGACACAGAAAAAGGGATCATTGTCGGAAATATCCGTATGGGATTCGGACACTACCGCATTTCGATGGCGATGGCGTCTGCGGCGAAGGCGATGGGTTATACGCCTTACTGGATGGACTTAAATTCCTATGGAGAGACGACCTGCACGAAAGTGATCGGTGCACAGAATGATCTGTATTCACTCGGCTCAAGGCTTTCGAAAAATCCAATCTTCAACAAACTGGTCTGGGAGCCAATGAATTATGAGGGATTCCGGGCATTGTCCTACAATGCGGCAGACCAGAAAAATGCGGAGCTGATGGCTCCGGTGTACCGCAATGTGCCGAAAGATATCCCGTTGATCGGAACACATGTCTGGCCGGCGCAGGCAGCCGTACATGCCGGAATGAAATACGTGGTGAATGCGATCCCGGATAACTGGCCGATGGCACTACATTTATCAGAGGGAAGCGTGCATACGATCCAGTGTCATAATTCCTATATGGGATACCGCATTTTAAATGGCATGAATAAAGATAAAGTAAATAAACCAATGCCATCTGACAGCCTTGTATACACAGGACATTACATTGACCATGAACTTGTGCAGGGCATCGAAGCGGACTGTGCGGCGCGTATCAAAAGAAAAGAGAATGGCGAGCCGATGCGTTTCCTTTTAACGATTGGCGGGGCTGGTGCGCAGAAGGAGATTTTTGCAGCGATCATCAAATTCCTGCTTCCATATATTGAGAAGAAGCAGGCGGCGTTATACGTCAATGTGGGCGATTACAAAAATGTCTGGGAATCATTGCTTGCAGAGATTCCTGAGATGAAAAAATATGCAACAGAACACTTTGATCACTGGGCAGATACGGAAGCATTTGCAAAAAAAGCACTGGATGAGAAGGAGAAAATCGAGGGAATCCACGGATTCTGGCACAAAAATATTTTCGAGGCGGTATACTGCACGAATCTTCTCATGAGAAGCTGTGATGTCTTAGTGACAAAACCGAGCGAACTCGCATTTTATCCGGTGCCGAAACTTTTCATCCGCCGCGTGGGAAAACATGAGATGTGGGGTGCTATCCATTCTGCGGAGGTGGGAGACGGAACGTTAGAGTGCCGGGATATTCCGCACACGATCCAGATGCTGGAAATATTTTTACAGGACGATACTTTCCTTTCAGATATGTGTCAGAACATTGTAACGAATAAAAAGGCAGGTCTTTATGACGGTGCTTACAAAGTTGTGGAACTTGCAATGGGATTAAAAAATAAACAGAAATGATGAATTTTCAATGGAGAAAAAGGAGATTTTTACGATGAAAGCAAAGAGAAGTTTGAGCGGCAGAGAGAAATTTGCCTATGGAATCGGGGCAGTGGGAAAGGATATGGTCTACATGCTTTCCGCCAGCTACATTTCCATTTATTTTCTGGATGTTATGGGAATCAGCGCAGCAGCGATCGCAGTTCTTTTGATGGCAGCCCGCGTGTTTGATGCATTTAACGACCCGATCATGGGTGTGCTGGTTGCAAAGACAAAAACGAGATGGGGAAAATTCCGTCCGTGGCTGCTCGTCGGTACGGTCACAAACGCAGTTGTACTTTACCTGATGTTCACGATCCCGCCGGAATTAAACGGTGCAGGGTTAGTGGCATATGCGTCTGTTACCTACATTTTGTGGGGCATGACTTACACGATGATGGATATTCCATTCTGGAGTATGATTCCGGCATTTACCGAGGCTGGAAAAGAGAGAGAGGGACTGTCTGCATTTGCACGTTCCTGCGCAGGTGTCGGCTCCGCACTGGTATCGATCGTCACAGTCATGAGTGTTGCCGCACTTGGAAAAGCATTTGGCGGAACGACAGACAATGAGATCAACCGTATCGGATACAGTAAATTTGCACTGATCATTGCAGTGTTATTTGTGATCTTCATTCTGATCACCTGTCTGTGCATCAAAGAAAAATCAACGGTCGATATGAAGAACGCTTCCATCGGTGAGATGTTTCGGGCGTTGATCCAGAATGATCAGGCAATGACAGTTGTAGTTGCAATTGTAATGATCAATACGGCCTTATATATCACTCAGCAGCTGGTTTACTTTTTCTTAAAATATGATTTCAGCCCAAGTACTTATCAGGGAGATTTTACGCTGTTTAATATGGTCGGCGGCGGATGTCAGATTCTGGCGATGATGATCCTGTTTCCGGTGCTCCGCAGATTCATGGACACGATTAAAATTTTCTATACCTGTTTTGGAATGGCAGTGACCGGATATATTTTGATCATTATCATTTCCGCAACCGGAACAAGTTCTATCGTATGGCTGTTTATTCCGGCGGCACTGATCATGGCGGCAGTCGGTGTGTTGAATGTAATTATTACCATCTTTTTAGCAAATACGGTAGATTATGGTGAATTTAAAAATAACCGGAGAGACGAATCCGTCATTTTTTCCATGCAGACGTTTGTTGTCAAGCTTGCCTCAGGAATCGCCGGATTTATATCTTCGATGGTATTATTTGTGTTCCATATCAGTTCAAACAAAGAAGCGGTAGTAACGGAACCGATCGCAGCATCCTCCCGCATGGGACTGCGTTTATCCATGACGATCATTCCAATCGTTGTGCTGGTGATCGGATTTATCGTATTTAAGAAACGTTATATTCTGACAGACCGGAAGTTAGCGGAGATTTCCAAAGAATTAGAGAAAAAACATCAGAATTAAAAGAGGAGAAAATCATGATTCAGACAGCCAATGATATTTTTGTGTTACATACAGAACATACGACCTATGCGTTCCGCAAATTGCCAACAGGGCAGTTGGAGCATTTATATTATGGAAGAAAAATCCATGTGTGTGAGCCTCTGGATGAAAATGCGGTCGCACCTTTGATCGAAAAACATACCTTTCAGCCGGGAAACAGCTGTGTCTACGACAGGGAACATGACGCCTACACGTTAGAGGATGTGTGTCTGGAAATGTCCTCTTATGGAAAGGGAGATATCAGGGAGCCATTTGTGGAACTTATCTATGAAGATGGAAGTTTTTCTTCGGATTTTGTGTATGAATCGTCTGCCCGGTTTGAGGGAAGAGAGGCGAGAGATGCAGAGGATGCATTGCCAGCTTCCTATGATGAGAAAGATCAGGTGGAACATCTCTGTGTGACGTTAAAAGACAACAATTCTGCTTTGAAATTAGAACTTCATTATTATATTTATGAGGACTGTGATGTGATCACAAGGAGTGCAAAACTCATCAATGACGGTGAAAATGCGGTACAGATCCGGCGTTTGATGAGCTGTCAGGTTGATTTTCCAACATCAGATCATGTGTTTACCTCCTTTCATGGCGCGTGGGCGAGGGAGATGCGAAGATGGGATGTCCCGGTGGCGGCGGGAAAATACGTGAATGCTTCTTATACCGGAACTTCCTCAAGCAGAGCGAATCCGTTTGTGATGTTAAGTGGGAGAGAGACCACGGAGGATACCGGGGACTGCTATGGATTCAATCTTGTATACAGCGGAAACCATTATGAGGCGGTCGAAGTGAACAGCTATGGAAAAACAAGGTTTGTCTCTGGAATCAATCCGCAGAATTTTTGCTGGCAGCTTCCGGCAGGGGAAAGTTTTGAGACACCGGAGGCAGTGATGGCTTATTCCAGAGCAGGATACAATGGTATGAGCCAGTGTATGCACCGTTTTGTGCGGGAACATATTGTGCGTGGTGCGTGGAAGAAAAAAGTGCGCCCGGTATTGTTGAATAGCTGGGAAGCTGCGTATTTCGATATCAATGAGAAAAAACTGCTCCAGCTCGCAAAAGCCGGAAAAGAAGCAGGGATTGAACTGTTTGTGATGGACGATGGATGGTTTGGTCACAGGGACAATGACCGGTCGTCGCTTGGAGACTGGAAGGTGAATACGAAAAAGCTTCCGAACGGGTTGGCTGGTCTCTGTAAAAAAATCAACGATCTCGGTATGGATTTTGGTATCTGGGTAGAGCCGGAGATGGTGAACGTGGACAGTGAACTTTATCAGGCGCACCCGGACTGGGCGATGGATATTCCGGGCAAAAATCATTCCGAGGGAAGAAACCAGCGGCTGCTCGACCTGAGCCGGGCAGAGGTGCAGGACTATATCATTGGGCAGATGAGTGACCTGTTCTCATCTGCAAATATCGCCTATGTGAAATGGGATATGAACCGGATCGTGACCGATTATTATTCAAAGACACTTCCACCGGAGCGGCAGGGGGAGGTGGCACACCGCTATGTGCTTGGACTTTACCGGTGTATGAGGGAGTTGACAGAGCGATTCCCGGAAATTTTATTTGAGGGATGTGCAGCAGGTGGCAACCGGTTTGATCTTGGAATCTTATCGTATTTCCCACAGATCTGGGCGAGTGATGACACAGACGCACTGTGCCGTGCGGAGATTCAGACCGGATACAGTTATGGTTATCCGATGTCCGTGGTGAGCGCACATGTCTCATCCTGCCCGAATCACCAGACGCTCCGAATGACACCGCTTGAGACAAGATTTCAGGTGGCAGCGTTTGGAATCTGCGGATATGAATGTAATTTCTGCGACATGAAAAAGGAGGATTTCGATGCGGTAAAAGCGCAGATCGCACTTTATAAAGAGTGGCGCAAAGTGCTGCAGACCGGTTCTTTTTACCGGGGAAGAAATTTTTCGGATCAGGGCAGCGTGTTAGGTTCATCGGCTGGAAATATCCAGGAGTGGACGTGTGTATCAGAAGACCGGGAAAAAGCGGTTGGCTTTCTGATGCAGAAACTTGTGTCGCCGAACACGCAGTTTGAATATTATCGTCCGAATGGGTTAAACCCGGAAGCCAGATATCATTTTTACAACCGTAGTTTAAAATACAATGTAAAAGAGTTTGGTGATCTGGTAAACACCGTGGCTCCGGTGCATATCAGGCAGGATTCTGTCGCACATAATCTGATCGCAAAGTTTGTGAAAATGGATGGTGAGGCAGAAGATTTCTGTGCATATGGCGATGCACTCATGTATGCCGGAGTAAAATTAAAGCAGGCATTTGGAGGCACCGGCTACAATGAACAGATAAGGCATTTCCCAGACTTTGCATCCAGGATGTACTTTATGGAGCAGATGAACGATTGACGGAGTGAAAAATTTAGAGGTGCGTTTCTTCCATGGCTTCTGTGTGTTGATAGAAATGAAATGACAAGAGGTGCTCTGTGAAAATATTGTGAGGATTGTGTAAATTTATCCATGGTTCGTTTTAGACTTTAAGTTTATGTACATTCATAAATGGACGTCTGGCTCTCTGTGTCCGTCTACGGAAAATTCTCTGCAACTTTATTTAGCGCAAGTAAATGTCAGAATCAGCATCGTTTATTGTAGGGCAAAAATTAAAAAATACCCGGATAATTTTTGCCCTACTTCTCTGCTGATTTTCTGACATGTAACTTGCGCACAATAAAGTTGCAAAGAGAGTTTTCCGTAGACGGACACAGAGAGCCGGACGTCCATTTTTTGAATGAACATAAACAATCGAAGAAGTCTAAAACGAACCATGGATAAATAAACAATCCGAGCTATTTTCACAGAGCCCCTCTTGCCATTTCATTTTTTATTGTACGTTAAAAGCCATGGAAGAAACGCACCTCCAAATTTTTCATTCGGTCAATCGTTTTTTCGCTTCGTCGATCACATCCTGGATGAAGCCTTCTGTGTCGTCGCGGACGGTCTGCCAGTCAATGTGTTCCATGTCTGGCGAATCGAGGTCGGCGCCACGGAAGACATCCGGCAGATTTTTTTCTTTTGTGATCGTTCCGATAAAGGAAAAAGTGCCAAGCAGGTCATCGCCCTGCATGACGGAAAGGTTTTTGACATTTATTTCGCAACCGTTGTCGTCTGGCTGGGTGGTGATATAGCCGCTTGCTGTAAAATTGTCGCCCTGATTTGTCTCATAGAGACAGTCCATATAGATAAAATTCACATGGGTGACAGACGGATTGCGGACATAGGTGAGTGTCAAGCGTTCTCCATTTGGCATTTCATAACTTAAAATACAGGTTCCGACATCTGTTCCGTCAATGATCATGGAAGCACCTTCTGTGATATCGGACAAATCGACCTCCATACGGCTCATCCGGCACAGGTCGGTCAGATACAGGGAAACGCGGATGTCATAGTCCGGCGTATCCATGCCTAAAAGCTCCCAGATAAAACCACCGGAACCCTCCGGGATCGTGACGAGGTATTCGTGGCTTTTTACATCATCGGAATCTGTTCTTGTTTTTCCGGTTTCCTCAATCTGAATCTGTCTGGTCAGTTCGATAATATTGGAGAAGTTGTCGTGAAACCATTCCTGATCAATATCATGTGTCAGCTCCGGTGCTTTTTTGAAATAAGTATTGCTGGTGGTCATGGCATAAGAAAGATTGTCTAACATTGGAACCATGAAATAAACGGTATTAGGATTCATATAAAAATCCATCTCGCCTACATTCAGCGTCAGAACATCCATATCGGAGATTATGGAAAGTTTCTTCTGCGCAAAAGAGCGCTCCCCGGAAATGTCCATGGAGGAGGAGTATTTAAAATTTTTGATATCGTTCAGGTAGGCTTTTCCCTCAAATGAGATATCCCCATTGAAGTAATCCTGGCATAATTCCATAATGTCAATGTGGTAGGCAATATAAGCCGGATCTTTCAGGGTATCCTGCATAAAATAAATGACAGACAAAAGCATTCTGGCACGTGGATTCTTAGAAATATAAACAAAACTGCAGAGAAACAGAAAAAGCAGACATGCAAAAAATATGCCACATCTGCGAAGAGGTTTTTTCTTTTTTCTGCCCGGATCTGTTTTGGTCTGCTCCATAAAAATGCTCCTGTTTTTATTCGTAATTGTCTATTTATTATAATATGAACGCAAAAAATAAACCACATAAAATGGATGATTTTTATAAAAAGTTAATGTACAATATAAAAGACATAAATACCATTTTAAATAATTACAAAACAGTAAGGGCAGTTTTGCAATTATGACAGGAGAACTAGAAGATGATGAACGAATTTTGCAAGGGCGGAGGCTGCACGGCGAAGCTTGGATCGGGAATTTTGGACAAGGTATTAAAAATGATACCGAAAAAAGCTGATCCGAAGCTTTTGGTCGGTTTTGACCATTCCGATGATGCGGCAGTGTATCAGCTTACGGACGAGCTTGCAGTGGTGCAGACGCTTGATTTCTTTCCGCCGATGGTGGAAGATCCTTATCTCTTTGGAAAAATCGCAGCCACCAACGCATTGAGCGATATTTATGCGATGGGAGGAGAAGTTAAAACAGCATTAAATATTGTGTGCTTTCCGGAGAGCATGGACGCCAACATTTTAGGACAGATTTTACTTGGTGGAAATGAGAAAGTGACGGAGGCAGGCGGCGTGTTGGCAGGTGGTCATTCCATCAATGATGTGGATGTGAAGTATGGACTGTCCGTGATGGGAACGATTCACCCGAAACGTATTCTGGAAAACAATCACTGCAAGGAAGGAGATCTGCTGCTTTTGACCAAGCCGTTAGGAGTAGGGATCGTCATGACGGCATCCCGCATGAAAGCAGTGTCTGAAGAAGCCTTTGACCAGGCGGTGGAATCGATGACTACTTTGAATAAATATGCGGCAGAGATTTTTAAAAAGTACGGGATACATGCCTGCACGGACATTACTGGATTTGGATTGCTGGTACATCTTGGTGAAATGCTGGGCGAAAACTTTTCCGCAGAGGTGTGGACTTCACAGATTCCTTATATCAGGGCGTGCGAGGATTATGTGGAAGAATTTTACATCACAGCCGCAGGACAGCGCAACCGCAACCATATCGGTGCACAGGTGGCATTTGAAAATTGCAGTTTTGCGATGGAAGAGATTTTATTTGATCCGCAGACTTCCGGGGGACTTCTTGTGGCAATCCCGGAAAATGAGGCCAAAAAGGCGCTGAAGGAGATCGAAGCACTTGGACTGGACTGTGGAATAATAGGAAGAGTGACAGAGAAAAAGGAAAAGAAAATCTATGTCCTGAAATAAAGAAAATACAGCATTAGTTGCCGATTGAAAAAATGTAAATAAACAGATGGAGGCATGAAAAATGAATATTCAGATTGACGCAAAAGGAAAACAGTGCCCATTGCCGGTGATCGAGGCAAAAAATGCAATTTCCGGCATGACTGAGGCAGGAATCGTGGAAGTGACTGTGGACAATGAGATTGCAGTACAAAATCTCACCAAAATGGCAGACCACAAAGGGTTAAAAGCAAAGAGCGAGAAAAAATCCGATCAGGAATACACGGTATGGATGGAAGTGACAGAAGAGTTTGTGAAAAATAATATAAAGGATGGGAATGTTTCATCCACACCGGTCACTGGGGAAAATTGTATTCCGGACATCCGAAAGAAAAAAACAGTCGTTGTGCTCGGTGCAGACCACATGGGCGAGGGGGATGATAAGCTAGGAAAAATGCTGATGAAAGGATTTGTCTATGCGCTGACGCAGCTGGAGGAACTGCCACAGACGATTTTACTTTTTAATTCCGGTGCATATTTAAGCTGTGAAGGTTCCGACTCCGTCGAAGATTTAAAGAGCATGGAGGCGCAGGGCGTGGAGGTCATGACCTGTGGAACATGTCTGAACCATTACGGATTGACCGAAAAACTGGCGGTTGGTTCTGTGACCAATATGTATGTGATCGCGCAGACAATGATGGAGGCAGATCACATTGTAAAACCATAAAGGATAAGGAAAATGAAAAAAAATATCATTATCGTCCGCGGCGGCGGGGATATCGCCACGGGCACAATTTATAAACTGCACCAGAGCGGTTATCCGGTTCTGGTGACCGAAATTGCAAATCCGTCTGCAATCCGGCGTCAGGTTGCATTTTCGGAGGCGGTCTATGAGAAAAGTTACACTGTGGAAGGCGTTACATGTTATTTTGCAGAGAATTTGACACGGGCATATGAACTCCTGAAGCAGAGGAAAGTTGCGTTGATGATCGATCCGGACGGAGCGGTGATCCGGGAGGTGAAACCGGCGGCAGTGGTCGACGGAATCCTTGCAAAAAAAAATCTTGGGACTACAATGGATATGGCACCGTTTACGGTTGCATTAGGTCCCGGATTTACGGCGGGGGTGGACGTGCATGCGGTTGTTGAGACAATGCGCGGACATAAGCTTGGCAGAATTATTTATGAGGGAAATGCGATTCCGAATACCGGGATTCCGGGTGCTATCGCAGGTGTTGCGAAAGAGCGCGTGATCCATGCAGAGTGCGCAGGTGTTTTATATGGAGAAAAAAAGATTTCCGATTACGTGCAAAAAGACGAAGTGATCGCCTACATTTATCCGGATGCACAGGCGAAGGACGCTTCCGGGCAGAGGGAAAAAGACGGTGCAGTTGCTGTGAAAGCCACTATTTCCGGGATTCTACGCGGACTCATCCGTGACGGTTATCCAGTGACAAAAGGGTTTAAAATTGCAGACATTGATCCGAGAGAATCCGAGTATGAAAACTGTTTTACAATCTCGGATAAAGCAAGATGTATTGCAGGAGGCGTGTTAGAGGCACTGCTTCATGCGGGAGTCCTTCCGGAGTGATGGAAATAACACAGACATTCAGATAAACTGACAGAGGGAAAGGCAGGAACGGCTGCAATGCTATACTTTGACAATGCCGCAACCACTTTGCAGAAACCAGAGGAGGTTGCGCAGGCGGTAAAAGAATCATTTTCTTATATAGGAAACGCGGGAAGAGGAGCAAATGAGGCTTCGCTGTTTACATCCAGACTGATTTTTCAGACGCGGAAACAGATCGCAGAGCTGTTTCATATGGAAGATGGGGAACAGTCTTCTGCGGCAGAGCGTGTGGTGTTTACCATGAATGCGACCGAGAGCTTAAATATTGTGCTGAAAGGATTATTGCATTCGGGCGACCATGTGATCACTACTGAGATGGAACACAACAGTGTTCTGCGTCCGCTTTATGAGCTTGAGGAGAAGGGTGTCAGTGTCACAATCGTTGATTGTGAGAAAAATGGAACAATTTCCTGCGAAAAAATAAAGCAGGCAATCGGTAAAAACACAAAAGCAATCGTGTGCACGCATGCTTCCAATGTGACAGGTGATGGAAATGATATCGCACAAATTGGAACTTTATGTGAAAAATATAATCTATATTTTATTTTAGATGCCTCTCAGACAGCAGGAACAATCGAGATTGACATGGAACAGAATCATATTTCTGCAATTTGTTTTACTGGGCATAAAGGACTGTTTGGTCCGCAGGGAACCGGTGGGATCGCACTGGCAGATGGAGTGTGTGTAAAACCGCTTTTATCCGGTGGAAGCGGCGTACATTCATTTGAGAGAAAACATCCCATGGAGCTGCCGGCTGCTCTGGAGGCAGGAACGCTGAACGGACATGGGATCGCAGGACTCCATGCTGCTCTGGACTGGATCAAAAAGACCGGGATCGCAGCTATCCATGAGAAAGAAATGGCGTTAGCTGAACAGTTTCAGCGAGGAATTGAAACAATTCCGGGCATTCACCTCTACGGAGGTGAAAAACGGGTGGCAGCGATCGTATCGTGTAATCTGGCGGATCTTGATTCCGCTTATGTCAGTGACTGTCTTGCAGAAAATTATGGGATTGCGACAAGGGCGGGGGCGCATTGCGCACCTCAGATACACACTCATTTTGGCACAGAAAAACAGGGCATGGTACGATTTAGTTTCTCCTGTTTTAATACGACAGAAGAGGTGGAGAAAGCAGTCAGGGCGATGCAGGATATTGCAGCGGAAAACCGTGGAAAAGTGACGGCATATGTCGGAGCCGGAGGAAAGACGTCAAGTATCCGAAAGCGTGCCGAGACATTGCGCGCAGAGGGAAAAAGAGTTTTGATCCTTACGACAACTAAAATGATGGTGCCACAGGAGCAGGAGATATTTACAGCGTATGAGCAGACCGGGCAGGAGAGCGTAATATCAGCTACAGCGTCCGTCTGGCAGGAGCGCAGGGCAGCAGAAAAGCAACTGAAAGAGCGGGTACAGTCTGTCCTTGACACATACGGCTGCTGTGTCGCAGGGAGCCTGATCCCCGGCACGGAAAAGTTTGGAATGCTGCCGGAAAAGCTGATGGAGGATCTGCTATATCTGGCAGATGAGATTCTGATCGAGGCGGACGGTTCCGCACATATGCCGGTTAAAGCTCCGGCGGAGCATGAGCCGGTTCTGTTTCCCTACATGGATGAAGTTGTCATTGTCATGGGGGCACATGCGATTGGAAAACCACTGCGGGAAGTGTGCCACAGAGTCGACTATGCAAAAGAACTTTTAAAATGTGATGCCGACAAGATTGTGACAGCGGCGGATCTCAAGACACTTGCAGAGCAGGGATACGCGATTCCAATTCAGAAACAATATCCATGGATGAAAATTTCGAAAGTAACTGGAAAAGATATTAAGCTGTGTCTGACAGCTGAAAAGAAAGATAAAGTGAGGGATAAACAATGATTCGATTTAACAGTGACTACACAGAAGGATGCCATACGGCAATTTTAGAGAAGTTAGTTGAAACCAATATGGAGCAGACAGCAGGCTATGGAGAAGATGAGTATTGCGGACAGGCGAGAGAGCTGATCCGGAAGGCATGTGGGGATGAGCGTGTGGATGTGCATTTCCTGGTGGGAGGTACACAGACGAATGTCACTGTGATCTCAGCTGCATTAAAGCATTATCAGGGAGTGATCACGGCAAAAACAGGGCATATCAATGTCCATGAGACAGGCGCTCTGGAGGCATGCGGCCATAAATGCCTTTGTATTGAAACACCGGATGGAAAGCTGACGGCTGAGCAGATCGCAGCGTACACAGATGCACATTTTGCAGACGAGAGTTTTGAACATATGGTACAGCCGAAAATGGTATACATTTCCAATCCGACAGAGATCGGAACGATTTATAAAAAGGCGGAACTGGAAGCAATTTATCAGGTGTGCAAAAAGCGTGGGCTCTATCTTTTCATGGATGGGGCGAGACTTGGCTATGGACTGATGTGCAAAGAAAATGATCTGACACTTTCTGATATCACAGCCAACACAGACGTATTCTATATCGGCGGAACAAAAGTGGGAGCACTTTTTGGAGAGGCAGTTGTGATCCGCAATGAGGAACTGAAAAAGGATTTCCGTTACAATATCAAACAGCGTGGCGGTATGCTGGCGAAAGGCAGACTGCTTGGAATCCAGTTTCTGACCTTGTTTGAGGAAAACCGGTATTTTGATATTTCCGCACATGCAGCACGATTAGCAGAAAAGTTAAAAGACGAATTAATAAAAATGGGAGTAAAATTCTATATTGATTCGCCGACCAACCAGCAGTTCCCAATCCTGCCGGATGCTGTGCTTGCGGAACTGAAAAAGAAATATAGTTTTGCTTATCAGGAGCGTATGGATGAGACACACAGTGCAGTCCGTTTCTGTACCTGCTGGGCAACGAAGGAGGAAAATGTGGATATGCTGCTTGCAGATATCCAGAAATTGTTAAAGGCTGATGAGATAGAAGCTTAAAATTTGATGGTTAAAAACATGATGAAAGAGTGGAGAGAATGATTAGTATGTCACCCAGGAAAAACATTTTACTCATCGCAACAGGCGGTACAATTGCATCCAAAAAATCAGACAACGGATTAAAACCACAGATCTCACCGGAAGAACTGATGCAGTATATTCCACAGGTGAAAGATATCTGTGATTTTCATGCTGTCCAGCTTTTAAATCTGGACAGCTCGAACATGGAGCCAAAACACTGGAAAATGATGGTGCATACTATCCATGAAAATTATGAAAAATACGATGGCTTCGTCATCGCCCACGGTACGGACACAATGGCATACACTGCGGCGGCACTTTCCTATATGATACAGAATTCAAAAAAACCGATCGTGATCACCGGCGCACAGAAACCGATCGACCTTGAGATCACCGATGCAAAATCAAATCTGCTTGACAGTTTTTTATATGCATCCGATGAAAAATCGCAAGGGGTTCAGATCGTTTTTGATGGAAAAGTCATTGCAGGAACAAGGGCGAAGAAAGTCCGTTCAAAAAGCTACAATGCATTTTCCAGCATTGATTTTCCATGTCTCGCCATGATCCAGGATGGCAATATCATGCGTTACATTCCACCGGTTCCGTATGAAGAGGAAGTACGGTTTTATGAGGAACTGGATGAAAATGTGTATCTGATCAAAATGATTCCGGGAATCAAGCCGAGAATTCTGTGCAGTGTCTTTGAAAATTATGACTGCATTATTGTAGAAAGCTTTGGGGTGGGTGGTATCCCACGATCGATTGCAGATGATTTTTATAAGCTTTGTCAGGAGTTTCCGGATCGTCTCGTGGTGATGTCTACACAGGTCGCACATGAGGGCAGCGATATGACGGTCTATGAAGTGGGACACGATATGAAAAAATACTGCCGCTTTCTCGAATCTTACGATATGACCTTGGAATCTGTCATTGCAAAAGTGATGTGGATGTTAGGCAACCGGGAGGCACTGGGCGGTAATTTAGAAGACATCTTTTATCAAAATGTAAATTATGATGTTATTTTCGGGAAAAACAGGAAGTGTTGACAGAAGTATCATCTCCCGGACAGCCCAGAGGGAAGTGATATGTTGTGAAGTGTAGATGTCAGATTTCCCAAAACAGTGTTTTTAGCGGAAACCTCCATCTGCTAGTCAAATGCAAGCATTTGACTCTCGCGACATTCGCCAAATTGACACGCCAGCGTGTCAGCTTGGCTCATTGTTCGCGGATATAACACAACATAGGCGGCTGGCTCATTTGTGGTGAATGATAGATTGCAGATGTTGTATTGGCATATGAAAAAGTTCATAGAAAATTCAGTTGATTCCGTAAAGTTCCTCGCTTATAAT
>ERZ791815.1217-NODE-1217-length-16727-cov-8.025552_pt1 | contig 16727 bp, 17 predicted proteins | sample MGYA00510302_ERZ791815 | MGnify/ENA primary metagenome ERZ791815 (study PRJEB30046, sample SAMN00791995) | human gut metagenome | study: EMG produced TPA metagenomics assembly of the A metagenome-wide association study of gut microbiota in type 2... | reverse complement strand
AATAAATACTTTTGTTGAACGAGTCGAGCCGTCAAAACCCTTTAGTTATCGTGGTTTTTCTTGGTTGACCCTATTATATCTCTAGCCCCTTTTTTCTCTATCGTTGGAACGTATTTCTGTCGGATTCCCTCATAGTTCGTGTTATCGATATCGTCATACTCTGCACCGCTTACATGATGTCCCGACCGGTTGTAGCAGGTCACCTGACAGCCCTGCCGTGCCATCCGCGTGCACAGCTCCTTTACAACGATCTCTACGCCGCCCTCTCTCGACAATCGCTTTTGCCCAAATACCGCAATTCTAAGGTTTCTCTCCATCTCGTCTCTCCAGCCGTTTTCCTTCCATGTACTGTTTTTTACTCCCCATGCCCTAACAAGCACACCTTAAACGTTTTAAAAATAATCTTCCAATCAACCCAGAAGCTGCGCTCCTTGACATACTTTACATCCAGATCCATCCACTCTTCAAAAGTGAGATCGTTGCGGTGCGGGGCGATTTGCCAATAGCAGCTCAGGCCGGGAGTCACATACAGACGCTGCTTTTCGTAGTCGCCGTACTGCTCCACCTCGCGTGGAAGTGCAGGGCGGGGGCCAACGATGCTCATATCGCCCTTCAAGATATTCCACAGCTGCGGCAGCTCATCGATGCTGGTCTTGCGGATAAACTTGCCCACACGGGTAATGCGGGGGTCGTCCTTGATCTTGAACACAGGACCATCCATCTCGTTCTGATCCAGCAGGTCATCTAGCTTTGCCTCTGCGTTGGGGCACATGGAGCGGAACTTATAGAACTTAAAGGGCTTTCCGTTACGTCCGATGCGCTCCTGACTAAAGACAGGACCCGCAGACGGATCGTCGACTACAATTGCGATGGCAGTAGCCAGCATGACAGGCGACAGCACCACCAGTGCCAGCGATGACAAGATCACATCCTGCGTCCGACGCCCGATCCAGTACAGGCGATGGTCGCGCAGATTTTCCTTTCGGTTGATTTCAACTTCCTTATCGATTCCGACTGTATTCGTAGCCATTTCTTCTCCTCACACAAATTCGCGTTTGTTTATAAGTCTCTTTTTAACCTGCTTTTGCCGTAATAGTTTTGGCTTGTACCGACTGTCTAGATGGGTGCTTCGGATTGCTTTTCTCCCACCGCATCCCGATGGCACCCAGCTTTGCAATACGCTCCTCTGTCAGCACAGCACCGCTTTTATCGGGATTTAGCCGTGCGTACCGCTGCCGTTTGACCCATTTCCCGAGGGCGTATCCACCCGGCGAAACATAATCAACAGGCACTTTCAGGTCGCCATGGGCTTCAAAATAACGCTTTGCTTCCTGATACCCTTCGTTCCACTGGCGGTCATTGCGGTTACCCCAGTACATTCCGATCCTTTCCAGCCGCATAATCTGGTCATCCGAAAGCTTTTCCTTTTGGTACGCCCACTGCTGATTTGCCACCCAGCAGCCAAGCTTCTCCCCTGTGGCTGTTACATAGGAGCGCGGCATATTCAGGTTACCGTTTTGCTCGTAATAGGCCACCGCCAAGGTAAAGCCTTTCTCCCACTTGACATCAAAAACGCTCCACACCATGCCGATTTTATCAAGCTGCGCGATGCGTTCTTCCTTCAAGCGGTCATTCAGCCGTTGCTGCCTCGTTTTTATGATCCACTGCCCTAAGGGGTAGCCTTCCGGGTCGGTGTATTTGCCGGGTACCATCAGGCTTCCGTGGGCTTCATAGTACTTTTGGGCGGATTCCAGCCCTCGCTGCCATGCAATTTCGTTCCGGTTGCCCCAGACCATACCGATATCGTCCAACCGTTGGATCTGCTGCTGGGTCAGTTGACCGGGTATCCGTCCCTCGCGCACCCGACGCTGCGTAATCAGCCATGTTCCCAAGCTTAGTCCCGCCGGGGTCGTGTAGCGTTTCGGGATATTCAAATCTCCATGCTCCGCATAATAGATGCTTGCCTCAGAGAAATAGTGCTCCCAACTGGAAGAAAGGCTTGCTTGTAGCTGCTCGAACAGCACCCGACAGTCATGCACCTGCTCGATGACCTCGAACCGCTCGGTAACGATCTTATCGCCCTCGCCGTTGGCATACAGACGATGGACCGCTTCCTGCATCTCGCTTTGCAGACCGGAAATGCTGGTCAAGCTCTCAAAGTTGTTGACCACATCGAGAATCAGCGGGGCTGCGGTATCTCCGGCGGTCAGGGCTCGCCCGATCTGTTGCTTGTAAATGATGGGCGAAATCGTAGGTCGGAACAGGATCACGCCCAAAATGCCTTCCACATGGACGCCTTCGTTGAGCATATCGATGCAGAACAGCAGCTTCAGCCGGTTGCTCGTGTCTGTCTTGAAATCCGCAAACGCTTTATCCGTATTCGGGTCATCGGAGTAAGCTTCGTACACCACAACATCCGGGTTGACACCTGCAAACCACTCCGGCACATGGGACACCATCTCGTCCATGTGCTCCTTGTTGGCGCAGAACACAATGTACTTGCCAGCCTTATTCGTGATATGGTGTGCAAAGACCCTATCCAGACCATCCGCCTGCTCTAATGCCCGGCGGAGCGCGTCCAGATACTTTTGGGTTGCATCCTGAATGCCCGGCGTACGCAGGCTATCCACTCGTGCCTGATACTTTGCAAGGGCTTTCTGGTACTGATAGACCGTGGTCACATATTTCGGGGCAGGCAAAATACCCCTGACGACTGCTTCGCCAAGGGTCATTTCACTTGCAATATGTCCATCAAACAATTCTTCGGCCATATCGCGGTTGTTGTCCAGATATCGGATATTTGTCGCTGTCAGCCCAAGTAATTTCGCATTCGGGCATAACTTTAATAACGCCACCGCACTCTCGCCCCAGCATTCAGCACCGGCACGGTGGAATTCATCGAGTATAATATAGGCAGGCTTCTGCGCTGCTATTTCGTCCAGCTGCGCCTGCGTGCAACACATCAGTTTGGCATATGTATAAAAGTGAACATTTGCCAATGGAAACTCCGGGTCGTTCTTTTTCAGGCTTTCCAGCTGGGTCTTGAAGATATATTCACTGGGGGAAAGCCAGAGAACGACCTTCTTCGGGTTGTCCTCGATCAGCTTGAACGCAATATAGCTCTTTCCGGTGCCGGTGGGATGGACAATGGCAGCCTTGCCATACTGCTCCATCATCCGGACTGCCGCACGATATGCTTTCTCGTTGTGCTCAAACAGACGCAATGCCACATTGTTCACCCCTTTCCGCAATAAAGGGGTATCCTTCACATGGAAAATGGAGGATACCGATCTTTCGACATCATTGTTTGATTCTCCCTATTATTTTATCATGGTTATATCTGGGAATCAATAGAAATCCTTACAAATGCATCCCACATGACCTTAGAAAAAACCTCGCAGAAGCTGAAAGTTTTTTACACATTGCCCATTTTCGCATGAAAAATCCAGCCAAAAACGAAGGTGAACAAAATAAGTGGTCAAATGGGTGTCCAAACTGCAGGAGGAAACAGAAATGGCACGACGGGGAGAAAACATTCACAAACGCAAGGATGGTCGGTGGGAAGGCCGGTACATCAAGGCGCGCACGCCGGAGGGGAAGATCCAGTGGGGCTACGTCTACGGCACAGCCTATGCAGAGGTCAAACGGGTACTGATCCAGAAAAAAGCAGAGACGGGCTTCTACAACCTGAAAAGAACCGACCCGACCTTTGAAGCGTTGGCCGAGGTGTGGCTTCACTCCCTGCGGAACAGCATAAAAGAATCCACCTATGCGCATTATTCGTACACCCTGCACAAATATCTTCTTCCGGTTTTGAGCAAAGTGCCCGTTGCATCCATTGACGAGAGCTTTCTGGAACAGGCTATGCAGCAGATCATCGCGCCTACGGATGCCGCACACAAGCCGCTGGGGAACTCCTCTGCCCGGGAGTGTTTGTCGATGCTGCGGCGCATCTGCAAATATGCCGCGCATTTACGCCTGATCCGTCCGATGGAACTGGAAGTAGCACTGCCAAAAGCTATCGACAAAATTTCTGTGTCTCTCTCCCCGGCGGAGCAGCAGCGGCTCTTCCAGTATGTGCAGGAGAACCCCACGCCTCGCAAAATCGGCTTATTACTAGGGCTTGAATTAGGTCTGCGTATTGGCGAGATCTGCGGTTTACAATGGGGTGATTTTGACCTGAAACTCGGCACGCTGAAAATCAATCGGACGGTCTGCCGAATTTCCTGTGGAAACGGTCACACAAAAGTAGTCATTCAAGCGCCCAAAACCCGCACCTCACGCCGGGAAATTCCAATCCCGAAACAGCTGCTTGTTATCCTGAAAAAGCTGCGCGGAAACGCCAGTAATTCTACATGGTTTCTGTCCGGCAACGAGTCTAAGCCTACCGAACCTCGCTGCTACCGGAAAAGCATCAAAGCATATCTGAAACAGGCAGCTGTCCGGCAAGTACGTCCGCACGCGCTGCGTCATACCTTTGCTACCACCTGTCTGCAGGCGGGGTGCGATGTAAAGACCCTCAGCGAATTGTTAGGACACGCCAATGCTAATATCACCTTGCAGCGTTATGTGCACTCTGACCTGACCCGAAAGCGCCGGGAGATGAACCGGATATTCTCCCATCAGGTGTCCATAAAGGGCACAAAAGCGCCGAAACTAATGGAATAACGCCGATTTCCGTCCATAGCCCTCCATTTTCCATATGGAGGATACTTTTTTGTGTCATTTTCTTGACGCCAAAAGGCCCCCGCCAATCACATTTCTGTGAAAGGCAGAGGCCTTCTGCTGCTAGATTTTAATCAGGGCTGGGGAGATAAAACAACTATCTCATTCTACTGGGTCAGTGTCCCCTTCCAGATTTTTAACTACCCCCGGAGTGCCTGATGCGGCGTTTTCCTGCTCCATTCGAAGGCGCACCGCCTCCATAATGTATTCGGTCAAACTTTGCCCCGCTTTTTGGGCTGCTACCTGAACAGCCTCTTTGTTGGGGAAGGCATCCATCCGAACGTCAAGAACAATCCGCTGGTATGTTTTATCGTTAAATTTCCGTTTGCTGGCTGTGCTTGTTTTTCCGCCCATCCTCGCACCAACTTTCTTTTGACTTTTATAGGTATTATAACACACATCTGTCATTTGTCTATCTCGTACGAGTATGCACTTTGCACAGATATTTGTACTTTTCTTTGGTGAATATTCCGTCTTGCATACTCGTACGAGATACTGTATACTCATGTCATCGGGAACACCGGTTCTCACATCCGACCATTCACCAACAATTTGAAGAGAGGTACACACATGAGTATCAACGTTTTACTGACCCTTGTCGAGCAGTACAAGGAGGCCGCCCAACTGATCGAGGCCGCGCAGGCTGAACAGGAACAGCTGAAGATCCAGATCCGCGAGGCACTGGCTGAGCGCTCCACCAACTATCTGGAAGTAGGTTGCCACAAAGTCCGCCTGTCCGATTTCTCCAGCACCCGGCTCGACAGCAAAGCCATCAAGGCCGTAGCGCCCGACCTGTACGACCAGTACAGTAAAACGGTCACCGGCACCCGCCTGAGCATCACCTGAAAAAAGCCCCATACAGTGCGCACCTTCCAAAGTTTGCACTGTATAGAGCCCACTACACCCGCCGGGGCGGGCTACACCAATATTATACCTGTCCCGGCCTTTTTTATCAAGAGAAAGGACCGAAAAATCATGAAACAGACTGTCAAAACCTCCCGCGCTGCCGGTCAGCTGGAAAAGATGTTCCGCGAGCTCAACAAGCACTACTTTGCAGGCAAGCTGCCCGAGCCCATCATCAGCCTGAAAAAGACCCCGTCCGCCTATGGTCACATCACCTGCTCCAAGGTCTGGCAGGCAGGCGGCGAGAACAAGTACGAGATCAATATTTCGTCGGCTACCCTTGACCGTCCTATTGAAGAGACCGCATCCACCCTGCTGCACGAGATGGTGCATGAGTATTGCATGGAGACCGGCATCAAGGACACCAGCAACAACGGGGTCTATCACAACCGGCGCTTTAAGGAGCAGGCCGAGGCACACGGCTTGACTGTCGACCACCACGAGAAATACGGCTGGACCATCACGAGCCCGTCTGAGGAGCTGTTGGACTTTATCATCTTCCAAGGCTGGCAGGATATCCAGATGGGTGAGCGGCTGGCATGGTCGGATATGGCAGGCACCGGAGCCGGCAGCAAGGCACCCGGCAGCAGTCAGACCGGAGCTCCCAAGCCTCCCAAGGCAAAGAGCAGCACCCGGCGGTGGGTATGCCCCAAGTGCGGTACCATCATCCGGAGCACCAAGGACGTGCGGGTCATCTGCGCGGACTGCATGGAGCTGTTCGTAAAGGCTGACTAATCATAGCAGGACAGAGAGCGAGGGCACGAGTGAGAGTAGTGCCGATTTTAAAAGTGCACTCGTAAAGACAGAGATCCGCCGGGCTGTGAGAGGACGCCCATTATTTAAAGGAGAGCAGCTATGACCATTATATCAGAACGTTTGCAGCACCTGCGCCTGACGCACGGCTATACCCAGACCGAGCTTGCCCGAACCATGGGTGTGACCCGCCGGGCAGTCTACGCTTGGGAGCACGACAAATGCCCCGAGATCCCCCGCCTGATCCAGCTCGCCCAATTCTATCAGGTATCAACTGATTATCTGTTAGGGCTGACGGAGTGAGGTGTGCCCCGCCACCGGAGGCCTTACCGGATACTTTTTGCGCGCTATAGTGCGGTCAACCATCAGTCCGCACGACGGCAGCCACAACGCTCCATATTTTTAAAAGTGCACTTGTAAATCCAACTAATGGAACATATTGCGTTCCTTCCTACGCGAAGCATCCATTGACTTATTGACTGTCGTATCATATAATAATCGTAATGGTCAGTTAAAATTATTCGTTGAGATTGAGAGGACTTTATGAAAGTTGGAATCATAAAAGAAGACTTAGCGTTCCCAGCTCCCCAAACATTTTGGGAAAAACACGCATGGCATAAAGCTGCAAAAAAAAATCTTAAAAGTCAAACCAGAATATGAGGCTCTTTGGAAAGATCGTCGTGTAGAGTATCTTGAAGATTTCAGGGAAGCCGTTACACGGGCATATTTTGTCGATTGTATTATAGAAGAACACCCTGAATTAAAAAAAGAATACGAGAGAATATTGGAAGAAGACAAAAAATCATTAACAAGGAGGGTTGGAAGCGAAGAGAGTATCGATTATATCAATTCGACTTTTCTTTGTTGGTACTACGATTACCTTCGTAATCTCGCCGATCCGGGCGTAGTAGAACGTGAACGTGAAGTAGCTCGTCAAAAGTACGCTCGTCTTCGTGAACAGCACAAAGTCGAAGAACAACAAGCCGCCCGCAAGGAGCAGCAAGACCTCGCCAGCGGTAAGCGTGTCATCTGTCCCTACTGTAAGTCCACCAACACTGAAAAGATCAGCACCGTGAGCCGTGCTGTGTCTGTGTCTCTCGTTGGAGTAGCTTCGTCTAAATTAGGCAAACAGTGGCACTGTAACAATTGTAAGAGCGATTTTTGACAAAGAACCAAAACAAAAAGAGCCGCACTGGGACACTACCAGTACGGCTTAATATAAGAAATAATGGGAAGCTCCGAAGAACTCCCCATCTTTGTGATTAGATATAAGTTACAAACTCAAACCTGAGAAGCAACTCTTTGTATCTACATTATATGCGATTTAATCTGCTTTGTCAATGTCTTTTTTTAACTCTATCAAAAAATCCAACAGATCAAAGTTATCTTCTAACTCAAACAAACGGCAAATTGAATTTAATAGCGCTTGAGATTCTTCGTATTTTGATGATATATCGTCGAACTCCTCTTTAAGACTATTGTATTCGTTTTCTAGATCAAGATAATAATGAGCTAGGTCGATTCCGTTTGCAATGGCTTGATCGACCCGTTCCATTTCATCTTTAGACAGATCACATACGTAATCTCCAAGTCTTGACTTGCAAACTGTTACAATATGAGAAGTATTAGCTTGTCCGTCAAGAAGAACAGAGGAATCGGTAGGATTCAGTCGTTCATTTAATGGAACCATACAAGGAAGGCCACTTTGGTTGTGTGTAATTGGTACAACAACTGTATTACTAGAGCATCTGTTTGGCAAATTGTCTTGAACGATAATGGCAGGTCGATCTTTCTCGATTTCACTTCCTATTCCAATTCCAAAATTACAATAATATACCTGCCCGCGTTTTACAATGCGCTTTTTAGCTTTTTCCGACTGAGAATCAAGATAAATCTTTTGTTTTAGCCAATTGATTTGATTTTGTGTTCTGATAAGATCAACATCAACACTCATAATTTTACACCTCACTTGTATGAAGTGTATCACAATTATGTTTACTATGTCAATCTTTGTAGGAACGAGTTTGATTAAGCGCAAGCAGAAACAGTGGCATTGCAAAAACTGCGGCAGCAATTTTTAATCGCCTGCCCCTGACCCAAAACAAAAGCACCCTGCCATTCAACATCGAGTGACAGGGTGTTGTATTATGTGTGTCATAATGTCCGATTCTATCATCTGTGTATTATCCCCACAAGTGGTTACGCCACCGGGACTGCATACTGTGTTATAAGTAAACTTTTAAAGAAAAGAACACTCCCAGCGGATTTTCGGCTCGATTATTGGTTTCATCACTTTTGAGCATATCCATTTGCGTCGTGAAATGCGACGGAATTATGAGCGGACTTTGATTCCAGTCATAAGGTCTGTCAAACACATCTCCACTTGTGGCGAAAGTACAGAATTGAACCACGGCGCACATTTTTGAGCACCATCTACATCTCCCCAAAATTGGGGACACCTTTCTTGATGGGGTCAGTCTAAGCGACCTCACTCCAATTTAGGCCGTTGCAGGTGCGTACTGTTTGGCACAGGGTCTCATACGGCAATCCCATCAGCGCAACAAAGCTTATCTTGACCTATTAAGCTCGGTACCCAACTTGAGTACTGAGGTCAGAAATCACATACAGATCGTCTTGACCCGCTTTCAACTAGCATCAAATTGAGGCGGGTTGAGGGCACACATAAGAAAAACCGTCTTGAACCATTAAGCTCGGTCCTCAATCTGAGGACTGAGGTCGAAAATCACACGCAGACACCTCTTGATTCACTTTCAACTTTGGTCAAAATGACCAAGGTTGAAGGAAATGGAACGGTAAAATGTGAAATTATTCATTGCAATCTGCATGGAGTCATGGAGTTCTACCAATTCAGCACACAGCCCGGCGGATTTATGGCCTTTGAAACGATCTGGAACTTTTGCACGTTTTTTGTGTATCTGTTTGAGATCACACATAAGAACGACCATCTCGCCCCGTTGAGCTCGTTATCCGAATTGGATAATGAGGTCGGAGGTCACACGTCTTGATTCGCTTTCAACCGTCCTCAAAATGAGGACACTTGAGGAGAATAGAACGGTAGTACGTGAAGTTATCTGTTACAGCTTGCGCAGTGTCATAGAAATCTGCCGCTACAGCTCCCATCCCACAACCAACGCTCTTATAGACTGTATATATCATAGTCAAACGCCCTGCTGCCCGCTCCTATCCCCTGCTGGTGTACGCCACTGCTATACATTCGTGACACATTTCGACACTTTATGACGTATTTGGACGCTTTTCGCCTGTTTTGGCATATTTTGCGTTACATTTATTTCGGACTGGATAAAACTGGTCCAAATATGTGTAATGGGGATGATGTCAAAATGGTTACTTCCGATTTATCCGCCCGTATCAATGATGTACTGCGCTATGTCGGGATCACCCGTAACATGAACGCCTACATTATTCTATCACAAGCTCTGACGCTGATTGCCGAGGACGAAGACCGCCTGCGAGCTGTGGAAAAAGAGATCTACACGCCTATTGCCGACAAGAAACTGTACGAGCCCAAAGCAGTCCAAAGCACGATCCGCCGGGCATATAAGGTTGCATAGTATCTCTGCCCTGATCGCGTACAGGAGCTGGCTGGCTATCCTCTGAATGGTCGCCCCTCTGCCGTGACCATGCTCGAGTTGCTCTATAATGGTGTCGCCCGCTATGACGATCTCTCTATTCTGAAATAAGCGTCTTTCAATAGCAACACCCCGCTACTCTATGTCGAGCAGTGGGGTATTTTTGCGTCTTGATGATGTTTCAACTAGGGACAAAATGTCATCAGTTGAATGGAATATAACGACAGAACGATAAATCGAATGTTACAATCTGTGCAGTATTATGGAAATCTGACGCTTATTAATGGTTGTACAGTTTTGAGTCATATCGCACAAGTGGTCGTGGAATGCCACTCCCTTTTGGTAGCTTAAAATTCAGCCACGAAACGGTGTCCACAGTGCAGGCATTCTTATATTATACGGTAACACGATATATTCCGTTCGAGGTATACTTTTTAATTGTATCAATCCAGATAGGACAACAGCTTGTGATACCATCCGCCGGGCAGACGCTTACCAGAGGCCACACAATCCACACTGCACCACTATTTCATCAGATCATACACAGACACAAGCACTTATTTACCAATCATCGACAAATTCCTATTGATCAGATACCAAGCCACAGTTAAACATTCCACTTTAATTCTTGCTGATAGTTCTTGACCTGCTTGCAGCCAAACGATTACCATCGTTCTTTTTTGCTCCAAAGAATCTACGATCAGCTCGCATTTGCTCACCGATCTCAATTCATTTGTCGCAAAATAATTAATAAGTATAGAATTAATATGGAATGAATCACCGCTTAAAAATTCACATTGTATAATATAAAAAGTGAAAATTTGAGCGGTAATTATGTATGTAATCTGTGCAGTATCCAGAATCTCACGCGTTCATTAGTTCCAATCCATTTTTGTACAGATTCTACGAATGCATTGTAATCCTTCAATCTGCTATTGATTACCCTTAATTCAGGCATATTTTGATTCTTATGCCGATCTTTTGGATTTGTGATGCAGCCTCTTTCTACGAGTTCTTTGCGCATGATTTCCCAAGGAATTTTTTCTTCTAGATGCTCTTCAATATAGTCCTCCAGCTCTTTAAACCGTAGCGGTTCGATTTTGCTCAGAAGCGCATCACTTTCTGCAACAGCATACAACATTCCCCATTGATAGCCTTTTTCCATCATCAGTTTGAGCGAATCCATCTGAACGAGGTATTGATGTTCTGCGCGGCGTCTCCACTCCCAGCCATTACCGTATTCCTCGCGGTTAACCGTCTGGCCGTACTTATCCAGCATCTTCACAATACCCGGCTTATGCAGGTACTCTTGCCACACCTCAGGATCAGACTTTCCATCTTTCCATTTCTTTGCTGGCTCCAGCTGTCTTTTTATGATATGTTCGCGTTCCTGCTTGATCCGGTCACTGCTGTAGCCTTTAAAGTACACTGCGCAGGTGTCCTGTTTGCTTACCGGCCGCTTTCGTCCCAAAATCTGCGCGTTTATGATCGGATCCCACAGCCTGCTGATGATACAGATCAATTCCGGGTCTTTGATGTTGACACCATTGTAGAACACGGTCGTCACAATTGTGATCCTCTTGCTCAGCTTCCCATCCTGCAGCACCTCTTCCAGCCCATCAAACTCTCTTGCTTCCGGGCGATAGGGCGAGCATGCCGTGGCGATCTCACCTGCAAACTCGTCTTCTAATTCTTTCACCAGCTTTCTTATTTGAGCCATCCGATCGACAAATACCAAAACCTTTCCCCGCCTTGCTTCCTGTCGGATTATTCTGATTTCCTCAGCATCCGTCCAGTAAAAGACCGCACGCTCCACATAGCTGTAGTCCGATGGGATATGATAGTAGTTCTCCGGCAGAACTTCATTAGTCTTATCCCGCCAACGGTGAAAGAACGGATGTGCGGTCGCACTCATAAAGATCACCGGGCGATACATTGTCAGATCGTTCAGCGTCACATAGGAGAGATCGATGTTTTTATTGATCGCTGCATCCGTTAACAGATAATGGTATTCGTCTGCCACTATATAGTTAAAGATTTTGAAGTAGTTCATTACTCCCTTCGGGTTGCCCTTGCAGAACGACTCCATCCACTGATAGGTCTCTACCCGGATCGTATCTTTATATTTATTCGTTACTCTGGTTTCGTAAACGAACTGCCGAAGGTCATGATTCCAACACCCAACCTTCTCTTCCGTCCTTCCAAGCCGCTCCACTTCCTGTTGGATCTCATTTCGCAGGGGGACACGATTGCAAAGATATATAATTTTCCTGTGCTTTTGATATGTCCATGGCAGCAGAACATTCAGAATAAAGTAGGTCTTACCTGAGTTCACTCCTGCATCAAAGACAATTCTGGTACCGTCACGCCAATTTTTATAGTCCTCCTTCACCAGCTCCGTGATGCGTGTCCGCTTCGGCTCGCTGACCACCTCCGGGATCACTGTCGGTTCCGCCGGGAGCAGCAAAACGCCCTCTCCCTGTGGAACAGATGTCTCCTCCGCTGCAGTCACCTCCACCTCCGGCGCTGTCTCTGCCTCCTGTCCGGTACAGTATCCTTCCTGCAGCTCGGCGGGCTCTGGCGTCTGGGGACTGGATATTCCTTCCGCCTCTGCTGCCTGTCTGGTGGGCTCCGGTTCTGCGTTCAATTGTTCCAGCTCTGCAATCGCTGCACGGGCGCTTTCTGTCCATTCCCGCTGCTCTTCCTCGGTCAATGGGTTCTCCTTGCAGTTGCGTAGATATTCCTCATATTCGTGGGTTCCGTTCTGTTCATCCAAAAGCTTCAAGTAGAAGCCGTCAAAGGGCAGTTTCGTTTTCATATGTTACACTTCCTCTATAATAAAATATAAGGCGCACAGCCCAGCCATCTTGCCAGACCATGCGCCAGTTTGTTCAGCGCCTACCAGAAAAAAGCTCTGGTCAAACGCTTCGTTCTGTGCTATTATAGGGGCGGGAACTTTAGCAACACATATATATTCCCGTCACTATTACCGCTTTGCCTGCGCCAACAGGTAAGGCGGTTTTTGTTTTACTGTTGCGCATGGGATCCTGCCTCGAGTGCTGCCGCCGCTTCTGCAAACGTCTGCATGGCGCTGCTGTAGCCGATTTGGAACGAATGCTCGGCAACGGACGCGACCAGCCCTTCCAGAATATCAGATAGGGTCTCGTTCTGTGCTTCGCCCAAATATGGTCGAACAAGCACATCCAGCTGATGAAAGCTTGCCTCCGTAGCACTTTTGAACTTCTCCTGACTCTGCTTGATTTCGTCAGCGGTCTGAAATACATCTTCTAAAAAGCTCATTTTATTCTCCTTTTTTAGCATAACACTGCCTCTGGACGTCCTGCCCATTCCACAGCCTGCTCATTTGCTTGGGCGCGCTGTGCACTGCCGGCAGCCTGGTAAACAGTCATCTTTAGCTGCGGTGCGCCGTCCTTGTTCAGCCACGGCTCAACGCTGATTATCGTGTTTTCCGGGTTATCCGGTCTGTCCGCCAGCCGCATTATAAAGCCCTCTGCAAACGATTTTCCCCGCTGAAGCGGTTTCACACCTCCGGCGCATTATTGACCTTCTGCGCCTCGAGCCATTCCATCAGCCCTTCGCAAAAGATGTGATAGCTGTTCCCCACCTTCATCGTAGATTTTTGTCAAGCGCCTTCCCTTCATATCTTTGGCATTTTTGTTTACGATGGCACATTACCAGCACATGGCTCATCAAAATCGTAATTCGAGACCCTCTGGTACATCTCCTCGACGGTCTCCTCCGTAACGCATCTGATGAGCAGTTCCGGCTCTCCCGCCTCATTCAGGATAGGTCTGATCCGTAGCGTTGTACCGTCGTCCAGATGGTACAGCAGCCCCTTGTGCAGTGGAGCGTCGTAAAAGCAGGGCAGGATGCACATCTCCGTGTCGGCCGTTTTTCCGGCCAGAATGTTGTTGAGCGCTGCCTCTGCGTACTGCCTCTCTTCACGGTTCTCAGGCAGAAGGCTTGCATCATTGAAGTACAGTTCGATCATATCAGTTCCCCTTTCATTATGCACATTTGTTGTTTTGATTGTTCTTCAGATCCGGGGCAAAAGCCTTATCCGCCGTGCAGACGGACTGCAGCAATCCCCGCGCCTCGCGCTCCAAACTCTGAAGTTCGGCGCGCACCTGCTCCCACTCCTTCAGCTCTCCGCTGGCAACTCCCTCACGCATGGTGCGCCTTACAGCTTCTGCCAGCGCATCCTCCAGCCTTGCATGATAGGTACAAATATCGTACTCTACCCCGCCGTCGGCCTTCGTATGCGCCTTTTTCAACATATAGCACGCACTGCTCGCGTCCAGATAGTAGTTGTCAAAAATCTTTAGCATAACATACCTCCATTACTTTTTACCATTGTTTTTTCAGGCGGTACACGGCCCAGGCTCTACGAGCTATCCATCCTGTGCTCCCTCCTTGATTTATTATATTTTGAGACGATCTAACCGTCTGCCTTCAGTGACCCGGGAATCAGTCCAGCCAATCACCTATCAGGTCTATGGGATTTTAGCTGCAGCAGCACATCCCGTGTAGTCCTTGCGGAGGCAACACCTTGCTACCTCGTCCTCGGGTACAGATTCAGCCCTCTCCCCATGATGGCATCCCCTTTCTTAAAAAGTTGGTCCGAAATGGACCCTTGCGAGACTCCCATATCGGTCATCCACGCAGCGTAAGTATACTCCCATTGAATACCAATGTCAAGAATTTTTTCAAAGGTGACTACCTAAAATAAGAATTTATCAGCATCGTCAGTTCTTGCTCTTGGTTTTTATTCATTTTTTCTTTTTGCCGACATTGACAATTTAGAATTTCGTAGTATTATATAAACATCTATTAGAAAGGAGTGTTTCGAAATGCGCATCGGCCAGAACATCAAGACGATTGCAGAGGCCAAGAGGATTTCCATCAAAGAACTCAGCCGCATGGTCGGCATCCCCTATACCACCTTGTATAATATGGTGAATCGCAACACCGATCGGTTCGACCTCGGTCTGCTGGAAGACATTGCACGCTCTCTTGACGTACCCATTGGAACTCTACTGGAATCGGGAGATCTCTCCTTAACCGAGGTTTTGGGCAACCATTATTCTCCATGCAGCAACAGAACCCTCTCCACGCACCGCCCACCCGAATACGAATCCGAAAATTCACGAGATTCCGACGATCATCTTCCTAACAACACTGAAACGGAGAATTCTATTCCGTTTGATATAGGTGACAAAAGATACGATACTTTGTGCAATTTCGACCGGCTAAACGCTCTCGGGAAGGAAGTCACCGTAAAACTTCTGCTTACCATAAGGGCTCATCAGTTTGACGGGGATCTGCGGCGTCAATTCATCTTCCTACTGAAGCATTCCAATAATAAGGCCGTCTATCAGTTGAATCAGGCTCTTGCGAATCTTGTCTTTATAGATAGCTTCAACGATCAATACGCCACCCCCAGTTCCATCGAACTCCTCAACCTTTTAGACCAAGAAATCGACTGATCTTACACCTCCGTTACTCTCTCCGCAGAGCAATGGGGGTATTTTTATGCCCGTCTATCAAAAAAGCAGCCCCACCACCCGGCGGGGCCACTCTTGAAGTGTACGATTCAGTTTTTACAGGTTCATCAGGGGGCTGGTCTGGGTACCGCGATCCACGATGTCCTTATCCTTGATGCCCAACAGGTAGCGCTGGGTGATCATGATATTGACGTGCCCCATCAGGCGGGAGACACTGTACAGGTCCAGACCGTTCTTCAATTGCATCTGTGCAAAGGTGTGGCGGCAGGTATGAGGGCTGACCCGCACCGAGGGCGAGACCCCCACTTCTTTTGCGGCGTGCTTCAATATCCGTGCCACGGCTTCATCGGTCATCGGCTTGCCGTTTTTGCTGGGGAAGAGGTTCTTGTAGCGGGTAGGGTGCTCTTTCAGGTAGCCATCCCGGAGCGTGCAGTACTTGACGAGCTGCTTGGAAAGTGCGGGCGATTTGGGCACGACCCGTTCCTTGCTGCCCTTGCCGTGCTTGACCAGAATATAGTCCTGCTTGATGTCCTCCGGCTCCATCAGGATCATTTCGTTGCAGCGCATCCCGGTATCGAACAGCAGCATGATGATGGTCTTGTTCCGTACCTCCAGAAAATCCTTGCCGTCGTAGAACTGAATCATCCGCTTCATCTCAGCCACTGTAAAGGTATCGATGATCGTCCGGGGCTGACGGAGGCACTTTACCTTTTTGGCCGGATTATCCCGCTCCTCCAGATAGCCCTCATTGACCAGATAGTTAAACCATGTGCGCCACACCTTGAGCAGGTCGTTGATATAGCGGGACGTGCTACCCGCGTCCTGCTTCTCCTTCATCAGGTCCCGGATGTGGCGGGGACGGACGTCTTCCAGCTCAGTGATCTGCTTCAGCTCCAGATATTCCAGCAAAAAACGTGTCGCAGCCTTATAATTGCGCACAGAGCCTTTAGCCAGATGGCGGCATTCACAATCGTAGATAAATTCATCACGGAGATCTTTCAAACACATAAAAAAACACCCTTTCCTTCATGGCGGACCACAAAAGAAAGGGTGAAAAATTGCTAGATAAGCTTATCGTACCAAATCAAGCTTGTTCGTAGTTGAGCAAGACAAACTCCAGCCGACAAATCATCCAATTTTTAACGCAGCTGCGCAATTAGCAGTTCTCAGCGAAGTACTTAATGGTACGGACCATCTGAGAGGTGTAGGA
>ERZ791815.1203-NODE-1203-length-16906-cov-3.806065_pt1 | contig 16906 bp, 18 predicted proteins | sample MGYA00510302_ERZ791815 | MGnify/ENA primary metagenome ERZ791815 (study PRJEB30046, sample SAMN00791995) | human gut metagenome | study: EMG produced TPA metagenomics assembly of the A metagenome-wide association study of gut microbiota in type 2... | reverse complement strand
CTCCCGATCACAAAAAAATCAAAAAAAGTCGCAAAAAGAAAAAAACGACAACAGCGGAGAGAGAAATCTCCGCTGCCGGGTCAATGATCGTCTATCCGATTTTACAGGTAATTCGCCAGCAGGCACGAAAGCACGGCCACCGAAAGTTCGAACGAACAGCTTCGCCGCAAATGCTCGCCCAGCCGGCCGACGGCACGGGCCAGGTGTTTCTCGACGGCCGTCTCGGAGATGCCCAGCCGCGCGGCGATTTCGCGGTTTTTCAGCCCTTCGAAGCGGCTCATCCGGAAAACCTCGCGGCAGCGGTCGGGCAGCGCGTCGACAGCCTTCTGCACCTCGCGCTGCAACTCCTCGTAAAGGCAGGGCTGCTCGGCGTCGCTCAAAAAATCGTAGCTGTAAATCCGCTCCTCACCCCGCATGCGGGCCGTGTACTCCAGTTCGTGACGCGCCACGACACCGTTGTGTTTCAGATAATTGAGACAGGCATTGCGCACCATCGTGAACAGCAGCGAGGCCAGATCCAGCTCGCGCAGTTCACACCGCCGCTCCCACAGGCGTGCAAAACTGTCCTGCACCAGATCGCGCGCCGTTTCATGCCCGGCGACGAACCGGGCGGCATAGTTCACCAATCGGGGATAGTAACGCCGGAAGAAGCATTCGAAATCGGCCTCGTTGCCGAATCGGATGCCTTCGAACAACCGCTGGTCTGACGGCGAAGGTGTGGGCATGGCGGAATCTGGACTTTTGCCACAAAAGTAACGTTTTTTTCCACGCCGCAAAATTTTCGACCGTGACAAAAACGTGACACGACGCGCCGGGCGCAAAAAAAAGGCGCTGCCGTGCAGCGCCGCCGGTTTTCAGGCCTGACCCATCTTGGGACCCGCGTCGGGCGTGGGCTGGGGCGAGGGAATCTCGATCTTGCCCACGTTGCTTTCGTAGCGCACGATGTTCTCCTGCAACGAACGCAGCAACCGTTTGGCATGCTCGGGCGTAAGAATGATGCGACTCTTGACGCGCGCCTTCTGCACACCGGGCAGGACCGTCGCGAAGTCGATGATGAACTCCGAAGTGGAGTGCGATATGATCGCCAGGTTCGAATAGTGGCCCTGGGCCACGGCGTCGTCCAGTTCGAGGTCGATGCCGAATTGTTTCATCTCTGCCATTGTGGAGTACTGTTTCTGCAAATTTATTCATTTTCAACGAACGATATGCAAGCCCGGGGCCAAAGTTTTCGATATTTTATCAACATATCCGACCCGCGGGACAACCCGCCGCACCCTTTTTTTGCCTTTTCATAGGCGGATGTCGGAGCTTTTTTGTATCTTTGCTTCGCAAATACGGAAAGCCGCCGCAGAGCCGAAGACAACGCCTTTTTCCGGGCCGTCTTCCGCGCAGGGGCGATAGTAAGTAACAGGTGCGTCGCTGACGCGCAGCAAACCGAAAAAATGGCATTTGAAATCGTCGAAACCCTGTTCCGCGGCATCTGCGTAGGCGTCGCCGCTTCGATCACGGTAGGTCCCGTGGCAGTGCTCTGCATCCAGCGCACGCTGTCGAAAAGCCGCCGCTCGGGCATCGTTTCAGGCATCGGCGTCGCCTGCGCCGATACGTTCATGGCCATGGCCGCACTGTTCTTCTACTCGATGCTCCAGACCCAGATCGAACAGTACAACACGCTGCTGCGGGTGATCGGCGGCATCTTCGTGGTGATCGTCGGCGTTTTCATCTTCGCACAGAATCCCGTGCCGCAAATCCGCCGCAACCGCGCGGGCAAAACCTCGCTGTGGCAGGATTTCGCCTCGATCTTCGGGCTTACGATCGCCAATTTCATCATGGTAATCCCCTACATCCTGGCCTTCTTCGCGGTGTTCAAGATTTCGGGCGGCGACATGGCCGACCACACCTTCGGGGGCTTCATGCGCTCGCTGTTCGTCATCGCCGGGTTCTTCGGCGGCGCGGTGGCGTGGTGGACCCTGCTGGCCTTCGTCATCAACCTCTTCCGCCGCCGCTTCCGTCCGCGGCACATGCTCACGATCAACCACGTCGCGGGACTCATCATCGGCATATTAGGCATTTACACCATATTATCGACCTTCTTTGATATATTCCCCAATGTCGGACACTAAACACAGGATCATCATTGCCGTCGACGGCTTTTCGTCGTGCGGAAAAAGCACCTTCGCCAAAGCCATCGCGGCCCGCCTGGGCTATATCTTCATCGACACGGGCGCCATGTACCGCGCCGTGACGCTCTACGCCCTCGAACACGGGGCCATCCGTTCGGGCATCGTCGACGAAGAGGCCGTCGTGAAGCTGCTGGACCGCATTTCGATCACCTTCCGCTTCAACCCCGAGCGCGGGGCCAGCGACATCTACGTCAACGGCGATCTGGTCGAGGGCAAGATCCGCACCATCGAGGTCTCGAACTGCGTGAGCCGCGTGAGCGCCATCCCCGAGGTGCGCCGCAAACTGGTGGCCATGCAGCAGGAGATGGGCCGCCGCCGGGGCGTGGTGATGGACGGCCGGGACATCGGCACGGTGGTGTTCCCCGACGCCGAGCTGAAACTGTTTATGACGGCCGACACCGCCGTGCGCGCCTGCCGCCGCTACAAGGAGCTGACGGGCAAGGGCATGTCGGTGACGATGGAGGAGGTCGAACGCAACATCCGCGAGCGCGACAAGGCCGACATGAGCCGCGCCGTATCGCCGCTGCGCCAGGCCGACGACGCCATCGTGCTCGACAACAGCCACATGAGTGTCGACGAACAGATGGCGTGGTTTATGAACGAGTTCCAATTAAAAATAAAAAATTAAGAATTAAAAATCCGACGGCACAGGTCTCGGCCTGCAAGCCGGAATCGGTTCACAACCAATTTTTAATTTTTCATTCTCAATTTTTAACTACGCAGTTATGCGTGTTGAGATCGACGATAAATCGGGCTTCTGCTTCGGCGTTGTCCGCGCAATCACGGAGGCCGAACGCGCCCTCGGGGAGGGCGGCACGGTCTACTCGCTGGGCGACATCGTCCACAACCGCATCGAGGTCCAGCGCCTCGAACAGCTGGGGCTGCGGACCGTGACCCACGCCGACATGCCGCACCTGGCGGGCTGCCGCCTCTTCATCCGCGCCCACGGAGAACCTCCTACGACCTACGCCGCCGCCCGGGAAATGAACATCGGGATCATCGACGCCACCTGCCCGGTGGTCGCACGGCTGCAACGCCGCGTGAAGGAGGCCCACGAACGGATGCGCCCCACAGGCGGGCAGGTGGTGATCCTCGGCAAACGGGGCCACGCCGAAGTGGTGGGCCTCACGGGGCAGGTCGCGGACCCGACGATCGTGATCGAACGGGAGGAGGACCTGGAGCTGATCGACTTCTCGCGTCAGATCTATTTCCTTTCGCAGACCACGCAGAGCATCGGGCTGTTCGAACGGCTGGGCGCCGAAATGCGCCGCCGGGCCGCCGATGCGGGGCAGGTGTACATCGACGACACGATCTGCCGGCAGGTATCGAACCGCGAACAGCACCTCACGGAGTTTTCCGGACGGTTCGACGCCGTGGTGTTCGTCTGCGGGCGCAAGTCGTCGAACGGCAAGGTCCTCTCCGAGGTGTGCCGCCGGGCCAACCCGCGCACGCACGTCGTCGAGGAGGCTTCGGAAATCGACCCCGCATGGTTCGAAGGGGCCGCGACGGTGGGCATCTGCGGCGCCACGTCGACGCCCAAATGGCTGATGCAGGATGTTGCCGACGCAATCGGCAACCTCAATTCAGAATTCAGAATCCAAAATTCATAATTATCGCCCGCCATGAAAAAGTATATCGTCCGCTCGTTAAAATATTTCTTCGCCCTGTGCGTTCTCTGTATAGCCCTGATGGGGCTGATGCTGATGACCGGGACCTCGGCGCTGTCGCTCGACGACACGCTCTACGTCATGCTGCACACCGACCGCTACCTGATGCTCTTTGCGGCGATCGTGGCGCTGGCGGCAGTCTACCCCAGATTCGGGTTCGTGGTGCGCCGGGTGGAGGGCGACATCGAGGAGAACCGGGAACAGATCCTGAACGCGTTCCGTTCGGCAGGCTTTTCGCTGCGTTCGGACGAGGACGGGGTGATGACCTTCCGCGCCGACAATTTCGGCCAGAAGCTGATGCTGCTGGGCGAAGACGAGATAAAGGTTTCACAGTACGGACAATGGATCGTGCTCGACGGCATCCGCCGCGGCGTCGCCCGGGTGCAGTACCGGCTCGATTCGTATATACACATGACACGCAATGATTAGAAAATACCGTTACCTGCTCACTGCGGCGGCCGCTGTCGGCGCCGCGGGACTTCTGACATTCGCCGCCCGCAACGACTTCGGGCTGGGCCGCAACATGGAGATCGTCGTCAACATGATGCGCGAACTGTCGCTCAACTACGTCGACCCCGTGGACCCCGACCGCCTGATGGAGGGGGCCGCCGCCGGCATGGTCAGCGACCTGGACCCCTACACGGAGTATATCCCCGAGGAGGGGATGCAGGATTTCGAACTGCTCACCACGGGCAAGTACGACGGCATCGGGGCGCTCATCCGCCAGAAGGACGACTACGTCCGCATCGCGCAGCCCTACCAGGGATCGCCCGCCGACAAGGCCGGGCTGAAGATCGGCGACAAGATCCTCTCGATCGACGGCAAGGACGCCAAAGGCTTCACGACCGAGCAGGTCTCCTCGCGTCTCAAGGGCGAGCCGGGCAGCAAGGTCAAAGTGACCGTCGAGCACCTCGACGGCACGCAGCAGACGGCGGCGATCCGCCGCGAACGGATCGCGATCCCGGGCGTGCCCTACGCCGGATGGGTCGCCGACGGCATCGGCTACATCCGCCACAGCGACTTCACCGAAGGATGCTACGAGGAGATGCGCGCGGCCATCGAACGGCTGCGCACCGAAAGGCCGCTGAAAGGGCTTGTGCTCGACTACCGCTCCAACGGCGGCGGCATCATGCAGGAGGCGGTCAAAATCCTGGGAATGTTCGTCCCCAAAGGGACCGAGGTGGTCAGCACCAAGGGGCGTTCGGAAGATTCGAAGCAGGTCTTCCGCACCGACACGGAGCCGATCCTTGCAGACCTGCCGCTGACGGTGCTGATCAACGGCAATTCGGCGTCGTCGGCGGAGATCGTCGCCGGGGCGTTGCAGGACCTCGACCGCGCGGTGCTGATCGGCCAGCGCAGTTTCGGCAAGGGACTCGTGCAGTCGCCCCGACCGCTGGGCTACAATGCCATGCTCAAACTCACCACGGCCAAATACTACATCCCCTCGGGCCGCTGCATCCAGGCCATCGACTATTCCCATTCGCAGGAAGGTTCGGTGCGCGCGGTGCCCGACTCGCTGATCTCGGAGTTCACGACCCGCGCGGGCCGCAAGGTCTACGACGGCGGCGGCGTGATGCCCGACATCGCGACCGACCCGGAGTACATTTCACGCTTCGCCCTGACGCTCTACGCGCTGGGATTCATCGAGGATTTCGGCGACGAATACACGCGCCGCAACCCCGGCCGGCAGATCGACATCCGCACCTTCTCGATCACGGACAAGGACTACGCCGACTTCGCGGAGTTCATGCAAGACAAGAAGGTCCCCTACGAATCGGACACCCGCCGGGCGCTCAAGGCGCTGAAAAAAGCCGCCGAGGACGACCGTTTCGCCGACTTGAAGAACAAGTTCGAGCAGGTGGAGGCCGAGTTGAAGGACGACACGCAGACCAACCTCGAAACCTACCGCACGCAGGTCGTCGAGACGATCAACAACGACATCGTCATGCGCCACGGCTACCAGGCCGGCGTGATCGAGCACTCGCTGTCGGGCGACAAGGAGGTGAAAAAGTCCGTCGAGGTGCTCGGCGATCCCGCAGAGTACGCCCGAATCACCCGCGAGCAGGACACCAAGCGCAAGTAAAGACATGAAAATCAGGACTGAATTCTTCTCGTTCCGCAACCGGGTGGTGGTGATCGTCGTCGGGGTGACGCTCGGCGCCCTGTCGCTGCTCTACACCAACGACATGGCCCGGCGGCTCAAGGAGAAGGAGCAGCACGACGTGGCGCTGTGGGCCCACGCCATGGAGCGCGTGACGCGCGACGTGCTGGGCGGCTCGATCCAGGACCCGTTCGTGGCCGACATCATGTCCAACGGCAACAACATCCCGTTCATCATCACCAACGAGAACCTCGAAGTCATCAACTCGCACCTCATCCCCGAGAAGATCATCAACCATCCCGGACGGCTCCGGAAACAGATCGACAAATTTTCGGTCGACACCCCGCCGATCCCGGTGAAATTCTTCTGGTCGTCGCAGCATTACCACATCATCTTCTACGGCAAGTCGGCGCTGCTCAAGTCGCTCTACTACTTCCCCTACGTGCAGCTCCTCGTCATCACGGCCTTCATCGCACTGGGATTCATCGCCTTCCGCTCGTCGAAGCACGACGAGCAGAACCGCGTCTGGATCGGACTGGCCAAGGAGACCGCCCACCAGCTGGGAACCCCGACCTCGTCGCTGCTGGGATGGATCGAATACCTGCGTTCGCAGGATGTGGACCAGACGGCCGTCGAGGAGATGAACAAGGACCTCACGCACCTGATGAAGATCGTGGACCGTTTTTCGAAAATCGGCTCCGAGACGCCCCTCACCCCGGCGAACATCAACGAAGTGGTGGGCGAATCGGTCATGTATTTCCGCAAGCGCATTCCCCGCAACGTGACGCTCGACTACAACGGACTGGCCATCGCCCCCGTGCAGGCCAACATCAACGCCGCACTGTTCGAATGGGTCGTGGAGAACCTGATGAAAAACTCGCTCGACGCCCTGCAAGGCCACGGAGCCATCGACGTGCGGATTTCGTCGGACGACAGGAGCGTTATGATCGACGTGAAGGACACAGGCAAGGGCATTCCCAAGAGCAACTGGAAACGCATCTTCGAACCGGGATTCACGACCAAGACCCGCGGCTGGGGCCTCGGGCTGTCGCTCTCGCGCCGCATCGTCGAGGAGTACCACCAGGGTAAGATCGCCGTCATCGACTCCGAAATCGGCAAGGGAACCACCATTCGCATCACACTCAAACGCCACTTCGCCTGATGAACTCCTCGCCGGCACATACGCAACCCGCAGTGCCTGCGGCGGATTCGGTGTCCGGAACTCCGGACGCACCGGCCCGGACGGGATATGTCCCCGGTCCGGATACGCTCCGGGCGGGAACGGCCTTTGCGGGAACGAACTTTGCAAACCCGGCCTTTGCGGACGGCAGTTCCGCGCCGTTCTCCGTTGCAGCCCCTTCCGAATGGCGCGACACGACCTCCGCCGCAATTTTCGGAGCGCAGTCGACCCTCGCGGAACCCGCGCGCATTCCGCTCGCACCGCCTCCGCCGCTCGCGGAAAACGCCCTTTTCCAGAGTTTCGTGCTGCTGCTCGCCGCCACCTACGCCATGCTGCTCTACCGCAACCTGGGCGACGTGCGCACGCTGCTGGGCCGCATCTCGCGCGACGCGGCCACGGGCAAACGCTTCTCCGAGGACCCGGGCGGAAGCGGCTACTCGCGTTTCCTGAACATCGCCACCGCCATCGGCCTGCTCTTTCTGGGCGTCGCGGCGGTCAAATACGGCGACACGCTGATGCCCGGCCGGCTGGCAGCGTCCATTCCGCAGGGCGCAGCCTTGATTTTCAGCCTGCTGGTTTCGCTCGCCTCGCTGGGCATAGCCGCCTATCAGACAATCGCCGTGCGGCTGGCCGGAGCGCTGACCCTCTCGCAGCCCTTCATCGCACAGCTCATGCTGCTCAAACGCACCTGTTTCGCCCTCGGGATGATCCTCATTTCACCCCCGCTGCTGCTCTTCGCACTCTGCCCGCAGGGCACGGGCGGCGTCTGGTTCTGCATCATCGCCGTCGAATTGGCCGCAGCGGCCGCCTTATACCTCAAGGAGACATTAAACCTGTTTCTTTCCAAAAAAGTTTCGATTTTGCATTGGTTTTTGTACCTTTGCACCGTGGAAGTCTTCCCTGTCAGCCTATTATGGCTGCTTGCAGTAAGATGAAACGGCAAAGACAAACCTAAATCAATTCGCAACATTGAAAGTAAAGAGTGTATTAGTTTCGCAGCCGAGGCCCGCTGTCATCGAAAAGTCCCCGTTCTACGAATTGTCCCAGAAACACCACGTGGAAATCGCCTACCGGCCCTTCATCCGCGTAGAAGGCGTCTCCCTGAAGGAGTTCCGCGCCCAAAGGGTCGAAATACTCACGCACACGGCCGTCATATTCACATCGCGTACGACAGTCGACAGTTTTTTCCATATCTGCGAAGAGGCGCGCATCACCGTGCCCGAAACCATGAAATACATCTGCCAGACGGAGGCCGTAGCGCTCTACCTGCAGAAATACATCGTCTACCGCAAACGCAAGATCTCGTTTGCCGACGGCTCGTTCACGTCGCTCATCGAACTGATCATCAAACACAAGGAGGAGAAATTCCTGCTGGCGTTGAGCGAACCCCACAAACCCGAACTGCCGGAAACGCTCGCCAAGCTCAAACTCTCGTTCGATCCCGTCATCCTGGCCCGCACGGTCGCCGGGGATCTGGACGACGTTAAAATGGCCGACTACGACCTGCTGGCGCTCTATTCGCCCTCGGACGTGAAAACCCTCATCGAGAAGTTCGGAACCGACGGCCTGCCCGCCGTGGCGGTATTCGGCGAAGGCACGCTGCGCGCCGCCCTCGGGGCCGGAATCACCGTGCTGGCCAACGCCCCGACGCCCGAAGCCCCCTCGATGGTCAAGGCCATCGACATCTATCTGCAAAAGGTACAGAAAGGCGAGGAGATCGAGCCGGTGGAACTGGTTACCGACGCCCGCAAGGAAGAGTTCATCCGCAGCCAGCAGCACAAGCTGGCCAAGAAGGGCCGCACGCGCCGTCCGACCACGGAATCCCGCAAATAAGGGCCGCAAGCCCCCTGCCGCCATGTCCGCACACTCGCTACCCCGCACCGAAAGGCTCCGTTCGCTCGGGGCCGTGCGCCGTCTGTTCGAGAGCGGCGAAAGCGGCTTCATCTTCCCGTTCCGCTACGTGTGGTTCGCGGAGCCTGACACCGAGCAATCGGTCGAGGTGCTCTTTTCCGTCCCCAAAAAGTTCCACAAACGGGCCAACAAACGCAACCTCGTGCGGCGGCGCACGAAGGAGGCCTACCGCCTGCAAAAGCAGATTCTGCACGACGGCCGGCCGGTCAACCTGGACCTGGCGCTGATCTACTCGTCGAAGGAGACGCTGCCTTATAAAACCGTCGCAAATGCAGTCCGCAGGATTCTGGAATCGGTCGTGGAGCATCTTTAAACAGGCCTGCGCCCTGCCGCTGATCGGACTGGTGAAGTTCTACCAGCTCTGCATCTCGCCCTTCACGCCCCCGTCGTGCCGGTTCACCCCCACCTGCTCGCAGTATGCGCTCGAGGCGTTGCGCAAATACGGCCCCCTGAAAGGATTGTGGCTCGCCCTGCGGCGGCTGTCGAAGTGCCATCCGTGGGGCGGCAGCGGCTACGACCCCGTGCCGTAGCGCAAAAACGGCCGGCCAACCGGCCGACCGTCCCCCTCCTTCCGAAGAGTCGCGTCACCATTTGCTTTTGAACCCATTTTCCTTCCGGCAATAAAGATCATATCCTTTTCGGAGAAAAACAATCCCGACCCTGACGATCAGGGTCGGGATTCCGCCTTTAAACAGAACGATTCGGCCCGGACGGACAGATCAATCGTGCAGGTCGTCGCACCGCTCGGCCGCGGACTCGAATTCGAGCGTCGCATGGGAGATTCCGGCATGGTTCAGGAGGTCTTTCAGATCGTGTTTCACCTCCTCCATACGGGACAGGCTTTCGAGCACGACATGGGCCGTCAGGGCGTTTTCCGTCGTACTGATAGCCCAGACATGGATGTGGTGGACGGCCTTCACGCCCGGAACGTCCGTCATCTTCCGCCCGATCGCGGCCACGTCGATCTCCCCGGGAACGCCGTCGAGCGACAGACGCAGGCTGTCGCGCGTCAGCGACCAGACCGACGCCACGATCACCGCGGCGACGACCAGTCCCACGACAGGGTCGACGATCGTCCAGCCCGTCCACGAGATCACGAGTCCCGAAACGAGCACCCCGACCGACACCAGCGCATCGGCGGCCATGTGCAGATATGCGCCCTTGACATTCAGATCACGGTCCTTGTCCTTCAGAAACAGCCACGCCGTGAAGCCGTTGATCGCCACCCCGACGCCCGCCGTCCAGGCGATGGCGCCGCCTTCGACCGGCGCGGGATGCAGCATGCGGCCGATGCTCTCGGCGACGATAACCCCCACGGCGATCAGCAGGATCACCGAGTTCAACAGTGAGATCAGCACCGTGCTTTTCTTGTAGCCGTAGGTGTAGCGGGGCGTAGCCTGCGCCTGCGCCAGCCGGAAGGCCAGCATGGCCAGCAGCAGGCTGGCGACGTCGGAAAGGTTGTGCCCGGCATCGGACAGCAGGCCCATCGAGCCGTAGGAGAGGCCGACGGCGAATTCGACGACGACGAAAGCCACGTTGAGCGCAATGCCCAGAATGAAGGCCTTGTTGAGCGACGTAACCGTGCGCTCGTGGTGATGGTGTTCGTGTGTCATGGCTGCGGATCGGTTATGGTGTCCTTGATTTCGGAGAGTTCGACCAGTTTGTTGACGATGGCGTAGATCGTAAGTCCCGCCGCGGAGTGAATTTGCAGTTTCGCGGCAATGTTGCGGCGGTGGGTGATCACGGTATGGGCCGAGATGCAGAGCGCATCGGCGATCTGTTTGTTGGTCATGCCCTTTACCACGCAGACGATGATCTCCTTTTCACGGGCGCTCAACGGCTCGGGTTTCACCGTGCGGGGACCCGCCGCCGCCAGCCGCTCGACGGCCGGGATGAAGAGTTCGTCCTCCACGGCGTTGTGCGAGGCGAGTTCGTGCTCGCAGTTGAAGATGTCGAACAGCACGCCGTTGAGTTCGTTCGAGCTGCCCGAAGGGTAGTATTTGATGATGATATTCTTCAGCTCGCGCAGCTTGATATCAATCTGGTCGTGCTGGCGGCGGAAGATGTCGATCGAATAGGCCGTGTTCTTCTCGCCCGAGAGCAGCGACTCGACATACGGAAAAACGGTCTGCTCCTCGTAGGACATGTGGCGCTGCACTTCGGCGGCATACTCGTCGAAAAAGCGCATGATGGCGAACGAAACGTCGCTTAGGGCGCAGTCGACCGCCTCGATCAGTTTTCGCCGGATGGCCGGAAGCCGGAAGTCCAGGAAATAGCCGTGGGAGTTGTGCAGATAGTCGGTCAGCGAACGGACCGAGACCTCGCCGGCCAGCTCCGCGCCGTTGCCGAAGTTCATCAGCATGTTCACCACGGCGAGGAACGTCGCGGCGTCCACCCTGCTCTCGGCGCACACCTCGGCGATGGTCTTGTCGCCGAATCCCAGCGCAATGCCGAAACGGCTCATCACCTGCAACACGGCATAGCGGTCGCAGACCAGATCGCACATCCGGTCGTCACCCGCATATCCACCATTTTTATACATAGACAACGTGAATCCGGTGCATCGGATTGATTTTTTTTCGCCCGGATTTCAAACATGGAATGCACCGGATTCCCGTTACAGCGCCTACCGCGCCGGTTCCATATTGACAATCCTCCCCAATTCCCCTTTGCCAAGGGGGACTTATACCTGCCATCAGGTATTCATTTCGACGCCACAAAGATATGCGGACAAGCGCCGTGCCGCAATACCTAAAAAAGGGTATTTTCAGCGGCGTCCGATATCCACGTAGGTCGTCTGCAACATCGTGCGCCCCACGTCGAGCAGTTCGGGATTCGTCTCCGTCACGGCACGGCCGCCCGTCGCGTCCCACACCGCCTCGCCCGAGGCGTCGACCACGCCGAAACCGTCGTTGAAGGCGTAGTAGGCGAACTTACGGGGGGGGGTCGGTGCGAAAATGTCCTTGCTGTAATCGAAATCGTCGTGCGGAACGCCCAGTTGGGCGAGCAGCGTCGCGGCAATGTCGATCTGCGAGGCGTAGTCCTCCACCACACGCGGCCGGGCGACGGCCCCGCCCGTCCAGATCATCGGAATGCGGTGGCGCAGCGGTTCGTTGTAGGCCAGCGTCCGCGGGTAGGGATAGCCGTGGTCGGCGACCAGCACGACGAGCAGGTTTTCCCACGCGGGCGAAGCCTTCAGACGGTCGATCATCTTCCCCACGCAGTCGTCCGAAAAGGCCATTGCGTTCAGCACCCGGTCATCGAACTTCGCATAGGGGACGTCGAAGGGCGTATGGCTGCTCAACGTCAGCAGTCCCGCGAGAAACGGCTCGCGGGATTCGCTCAACGCGATCACGCGGTCGGCGAACCAGTCGCACATCAGCCGATCGTCGTAGCCCCAGTCCGAAGCCGGGGCGTCGAAGCGCAGGTCCTTCTGCCAGATCAGCTCCTGCCATCCCGTGGCGTACATGTAGGAGGCCTGGTTGGTGAAATTGAGGTCGCCGCCGTAGGCGAAACTCGTCTTATACCCCTCTCCCGCGAGCGAACGCGCCACCGAGGGCAGGTTGCGGCTCTTGGCCGGGAGTTTCATAATCGACATGCGCGTCTGCGCCGGGAATCCGCTCAAAATCGCCACCTCGCCGCGGTCGGTGCGGAACGAATTGGCGAAGAAATTCTCGAACCAGACGCCCTCGCGTTTCAGCCGTTGCATGTTGGGCATGACGGGTTCTCCGTCGACCTCGGCGTCCATCACCGTCCGGGCGAAGCTCTCCAGAATGACGATCACCACATTGGGCCGCAGCGTGTCGAGCACCCGCTCCGTGGGTCCCGCAGCCGGACCGTTGCCCCGCAGGGCGTCGAACTTCGCGGCCCGCGTCTCTTCGTCGAAGAAGGGGTATTCGCCGGCATAGTCGGCACGGTCGCCGAGACTGGACAGGAACGAGAAAACGGGGTTCGTGGCCGCATGGTTCAGAAACGGCACGGGGCTGAAATAGACCTTCGAAACATTGGCCACCGAGGCCCCCAGCCCGCCGCGGATCGCCAGGAAGTCGAATCCTGCGAGCACGACGACGACGAGACTTCCGGGCAGGGCCAGCCGCCAGCCGACGGGACGTCCGTCGAAAATGCGCAGGATGCGACAGTAGGCCCAGAGCATCGGCGCGGCATACGCGGCGGCCAGCAGCGTCTGCCGCACGCCGAGCCAGAAATCGACGCTCGCCATCGCCTCCTCGGGATCGGAGAGGTAGATCAGCACCGTCGCATCAATGCGGAACCCCCAATGCTCGTACAGCGCGACGTCGACGGCGAAGATCACGGCCGTCACCACGGCGATCAGCGCAAAATAGGCTGTCAGCACGCCCCGCCACACCCGTTCCGGGATACGCACCCACAGCGAGAGAAGCACGGCCAGGAGAGGCAGCGCGGTGACATAACCCGCGACGGTCATGTCGAGCGTCAGCCCGTGCCACAGCACCTCCATCCAGCCCCCGAAACCCGCCCCGGCCGCCTCTGCGGCATACCACGCCATAAAGACGGGTTTCTGCACGGCCATCGCGAGGACGGTCGCACAGAACACGGCAACGAGGAAAGCGAGTTTTCGGCGCATTACTTACTCCTATTTTTTGATTTCAGACAGGGTGGTTTCGGGCATCGCGCCGCACGGGACGGATGGGCAGTGCCGAAGTACGCCCCAATCGTCACGCGCAAGGGATGTGCGGAAATAGCCGCATAAAACCGAAAAACTATATTTTTTCGCCGTAGGCCAGATCTCCCGCATCTCCGATGCCGGGAACGATGTAGGAGCGCGAAGTCAGCTCCTCGTCGACGACGGCCGTCCAGATCGTGGTGGTCTGCCGCGGCATGTTCTTCATGGCATAGTCAAGCCCCTGCTCACTGGCGACGACCGCGGCGACATGGGTATGGGCCGGCGTACCGCCCTTCTCGCACAAGGCGTTGTAGGTCAGCACGAGCGACGATCCGGTGGCCAGCATCGGATCGACCAGCAGCAATGTCTTGCCTTCGAGGCTTCCGCACGAGATGTACTCGACCTTCACGGTGAACTTGCCGTCCTTGGTGCTCTTGCGATAGGCCGAGACGAAGGCGTTCTGGGCGTCGTCGAAGTAGTTGAGAAACCCCTGATGATAGGGAAGTCCCGCACGGAGAATCGTCGCCACCACGATCTGCTCGTCGATCATCTCGACGGTGGCTTCACCCAGCGGCGTCTCGACAACGCACGGTTTGTAGCTGAACGCTTTCGATATTTCGTAGGCCGTGATCTCGCCGATGCGCTCCATGTTGCGGCGGAAACGCATCGAATCCCGCTGAATCCGCTTGTCGCGGATTTCTGCGATGAATTTGTTGAGAACGGTGTTCTGCTGGGAGAGGATATGCAACGTCATGGTTGAGTGGGTTTGGTTGGTTGTCAGTAGAGGAAATTGTTGAACGGATAACGCCCGGCGTGAATCTCGCGCACCATGCCGTACAGATCCGAGCGGAATTTTTCCAGATTGGTCTTCGCCAGCGCCGAGAGGAAGATGCAGGGCGTGTTGGCCCGTGCGATCCAGCTCTTTTTAAGCTCCTCCAGCGAGAGGTTCTCGCGCGTGGCAGGCGTCAGGTCGTCCTCCTCCTTCTCGATATAAGTATAGGCGTCGACCTTGTTGAAAACCAGATAGACGGGTTTGTCGCCCGCGCCGATCTCCTGCAGGGTCTGCTTCACCACGGCGATCTGCTCCTCGAACTGCGGGTGCGAAATGTCCACCACATGAACCAGCAGGTCGGCTTCGCGAACCTCGTCCAGCGTCGATTTGAACGACTCGATCAGTTCCGTAGGCAGTTTGCGGATAAAGCCCACCGTGTCCGAAAGCAGGAAGGGCAGATTGTCGAAAACCACCTTGCGGACCGTGGTGTCGAGCGTGGCGAAGAGCTTGTTCTCGGCGAAAACCTCGCTTTTCGAAATCAGGTTCATCAGCGTCGATTTGCCCACGTTGGTATAGCCGACCAACGCCACGCGGACCATTGCGCCGCGGTTCGAACGCTGCACGGCCATCTGGCGGTCGATCTTCTTGAGGTCCTCCTTCAGTTTGGCAATGCGGTTGCGGATGATGCGGCGGTCGGTCTCGATTTCGCGCTCTCCGGCGCCGCCGCGGGTTCCCGTACCGCCCCTCTGGCGTTCGAGGTGGGTCCATAGACCCGACAGCCGGGGCAGCATGTATTCGTAATTGGCCAGCTGCACCTGCGTCTTGGCGTAAGCCGTCCGGGCACGCGACATGAAGATGTCGAGGATCAGACGCGTGCGGTCCAGCAGACGGCAGGGCATCTCCTTTTCGATGTTGCGCGTCTGCGAGGGAGTCAGTTCGTCGTCGAAGATCACCACGTCGATTTCATGCTCCCGGCAATACGCGGCGATCTCCTCCAGTTTGCCGGGACCGACGTAGATGCGCGACGAAGGCTGCGGCAGCCGCTGGGTGAAACGTTTCACCGAACAGATGTCGGCCGTCTCGGCCAGAAACTCCAGTTCATCGAGAAACTCCTCGGTCTGGCGCGGGTCCTGGTTGTCGCGGATGACGGCGACCAGCACGGCGCGTTCGCGGCAATCGGCCGCGGCGACAGGCTGGGGATTCAATTTATTTTCTTCCAAAACAATTCTATTTTATTTCCGGTTTCAACTCCGGCTTCCGCCGGGTCGGACAACGTGCTGCAAACACGATGCTACAAATAAGGGTATCCGCCCGAAAGCAGGATACCCTCAAAAAGTTCAGCCGTAACGCCTTAATTTGCATGCGGAACTCGACCGGCAGGGCGTATCTGACATGCACCGTCTGATTCCGCCGTTTCCCGGGGCTCCATTCGGCGATTCGTTCGACACACGGCCCTTTCATCCGCCGGCGAACGGCCGGGCGGATATTCCCGTCCCGGACTTTAGTTATGTACGCGGAAGTCTACCGGCAGGGTATACTTCACGCGAACCACCTGGTTACGCTGTTTGCCGGGGCTCCACTTCGGAGACTTGTTCAGTACGCGGATGGCCTCCTCGGAGAGCGAACGGTCGGGCGTCTGAAGCACCTGAATATTGGTCAGACGGCCGTCCTTCTCGATCACGAACGAGAGAACCACACGACCCTGGATACCGTTTTCGAGGGCGATCTGCGGGAACTTCACGTTCTGCTGCACCCAGTTGCGGAAGGTATTGAGGTCTCCGCCCTGGAACGAAGGCATGGTCTCGGCGATCAGGAACGGCTGGTCGTCCTCGATGGTCTCTTCGGCCACCTCGACCTGCTGGATCACCTCGGTATTCTCGTCGAACTCGGCGAAGTCCACTTCGGTGGTGATCTTCGTGTCGTTGGTAACGACCTGCAACAGGTCGGCGATAACCTTCACCTCTACACGCTTGGGAGGCTCGGGAGGCTTCTGGTCTTGGCGGGTGATCTCGACGATCTCCTCCTCGACGATGGCAGCCTGCAAATCCATCTTTTCAATCTTGCGCTCCTTCGGGGTGTAGGCGAAAGCCCCGATCACGAGGCAAAGCGAAATGACCAGACCGATTTCGAGCAAAAGACCCCGCTTGTTCCGGAGGTCCGCTTTGGGTGATTTCTTAATTTCCATTTATCTCAAATAATTTTAATGTTCGGGCAAAAAACGGGCATAGGGGCGCTATGCACCACAAATATATGGATAAAAATTCAAAAATGAACATACGGACGCAAAAATCTTCATTTTTTACCTACTTTTGTCGCAGGAAACAGCCCCCGGAATCGCAGGAATGACACATCAGGAATCGTTATACGGCAAAACGCCCGACCAGCTCGCAGCCCTTTGCGGCGAGCTGGGAATGCCGCGCTTCGCCGCGCGGCAGATCGCCCGCTGGCTCTAC
>ERZ791815.1182-NODE-1182-length-17171-cov-3.902547_pt1 | contig 17171 bp, 15 predicted proteins | sample MGYA00510302_ERZ791815 | MGnify/ENA primary metagenome ERZ791815 (study PRJEB30046, sample SAMN00791995) | human gut metagenome | study: EMG produced TPA metagenomics assembly of the A metagenome-wide association study of gut microbiota in type 2... | reverse complement strand
ATTCAAAATCAGAAAATTTGGTGTCAGTGACGTTATTGCAATCACGGCGGCAGGAAAGACCGCATTTTACTATGTGGACAAAGAAGCACTGGTAAAGTTCAATGGCTTTCTGGCACCAAAAGCTGAGGGCAGCTACCTGATTTTGAATGAGGGTGGCTATCAGATAGAAGGCCAAACAGATACATGGAAAGTCATTGACGAAAAGAATGTTCAGGAGCAAAGATTTGTGCAGCTTGTCTGTGAACAGACAAAAAAGCAAAGGCCGGATATTATTCTTCATGACAACGGAGTTTTGGTGGCGCAGACGATTTACGGGTTTGATAGTTCGGTTATGAAGAAAATCGAGAAGTTTCTTCGAGAACAAAAGCCGGAACTGCTGCATTACCAGAAATTTTTGGAGAATGGCACCGCAGAACGTGCCAAGGAATCTGGCACAGAGCAGAATTACAACATGATTGATGGCTGTGTCAACAATAATCCGAAGAAACCGCGTATCATCGGAAATCGAATTTCGGTCCTTGACCGCCTGCACATCAAACTGGAAGAGCGAAAACAGAAAAGTCAGCCCCAACAGCAGCAGGAAAGAAGCCGGAAAAATTAAAAATCCGATGTAGTGCAGAGTGGTGGTTCCCTAAAAGAAGCCGCCACTCTTATTTTGTAACTGAAACGGAAACAAAAAATTATGAAACTCAAAAATAGTTTCCAAATGATTGATATTCTTGGCGAGAGAGCGTATAATATAAGTACAAGAATAGGAGGCGATTATATGCTGGATGTAAATATGATAATTGCAAACAACATTCAGGCTGAACTGAAAAAAGAAAACAAAAAGCAAGTTGATCTGGCAGAAGGAATTGGAGTCTCCAAGCAGACAATGAGCAAAATCATGAATGGTGCAAGAGCAATCAACGCGATTGAACTTCATAAAATTTCTGAATACCTTCATGTGTCGATGGATTCTCTGATGAAGATGCCAGAAAAGCCGATGGACACGAATGTGATTCATGCGTTTATGGGGCGTGTTAAAACTGAGGAAGCAAGAAAGGGAATCCAGCTTGCGGATGAACTGTCCGATATGATTCTGTTCCATACTAGGGTGTGCGAGAATGGGAAAAAGATGGAGCAGCCCTGGGAGGATAAGTGATGAACAATGTTCTGGAAGATAGCCTCTTTGTAAGCCAAAACAAGAAATTTGATGAAATCCAATCCATCGTCAGGCAGTTTTCGGCAGAGTATGTCGGTAATTCTATTATCAAGGACAATATCTTTGCTGTCATACAGAACTATGCCAGAAAGAAAGAAATCGCGCTGGAAATGCTTCGTTACCCGATCCATGATGATGAATTATGGGCGTTGACCTTTTTGAAGCAGGATACGATTTTTGTGTGCGTAAATACAGCACTTCCGCTTTGTAAGCAGTTTTTTGCTGCGGCGCATGAGCTGTATCATATCTACTGCTATGTGGAAAATGCAGACCAGAGCTATATAAAAAATGGTTCTATGCTGGATTCGGCAACTGGTGATGAAACAGGAAAAACGCAGGAGGACTTGGAAGCGAACGCCTTTGCAGGACTTCTTCTGATGCCGGATCAACTGCTCCATGAGCAGATTCTGCTGTATGGGCTTGATAAAGATTTAGTTTCAGTAGATTCTGCCCTGATGCTTATGGATATGTTTGCTATGCCCTATAAGGCAGTTGTACTGCGTTTGTTTGAAAGCGGGAACATATCTCATCAGCAGGCTGAAAAGCTGCTGGAGATAGTCTCTGCGGATGTAATGGAAAGAGTATCGCTGACAGGTAAAGCAAAACGCTGGCAGCTCGATGGCAAAGGAACGGAATCTTTTGGCACACTCCTTGAGAAAGTTGAGTACAACAGACAGCATGAGTATCTGACAGAATCCAGAGAAAATGAAGATGTGGCCTATCTTGCTCAATTGAAAAAAGAGTACGGTTTGGATTGAGGGGGTGTCAGATCGAAGTGAAAAGATACGCACTGCTGGATACTGACTTCATTTCCAAAACGCACTCTGTTCAAGATGATGGCGGCAATCATTTGATTGATCGGGTCATGGAATTGCCGGAGTATGAGTTCTTTTGTCATGCGCAAATTGTAACGGAACTCAATCGGTATAATGCTGATACGCCAATCTGGTTGAGCGAGAAGGTTGGAGCGCAAAAGATAAAAAGCTACACGGATCAGGAAATCCTTGAAAGCCTGTCACTTGTGCGAGGGCCGCTAGCGTGTGCGACTTATACGCAGATGTTAAAATTGGCCTGCGATGCCTTTTCTAAGGATTACTTTTCGGAACATTATCGGGCATTGGAAGAGGCCGATTACACGGTAATATCGAGAGAGGACTATTTGAAAGAGCTTGAACGACTCGATATAGAAGTTGGTAAGAAAAATAATCTTGGGGAAATCAAGTCGTTTGTGTTATTGCAGGTCTTGTCGGTGATGCTTGGTGAGCAGATCTATGTATTCTGCTCCGATGACAAAAATGCTCGGAATGGAGCCACAAATTTTGAAGATGTTCGGTGCATCAGTCTGGTGTCAGTATTCTCACGCTTAAAAGAAGAATCAAACTGGACACTTGCCGATGCTGAGCCGTACATTGAATCACTCATTGCATTTTATCAGGATCATCACCAGACTACTTTCCGCGTAATGGAAGCGTCTGAGGTCAGAAGATTACAACGGATACCATGCAGGCAGGTGTTGCAGGAAATCTTTGACGGAAAATTTATAGAACTGAAAAATGGAATGCTGCGGTACAAGCAGTAAGTGAAACGAATAGCCAGCGTATTGTGTGGAATGAACCACATGATACGCTGGCTATTTTTGCTTTTAGGTGACTTTGAAAACTGATTAGAGGGATGGCTCATATTTCCGAGTGCGCTGCTGTTCGTGCTGTTGCACTTCTTGTTCTGCACCGAGGATGCTGTCTACATTGGCACACACGGTCTGGAGTTCTTTGTGATAATCCTTGAAATAATGGTAAGTATCGTATTGAGCGTCCTTCTGAATCGTAAGCTGCTCTTTTTCTGCCCGGAGATCTTTCATGGTAGGAAACTTCCCATCAGGCGAGTGCTGCTTCAGAATTTGAAGTGCTTCTTCATATTGGGCAAGTTCGTCCGAGTGGGCTTGACGGAAAACTTTCTTATTCGGAGCTTTTAGAAATTCTCCGTAAATGGATTTTGCGGAGAGATACTGACCAAGGTAATGAATCTGCTCGTTTGTTTTTCGCAGCTTGCTTTCAGTGAGTTTTGCATCGCCGCGCGCTCTTGCCATTTTGGTATAGATGGCATCCGTAGTTTCTGAGAGCTTTTCATAGGAGTCATAGCCGTGCTCCTGCACATAGGCAACGGTCCGAGCCATCTGCTGTAAATTAGAAATCTTGACTTTCTGCGCATAAGCGCGGCTCTGCTGTGCTTTTACACAGGTCTGCAAGTCAACCACAAGGCGCAGATCGGACTTGATGATCAGGATGGCCATAGGATCATCTGCTGCCCAATGAGGATTGTTCCGTTCTGCGCTCCGTGCATTTTCTGCAAAGATGCGTAGAAGCCTGTCGCGGTCATAATTGGAACCCAGCGCACGGGCTGAGATATACTTCTGTCGGTCAGCTGGAAGATAGCTGAATCGTCCGCGATGGTCTTTTACTGAAATTCCGTATTCGGCTTTCAGCAATCTCTGAAATTCTTCAAAAGATGTGGCACGTTCCGCAATGTCAGAAATGGCATTGCGGGTTTTTTCTTTGTTTGTTTCAAAGGTGGTGTGCATGGGGGTGATGCCATCGCCCAGAAGTTCCATGTTTGCAATGTCCAGATTCAACTGCCCACGCCGCTGCGCATGGTACTCCTGCTGTGTGATTTTATCCGCAGCAGGGGAGAGCAGATCGACCTGATGCAGCCCTTCGCGTTGGCAAATATCTATCAAAGATTTTTGCAGGTGCTTCAAATAGTCTTTGGTAAGGTGGTGCTTGTATCCAGCCTTGCAGTCGATTGGCCGTTCGGTGTAGGTCTGAGGCTCTATATCGAATTTGCGCAGGCTGTTGATTATGATGTGGGTATGGATGTTGCCTGTTCCGTTATTGCCATCTGTATGGGTGCAGACCAAAGCCTGATGCCCCGGAAAATTTGCTTTTGCGTATTCCAGCCCAATGGCCTGTGCACGTTCTCCTGTTAGATCGTGGTCGGCGTTATCTCTGGGGTCATGGCTGATAATGTAGTGGTGGCTTTTGATTTCATTATAGGTGTTGTTCTTATGGTACTGCTGGTTTAACAGTTCACATTCAAGGTCGAAGGTTTCGGGATTGCAGTTCAAACCGTCAAGATAAAATTCTTCCCGAAGCAGCATATTCCCGCTTTCATCCAGAACGGGAACCAGATGAAACTCATCGTGCTGGTATTTGAGATAGTCGATGGCACTCCCATAATTGGCATTTTTACTTGCGATGTGTTTTAGAATTGCCACGATACACACCTCCAAGCTGAACGATTTCCTGCCGCAATTCACGGATTTCCGCAATGCACTTTTTCAGTTCTTCCAACATTCCGCGTGATGCCAGACCGCCGCCGTGGAAATAGCGGGCAATCTGGTTGAGATTATTTCCAATGCCTGCGGCCTGCACCGTCAAATTCTGAATCTCGCCAAGATCGGCAACGATATTATAGTTGACTTCCAGCTTTTCGCGGAGAGCCTGTTTGCGTACAAAAGTACCAATCGGGTATCCGGCGTCTTTAGCGTATCCGGCTACCAGCTCATATTCCAATTCTGTGAAACGGATGTAAACTCGTTTCCCCCTATGAAGTGATTTCTCTTTCTTTGGTCGAGCCATAGTGTGATCCTCCTGCATTTTATAGTTGCGAAGCAACTCCCGATAAGCCGTAGGCGTTCGGCTGCGAACACATTCATGTGGAGCCAGATAGCCAAAATCCAAGATTTTGTGCGTACCGTGGGGATGGGGAACGGAATCCCCATCAAGATTGCCGGGAATGAAAAATCACGAAAGTGAGTTTTGAGTTACCATAGGCGAATCTTGCTCTAAGACAGAAAAAGACCTGTCTTTTATCGTATGCCGTAGACCTATCAAAAGAAGTCCTTCTATAAATAGGAATCCGCAGCCCCTATTTGGAATACACTTTTCAAATTTTTTTGAAATTTTTTCAAAAACTGTATTCCAAAATGCCCTTCTGGATTCCTATTAGTAAAGGGGGATTGATTTCTATGAAGCAGAAAGAACGATTTGATGAAAAGCCTAAACAGGAACATACGGAGCCTGTGCATCACAGAAAAGCCATCATCAAGGGCATCACCGTATATGAATCGTTCCGGCCGGAGGGCAGCGAACTGTGGGATTGCCTGCTGCAGAGTATGGGGAAGCACTGAAAAATAAATTTTGAAAAATGTGCGCAGCAGCTTGATTTTTGTGTCACAGCTTGGTAGAATACAGACGGGTTAAGTGAATAGTGCAATCAAAAGCCATTAACTTTCTGGATTTTACCATGCAATTTGCGTGGAGACGGGAGGTTTAATGGCTTTGTTTTTTTACAAGGAAAAGAATAAAGACATACGGGCAGCGGCCTATCTGAGATTGTCCATCGAGGATGGCGACAAGGCCGAGAGCAACAGCATCGGCAACCAGAGAGAACTGATTCGGGATTTTGCAGCAGAACGCCCAGGACTGCATTTGATCGAAGAATATGCCGACGATGGCTACACGGGAACCAACTTTGAACGTCCGGGCTTTAAGCGGATGATGGAGGATATTAAATCTGGCAAAATCAACTGCATCGTCGTCAAGGACTTATCCAGACTTGGCCGTAACTACATCGAGATGGGAAAGTATCTGGAACAGATTTTCCCGATGATGGGGATTCGCTTCATCGCTATCAATGACAACTATGACAATGCAAATTCCGAGAGCAGTGATTCGGACAGTATAGTGGTTCCGTTCAAGAATCTTCTGAACGATTCCTACTGCCGGGATATTTCCATCAAGGTGCGCAGCCAGCTGGACATGAAACGGCGCAAAGGTGAGTTCATCGGCGGTTATGCAATCTACGGCTACTGCAAAGACAAACGGAACAAAAACCGTCTGGTGGTAGACGAGTATGCAGCAGATATTGTCCGCTCTATCTACCGCAGAAAACTGGAAGGAATGAGCGCACAGGCGATTGCCGAGCAGCTGAACAGCGAGAACGTGCTGGCTCCCAGCGAGTACAAACGGCTGTGCGGTTTGAATTACCATAGTGGGTTCAAAGCTGGTACTCATGCAAAGTGGCAGGCGATTCAGGTGCTTCGGATTCTAAAAAATGAAGTCTACACAGGGACGATGGTGCAGGGCCGACGGCAGAAAATCAATTACAAAATCAAGAAGATTCGGGATGTGGAAGAATCCGGCTGGATCAGAGTTCCCAATATGCACGAAGCAATCATTCCGCAAAAGCTGTTCGATACTGTGCAGGAAGTTTTGAAGCTGGACACCTGTGCATCGAAAGGCCAGCAGACTGTCAATCTCTTTTCGGGCATCGTTCGCTGCGGTGGTTGTGGGCAGAACATGGTGCGGCGCACGGTGTCGAAAAATGGAAAGAAATATATTTATCTGCACTGCGTCACAAACCACAATGGTTTAGGCTGTTCCTCACATCTTATCAGCGAAAGTAAGCTGGCCGAAGTGGTGCTGGCCGCATTGCAGGGGAAAGTCCAGCAGATTAGTGGACTGGAACATCGGCTCGATGAAATTAATGAGATTCCGAAGAATGAGCGCAGACTGAAATCTGTGGAAGAACATCTGAAGATGCTGGAGCAGGAAGAACAGAAATACCAGACCTTGCGCCGCCAGCTTTATGAAGATATGAGCAGCGGTATTGTCAGCAAGGAAGAGTATAAGGAATTCAGCCATTCCTTTAATGAAAAGGTTGAAACCATCCGCAAGGCCAAAGCAGAAATGAACCGCCAGAGGGATTGCCTGAACAATCTGGATGTGGAACATCTGCCATGGATCGAAGATTTCAAGTCCTACCAAAACCTGACAAGTCTGAACCGCCGCGTTCTGGTGGAACTGGTAGAGAGCATCACCGTCTATGATAAGGAACATATTCATATTCAGTATCGGTTCGATCAGGAAATTCGCAATGTGCTGGAATATTGCAGTAGTGTTCCGGCAGCAGAAACGGAGGAAAGTGCAGTATGAAGTGTGTAAGCTATACCCGGACACTTCCTTGGAAGAACCATCAAGGTGAACTGGCGATTGCCGAGCAGAATCAGCGTATTGCGGTATATCTGGCGGAACATAAAGAACTAGATTTGCTGAAAAAGTATTCTGACCGCAAGAACGATGAAAAGGCGCGTACCGCGTTTGACCAAATGACCGATGATGGCGTAGAGCGAAAATTTGATTGCATTATTGTGGCATCCATGTACTACTGCGGGCCGGATTTCCCGGCGGCACGACAGGCAATCAAGGAAACGCTCTATGCGACGGGCATCGACCTGATCGTGCTGGATGAGGGCTTGGACACCAGAACAGCCAGCCGAAAAGAAGTCGAGGACTATTTTGAAGCAAAACGCTGTGAGATGCACGCAGAAATCATGTTTGCGTGGAGAAGGAAACAAGGCGCAGGATTCCGGTTGACAAGCTCTGTTCCATTTGGCTATCTCCGCAGGAATGGCGAAAGCAACATGATAAAGGATGAAGAAGTTGCTCCTTATTTAAGCGAGGCTTTTTCCAGATATGCGTCCGGTCAGAAAATGCGTGACATTGCAAAGTGGTTAAATGAGCAGGGTGTTGAACCCCCAATGAAACACAAAAAGAGAATTTTGGGAAAGTCTTATGATGCAGAATCCGACCAGTGGACAACAGATATGCTACGTTGCTTGTTCCGAAATCCGACTTATACAGGTGCGGCGGCAAATGGAAGCCGCCAGATCATTGCGGAAAACTGTCATGAACCGTACATCACAAAAGAACAGTTTCATGCGTTCCCGTGCAATATGCGCGAGGGCGAAAACAAAATCTCCATTCGGAAAAGCTACAAAAAGCCGAATCCGCTGGCAAAGCACATTGTCTGTATCTGTGGACGCGCACTTTGCTGGCACAAGGATAAGAAAACAGGGGAGGAACTTTTCTATTGCCGTTACTGCCGCGCACACAAGGAAAACGGAAAGAATCTGAAAGTTCCGGCAACTACCATTTATAAAAAGGTGATGGATGCTCTGGAATTGGAACATCTGGAAAAAGAAAAGCTGACTGCAGCGATTCAGCAGGGAGCGGGCCGGAAAGCAATCGAGGCAGTCCGAGCCGAAAAGTCGGTGCAGATGAAGTCTGTTCTGGCTGAACTGAATATGGAACAGTTTCGCCGTGTACCGCTGTATGAGAGTTATGTAGCCGATGAAATCACCGAAGAACAATATCGTGCCGAACTGCTGGACTACGAAGAAGCACATCGAAAATTGAATGAACAGCTTACAACAATTATGGAAGATACGCTGGTATGGGAACGAGCGTTGAGCCTGCGCAATCCATGGATTCAGCAGATGGCACAGTATAAGACCCCGGAGGAACTTGACCGCAATTTTGTGAAGAAATACATCGAACAGGTCACAGTTACATTACTGGGCGATGGTCAGGCAGAAATCAGCCTGACCATGAAAACGGATGAATGGAAACAGATGCTTAGTCGGATAGAAGTGGAGGGTACAGACAGTGGCACGAAAGAGTAGAAAAAATCTCCCGCAGCCGGAACAGGCGGCAGTTTCTGTGCTGCTCCCGGAACTGGAAGAAGCGAAGATACCGGCGGCAATCTATGGGCGGCTCTCTGTTGAGGATGAAGAAAAAGAAGAAAGTATGGAAACGCAGATCGCGCTGGTGCAGGACTATATCAGCCGCAGCAGGGAACTGAGTTATGTGGACACCTACTTCGACAATGGATTTACGGGAACAAATTTTAAGCGGCCTGCATTTACCCGCCTGATGAACGATGTGCGGCAGAAGAAAATCAAGTGCATTGTGGTGAAAGACCTTTCACGCTTTGGTCGTAACTATTTGGAAGCGGGGTATTATATCGAAACAGTGTTCCCGTTTCTGGGGGTCCGGCTGATTGCAGTTACCGACAACTTTGACAGTAACCGCAAAGAGGATATGTGCAAAATCCTGTCTACCGCGCAAAGGGCGAAATAATGAGCCTGACCGATAAAGTCAGTCAGATGGCAAAGAAACGGGAACAGCTTTATGCGGACTATGTGGCTGGTGTGGTGGATTCCGAAGATTACCAACTGATTCGGGAAGATTATTCCAGACAATATGATGGCCTGCGAGCCGCGCTGCAGGAAGCGGAGAACAAAAAAGTTCAGGTAGAACAGCAAATCGAAGAATACCTGAATATGACTTCTCATTTGGAAGAACATCTGGACAACTTTGAATTTGACATTCAGTTGGTAAAATCCCTTGTGCAGAAAATCGAAGTGAGTGCGGACAAGCGGATTCGGATTGTTTTCGGATTTCGGGATGTGTTTACAGAACTTGGAAAGGAGAGTGCAGAAACATGATTGCAGCGTATCAGCGCATTTCAAGGGCTGATGGCGATTTGGGCAAAGATGGCAAGGATAAGAGCAACAGCATTGAGAACCAGAAAGAACTGATCCTGCGGTATATCTCCTGCAAAGAAAGTTTGCAAAATGTGCCTGTGATGGATTTTGTAGATGACGGCTACACAGGCAGCAATTTTGACAGACCTGGATTCCAGCAGATGATGGATGGTGTGCGCAATGGCAAGATTGATACTATCATCGTGAAAGACCTTTCCCGTTTTGGCCGTGATTATATCGGCGTGGGTGAGTACATGGAGCAGATTTTTCCTCTGCTGGGTGTCCGGCTCATTGCTATCAATGATAACTATGATAGCAATAATTATAAAGGTACAACGCTGGGGATGGATGTGGTCGTCAGTAATCTCGTGAACACGATGTACTGCCGGGATGCAGGAAAGAAACTGCGGACTGCAAATCAGGTCAAGTGGCGTAAAGGCATCACAACTGCATCTGCTGCACCGTTCGGCTATCAGTTCGACCCGGACAAAAAGGGCGCATTTATCATCGACCCGCCAGCAGCAAAAATCGTGCGGCGTATTTTCGACCTTGCGATTCTGGGGTTGGGAACAAGAGATATAGCAATGATGCTGAATGATGAAAGTGTTCCTGTTCCGAGCGTATATAACAAAGAAAATAAGATGTACGGCAAGGAAACGACCTATACCATCGCTCCAGTGATCTTATGGGATAGTTCTCGCGTTTGGAAAATCCTCACGGCGTATGTGTACACCGGGGCGATGGTTTTGGGCAAAACCAAAACACTGATTTTCGGCAAAAGCATTATCAGGACAGTTCCCAAAGGGCAGCAGTACATTACAGAGGGAACCCATGAAGCAATCGTAAGTCGTGAAGAATTTGAAAAAGCGCAGCTTGTCATAAAGAGTAACAGCCATAAAGTACTGATGGGCAGCGTGGACTTTCCGTTAAAAGGAAAAGTTCGCTGCGGAAATTGTAGGCGAGTGATGGCGCACAATTTCAAACAGGCTGTTCCAACATTCTGGTGCAGAGAAGGACTGGAACTTGTGGGGCAAACTCAATGTACATCCGAAGTCTTTCAGGTCAGTGACATTGAAAATGCGGTTTTTCAAGCACTTAAAAAGGAACTCTCCCTGCTTGATGTCCTCTATGGAGATATTCAAAAGGAAGAACAAGGATTGAAGGAAGCCCACAAAAAGGCAAGCCGCCGCAAAACTCTGATGGAGCAGGAACTTAAAAATCTGAAAGGGGAGAAGATGCGGATGTATGAGGAATATGCAGCAGGAACGCTCTTACTGGATACTTACAAGCAGAAAAAGCAGGAGTGTGATAGACGAATTTCAGAGGTACAAGAGCAAATTGAACAATCCAAAGTGGAAGAATCAACCAAGAGCGTTGTGCCGGGAACTGTGCGCGCAGCGGCAGAGCAGGCAGAAAACTTTTTAAATGGAACGCGGCTTACGGCAAGTATGGTGTCGGCGTTCATTGAGAATGTCTTTGTATATGATGGCGGGCGCATTGTGGTACGGTTCAAATATGAGCGGAGCATACAGGATACTGTAAAAGCACTGCACACAAGCTAAATTTGAGAGAGGACTGGGTTGCCCATGTTGGAACATCAGAGAGTGTGCTATAACATGGGCAACAGACCAGCCGGAAAGAGGACATTATGAAAGCGATTCGATGGCTGTTAAAATTGGTGCTGGTGATGATAACCCTACCGCTGCTCCTTGCGGTGTGGCTGGCAAAGTGGTTTGTGGCATTTCTGCATCATTGTTCGACATGGATTTTCTATCTGCTGGGCAGTGTGCTACTGGCAACGGCGGTCCTTTCGTTCTTGATGCAACAGTCGCAAGGAGTGGAAGCACTTCAAATGCTGATCGGTGGATTTGTGATTTTTATGATACCGCAGGTGGTCGGCAGCGTGGTCGTGCTTCTGGAATTGGCGGCAGTAATGCTTCGGCAGGTGTGGTACATATAAGATGACCGCCCCGGATAGCCTGCCTTTGAAACTGCACGAAAAAACAACGCCCGTCTGGGTGAGGGAATTTGTGAATCTTCTCGACCAGGCGGGTGTTTCATTCTGCAGGAATGTGATAGTTATAGAATGAGCGTTTCTACCTATATATAATGGAATGCCGCCACAGCCACCGACTATACGGTACTATGACGGCATTATTTTTTATCGTCTGGAATGAACTGCACGACATCATTTGGAGTGCAATCGAGCATCTGACAGAGTTTTTCCAATGTGGATAGTGTAATATTTCGATTCTTTTTCAGAGTGTCCAGCGTTTTGTTGTCCAAGCCGTTTTTGAGAAGCTGGTACTGTGTTACCTGCTTGCGGCGCATAGTTTCCCACAGAGGAGTAAAATCAATCAAAGCTGTCACCACTTTTGCTTGTAAAAAATTGTTCTTTACGTTTCATTATACGGGGTGGGTATGCAAATGGATATTGTGGAGATACCCACAATGCGGTATAATAAGTAAGATAGAGAGTCTGCAAATAGTGTTTGCCCATGTTATGACATTAATGATAATGCTATAACATGGGCAACTTTGTAATAGGAAGAAAAAGTGAAAGGAGGGGGAATGTGGCAAGCGATAGTCATGCTAAAAGGCCGATTGTGGTAGAACGGCGTAAGGAAAAGGGAAGAAAAAAGACACCTCGCCTGACAAAGACTATGATGTAAAAATTATTCCTGCAACAGTGGGTGTCGTGGCGGAAACAGAAGAACCACCTAAAAAGCGTGTCGCTGCATACTGTCGTGTCAGCACAGACCAGGAGGCGCAGGAAACCAGTCTGGAAGAGCAAATGGCACATTTCAACACTGTTATAGCGGAGCATCCAGACTGGGAGCTGGCAGGCATTTATGCGGATGAGGGAATCTCTGGTACACAAGTTAAGCATCGAGTGCAGTTTCAGCAGATGATAGAGGATGCAAAGGCTAAGAAAATTGATCTGATTCTTACGAAGTCTATCAGCCGTTTTGCTCGTAATGTGGTGGACTGCCTGACTAATATTCGATTGCTGCGGAACCTCCGGCCACCTGTCAGTGTGTATTTTGACAAGGAACGCTTGGATAGTCTGGATGAAAAGGCAGAAGTATTTCTGACGATGCTGGCTTCCTTCGCACAGGAGGAATCCCGAAGCATCTCCACTAATATCAAGTGGGCAACTCGAAGCCGGATGAAAGCCGGAACGCAAAAAATCAGTACGACGAGTCTGCTGGGCTATGATACGGACGATGATGGCGAAATGGTGATTGTGACCAACGAAGCTGAAATTGTTCGTACCATCTATATGAGCTTTGATAAGGGAATGCACCCGGCAGAAATTGCAGAAAAGCTCAATGCGTTGGAAATCAGAACAATCAAAAATAACCCATGGACAGGTGAATCGGTCAAGAATATCCTGCGGAATGAAAAATACTGCGGCGACGTTCTGATGCAAAAAACCTATACGGTAGATTGTTTGACCCACAAGACCAAGAAAAATGAAGGCGAGGTGGAGCAGTATTTTATACCAGACCATCACCCTGCAATCGTAGAGCGAGAGGTCTGGGATAAGGCACAGGTAAGGCTGGAACAGATTGCAGGCAAGCGGAGGCGTATTCGCCCAAAGCAGCAAAGGCTGATTCCTTTACGAAAAGGCGTGCTGTTAGGATTCGTTCCCATTAGACCTACATGGAAGGCTGTTTCCTTCAAGAGGTTGGAAACGGCAACAGAAAAGGTGATGGCACTGGTTGATGCAAAGCCAGAGCAGGAACACATAGAATATGAAAGCGAGGAATGTGAAATGGAAATTTTGAAGGGATTTGAGGTAATCAATCTAAAGCAACCGAAAGGCGAGTCTGTTATGACGGTGACTTCAAACAGCCTGAAATTTAATAAGGCAACGGCTGTAGAGTTGAACTATGCACCGTACATCAGGGTGCTGCTCAACGCAAAGACTAGGCAGATTGCGATTCAGCCTTGTTCAGAAAAAGATCCGAATGCGATTAAGTTCAGTAACGAGGAAAGCAAGCAGACGTATGCGATCAGCATTAAGGTGCCGGCTATCCAGGTAGAGTTTAGGAGAATGCTGCCTTTCGAGGATGAAAACGGTGGTAAACTTAGTTATACCTTGAATGGAACCTTGTACCCGGATGAGCAAGTTGTCATTTATGATATTGGAGATGTGAAACCGGAAGCAGAAAAGAAACGCCGGGGTAGAAGAAAAAAATCTGAAATTGAAGCAGAACAAAAAGAAAACTAAGAATAATATTTGAAGATTTGGTAGTGGCTCCCACTTGTGATTCAAAGGAAACTTTGAGTTGCAGGTGGGAGCTTTTTTATTGTGAAAAAGGCTATCTTCTTGACAAACCAGATGAATCTTTGCCGGGCTTTTAACGAATGTCTATTTTTTAACAAAGAACATGATGGAGAGGGAAAAGTGTATCACTTGCTCGAAAATTAAAAATCTTAGTCTTTTTTAACAAAAATCTCAGGGCATTTTTGACACCTATCTTTTCGGGCTGTTGATGGCATGTTGGATCGAATTTCTGCTTTTGATGGAAAAACCAGAGATAAGCAGGATTTTTGGAAAAGATTGATATGGAATCCTGTAAAGATATGGCGCAGCACAGAAAAAGATTAAACGAGGATTCTTTTATGATTGAAAAATGTGAAGAACCTAGATCATCAGCGGTAAAAATGAAGATTAGGACAAAAAATAGACCGCCAAAGAGAAAAATGGCGGAATATCAAGGAAAATCAAGGATTTGCGGCGGGATGTGGCAGCATGTCTAAAATAGAAATTTGTGAAAAATGTTGTCCAAGACTTGACATCGGGCGGGATTGACTGGCAACGAGAAAAATGGCGGGACGGGTTTGGCTCCAAATTTATCCGTCAAGGTGAAAAGAACGCGGTGAAATCTGCATTTGCAAGACGGGGATGGTGAATCCAACAGTAGTATAGGAATTGAACTTAATGCACATTGGTATTTTCACTCAACGAAAGATATTTGTTTCACATTTGTTAATCCGGTGTTTGAACAGGTTAAAGCGTCTTGTGGAAAAAAAGTGTTTTACATAGCTGATGATGCAGGAATTTTAGCGACAGATGAAAAAATTAAAGATCTTTCGGCACTGGAAGAACTTGTTATGGTTGGATATCCTATAGGATTGGCAGATGCAAGAAATAATTATCCTATTTTTAGAAAGGGATACACTGCTGCTCATCCAGCTGTGGATTTTAATGAGGATGGCATAGGACTTGTTGATATGGCATGTTTTCCGGGCTCATCTGGATCTCCAATTTATATTTTAAATGAGGGAAGCTATAGAGATAAACATGGGAACTCTTATTTTGGTTCTTCTAGGGTTATGCTCTTGGGAGTTCTATTTGCAGGACCTCAGTATGATGCGCGAGGTGACATTGTTGTAAAAACAATTCCAACATCAACACAAATAGTTGAGTCAAGTACAAGGGTTATGATTAATCTTGGATATTATGTCAAAGCTGCAGAGATTGATGAGTTTCAAAAATTTATAGAGGAATCTGTAGCGAATGGTAGTATTCGTTAAGGTAATATTCCCCATCACCCCAACACAGTGCTATACTTAAACAACTATAAAAGGAAAGAGGTTATCACCTATGCCCAGAACAAAAGGCAGCAAAAACCGTCCCAAAACAGATATCACCAAAGACTATGCATCCCAAATTGCAGAGAAGCAGGTGTTTATTGCGTCCCTGAATACTGAGATCGCATCCATCCAGAAAGCGATTGAAGAGCAGAAGAACACACTGAAAGAGAAGAAGACTGCTCTGAAGAAGGCCGAAAAAGAAGTGGCATCTCTGGAAGCGAAGAAGGTAAAGGCAGATGCTAAGGCCGCTGAAGAAGCTAAGATGACCGAAGCAGAGGCTGTGCTGAAGAAGTTGCTGGCGAGCGGTATGAGTGCGGATAAGATCCTCGAAAAACTGAAATAAGATCGGCCGTGTGGACAAACTGAACTTCAGGAGTTCACACGGTATTTTTTGAAGGTTAATGTATAGTTTGCAACGGAAATAAAAGTAGTGGAGCATGAGAAAAAATGAATTTATCAAAAATACACCACATCGCAATCATCGTATCTGACTACGAAGCAGCTAAGGATTTCTATGTGAACAAGCTGGGCTTCTCTGTCATCAGGGAAAACTATCGCCCGGAGCGTAAGGACTGGAAACTGGATCTGCGTGTCAATGAATACACAGAGCTGGAGATTTTCGCTGAGGAAAACCCGCCGAAGCGTGTGAACCGCCCGGAGGCCTGTGGCCTGCGTCATCTTGCTTTTTGTGTAGAGAGTATGGAGCAGACGGTGAGGGAACTGGCAGAAGTTGGAATTGAATGTGAGCCGGTTCGGGTTGACGATTATACCGGCAAGAAGATGACTTTCTTCCATGATCCGGACGGACTGCCGTTGGAACTGCACGAATAAGCATGGGAGAAAAAAGAGCGTATAAAACCCGGAAGCCCGGTGGTGGCCGGAAGAAGCTAAAGCCGGAGTATGATGCCGGCAAGAATCTGAAAGAGCAGATGGATGCGGCTGTGGCGCTTTATGAAGAGGACTGCTCCCTCCAATCCATCGCAGATGCGCTAGCTCTAAACCCCATCAAAGTGAGAAAGCTGCTCATCACGGCAGGTGTGTATGAATCAGAAGTGGCGGAAAAAGTAAAAAACACTTTTGAAGAGTATAGAAAAACACAAGACCACAAAACTGCCATACTATCAACTGCAGCAGTTCTTAAACTTTCCAACGCCTCCGTCACCTCGTATCTGCCTTATGAAAAAGGCGTGTACTTCCCAAGCGCAGCAGATAAAAAGAAAATCAGCGTAGGAGCAGAGCGGCAGCGGAGATACAGAGCGGTAAGAAAACTGAGAACCGAGACGACAGAAGAACATCTGTGGGAGGTGGTTCTTCTTTATGCTGGTGTGCGTTTCAAAACCTACTCCGGCTTACCATTCTCTTACGAAATTAAAAAAGGCAGAAGCGGCGAATACACAAAAGAGCTGTGGATCGACAGACGGGAGAAGAGCAAAAGTCTGGCGTGGAGTTCTATAGTTTTGGCGCTGAAGAATATTAAAGGGGAGGTAGTAGACCGCCCGAAAGCTTTGGGCGATATCCGGGGTGTGACCTATATATACGGAATGTTCTATCGGTTCGGACTGATTAACGTGCCGGATGAAGCAAAAGAAAAGATGAAGAAAGCATTCGGCAAATCGTTCTGATACGGATGCCGCAGAGGGGGCGGGAAAGAAGCATCACCCAATGTTTGAGGTCATTGCGTGACCCGGAGATTACACAAAAAATCCGCCTGTGGAATGAACCACAGGCGGCTGAAATTACATTATAGCTTATTTAAAAAGTTTTCCAGAATACGGTTCCACTTTTCGGGGTACTCATAGAACATCAGGTGACCACCCATGACGTAGGTGTCGTAACCGGGAAGCTGTGCTTCGACAAAGGGCTTTGCAATGTCCTGCCAGTGTTCTGCAATGAACATCAGGCTGGGCATCGTTGCACCGACATCTTTTGCGATTTCAAGATAGTTGGAGAACACAGCGTCGCAGAACAGCTGAC
>ERZ791815.1177-NODE-1177-length-17278-cov-6.026302_pt1 | contig 17278 bp, 17 predicted proteins | sample MGYA00510302_ERZ791815 | MGnify/ENA primary metagenome ERZ791815 (study PRJEB30046, sample SAMN00791995) | human gut metagenome | study: EMG produced TPA metagenomics assembly of the A metagenome-wide association study of gut microbiota in type 2... | reverse complement strand
TTTCAAAGTCTTGTTTGACATAGCGGTCGTAATAGTTGACATACATCTGCATCTGTCCAAGGTCTTGGTGAGTAAGTTTGTCTATTTTCAAATCTATAAGCACATAGCATTGTAACAAACGATTGTAAAACACCAAGTCAACAAAGAAATGTTGCTCATCAAATGTGAACCTTTTCTGCCTTGCTTCAAAGAGGAACCCTTTGCCAAGTTCTAATAGGAATTGCTGCATCTTGTTGATAATGGCATTCTCCAATTTAGACTCTGAGTAAACTGCATCGGGTTTTAGACCAAGAAACTCTAATGTGATGGGATTCTTGATGATGTCCGATGGTTTCCCAATAGTTTGTCCTTCTTTCGCCAACCGCATTACTTCATCTTTGTTACGACTCAAAGCCAATCTCTCATAAAGACAGCTTCCTACTTGACGGCTGAGTTGCCTTTTAGACCATTGTTGTTGGGTACATTCTATTTCATAGAAGCTGCGGGCATCCGGATTTTCCACCCTCATCAGTATAAGATAATGAGACCATGAGAGAGCGAATGTCGTTTCAGAAAGATGTTCCTCTGCCTTCGGATAATCGGCTAACCACTGGTTAGCCTTTTGGCTCGACTTTGGACAACCACTGGTTAGCCCTTTAGAAAAGACAATATAAAACTGCCGTATATTCTTAAGCGTTGAATACGACCATCCATCTCCCAGCCTATCAGTCAGACGTTTAGAGAGTTCTTTCAGTACAGCCTTTCCGTATTCGGCTCTTGTCTCTCCCTTTTGCTCATATTCTACTATATATTGTCCAATATGGAACTTAGTATAGACCTCAGCAATATTGACGGCTGTTGCCACACGTTCCCTTGCCTGCGTGACAAGGTCAACAACCTTTAAGAACAGATCGTTTATATCTTTATCATTTGTGCTAATATCTTTTCGCATAGCTCAATTTTCTTCAATATTTGCAAGCAGTTTTTCAAGTTCAGTCACCGCTCTACTGATGGTCTGGCTCTTATCCTTGATGTCTGCCATCAGTTCTGCCAATGAACGGTCGTCCACCTCACCACCTTGTTTTATCCAAGTAATGTCAAGACTTGTTTTGTCTCTGGCAATAATTTCATCTACAGGGTATTTACGCCAACGACCTTGCGGATTATTCTCGGCATCGTAGGTCTCTACTCGATTATTGTAGCAAGAAACAAAATCATCCAAATGATGCCGTTCCAGTTTGTTGGTGGCAAGCGTATGCTTTATGTCTGTACGGTAATCGTAAAACCATATTTCTTTGGTTGGGTGTCCTTTGCTGAAAAACAACACGTTGGCTTTTACGCCTTGCGCATAGAAAATACCTGTAGGCAAGCGCAAGATAGTATGTAGATTGAAATCTTGCAATAAGCGTTTGCGAATAGTTTCACCTGCCCCTGCCTCAAAAAGGACATTGTCGGGAAGCACCACAGCAGCACGTCCTCCGGTTTTGAGCATAAGCATCATGTGCTGGAGAAAGTTTAACTGGTTATTCTTGGTTTCTACATAGAAATCCGGGCGGTTGATGTCCACAGAACCAGCCGGACGAGTTCCAAAAGGAGGATTGGCAAGTATCACATCAACAAGAGTTGACGGTTCTTTTTCCAAAGAATCCTCACAAACAATCGGACTACGGTCTGTACCGATACCATGCAAATAAAGATTCATGGAAGCGAGCGTCACCACTAAAGGCGTATTATCCACACCATGCAAAGCTTTGTCACGCAAGAAATCACGTTTTTCTTTACTTGCTGACTGACCTTTCATATAATCGTAAGCTGTAAGCAAGAATCCACCCGTTCCACAAGCCGGGTCACAAACCGTTTCACCCATTTGCGGATTGATACAATCTACCATTGCCTGAATAAGTGGACGAGGAGTAAAATACTGTCCTGCACCGCTTTTCTTGTCTTGCCCATTCTTTTCAAGAATACTTTCGTAGATAGCACCTTTCACATCACCGTCCATAATGAGCCATTGCTCCTCATCAATCATGGTGATAACTTTTTTTAGATAAACAGGTTTGTCTATCTTGTTTTGTGCCTTCGTATAAATTGTACCTATCAGATTATCCTGCTCGCTAAGCAATTTAAGGGTCTCTTCATATTGTTTTACCAAATCCAGACCATCAAGTGCTATCAAATCTGCCCACTGATAACCAGTTGGAATAGCCGACTCTTCTCCAAACATTTCTACATTTTCGACATCCATCTTCAAGAATAAAAGATAGGTCAGTTGGGTAATATAATCAGTGAATCCAATGCCTTGTCCGGCAAGAGTGGTTGCCAGATTCCATACTTTTTTGGTGAGCGATTGCTCTGTTGTATTATTTGTTGCCATTTCTTTATGCTGCTTTTCTTAAAACTACAAATGTGTAAAGTGAATGAAGTGCCTCGTCTGCCTTCTGCATATTACCAAACGCTCTAATCATTTGGGCTGCATGGGTAGCATCATCTTCACGAATATCCCTGACCGTACAAGCTCCATTAGAAGCAATATAATCCACAATACAACTGATAACCTCTCGCTGTTTGTCTGTTATTTCACGCTGGTTTTGTCCTAACCAAAGATTGAAAAACTGTTTAGAGGTAGTAACTACACTATCCAATCGTTCGATTTGGTGGAAAGCAAAGCGTACAAGTTGTATGATATTGGTCAATGCATCGCTTTCTTCTTTGGTAGTGGAACGCCTTACTACTTTAGGATTAACTATGGCATAAGAGTTCCAGAGTTGTTTGGATGTAAAATGATTGTTTGCCATTTTGAGTCTGTTCTCCAAATCCTTTAGCATCGAATAGGTTATAGGCTCTCCCTCATTGTTGTAAATGATGCGCAGTGCCTCTATTTCGTCATAGTACTTTTTACAAAAATCTTCAAAAGCCTCTGTCGTATTTTTTGCTTCCTCAATGGAAAACCCTTTGGAGATAAGCGTATCTTCACCCGGCATCAATGTATTGACGAATCCGGCTGCAAGTATAAGAAGGTATTTCCGAGCATCTGCATGATTGGCAAGCGGAGCGACTAGCCCCTTACGTTCATTGTTAGGCTCATCAGTGCTTACAAACTGTGGAAGAATGCCTTTCTCCAGTGCATCGTATATTCTGGCAGAAAGCTCCTTCATGTCATCATGAGACAGACGGACAAACTCTTTCCGTTGCGAATCATCCGCTTTATTGTATATTCGTGCAAGCGTTGCCGCAAGCCGTTTAAGGTATTCATCAGGAATATAGCCATGACTAATACGTTCTAACAGCTCCTTCAACGTAATTGTCTTTGTTGTAGGACCGTCGTCTATAGGTGCCACTGTTTGCGCATGTTCTGTCACGCCTACCGCATCAACCAAATAAAAACAATCCTTGCTGAATGCGTTCGGGGTAACATTGCGAAGTTGCTCATCACCAATAGTACGCACTCCACGCCCTTTCATCTGAATATACAAAGGCAATGACTCCACATCACGCATGAACATTACCACTTCCAGTGGCTTTACATCTGTTCCGGTGGCAACCAACGTACAGGTGACAGCAATACGGAAATCCTTGTCATTACGGAATTGGCGTATCAGTTCGTTACTATCGCCTGCTGAATAAGTGATTTTCTGAACAAAGCGGTCGTCAGTCCGTCCGAACACCTCTTTAGCTATCTGTACGATATTTGTGGCGTGAGCTTCATTGAGAGCAAATATCAAGGTTTTAGGTAAATAGTCCATATTCGGCTCACGTTGCGGGTCATTAAACAATTCTGTATAAACCACATCCCAATAGGTTGAAAGGATTAACTTTATCTGTGCCGGATTAATGACACTCCGATTAAGTTCTTTATTGGTGTAGGTTTTGGTTTCCTTGTTTCTCACAGTCTTAACCTCACCCGTATATCTCGTTTCTTCCTTTACTCTCTCACCCTCTAATATAGCTCCCCCAGTTTCCGTAACTTGCGTTTTTATTCGATACACCCTACAATCCACATTCACACCATCAACGATACTCTTTTCTAAGGTATAATTGACAATGATATTATAGTTAAAGAATTTCTTTGTCTCTTCAATCGGGGTTGCTGTCAAACCGACAAGTCGAGCCGTATCGAAATACTCCAACACCTTGCGCCAGTTCCCATAAATGGAGCGATGGCACTCGTCTATGATAATCATATCAAAGTAGTCGTGCGGTAAGTTGGGATTAGGAGGCAAGGTTACTTCCTCTATAGGTTCATTCTCGTCATCATCATTATCCTCAATAGTTTCTCCTTTCAAGAATGAGAATAGACGTTGTATTGTAGAAATAACGACATTGCTATCAGAAGGGATAGAAGACGAGCGAAGACGATTGACCGTAAAGATAGTATTGAAAGCATCCCCGTTCTCTGTCAGACGAAAAGTTCCGAATTCTCCCTCGGCTTGTTTTCCAAGATTATTTCGGTCAACAAGAAACAACACTCTACGCATGGGTGTATAAGAAAGCATTCGGTAGGCAGCAAGACAAGCCGTATATGTTTTACCCGCACCGGTGGCAAGAACCATCAACGCTCGATTTTGCCCAGCACGGAAACTCTTTTCAAGTTCTGTTACCGCTTCATATTGACAATCACGAAGCCCTTTCTTTTTCAATGTTGGAAGTCCGGCAAATGTATCCTCAATCCCCAGTTTCTTAACCAATTCATGTGGCGTAGGGATAGCCATTATCGGCTTGAAATAAGAATCCGGTTCACGAAAATCGCAGAAATATAGTTCCTTGCCATTCGAGGTAAAGATAAAAGGCAATGGCTTTTGGTATGTCTGATAGATATTCGGAACACTTCTTGCGTATAAGGCCGCTTGCTCGCATACTTTTGAAGCAAAAGCATCCGTTTCTTCACGTTTAGCCTCAAGCACGCCCACTGCTTTCCCATTAATAAAAAGGAAATAATCTGCTTCAAGATTTCCTTTCAATAAACCTTCTCTTATAGCTACAGCCGTACAAGTAGGTTCATAAGCATCCCTATTGACAACTTCCCAACCTGCATCAGTAAACCACTGGTCTATCTTTATTCTTGCTTTTTCTTCAGGAGTCATGTTCTTAATATTGTATATTATCGGAAGTTCATAGATACATCTGCAATAAACTGCAAAAGGTCTCCGATCCTCCCAACCTAATTAAATACTATTGTAACCTTTCCTTTTTATCGGTTATCAAATCTTTCAAATCAACTTGTAATATCTCCGCAATCTGTTGCAAGGTTTCCAAATTAGGCTGAATTCTATTACAGGCATAGGCATTGACCATACTAAAACTCTTGTTGAGCTGTTTAGCTAACCACGTTTGAGAAATACCTTTTTCGGATAAAACAGTCTTTATTCTATTCAGTTTCATTCTTTAATATGATTTTATAGTGCAAATGTAGTGAATTATATTCGATAATTCGGGTCTTTTTTGTATTTTTGTACGCAAAAACATAAGCATATGGGACATAAATGTTATATTTCTTTTAAAACAGAAGATAGTTGGTATAAACGAGAAATACAAAAATGGAGTGCCAATGAAAAAGTTGACATGATAGACAAGTCGCTAAATACCCCTATTAATTCTGAAGACGAAGACTATATTATGCGAAAAATCAGAGAAGATTATTTGTCTGATTCAACGGTTACAATCTTCTTGATTGGGGCACAGAGTGCAGAGACTTTGGGGTGGAAAGAACAGAAATTTATAAAGAGAGAGCTACAAGCGTCATTGTATAATAGCGAAGGTAATACTCGAAACGGAATTTTAGGAGTTGTATTACCTTCAATGTATGATTCAATATACAAAGGACAACATATATGCTCTATCTGTGGTAAAAGTCATAATACTGTAGCTATTAACGATGCGACTACTATTAAAGAATTTAGTAAAAATTATTACTTAAATAATCACGGAAAATGTGCATATGATGAAGATGATCGATTTTGCATCTTAGTTAAATGGGATGACTTCAAATGTAATCCTAACGCTTATATTGAACAAGCATTCAATAAGCGTAATCATCCTATAGCAAGTGAAGTAATTGTTAGACCTAAATGAATTTATAAATAATGGAAAGGAATTTATGTTTTATAGTAATGGGATTCGGCAAGAAAAAGGATCCAGATACTAACCGTACTATTGATTTAGATGCTACGTATAAAAAAATAATCCGTCCTGCCGTAGAATCCGCTGGATGCAAATGCATACGCGCTGACGAGATTGTAGAATCTGGAATAATTGATAGAAGTATGTATGCACTCTTATATTACGCTGACATTGTTATTGCAGACATATCAACTTTTAACCCTAATGCAATATACGAATTAGGAGTACGTCATGCATTACGTCCATATTCTACAATAATCATTAAAGAAGATGAAGGGAAAATACCGTTTGATATTGGACACGATAGAATAATAAGTTACAAACATTTAGGAAATGAAATTTCAGAAGCAGAAGCAAAGAAATGTATTCCGCAGCTTCGAACTTTAATTCAAAGTGTCATCAATGAGCCTAAAACGGATAGCCCACTTTATTCTTACATTCATCAAATAAAAAAACCGGAAATTTCAGAAGAAGAAATCTCCAGTATCATTGGAGAATTGAAAAATAATGAAGATTCTATTTATGCTTTGACTGAGATGGCGAAAGATAATATGGCAAAAGGTGATTTTGTTAAAGCAGAACAATTGTGGGAGAAATTGTGTTCTAAAACAGAAAATGAAAAATACTATATTCAACAACGAGCGTTGTGCCGTTACAAAAGTGAAGTACCATCTACACAAAGAGCGTTGACCGATGCTATGCTAATAATGGCGAAAATAGGAAACCAAACAGATACAGAAACTCTTGGAATTTTAGGAGCAATAAATAAAAGATTATGGGAAATAACATCCGATAAAAGTTATCTTAACTCAGCCATAGATTCATATAAAAAAGGATGGAATCAATATAAAGATTATTATACAGGTGAAAACTATGCAACTTGTATGTATATAAAATCATTGCATGAGATATCAGAAGAACTAAAGACACATTCTATAGTTGAAGCCAAACTCACATATGCTGAGATTATTGATATAATTCTGAAATCTCTTGAAGACCCAGAAGCCGAAGAGTTGCTTTGGAAATATGCTTCTTTATCTAATGCCTATCTTGCATTAGGCAACCATGCTGAAGCTGAAAAGTATGAGAGACTATTTCACGACCAGCAACCCTTACAATGGCAAATAGATAGTTTCGAGAAAACAAAATCAATTTTAAAGAAATAAAAACATGGCTAAAACATATAAAATTTTCATTAGTCATTCTTGGTCACATGTAAATGACTTAAAATCGTTAAGAAACCTTCTCGAATCAAGAGGGTACTTTAATGTTGAATTTACAGAATTTCCACCAACAGATTCTATAAATTCAATGAATACATATTACATAAGACAGCGAATCTCAGAAAGAATAGCGGCTTCGGATATTGTTTTAGGTATCGCTGGAATCTATGCTTCATATAGTGATTGGATGAAATGGGAGCTTGACAAAGCTATAGAAAAAGGAGTTCCAATTATTGGGGTAATCCCAAGAGGACAAGAGCGAATTTCTGCTATTGTAAATGATAGAGCCGACGAAATTGTTCATTGGAATACAGAAAGCATAGTATCTGCTATACGAAAACATGCGAAATGATATTACGATGGTCAATTTCGATGAATACATCCAGCAAGGCGAACCGCAAAAGCGTGAAAGAGGCTATGCTTGGCAAACGGCAATAGGACTTCAAGCGGTAGATGGCTTGAAGCCCTCGGATTATCTTATTGAAACTGCTCGCAAGCATATTGAGGGAGACATAACCATTGATGAAGTACAACAACTTATCAAGAGTTACTACGATTCAAAAGACATTCGTACTGAAAAGGATAACGAAACAGAAGAAGCGGATAAAGTTTCTGCCAATATAACCAAACTATTGAATGAGCGTTCATTTGCTTTTACCGTAGCCGGATTGACCGCCATTCATCGGCGTATATTTGATGGAGTATTCAAGTTTGCCGGACAAATCAGAGATTACAATATCACCAAAAAAGAATGGGTGCTTCGTGGCGATACGGTATTTTATGTATCTGCTCCCGACATTCGCAGAGCCATAGAGTATGATCTTGAACAAGAAAAGGCGTTTGATTATACAGGATTATATATAGACCAAATTGTCACTCATATTACCCAATTCGTATCCGGGTTGTGGCAGATTCATCCGTTTGGAGAAGGCAATACCCGAACAACAGCAGTGTTCACCATCCAGTATTTACGCTCGATGGGATTCAATGTCGAGAACGACCTTTTTGCCAATCATTCTTGGTATTTCCGTAATGCTTTGGTTAGAGCCAATTATCAAAACATACAAAAAGGCATCAAAAGAGAGCCTGTGTATTTAGAACGATTCTTCCGAAATCTATTGATAGGAGAAAACAATGAATTGAGGAATCGTTTCATGGTGGTTAATGCCCCCGAAGACATGGGTATCTCCACCCCGACAAGTACCCCGACAAGTACCCCGACAAGCTTAGATAATCCATTACAGATAGATAATGAAAATATCAACCGTTTAATAGAGGTACTTGCAAACAATAGATTATCAGTCAAAGAGATGATGGCAGCCGTAGGTTTAAAGAACCGTGAAAATTTCATGGAATACTCTCTCAATCCAGCCATAAAAGAGGGATTTGTTTCTATGCTCTACCCAGACAAGCCCCGTCATCCTCGTCAGAAATACATGTTGACGATTAAAGGATTGGCGGTGTATAACTCCAATAACATGAAATAATGATAGACGAGAACAATATACCCTCTATTCAACCCGACTTTGAACGGATTAAAAAGCAAGATAATAAAGGTTTAGAGTATTGGACTTCTCGTGAGTTGTGCACCGCATTAGGCTATGGCACATACCAAAAATTCAATCGTACTCTAAACAAAGCTATCGCCATAGCCAATAAGAAAGGTTGTAACACTACCGAGCATTTTAATGCTACGTTTGAGATGGTCAAACTAAATTCCGGCTCCTTTCGTAAGGTGGAGAATATACATCTATCACGAATCGCTTGTTTGATGATTGCTGAAAATGCCGATAGTAAGAAGCCACAAGTACAGATAGCAAAAGAATATTTCAAACAAGAAATATCAACTCCTGAATTAATAGACAACAGTCTATCTTCCAACATATTGCTATACAAGACGAAACAAGGAGAAAGCCGTATAGAGGTCATCTTCAATAATGAAACATTTTGGATGTCGCAAAAGCGAATGGCCGATTTGTTTGGTGTTGAAACGAATACGATCAATAACCATCTGAAAGAGATATTCAAAAGCGGAGAATTGGAGGAGAGTTCAGTTATTCGAAAAATTCGAACAACTGAACTTGATGGCAAGAACGATGATACATTGTTCTACAATTTGGATGCGGTTATTGCTGTTGGGTTTCGTGTGGGCAGTTATCAAGCGGGCCAATTCCGGATGTGGGCTACATCGGTTCTAAAAGAAATGATCATAAAAGGATTTGTATTGGATGATGAACGCTTGAAACAGGGCAAACATTTTGGCAAAGATTATTTTGACGACCTATTAGAACGTATCCGAGAAATACGAGTTTCAGAACGTCGGTATTATCAGAAAATCACCGATGTCTATGCCGAATGTAGTGCCGATTATGATCCTAAGGCTGAGACCACCCTACAATTCTTCAAGAGGGTGCAAGATATGATGTATTGGGCTACTTCCCATCAAACGGCAACCGAAATCATCTATTCAAGAGCAGATGCCCAAAAGCCCCACATGGGACTTACCACGTGGAAAAACGCTCCTGACGGCAGAGTCCAAAAGTCGGATACAATTATCGCCCAGAATTACTTGTCCGACAAAGAAGTCTCAGCTTTCAATCGTCTATCAACCGCATTCCTTGATTTGGCCGAACTTCGTGCCGAACGGCAAATCATCTCCACAATGGCAGATTGGAAAAAGCAATTGGATGATTTCCTGACTCTATATGAGTATGACAAATACAATGAGGCTGGCACCATTTCTGCCGAACAAGCGAAAGAAAAGGCATACGCTGAATATGATAAATTTCGCTTTATACAAGACAAGGAGTTTCTTTCGGATTTTGATAAAGAAATCAAGATATGGAAAGAGAAGGAGGGGTATGGTAAGGATTAATTCTATCTATAAACACTATTAACAGGAACATAAGATGAACCATAACGGCATATTCTCACTATCTTTTCCCGAAACTAAGACAATAATTGTTTCCGGTGATATTCATGAGACTTTAATCTGTTGGTGTTCAAACTATGTATCCAATATTAGATGCTCGACATTATGGAGTTCTGTCAAATATATTAATTATACCATTTCGGGTATAATATTGATACAATAAGCAGAATTATACCCGATAGGATATAATAGTTGTTACAAGCATATAAGTGTTTCTGTTGGGACATACAAACATTTTCCATTGTGGGCAAACGGAAGCAATTACATTTTTTCAAGCGAATAATTCAACTTCATTACACTTTTTCAAACGAATATAACCCATTTCTCTACACTTTTTCAAGCGAATCGAGTGTATATCTACAAAAGTTTTCTGGCTCTATAACCGTTTTTCTACTGTAAATCAACCTCTTTGGAAGAAAAAGTCCACGCAAACCACAGAAATCCCAAGAAAACCACTACCTTTGTATTCAACAAGCGTTCTGTAACACACCTACGGAAATGTCCTATCACTCAACACCTTGTATCTGATAGCGGACATTCCACAAAAAGGCTGAAAAGAGGCGGTACAACACGTATATGCAAAGCTATGAAATACAGCGGTTTGCATTTGTCCCTACATTCTGTGCATTTGTCAAAACTGTGGTTGTACCGATTAAAATGAATGGTCACTGATAATCAGTGATGTAAATATGCTGCATCGCGAAATATTCTCGGTAACGAAAACAGCTTGCCCGCAAGGGGGGGGGAAAACTCCTCCGAAGTCGTCGTTTTTTACCGGGGCCACCGTGGCCCGACCCGAAATTTGGACTGCGAAGGATTTTCGAGACCCCCTTCGCCAGAAAACAGAGAAGATCCGGCCATTTTGGCGTGGTAAAGTGGCGGTTTATCGCCTCAAATCAGACTTCAAAAAGCCCGTTTCGACCGATTTTGGGCGGTTAAGGGTGCAAAATTTTGGACAAATTTCACGAATTTGGACGTGCTTTTAAGCCCTCAATTCATCCAATTGAGAGCCTCTAATCCGACATTTTGCGTCATAAAAAGCAGTGGAATTTTGTCCTCTTTCAGCGTCTAATTCTGCGGAATTTCGGTCATTCAGAGCCGGTTTTGAAGCGGTTTCAGTACCAATTTTCCCGTGAAACGAGACGTTTATTGAGGGAAACAACGCACCGGTTTACGGCCTAACTCCAGCCCGCAGAGGACGTCGAGCGTGCTGGGGCGGCCATCCGTGCGGAGGGCGTAGACGCTCTCCTCGGCCATCGTGGCGATGGTGTAGTTGCGGGTTTGAGCTGTCTGCCAACCGGTCCGGCGGGCGTTGCGAACGGCAAAGATCAGAATGCGCTGCTCGGCCAGGGCCTCTTCGACGGAGGGAGGGTAGCGGCGGTAGAGGGCACGCCCGAGGGCCCAGATCATCGGGTGCCGGGCTTTCAGCAGGAGTTCAAAGACGGATTTTTCGAGCGGCGACTGGAAACCGCTGATTACGACGCGCTCGGTTGCGCAACATGCCTCGGCCCAGCGGAGGGCCTGCTCCTCGACGGCCGGCGAGACGACGCGCGAGGCGAAGAAGGCGACCTTCCGACGGTCGAGCAGGGCGGGATTTCCGGTGTAATCGTAATCGAAAGCCATAAAAAAACGTGGGTTGCCGCATTGACTTACCTCGCATTCAGGCCTTCGCTGCCCCCAACAGAAATAAGCAACACGGACAGCCCACGCGAAACGTGTATCATGCACATAGCAAGCCAAAGGCCTGCGGGCACAATACATGCGTCCACGAGGCGTCCAGTTACATCTCTTTCTATTGGTCAAAGTTGCGAAGTTTGAATGCGAAAGAAAACGTAACGAAACGTTCGTAATATGTTAGTTCCGCGGGTCGGCACGGAACCATCTACAAAAATAGGAAATTAAATCGGAAAACCGCCAACAGTCGCCGTTTTTTGCGATGAAGGGCCATTGATCTGTATACAGATTCGATAAAAATGTTGTCGAAAAAGTTCGATTTTCTTGTTCGTTTGATTATATTTGTATATTGTATAAATGTGTTCATTTTCGATTTAAAAAGACAAACAATCCATATCAATGAAAAGGTGCTTTTTATGGACGTTGACATTGCTTGTCAGCGTTGTGCTGGTCGTACCGACTCAAGCACAAGAGGAAAAATTCATCAAGCGCAAGGTTGCTATCGGCCGCTTTACCAACGAGACCCAATATGCCAAAGGGCTCTTCTATGACAAGGAAAACGATCCGATGCAGAAGCAGGCCATGGATATTCTCTCCTCGAAATTGGCTGCAAGCGGCAAATTCATCCTTCTGGAACGTGATGATCTGGATGTGCTGATGGCTGAAGCCGGGGAGAATATGCAAAAGATCGGAGCTGATTATATCATCCTCGGCTCGATTACGGAGTTTGGTCGTAAGACCGAGGGGCAGCAAAAGGTTTTCTCCTCGACCAAGACACAAACCGTCGAGGCCGGAGTCAGTATCCGACTGGTTGAGGCTTCGACCGGTTTGATCATCTATTCCGACGAGGCGAAGGGCTTTGCGGAAACCACTACCAAGCAATCGCTGGGGTTGGGCGGCGCCGCTGGTTTCGATGCCACGCTGAGCGACAAGGCGATATCATCCGCTTTGGGACAGTTGGTTGAAAACATCATTGACAAGTGCGTGGACAAACCGTGGAGATCCTATGTGCTGTCGATCGACGACGGTACCTACATCATCTCGGGAGGGGCCTCGCAGGGAATTGCGGCAAGCGATTCGTTTGTCGTTTACGCAAAGGGAAAGACGGTAACCAACCCTCAAACGGGAATCAAAATCGAGTTGCCGGGTAAAAAGATTGGAACGGTGACCGTGCTGCAAACGTTGGGCGATACGCCGGAGACCGAAATCTCCCTGTGCTCCTATGAGGGCGAACCTTTGGACAGTAACAAATTGTCGAACTATTACATATCAGACAAGTAATCATGAAAAGACTCGTACTTCTTGCCTTGGTGTCGCTCCTGTTTGTTGGTTGCGGGGTAGGCGTATATTCTGTCTCTTCGGGGAAAGCCGATGTCGCGATGCTTTCGTTTGCCGCACCGGCCAAAAAGGCGATCGTTGTTGAAGTGGACGGCAAGCAATATCAGATTGAGACGGTCAAGACCAAGGCGTACAAGGCCGACCGGAAGATCAAAAAGACTGCCCGGAACTCTCTCCGGTTACAGACCGGACAACATGGCGTGAGCGTCATGGACAAGGACGGAAACCTCCTTTTCGAGAAAAAGATCATTTTATCGGCATCCGAACATAGAATCATCGAATTATGAAAAGACTGATCCTTTTGGCGGTTTTGGGTTTGACGATCACATCATGCAGTGTCACACAGCCGCTGTACTATTGGGGCGGGGAACAGAAAGGAACCTCAAAATACGAGAATCTCGCCTATATGTCCTATGACAAGCAGACTCCGGAAAGTATGTGCCGGCTCATCTGCGTATATGAAGACATGGTGAACAATCCGGCCGGCTCCCGGCAGGTCCCGCCTCCGGGCATCTGTGCCGAGTATGGTTATCTGTTGTTGCAGCCGCAGACGGCCGAGACCTTCGCCAAACATGCAACGCCGGCACAAAAAAGAGCATTCAAGGATGCTGACGCAGATTATGCGGTTCTGTTCCGGGCGCGCGGCGAGGAGATGATGAAGATGGAGATGACGCTTTATCCCGAATCGGCCCATTTTATTAAACCGATATTTGAAAAACTGACAAAATGATGAAACGGTTATTGTCATTCATGATATTGGCATCCTTCGTATCGTCCTGCGGAGTGCAGAAGGATGTAACCCGGGCTACCCAATATGCCAGGATGTATGAAGAGAAACCCATCTCGCTGCTCGTCATGCCGCCGATTAACAATACGGCCAATGTCGAGGCCAAGGACCTGCTGTATACGTCGATCAACAAACCACTGGCCGAGGCTGGCTATTATGTCATCTCTCCGCTGCTGGCCATGGATGTGCTGAAGGCTGAAAGCGCGTATGATGCGGAACTTTTTGTCGAAGCTCCCCTGACGACGTTTCAGAAGTATTTCGGTGTGGATGCCGTAGTTTTTTCCGAGATCAATGCGTGGACGAAGAAAGGCATGGGTGTACAGACCTCCATTCGATACTTTATCAAGTCGGCCCATACCGGCGAGATCATCTTTGACCGAAGTTGCGATTTATATCTGGATTTGAGTGTCAATTCTGGAGGAAGCGGTCCTTTTGCGGCATTGGCCAATTTGGCCATGTCTGCCATCAATACGGCGGTAACGGATCATATTGTGGCAGCCAGAAAGGCGAATTATTACATTTTCAGAGATATTCCGCGAGGGAAATACAGCCCCGAGTATTTGAAGGATATGGATAAGGTTGCCGAAAAGAAAGATATTTCGGCGCGGGTAAAATAGTTCACCCGAAGTTTGTCCTTTGAAGGGAAAGAGCCCGCTTCATTGAGTCTGCTGGACAGATTTGATGAAGCGGGTTTTTTCTGGGGGGGGGTATCAGATGCGTTGCCGTGTTTGAGTACGGTATATGCTGGCCGTCTCGTTTTCCGACTGTCGGCAAATTTCGTATCTTTGCCTTGGATGGGACGCGCCGAAGGCCGTCCATAAATCGAAGCAGAGCATGAGTATCCTGGAACGAGCCATCGAGATTGCCACCGAGGCGCACCGCGGCCAGCGCGACAAGGCCGGGAACGACTATATCGGCCACCCGCTGCGGGTCATGGCCGCCGGTAAAACGACAGAAGAGAAAATTGTCGGAGTACTGCACGATGTGGTTGAGGACAGCGACTGGACGCTGGAGGGGCTGGCGGCCGAAGGGTTTGCGCCTGAAATCATCGAGGCGCTGCGCTGTTTGACCCACGCCGAAGAGGAGCCCTACGACCGTTATATTGCCCGCATAAAGGGCAATCCGCTGGCCGTGGCGGTCAAGTTGAACGACTTGACGGACAACATGGATATCCGCCGCCTGCCGTACCTCTCGGACAAGGATGTCAAGTGGCTGAAGCGCTATTTGCGGGCCTACAAGCAGCTGACCGGCGAGCCGACCTACTCGGTCTACGCCTGCCGCCAGGAGTATCCGAATGCCTATCTGCCCTGGACCGAGGCAGAGGATCTGGAGCTGACGCGCCGGTGGTGTGAGGGGGCGACGGAGGAGGAGTTGTCCGCCCATTTCCAGCGCAAGCCCGGCGCTATCCGTTCGCGCATCGAGAAGCTCGATCTGGAGCGGCTTTACGGGAAACCAAACAGCCATGACTGAACTGCGTAAAATAAACTTTCAAGAGATTAGCAGGACAACGCAACGAATGGCTTAAGGTGTTGGTTTATAATCAATAGCGCATTGATTTGCGTTATACAGAAATTCGTTCGAAGCGGTTTTACGGCCTATTGCTGAATAAGAATCGTTACCAGATCATTACGCGGTACTTGCTTTGAATTTTGTTTGTAACGCATTCTTTTACTGCTACTTGCGTTATTCTTCATCTTGACAAACGGCCCGACAGACATTAATTTTGTAACCAAAAATCGGGTTTATTATGCGAAGCACGTTTCGGGTCTTATTTTACGTGAAGAAAGGCAGCGCCCGCCCCAACGGCGATCTGCCTTTGATGTGCCGTCTTACAGTAGATGGCGAGGTCAAACAATTCAGTTGCAAAATGGACGTTCCTCCGCGTTTATGGGATGTCAAGAACGGCCGGGCGACGGGCAAGAGCGTCGAGGCCATGCAAATCAATCTTGCCGTCGATAAAATCCGCGTCGAGGTGAACCGCCACTATCAGGAGTTGATGCAGTCGGACGGCTATGTCACGGCCGCCAAACTGCGGGATGCCTACCTCGGTATCGGAGTAAAGCAGGAAACGCTGTTGAAACTCTTCGAACAGCACAATGTCGAATACCGGAAAAAGGTGGGTTTCAGTCGTGAGATCGCCACGTGGAAAAAGTACTGCTGCGTGTGTAAGCGTGTGCGGGAGTTCCTCGCCCATACCTACCACCGGGAGGACATCCCGCTGAAAGAACTGAACCTTACCTTTATCAACGATTTCGAGTATTTCCTGCGCACGGAGAAGAAATGCCGCACAAATACCGTGTGGGGCTACATGATCGTCTTGAAACATATCGTCGCCATTGCCCGCAACGACGGGCGCCTGCCGTTCAACCCGTTTTCGGGCTATATCAACTCTCCCGAAAGCGTGGACAGGGGTTATCTCTCGCAAGAGGAGATCAAGGCCGTGATGAACTATAAAACGGCCAACAAGGCGCATGCCCGCATCCGCGATCTGTTCGTCTTCTCCATCTTCACGGGGCTGGCTTATGCCGACGTGAAAGGGCTGACCACGGACAACCTTCAAACTATGTTCGACGGTAACCTGTGGATCATCACGCGACGTAAGAAAACCAATACCGAAAGCCGTATCCGCCTGCTGGATATTCCCAAACGCATCATCGAGAAATACGCGGATCAGCGGCTCGACAACCATGTCTTTTATATGCCGTGCAACTGCCATTGCAACGACATCCTGCGCGAGATCGGCAAGCAATGCGGCATTAAAAACAAACTCACCTTCCATGTCGGCCGCCATACCTTCGCCACGACTATCACGCTCTCGCAGGGTATGCCTATCGAAACCGTCAGCCGCCTGTTAGGTCATACGAATATCAAGACCACCCAAATTTACGCGAAGATCACCAATGAAAAGATCAGCCGCGACATGTCGGCGCTTACCGAGCGTTTGGGCGACAAATACCGACTGGCGGAGTAACAGCCCTTTGGCCCTTGTGCGCCCTTCGGGATTTATGGAGGATCCCGAAGGGCGCACAGGGGCACGGGCTTGCGGGCCGTCGGTTCTCTTTCATCGGCTCCCCTACTGACGGACACCACGGCGGCACCGTCGCCCACAGATCGGCCGCTTCGCGCCCGCGCCTTTTTACAAAAGGCATAGTAGCTTATTAGGGCATTTTTCTCTCCGCATTGCTCCGCAACGCTGAAAATGCCCCAATAGGCCAAAGGGGCCGCGGC
>ERZ791815.1141-NODE-1141-length-17853-cov-2.874312_pt1 | contig 17853 bp, 15 predicted proteins | sample MGYA00510302_ERZ791815 | MGnify/ENA primary metagenome ERZ791815 (study PRJEB30046, sample SAMN00791995) | human gut metagenome | study: EMG produced TPA metagenomics assembly of the A metagenome-wide association study of gut microbiota in type 2... | reverse complement strand
ATTCCGTAAACAGAATTTGCACCGTCACAACAGGCGGTTATAATTTGTCGCAGATTTTTTGTGCGGATATCCCCTGCAACAAAAATTCCCGACACGGATGTCTGACAGGTTTCATCGGCAATCACATATCCGTTGTCATCAGTTTTTACAAAACCCTTGACACATTCGGTTCTCGGTTCAAGACCTACCGCAACAAAAACTCCGTCAGTTTTCAGAATTTTCTCATTATCAAGCGTAACCGATTTAACCTTTTCGTCACCGTCAATTTTCACAACATTGGTGTTGTAAAGAATTTTGACATTACCCGATTTTTCCAGCTTTTGCACAAGCACTCTGTCGGCTTTTAATGCGTCACCCCTGTGAATAAGAAAAACCCGTTTGCATATATGAGAAAGATAGGTCGCCTCGGTAACGGCGGTGTTTCCTCCGCCGATTACCGCCACTGTTTTGTCTTTGAAAAAATAGCCGTCACACACGGCACAATAGCTTACTCCTCTGCCTTCAAACTTATTTTCACCGTCAATTCCCAATTTTTTGTGGGTTGCGCCCATGCAGAGAATAACAGATTTTGTCTTGACCTCACTGTCGGAACATTCAAGGATAAAACCGTCATAATTTTTTCTTATGCCGACAAGGGCTTGTCTGACAAAATTTGCACCGAATGACTTTGCGTGTGAATAAAAATGCTGAATGAGGTCAAAGCCTGCAATATCGCTGAAGCCCGTGTAGTTTTCAACCGCATCCGTGAGGGCAATTGAACTGCCCTCGGGTGATGACGGATCAAGCACAATGCAATCAAGTCCGCTCCGAGAGGCATAGAGTGCCGCCGTAAGTCCTGCCGCACCTCCGCCGACAATTACAAGGTCATACAAAACTCTCACCCGTTTTTTCGGAGATTGCGGAGATTATCCGTTCTTCGGTCTGAACACCCGACATACGCAAAATTTCGTTGCCTTCTTTAAAGAGCAAAAGTGCAGGAATTCCCGATACACCGTAGCGTTCTGTCAATTCGGGATTTTCGTCTACATTGACCTTGACGGTTTCAAAATATGCTTTGTATTTGTCACCGATTTCTTCTATTACAGGCGAAAGCATTCTGCACGGTGAACACCATTCGGCATAAAAATCGGCAAGCACCGGCTTTGATGATTTTATTAAACTTTCAAATTCATTTTTCCGTATGTTTTGAATCACAATATCACTCCGTAAATCGTTTTTACTATTGTTCCCGATTTAAGGGTAATTATTATATCTTTGTCTGCGTATTCAAATTATGTGTAACGGCAAACCGATTTTATTGTAAAAAGGCGAAAAAAGCCCCCTCGAAAAATCGAGAGGACTTTAAATTTTTTTAATTTTGCAAATTGCAATAGCAACAAATATTTTTGACAATTTTTGTATTGATTTATTTTAAGGCAATGTCATTCAGAATACAAATTCCTCAAAGCCGAAATTTCTTTGGCATAACCGTCAAGCTCGTTCGGGGTTTCAAGGAAAAACGGAAGATTTCGCAAATTTTCATTATTTATAATTTTCCCGAACGCATCAATTCCGATGTAGCCCTCGCCTATTTTTTGATGTCTGTCCTTGTGGTTGCCGATAGGATTCATACTGTCATTGAGATGAATCGCCTTGAGTCTTTCAAGCCCGATTACACGGTCAAATTCTTCAAGGACTCCGTCAAGATTATTCACAATGTCATAACCGGCATCAAAAACATGGCAGGTATCAAGGCAGACACCGATTTTATCGTTTCGCTCCACACGGTCGATAATCATACGCAGTTCTTCAAAGGTTCTGCCGACCTCCGTGCCTTTGCCCGCCATTGTTTCAAGCAATACCGTGGTTGTCATATCGTCGAACATTGCAGTATTCAACGCTGTGCCGATTTGCTCAACCGCAGCTTTAACACCCTGTCCCGTGTGACTGCCGGGGTGAAAGTTATAAAGATTATTCGGGAGATATTCCATTCGTTTCAAATCATCCGTAAGCGTGTTCAAAGCAAATTCACGGGTTTCGGGTTTTGCCGAACAGAGGTTCATTGTGTATGGTGCATGGGCAAGAATTTTTGCAAAATTATTTTCCGTCATAAGTTTTATAAGTGCATTGACATCTTCGATATCAATTTTTCTTGCAGATCCGCCACGAGGGTTGCGTGTAAAAAATTGAAATGTGTTTGCTCCGATCGAAAGCGCATCTCTGCCGATTGCGTAAAAACCTTTTGATATTGAAAGATGAGAGCCGATATTAAGCATATTTTCTCCTTTTGCGTTAATTTATTTGCAGTAAGCGGTTTATCGTAAAGAAAAAAGCCTTTCTGTCAAAAGACAAAAAGGCTTTAGTTGGTCGGGATGACAAGACTTGAACTTGCGACTCCACGCCCCCCAGACGTGTGCGCTACCAAACTGCGCTACATCCCGTTGCAACATTAATATTTTAACAAACACTGCGAGCGTTGTCAAGATGTTTTAAAAACTTTTTGAATATTTTTGCACCATGAGTTAAAAAAGCAAAACGGACACTGCCGATTGACAGTGTCCGAAAAATGCTTAATCAAAGATTAATTCGTTAAAATCAGTCTTCTTTCTTCTTTCTTGCAAGGAACATAACGCCTGCTGCTGAAACCATAAGACCTGCCATTACGAAAACGATAGTTGTTTCAACACCTGACTTAACTGCACCTGTGCTTGAAGAACCTGAACCTGATGAGCTTGAGCCACCGTTGCTTGAAGAAGAACTTGAACCGTTGCTTGAGCTGCCGCCTGCTGCCTTAGCACCTGTCTTCTTAGCGCTGTCAAGCTTAGCTGTATCTGCCTTCTTACCTGTTGTAGGATCTGTGCAACCTGCGAGAATCTTCTCAACTGCAGGAGCGATCTTATCCTTATCCTCGTTGTTTGTAGCGTTGAGCCTATCTGTTACAGCACCCATAACATCTACAGGGCTAACCTTGAGTTCGTCAAGAAGTTTCTGTGTAAGACTTGTCTTAGCCTCATCATTGTAGTAAGCGACGAGGTATGTAGCCATCAATGTTACATCTGATTCGCCCTCAGGGAAAGCAGAACCGATGACGTTACCTGTTGATGTAATCTTCTTTTCAGGGCCGCAGTCTGAGTTGTTTTCCCACTTAGCTTCGTTTGCCTTCTTTTCTGAATCCTCAGGGTTTTCAAGCTGATTACCTGTGCAATAAAGTGTGTCACCGATGCACTTGCCGCTCATGATAGCGTTGTATGACTGCATACCTGTGTTAGCACTGAAGATTACACAGTAAACTCTTCCGTCTGACTTAGAGATTGTGTTACCTGTCATTGAAAGATCATATGTAGCGATGCCTGTTGAAGCGTCGTACTTACATTTTTCTTTCTTTGACTGCCAAGCCGGCCAATCGCCTGAACCGTCAGCCTTCCAAACATGACAGAATACTGTCTTAACATTATTCCAGCCTGACTTCTTAACATCAAACTTAATAACATTACCTGCTTCAACTTCTGAAGAAGCGTCAGCTGAAACGTCTGATGAACCGTCGGCTGAAACCTCGCCTGACTGATCTGCTGCAGCAACAGCAGCGTCATCCTCTGCTTCTGCAGCGCTAGCTGTGATGGCAGCTGAACTGCACATTACTGCTGCTGCAAGAAAAAGACCTGCAATTTTCTTGAACATTTTTAATCTCCTCCTAAAATTGTTCATAAATATCCAAGATAGATTTTCATATCTTAGTATTGCTTATTATACTATAAAAATAACAAAACTGCAATAGTTTTGGTTTAAAACCGTTTTTGTTAATTGCACAAGATTTTATGTAACCGTTTGGCTATTTTCCACAATTCAACCGGCAAGTAAGCCATAAATACACATTAAACGATTATTTTAACATTGCATAAACAGTTTCTTTTACGCTGTCAAGAGCCTCTGAAATCTTCTCAGGCTGTTTAGCACCTGCCATAGCCATATCGGGCTTTCCGCCTCCGTTGCCTCCGGCCTTCTGAGCAACAGCCTTTATGATTTTGCCTGCATTTGCACCGAGAGCAAGAGCCTCTTTACCGCAGGCTGCGGCAAATGTCACCTTGCCGTCATTTTCAGTTGCAAGAACACATACGCACTTCGGGGCAAAATCTCTTGCCTTTTCGCACATTGTGCGAAGAATGTCGGCATTAGCCTTGTCAATTCTGCCTGTTACCACTCTTACACCGTTTTCCTCCGTTGTGCCTGCAAAAAGCTGACCGATCTGAGCAACGGCAAGCTTTGAATTAAGCTCGTTGATTTCTCTCTGCTGTTCCTTGATAAGCTGTTCAGCCTTCTGAACACCCTCAACAACTGCCTTTGGATTTGCAATTTTGAGTAATGAGCAAACATCCATAATAACAGCGCTCATACCGTTGATGTACTTGAGAACGCCCATACCTGTGAGAGCCTCAATTCTTCTTACACCTGCGGCAACCGAACCCTCCTGTCTGATTCTGAAAAGACCGAGGTTTGCGGTATTCTTTACATGTGTACCGCCACAGAATTCAACAGAGAAGTCGCCTGCGCTTACAACACGGACAACATCGCCGTACTTTTCACCGAAGAGTGCCATTGCGCCGAGCTTTTTAGCCTCTTCAATAGGCATTTCCCTTGTCGTAACGGGGATTGCCTCAAGAATCTTTTTATTTACAAGATTCTGAACCTCAATGAGTTCCTTTGCTGTGAGAGCCTCAAAGTGAGTAAAGTCAAAACGGAAGTAATCGTCTGAAACAAGCTGACCTGCCTGCTGAACATGGTTGCCGAGAACCTCACGGAGAGCCGACTGAAGAAGGTGAGCCGCTGTGTGGTTTCTTGTAATATCCGCACGGCGCTCTTCATCAACAGCAGTTGAAACCTCTGCACCTACATTGATGCTGCCGCTCTTTACTGTACAAGCGTGAAGGTAAATTGTGCCTGACGGATTCTTTGTTGTGTTGTCAACATCAGCTGAAAAACTGCCCGTCTCCATAACACCTGTGTCGCCAACCTGACCGCCGCCTTCTCCGTAGAACGGAGTTTTGTCGAGAACGATGATAGCATTTTCGCCCTCACCGATACTGTCAACTCTCACACCGTCCTTAACGATTGCAAGAACCTTTGAAGTTGACTTGAGGTCTGTGTAACCTACGAATTCTGTATTTGCAACATCCGAAAGGTCTGTTGTGTCAGAAATCCAAGCGTCTGCACCGGCATTCTTTCTTGCGTCACGGGAACGCTTTTTCTGCTCTTTCATAAGCTCACGGAAACGCTCAACATCAACCTTAATGCCTTTTTCGGAAAGGATTTCTTTTGTAAGGTCAATCGGGAAACCGTAGGTATCGTTAAGCTTAAATGCGTCCTCACCGCTGAGAACCTTAACATCTTCGCTGTCCATAATGCCGTTGAGCATCTTAAAGCCCTGATCAATTGTCTTGGCAAAGCTTTCTTCCTCAACCTTGATAACCTTTGTAATGAACTCCTGCTTTTCCTTGAGTTCGGGATAAGCTGTGAGATTTTCTTTGATAACCGTATCACAAACCTTATAGAGGAAAGGCTCGTTGTAACCGAGAAGTCTGCCGTGACGAGCGGCTCTTCTGAGCAAACGGCGAAGCACATAGCCCTTGCCCTCGTTTGACGGAAGAACACCGTCACCGATCATAAATGTTGTACTGCGGATATGGTCTGTGATAACACGGAGCGAAACATCGCTCTTTTCATTTTTACCGTACTCAACACCTGTAATCTGTGAGATGTGTTTCATAATGTTCTGAATTGTGTCAACGAGGAAAAGGTTGTCAACACCCTGCATAACACAGGCAAGTCTTTCAAGTCCCAGACCTGTATCAATGTTCGGATGTTCAAGAGGAGTGTAGTTACCTTTGCCGTCACTCTCAAACTGAGTAAATACAAGGTTCCAAACCTCAACGAAACGGTCACATTCACAGCCTACATGACAGTCGGGTCTGCCGCAGCCCTTTTCGTCACCACGGTCAAAGTAGATTTCGGAGCACGGACCGCAGGGACCTGAACCGTGTTCCCAGAAGTTATCTTCCTTGCCGAGTCTTACCATATGTGACGGATCAACGCCGACTTCTTTTGTCCAAATGTCAAAAGCCTCGTCATCGTCCTCATAGATTGAAACATAGAGCTTTTCGGGAGGCATTTCAAGAACCTTTGTAAAGAATTCCCATGCCCATGCTGTAGCCTCGTGCTTAAAATAGTCGCCGAATGAGAAGTTACCGAGCATTTCAAAGAATGTACCGTGACGGGCTGTGATACCGACACGCTCAATGTCGGGAGTACGGATACATTTCTGACAGGTTGTAACACGCTTGCGAGGAGGTGTTACCTCACCTGTAAAATATTTTTTCATAGGAGCCATACCGCTGTTGATAAGCAGAAGGCTGTTGTCGTCCTTTGGAACAAGTGAAAAGCTGGGGAGTCTTAAACAACCCTTTGATTCAAAGAATTCAAGGAACTTTTCTCTTAATTCGTTAAGTCCTGTCCACTTCATAAAAAATCTCTCCTTATACAAATTCACAGGGGAATACAATATTCGTTCAAATTTGTTTAAAGTATGCAACCGAGCAAAATAAAAAATCCCATTGTATAAAAATACAATGGGACAGGAATATCCTGCGGTACCACCCAAATTGACGCCAAGCGTCCGCTTTGAGTAATCGTCATATAGATTACATTTCCTTAACGCAGAAATACGCTGTGCTTAATCACACAGAGCTCAGGGGCAGCGCACCGAAACTTCACATAAAAGCCTTGCACCAAAACGGCTTTCTCTCTGAAATGCTGACATTTCGGTTAATCCCGTCACAGCCGAATATTGTAATTCAATTGTAGCAAATAATTTAAATCGGAGCAACACTCTGCTTTGCTTGCAAGGAGCAGAGTTTGCGACAGATTGCAATCAAGTGCATAGGAGCGTCAGCTCCTCAGTATTTCAGCGAGAGATTTGCTCACGCTGAAAGGCTGAATTGTTCCCCACCGTTTTTAAGGTGGGGAACATCAGTACTTAGATTATAAAACTGTTTCTTTGTGTTGTCAATAGCAAAATTCGGGATTAATCACGCTTTTTTCTGATAACCGAGCCTGACGGAACGGGAGCGTTGCATTTCATTGTAAGTCTTTGCATCGGATGCGGCGCAATTTCAACGGGCATACCCTCGTCGGTTGTAAGTGATTCACACTTGATTTCAAACGGCACTCCGCTTGGCGGAAGTACATCAAGTGTGTCGCCCACATAGAATTTGTTGCGCTGAGTGATTACTGCGGTTGTGTCGTCAACAAGCTCTTCACACAATGCAACATTGTCATAATGACGGATATATCCTCCGTTGCCCGTAACCTGACCTGGTTCTCTGCCGAAATAGAAGCCTGTGTTGTACTCACGGTGGCTGATTTTTTCAAGTTCTTCCCTTATCCACGGTTTGAGAACATAATCGTCACCCTCTGCAAAATAATCGTCAACAGCGTGACGGTAAGCGTTTGTTGTAACAGCGACATAGTAAGCCGACTTTGCTCTGCCCTCAATCTTAAAGCTTGAAATACCTGCCTTTACAAGCTCGGGGATATGCTCAATCATACAGAGATCTCTTGAATTGTAGAGATATGTGCCGTCACCTGTTTCTTCAACAGGAAAATACTGTCCCTGACGGTTTTCTTCGTAAAGATGATACTTCCAGCGACACGGCTGAGCACAGTCGCCGTGGTTCGCATCTCTGCCTGTCATATAGCTTGAAATAAGGCATCTGCCTGAAAATGAAACACACATTGCACCGTGTACAAAGCATTCAATTTCAAGCTCTTTCGGAACTTTTGCACGCATTTCGGCAATTTCATCAAGCGGAATTTCTCTTGCAAGTACAACCCTTGACGCACCCATATTGTAAAGCACATTTGCCGCCGCATAGTTTGTTACTCCCGCCTGAGTCGAAATGTGGCGCTGAACCTTTGGCGCATACTTTTTAGCCGCCTCAAAAACACCGAGGTCGGCAATTATGAACGCATCAACTCCGCAAGCCTGAGCATTTTCCATAAATTCCTGAAGATGAGGAATTTCATTATTGCGTGGAAGTGTGTTGCAGGTCACATGGATTCTTGCACCCTTTGCGTGGGCAAGGTCACAAGCCTTTTTGAGCTGATCGTTATCAAAATTCTGCGGCGCGGAACGCATTCCGAACATTTTCCCTGCAAGAAAAACTGCGTCTGCGCCAAAGTTTAAAGCGGATTTAAGGCAATCCATATCACCTGCCGGTGACAAAATTTCGGGTTTTTCAAAATTAGTTATCATAGCTTTCAATATACTCCAGATTTGCGTTTTGCTGTTCAAGTGTTGATGCGTAATAAGCCTGTCCCTTGCTGTCATGACAGAAGAAGTAATAATCCGAGCTGTTCGGATTGAGTGCGGCAATTATCGCATCCATACCGGGATTGCAGATAGGACCGTAAGGAAGTCCCTTCCTGTCATATGTATCATATCTGCTCTTGTAGGTGCTTCTGTCATTTTCGGGAACATCCTCAAGGCTTCTGTACGGATAGAACTTTGTTGAATCAAGACCGAGGCTTGACACGCCGAGACTGCTGTCGGCTGTAAGACGGTTGTGGAGGATTGAGGAAATGTAGTACATATCCTCTTTATTAGCCGCCTCTGCCTGAATGATAGATGCGATTGTCATAACCTGATCAAGCGAATACTTTGTGTCGCTCTCTTCAACCATTTTCAAAACTGTTGTTTTCTTTGAATAACCATCAACAGTCTGCTTTTCGTTAATCTTTGTTTCGTAGTTGTTGAGAAATTTGTAGATTACTGATTCTGCATTTTCGTTTCTGTAGAATTCGTAGGTATCGGGATAGAGATAGCCCTCAAGCTTGTAGTAACGCTTGTCCGCATTTGTTTCAGCCTTGATAAAGTCAAAGTCGCTGTCAAACTTTTCGGAATTGCAAAGCGAAAGAAACTCGTCCTTGTCGCCCAAAGCACCGTTCTTTTCAAGAGTGTCGGCAATTTCAAGAACGCTTTCACCCTCGGTAATTGTAACGGAAACCGTGTCAGTTCTGTTGTTGTTACTCGAAAGGAAGTTGATGATTGCCTCGTAGTCCATATTTCTGCGAATTTCATATGTACCCTGAGTAAAATCATCGGCTGACTTTGTGACATTGACAAAAAGCTTGAAATATGACGGCTCACCGATTACTTTATTGTCAACAAGTACCTTTGTAACATCGTCAACAGTCGGATTTTCGGGAATTTCAATTTTCACGGTTGAGGAGTCGGTTCTGTTCACGGCAAGCAAATCGTTCATGCCTGTTATCATATATACAGCCGCCATTGCTCCGACAATTAAAACCGAGATAATCCAGATAAAGCGGAAGGTTCTGCGATTATACTTGTTCTTTGCTTTAAGAGCCTTTTTTTCTTCCTTTTTCTTCTGCTTTAAAACCTGCTTTGATTCACGGGCCATTTGCTTTTTGACATCCTGACCGCTGTATGAATTAAGGTTTGACGGTTCATCCTCAGACTTGACGAAATTATCGTCCTCATACTCGCTTTCATCAATATTAAGTTTAAAGTTTTCGGCTCTTCTGCGACGCTGAGCGTTAAGCTCCTGTTCGCTCATATTAAAATTATCAGGGTTCATAATGTATCATTCCTTTACAAACTCGTTATTTGTTCGGTTGGTATATTTTTCGGTAATCACGGCGTCAACGGGACGGTCGAACACTCCCGAGGGCAGAGTATGCTCTATACATTTGGAGTAGCAAAGCCCAACGCTTGTTCCCGAAAAATTCTGTAAAAATCTGTCATAGTAACCCTTGCCGAATCCAAGGCGGAATCCCTGCATATCAAAGCAAAGTCCCGGAACAAGGCAAAGTCCGTGTGAGAAATCCTCGTACTTTTCGCAAACCTCTGGGTTTGGTTCCATGATTGAAAACGCGCCCTTTTCAAGCTGAGAAAGTGAATTTACAAGGTAAAAATCCATTTCGCCGAAATTATTTTTACACTTTGGCAAAGCAAGTCTTTTGCCGTCTTTCAGCGTTGTTTCAAGAATAAGCGAGGTGTCAACCTCAATCGGTGATGAAACAAAGGCAAAAAGCACATCACAGTTTTTGTATTCCTCACTTGCCAGAAAAGCGTTCTGCAAGGCGAGGTCAAGCTGTTGCTTTTTTTCGGGAGGACAGCTTTTTCGGATTTTTTTATATTTTGCACGGAGCTGACTTTTCAGCTCACGAACATTTTTCATAGGCATTGCATATCACCGATAACCTTGTCGGCGGCATCCTTTGATACTGCGAGAGAAACAATTGCGTGACCGAATTCAATTGCACAGCCTGCACCCTTTGCGGTAATAATATTGCCGTCCGTTACGGTGTGAGTGCCTGTATAGTCTGCACCCTTGAGTTCATTTTCAAAGCCCGGAAAACAGGTTGCCTTTTTGCCGTCAAGGATTCCGAGATGACCGAGAATTGACGGAGCGGCACAGATTGCGGCAACGATTTTGCCGTTTTCACAGCTATACTTAACAGCCTCAATAACCTTTTCATTTGCCTCAAGATTGAGAGTTCCGGGCATACCGCCGGGGAGTACAACACCCTGAACATTGTCAAGGTCAATATTGTCAATTGTGATATCGGCTTTTACAGGCACACCGTGTGAGCTTGTAACACATTCGCCTGTTACACCGACTGTTTTAACATCAAGCTTTGCCCTGCGCATTACATCAACGGGGGCAAGCGCCTCTGTTTCTTCAAAGCCTTCTGCAAGAAATACATAGAACATAGTAAACTTCCTTTCAGGAAAGAGTAATCCCGATATAGACATCGTCGGGAATTTTATGGTTTTTGTCGAGTGATTTAATCATTCCGCATTTTTGTAACCTACAGTTTTCAAAAAGAGTGTTGTCGGATTTGCCCGTAAACACAAACCTTTCTGATTTTGTATTTTCAAGCAAAAGTGCGGAAAGTTCGTTTATATTTTTATAAGCCGAGTAAAAAACATCAGCAGTATTTTCGTTTTCATCAAATACGGCAAAGCAGTCATTCTTATTGATCACCTTTGAGCCGTAAATCTCATAATAGGACTTTGCAAATTCAAAAAAATTCTCACCGTATATGAAAGAATTTTCTTTTGAACAGCCGATATTCAAGCCCTTTTCTGCAAAATTTTCAAGCCTTTGCCTTGAAATTTCACGGCTTTTTACGGTACAGCTCGGAGCATATCCGAGCTTTGCGTAAAAACCGTACAAACCGTCATTTGCAGGAAAAAGCAGAGAATACACATCACCGTTATTCTTTGCGTCATCAAGTGCAAAATCAATCAGCCTTGACATTATTCCGTTGCCACGGAAAGATTTATCGGTTGACGCACCGCAAAGATAATGCGATTTTTCGCCGTTGAGCGTACCTTTTATAAGGTAAAGAGCCGAAACGATTCTATCGTCAACAACAGCACAGCAACCGTCAAAAAGGTCGCTGTCAAAAATCAGATTGACGGCAGTTACATCCTCGTCAAAACACGAAAGCCACAGCTTTTTTAGGCTTTCGGTATCGGATTTTTCGGTTTTGCGAAATATCGTTTTCATCGTTTTTTCGGTATTGCATTCCAACGGTCGAGGATAATAACGGGATTGTATGAAAGTTTAGACTTTTTGAGTCCCTCAAGTCCCATATCTTCCTCACGGTTTATATACTCGTACTGCGTAAGAGTTTTGGCAAATTCGTTGTTGATTACGGCATAAACACCGTCATATTCACGAAGCGCCTTTTCAAAGTTGATGTCATACACCTTGGGTGAAATTTCACTTCCGAGAGTCATGGCAACAGGCTTTGAGTCAACATACAGTACAGCGCCCTTGACATTATATTCGTCTTTGAGATCGCACATTTCCCTGATTGCCATAATTTCGCTTGAAGCTTCGGGATCGGTGTCATTTTCCGCACACCACAGTTTTGCAACCGTTAATGCATCGGGAATGTTTGAATCCGACAGAGTTTCAAAACGGGTATCGGTGTAGGTTCTGTAAAATTTTGAAATGTGGTTACGCTTTGCGTGAAACCTTTTGCCCGCAAGGGTTGCAAGGTCACGGGAAGTGTAGATGTAATCCTGATTTTCGGGTGAACGGACATAATCAAATTTGTCGGGAAACATTGTTTCAAGCATTGCACGATTGCCGTTTGTCAGCATAACAATTTGCAAATTGCCGTTTCTCTCCTCGGCATCTTTGAAAACCTCTTCAAGCGCACCCTTTATATTTTTGCCTGTAGGCATACAGTAACCCCAGACGGACTCGTCGGGATTACAATACACCTTGACAATTGTATCATCATAAAAAGCAAATTTAATATTGTATTCGTTTCGCCAAAGATAAGCGTTCAAAAGGTTGGTATCGCAACCCATGCACTCATCATAATCGTAGTATTTTTTAAGTTCGTTTATGTCACTTTGCTCAATTTTTTTAAAGCTCAGCATAAATTTCAGCCGCTACCCTCTCTATCTCTTCCGATATTTTTTCTATACTCTTAATCTCTCCGTTTTCACAGCAATTAATAACCTTCCAACCGCATTTTTTAGCGGCATAAACTGCACTTTTTCGACAGTCAAGAAGGAAACGGAGGTTTTTTTCATGCAAATCTTTCTTGCTGTTGTCACCGCCGTAGCGTTTTTCCATAAGCTTCTGCGAAACCTCGGGTTCAACATCAAGGTAGATTACAAGGTCGGGTTTCGGAATCCCGAGCTTTTCGTATTCAAAATCGTTCAGCCAATCAATAAAGCTGTTCCACTCCTCTTTCGGGAGTTTGGACATCTGATAAATTATATTTGAAGTCACATAGCGGTCGCTTAAAATCACACCGCCGTTGTCACATTCCTTTTTCCAAAATTGAAGATAGCTTGCAACACGGTCAACCGCATAAAATGCACTCGCCGCATAGGCATTGACATCATCGGGCTTGTCGCCGAATTCGCCGTCAAGATACATCTTCACGGGAGCGGCGGCAGGACTTTCATAATTTGGGAATTCAAGCTTTGTGACCTTTTTGCCGAGAGCGGAAAATTTTTCGCACAAAATCTTTGTCTGCGTAGCTTTTCCGCTGCCGTCAAGTCCCTCAATAACAATAATTTTGCTTTTCATATATATACCTTACTTTTCTCTGCCGTATTTCTGACGCATTTCCTTTTGCTTTCCGCAACACATATTGCCCTCGGGGCATGGTCCGAACAGACAGGACGGACCGCAGTTTTTAAAAAGGTGCGGAGCAACCTCAAGACACTGCAAAAGCATTTGCTCGGCAACCTCACGGATTTCCCATTGCGCTCTGTTGCAGCAACGATGTGCAAAAAAGTTCTGCAAGCTTCTTGCATTGAAAGTGCAGACAATTTTTGTTGTCGATGCATTCGGAAGAATAAATCTTGCGTCCTCATTGGCTTTCTTAATGAAAGCATTGCAGGATTTTTTGTCGTCAGCCTTGTAGGCATTGATAATTTCTTCATCCGTTCCACTGTATTTATCGGGACATTTCTCGTTGATGTAACCGACAGCAAGCGCATCTCTGATTTCCTTGTAAGCGTCAGCCTCAACCTTGAGAGCCTTTTCATAGGCGGCAAGAGCCTTTTCGTTCTTTGCAATCTCGGGCGGAGTTACAAAGTCAAATCTTGTGCCGTCAACATATCGCTGTGACTGCTGACTGTAGGATGCAATTCTGTGGCGGACAAGCTGGTGTGAGCAGGCTCTTGAGATGCCCTCAATACCGAATGTAAAATATGCGTGTTCGGTCGGACTTGCATGGCCGAGGCTTGCAAGCATATCAATAAATGAAGAAGTTTTTTCCTCGTCAAGACCTTCTCTTATATCTTCAATCCCTGACGGTGAATAGCAAAGCTTTGCCGCCATTGCAACCGTCTGTTCAGGGTTAGGTGTGTGTGTAAGGAGCGTTACCTTTATTGCCATTTTTAGTTTTCATCTCCCATTTTCGATAAAGTTATTCACAATTTTCTATATTCGGATTTATTATAACATTATTATTCAGTCTTTTCAATGGTAAAAACAAGCAAAAATCCCGACAGCACAAAACCTGTCGGGATTTTTGCTTTACACTAATTATATCAAAAAGCACTGTACCATTATCCACCCTTTCCTTTACAAAACCATTTGTTATGATTATTTAATTTAGCCATGACCAAAAAACGGTCGGGTAGACGAACTACCCGACCGTAAATTTTACTTTTCAATTTTCAGATTTTTAATTAAAGATTAATCAAAAATCACTTTTCATAGATATTGAGCAAAAGAGCCTTGATGTCATAGAGCTTCTTTGAGAGGTCAACATAATAGTTATGCGGATTTTCAAAACGCTTAACCTCGTCCCAGAGAAGGTCAATCTGCTCACGGCAATAGGTTGCGATTTCCTCAATTGACGGTGACTCATACACGCACTTGCCGTTTTTGAAGATTGGCACAAGAAGTTCCTTTGCGGTATAGTTATCAAGCATTTTTGTTTTCCAAACTGCATTCGGATCGAAAATTGTTCTCGGCTTTGAATCGTCAACAACCTCATCATAAATGCAAAGCTCATCGGCAATAGCCTTGCCGCTGTCCTTGTCAAAGTAGCGGTAAACCTTTTTGAAGTGCGGATTTGTAATCTTGGTTGTATTTTCGCTGACCTTGATTTTCGGAACAATTTCACCGCCGTCATTTTCAACGGCAACAAGCTTATAAACACCGCCGAATACAGGCGAACTTGATGAAGTGATGAGTCTTTCACCGACACCGAATGTGTCAACCTGAGCGCCCTGCATCATAAGGTCACGAATAAGGTACTCGTCAAGAGCGTTTGACGCAGTAATTGTACATTCAGTAAGACCTGCGTCATCAAGCATTTTTCTTGCTTTCTTTGAAAGATAGGAAATATCGCCCGAATCAAGGCGGATTGCACACTTGGTCTTACCCTGCGGAAGAAGAACCTCCTTGAACACCTTAATGGCATTCGGGACACCGCTCTTTAATGTGTTGTATGTATCAACAAGGAGAGTAGGATTATCGGGATACATCTCGCAGTAGGTTTTAAAAGCGTCATACTCGCTGTTGAACATCTGAACCCATGAATGTGCCATTGTACCGCCGGCGGGAACACCGTAAAGCTCGTCTGTAAGTGTGCAGGCTGTACCCTTGCAGCCGCCGATATATGCGGCTCTTGCACCGTCAACTGCGGCATTTGCACCCTGAGCACGGCGTGAACCGAATTCAAGTACGGCTCTGCCCTGAGCGGCACGGACAATTCTGTTAGCCTTTGTCGCAATGAGAGTCTGATGATTGATTGTGAGGAGAAGGAATGTTTCAACAAGCTGAGCCTCAATCGCAGGCGCTTTGATTGTCATAACAGGCTCGTTCGGGAAAATCGGAGTTCCCTCGGGGATTGCATAAACATCACCGCTGAATTTGAAGTTTCTCAAATACTCAAGAAACTGCTCGTCAAAAATGCCCTTGCTCTTGAGATATTCGATATCCTCGTCTTCAAAATGAAGTTCCCTGATGTACTCAATAGCCTGTTCAAGACCTGCCATAATCGCAAAACCGCCGTTGTCGGGAACTTTGCGGAAGAACACATCAAAATAGACATTCTTTTTATAAAAACCGTTTTTAAAATAGCCGTTTGACATTGTAAATTCGTAGAAGTCACACAGCATAGCCATATTTTCTTTTTTCATAATAATCACCTTGAATGAGATTGTATATTCTGCAACGCAGAAGTATAGATATAGTTTAGTCTTTTTTCGTCAATTTGTAAAGCGGAATTTGCACAAAAGCCGTTAAAATCCAACCCTGTTGCCTATACATTTTTAATATCTCGGTTGACATTTTACCGCTTAAAGGTATAATTAAGTTATATCGAAAACAATCCACTCGGAGGTAAAAATATGAACAGCGAAAATAATAAACTCTGCCCATTCTGCGAAAGCGAAATGATGATTATTCAGGACAACCTCAACAACGGCAAGCCGTACCTTGAATGCCCCACCTGCGGACTCCGTTTCCAAATTGAAGGCTTCCCCGAAAATCCGCAGGAAATCAGAGAAACTGAGTGATTTGGTTAGCTTGATTTGTCTGATTTTAATGTAATTCAATTAAATAAGCATCACAAAAAAGCGAAAGCCGTGTATTCGACTTTCGCTTTTGTTTTTGTTACTGTGCTGTGTTGTAAATATCAATTGTTTTTACCGATGAGGTATCTATGCTGTCAAAAACAACTTCTCCCTTTTCATCAAGCACAGCAAAATTATATTTTGTTGCATCTCCACTTATTTTAAGAGTGTCTTTATCAAGAGTTGCCTGTCCTTTGTTTCCGATAACCAACACATACTTATCCGAACTATTAACTACTATGTTGTACCCTTTTTCAGAAAATGAATATAACTTATTACCGTTTTTATCATATAAGGCATTGGAACCATTATATATGACAAATGTTCCGTTTTGATTGGCTATGTAATCGGTAGCCTTAGTTGGTTCAAGTTTACATTTTAATTCATAGTCAAATAATCCGCAATAATTTAATCCGTCAGCGCCCTTAAAGCTGAATAAAATTCCATCTTTATTATACGAAGGTGCAGGGTGCATCATATAACCGGGAGAAGTATCTACAACTTTCAAGTTTTCTGCATATTCACTTTCCATTTGAAAAACTGTTTCTTTTTGCAGGTCATATGTTTCTACCGACTTAGCGCCGTCTAAGTCCGCATAAACCAAGCAATTATCATATACCCTACTATTTTTTCTGTCACCTTTCGCAGTTATCTTACTTTTTTCAAATTCAGTTATTTCGCCGTCAGATTTGATAATAGCCATAGTCTTTTCGCCTGTTTCGATAACCGCAATACCGTCATTAAAGTACAAATCGTCAAGATCAGCACCATTACATTTCCATTCTTTTTCTTTCTTTGCAAAATACACAACTTTTTCATTGTTATCACGAATACAAAATACACCCTCTCCGCTATATCCGACAGAGGCTTTTTCGCTTGACACAGATTTGTAAGTATATACAATTTTGCCGTTTGGATTGTACATATCATACTTATAATAAGCGTCATTAAAATCAGCCACACTGGTTTCAACAACCGTATATCCGTACCCATAGGCAGTTACATTGGAATATGTTCCATACACTTTTCCGTTTTTGTCAATAATCGTACAGGTTGTATTACTTGTTTTAGCCTCTAAATTTACATCTGTTTTTTCCAAACCGCTGTATCCGTTTTCAAATATTGTAGCGTTTGAAAAATTTTCAGCAGAACACCTAAAAAGCATTTTTCCGCTATTATCAATGCAACCGTAATAATCCTGACCGTCAGTATATTTAACCCAAGCAAGGTCTTCATTGAAATTAAAGCCGGAATTATTTGTATTTATTGGCACATATGTTTTTGGTGAGCCGCAGGCGCATAACATAAAGGTCATAACCAAAGACAAAAATAACGCTGTTAATCCTTTTTTCATAAAAATCCACTCCTCATTAATTAAATTATGTAACAATCTGTTACATAATTATTGTAACAGATTGTTACAATAGTGTCAATAACCAAATGCAAACAGGGATTGATATTTTGATGAAAATGGTCGGACTTCATGCCATAAGAAAGAAAAAGGGATACAGCCAGCTTAAAGTCGCTATGGATTTGAGCATAAGCCGTGAGGCTATCTCTTATTACGAAAACGGTCTGCGTTGCCCAAACCTCGAAATGCTCGTAAAACTGTCCGATTATTTCAATGTTTCAATTGACTACCTTATTACAGGGAAAAATTTCGGCGAATAGTCTAACAAATTATTTTGCAGAATAAATCACCGCTCGGCTCAAAATGTCAAATTTCA
>ERZ791815.1129-NODE-1129-length-18147-cov-10.435883_pt1 | contig 18147 bp, 8 predicted proteins | sample MGYA00510302_ERZ791815 | MGnify/ENA primary metagenome ERZ791815 (study PRJEB30046, sample SAMN00791995) | human gut metagenome | study: EMG produced TPA metagenomics assembly of the A metagenome-wide association study of gut microbiota in type 2... | reverse complement strand
CGTCAAGACCGGCAGCAACCTGCGCGGCAGTGCCGAGTACCGCACCCACCTGACCGGCGTGCTGGTCCGGCGTGCCGTGGCCGCGCTGGAAAATTGACGGAGGTATACCATGCAGATCACATTTACCTTAAATCATAAAAAAGTCACCGCCGAAATCGCAGCCGACACCGTGCTGCTGGACCTTGTGCGCAGCCTCGGCTGCAAGAGCGTCAAGCGCGGCTGCGAGACCGCCAACTGCGGCCTTTGCACGGTCTTTCTCGATGAAAAGCCGGTGCTGTCCTGCTCGGTGCTGGCGGCGCGGGTCAACGGCCGCAGCGTCACCACGCTGGAGGGGCTGCAGGAGGAGGCTGCCGAGTTCGGCGCCTTTATCGCCGATCAGGGTGCGGAGCAGTGCGGCTTCTGCAACCCGGGCTTTATTATGAACGCGCTGGCGCTTTTCCGGGAAAACCCCGACCCCGGCGAGGATGAAATCAAGGAGTATCTGGCCGGCAACCTCTGCCGCTGCTCCGGCTATGAGGGCCAGCTGCGGGGCATTTTGAACTTTTTAGCGTGGAAAAAGGGGAAGGAGGCCGCCCAATGAAAACCGTGAACCAGCCCATGCGCAAAAAGGACGCCATGCAGCTTGTGACCGGCCAGCCCGTCTACATGGATGATGTCATCCCGCAGGACTGCCTGATCGTAAAGCTGCTGCGCTCCCCCCATGCCAACGCCATCGTGCAGGAGATCGACACGAGCCGTGCCCTGCTGGTGCCGGGCATCGAGGCGATCTACACATGGAAGGATGTGGACCAGCAGGGCCGCCGCTACACCCAGGCGGGCCAGACCTACCCCGAGCCGAGCCCCTATGACCGGCTTGTCATCGACCGCCATGTCCGCTTTGCGGGGGATGTTGTCGCAATTTTGGCCGGCAAGGATGAAAAATGCGTCGATAAGGCGATGAAGCTCATCAAGGTCAGGTATGAGGTCCTGCCCGCCGTGCTGGACTACCACACGGCACTGGACAACCCCGTCCTTGTCCACCCGGAGGAAAACTGGGAGTCGCTGGCACCGGTCGGGGCCGACAACAAGCGCAACCTGTGCGCCCACGATGAGAGCGGGGCGGGCGATATTGAGGCGGTGCTGGCGGGGTGCGATGTCGTCATCGACCATACATACCACACCCGCGCCTGCCAGCAGGCCATGATGGAGACCTTCCGCACCTACTGCAGCATAGATGCCTACGGGCGGCTGAATGTCCTCAGCTCGACCCAGATCGTTTTCCACTGCCGCCGGATCCTGGCCAATGCGCTGCACATCCCCAAGTCGATGATCCGGGTGGCCAAGCCCCGCATCGGCGGCGGCTTCGGCGCCAAGCAGACCTCGGTCTGCGAGGTCTACCCCGCCTTTGTGACATGGAAAACCAAAAAGCCCAGCAAGATCATCTTCAGCCGGTACGAGAGCCAGATCGCCTCCACCCCGCGCCATGAGATGGAGCTGCATGTCCGCCTTGGTGCGACAAAGGACGGTATCGTCAGGGGCATCGACCTCTACACCCTGTCCAACACCGGTGCTTACGGCGAGCATGGGCCTACAACGGTGGGCCTGTCCGGCCACAAATCCATCCCGCTCTACGGCAAGGCCGAGGCATTCCGCTTTGTCAGCGATGTCGTCTACACGAACCACATGTCCTCGGGCGCTTACCGCGGCTACGGTGCGACCCAGGGCCTGTTTGCGGTGGAGTCCGCCGTCAATGAGCTGGCCGACAAGCTGGGCATCGACCCGTTTGTGATCCGCCAGCGCAACATCGTCCATGAGGGCGATGTGATGCCCGCCTACTACGGGCAGGTCAACACCAGCTGCGCGCTGGACCGCTGCCTGCAGGCCGTGCATGACAACATCGGCTGGGACGAAAAATACCCCGTGCGCGACATGGGCAACGGCAAGGTGCGCGCCGTGGGCATGGGCATGGCGATGCAGGGCTCCGGCATTACGAGTGTGGATGTGGGCAGCGCCAGCCTGAAGATCAACGATGACGGGTTCTACACCCTCTCAATCGGTGCAGCCGACATGGGCACCGGCTGCGACACGATTCTGGCGCAGATCGCCGCCGAGGTGCTGGAGTGCCCGCTCGACAATGTGACGGTCCTCGGCGCGGACACCGATTCCTCGCCCTACGATTCCGGCTCCTACGCATCCAGCACGACCTATGTCACCGGCAAGGCGGTTGAGCAGTGCGCCGAGCAGCTCAAGCAGAAGATCTGTCAGGTCGGCGCGGGGCTGCTGGGCCTTGATGAGCGCGCGGTCGTCTTTGCGGGCAATGCCGTGACAAGCGAGGACGGCACGCAGCGCGCCACGCTGGCGCAGATTGCCGCAGCCTCCCAGTGCGGCAGCAATACGGCGCTGGAGGCAGTCGTGACCCACAGCTCGGAGATCTCGCCCCCGCCGTTCATGGTGGGCGCGGCCGAGGTCGAGGTCGATCTGGAAACCGGCGAGGCGCAGGTCATCCGCTATGAGGCGGCTGTTGACTGCGGCACACCGGTCAACCCGAACCTTGCGCGGGTGCAGGCCGAGGGCGGCATCCTGCAGGGCATCGGTATGGCGCTGACCGAGAATGTCACCTACGATGACCGCGGCATGCCGCAGGAAAACTCGCTGATGCAGTACAAGATCCCGGCGCGCAACGACATCGGGCATATCCATGTCGTATTTGAGAGCAGCTACGAGGGCACCGGCCCCTTCGGTGCCAAGAGCATCGGCGAGGTGGTCATCAACACCCCGCTGCCCGCCGTGGCCGATGCGATCTACCACGCCACCCACAAGCGGTTCTATGAGCTGCCCATCACCCGCGAGCAGATCGCGCTGGCCGGGCAGTAAAAGGTGAAAGCTCGTTGAAACGACAAGTTTCAACGAGCTTTTTTCTACCTTATGGCAAAAGTGGTAACAAGCTGGTAACTTTGACCCTAAAACGGCAAAGTGAAGTACAGGCAATGGCTGTACTTCTTTTGGGTATTCCTATGCGAAGATTCAGGTTTCGCCACCGCGGTTAAAACTGCGCCGGTTGTTGGGAAACCAAATGGCAGGGGTGAACACAGCCAGCCCCACTGCTGTGGTATCCCCGGGGTTGGAAACGATGTGGGGCAGGTTGGACTGTACCACAGTGGTGTCTCCGGCGTTCAGGCGGGTAGTCTCGGACTGCACCAGTACATCCAGCTGCCCCTGTTCCAGCAGCAGGATTTCCTCACTGGGATGGATCACCGGCAGGTCGCCGTCCTTGCAGTGGGGTTCCAGCTCAAAGCGTATGACCAACGATTGAGGTACAAAATTTCCGTTGGGCATGGGCGTAAGCAGATGATACCGTACATTGGAATTGGGCTGGGAGAGGATCAACATATCCGCCTGACGGGTTGTCAGGCTGGTGCTGCTCTCACCTCCCATAAACAGATAGGTGGGGATGTCCAGAGCGGCGCTGAGTTTGCGCAGGGTGGACAGGGACGGGTCGGTGAGATCGCGCTCGATTTGGGAGATATACCCGATGGACAAACCAGTCTTTTCGGCCAGTTCCTTGAGGGTGATTCCCCGCTTTTTCCGCATATTTCGAACATGTTCGCCCAGCATAAGACCTCCCGCTTTTTCGCAAAAAAATTTATTTATAGTATATCACAAAATGCCCTGTACGTAAATAAGCAAGAAAAAATTCGATATTTATAAAATTTTTACTAAAGAAAATTAGATGATTTCTTGCTTATCCTGCAAAATGTTCTGAAAAATGTGAAAAAAACAGAAAAGCTCTTGACAAAAATTTTAGAAATAGTAAAATTTATAAAAAATTGTTAAAATTTTAAAAATTATTGTGCAGGAGGAACCCTATGAAAATCACAGATGTAAAGGTAGAAACCATCCGTATCCCCATGAAAAAGCCCTTCCGTATTGCTTTTGCGGTACAGGATCATTCGCTGAATGTGCTGGTGAAGATCTCCACCGACGAAGGTCTGTGGGGCATCGGTGAGGCCGCGCCCTTTGAACCGGTGACCGGCGAGAGCGCAGCCACCGTTCTGGAAGCGCTGAAACTGTTCCGCACCGGATTGATCGGCATGGATCCGCTCGATGTTGAGGGCATCCACAGGATGATGGACCGCCTGCTGTCAGGCAACACCTCGGCAAAGGCCGCGGTGGATATTGCCCTGTACGATATCAAGGGCAAACTGATGGGTCAGCCTCTGTACAAGGTGCTGGGCGGCAGCGTGAACCAGATCGTCACTGACATGACGGTGGGCATTGACACACCGGAAGCCATGGCCGCCGAAGCCCGGGAACGGGTGGAAAAGGATGGCTTCACCATTCTGAAGATCAAGGCCGGCATCAACCCGAGTGAGGATATCCAGGCATTGACCCTGATCCGTCAGGCGGTGGGCCCCAACATCCGCCTGCGTGTGGACGCCAACCAGGGTTACACGGTCAGCGATGCGGTGCGCACCCTGAAAGCCTTTGAAGAGCTGGGCGTGGAAGCGGTGGAACAGTGCCTGCCCAGCTGGGATCTGGACGGTATGCGCTTTGTGCGTTCCAAGGTGGACTTGAAGGTCATGCTGGATGAGTCTGTCCACACCCCCATCGACGCAGCAAAGGCCTGCAAGATCGATGCTGCAGACATTATCAACATCAAGCTGATGAAGTGCGGCGGCCTGTACCCGGCGGAAAAGATCAACGCCATTGCCGAGGCAAACCATGTACAGTGCATGGTGGGCTGCATGCTGGAGACCAAGGTGGCCATTGCTGCCGGCGTGAGTCTGGTTGCCGCCAAGCAGAACATCACCGAGGCGGACTGCGACAGCTTTATGTACGCCGTGGACCCCGAGATGGGTATGCCCGGCGGTTTTGCCGTGAATGGCGGCGTCTACACCCTGTCCGACAAACCGGGTCTTGGCATCGATATTGATTTTTAAGCGGACCCCGCAGAGAGGTATATTATGGCGAATACGATTTTTTCCTCCGAAGGCGCGCTCCTGTTCATCATGGTCGCCACGGTTGCACTGGGATTCTGGCTGCAGCGGTTCAAGGTGTTCAAAACGCTGGGCCCGGCCCTGACGGTTATCGTCATGGGCATCGTGATGTCCAACCTGCGGATCGTGCCTACCTCCAGCCCTACCTATGATGCCATCAGCGGCTACTGTGTGCCGTTGTCTGTTTCCATCTGCCTGCTGAGCCTGGACCTGAAACAGATGCGCAAATTATCCAAGGAACCGATCATTGCGTTGGCCTCGGCCGTATTCAGCGTCTGCGTGGCAGCTTTGGTGTTCGGCGTACTGTTCGCCAACAAAATCGACGAGGGCTGGAAGGTGGCCGGTATGTTCGTGGGCACCTACACCGGCGGCAGTTCCAACCTGACCGCCATCGCTGTAGGCCTGGATGCCAGCAAGAACACCATCGCCTCGGCCAATGCCGCCGACTATGTGGTGGGCATCCCCACGCTGATCCTGATGTTTGCTACCCCCGCCCTGTACAAGAGTTCCAAATGGCTGAAAAAGCTGTGGCCCTATGAAATGAGCGAGTCGGAGCTGCTGGGGGATGGCAACCACGAGGAACTGATGACCTCCAAGGAATGGTCCATCCAGGAAATCGCCTGGCTGCTGGCCATCGGCTTTGGCACCGTGTGGGCTGCCACCAGCATCTCCTCGATGGTATTCGGAGAAGGGTTCCGCAGTGCAGGCCGCATCCTGCTCATCACCACCTTCTCCATCATCCTGGCACAGGTGCCGGCTGTCCGCAGGCTGCGCGGCAATTTTGACCTGGGCCTTTTCGTAGCGGTGCTGTTCCTGGTGACCATCGGCTTTGCGGTGGACTTGAAGCAGTTCTTCGGATCCACCTTCTACATCACCCTGTTCTGCTTCTGTGTCATCGCCTGTTCCATTCTGCTGCACCTGCTCATCACCCGGCTGCTGAAAGTCCGTTTTGAGTATGTGCTGCTGTCCATCGTAGGCTGTATCTCGGATGGCCCCACCGCCGCCCTCATCGCCTCCAGCGCCCAGTGGAAGACCCTTATCAACATCGGCTTGCTCATGGGCGTACTGGCCGGTGCCCTGGGCAACTATGTGGGCATCGGTGTAGCCTATGCCATCCATGCTTTCATCGGCGCCTAAACGGAAAACGGGAGAAACGGAAATGCGTAATTTTGACTTATATGTTTCAGGCATCCTGTACGGCAGACTGCGGCTGGGCGACGGCACACCCCAGATCCAGAAACTGGACGTGCATACCGGCGCGCTGCTGGACTGGCAGGACCTGACTGAACAGGACCGGGATTTTTACCGTTTCTTTGTGAAGATGGACTTTGCCGCCCTGGGGCAGAACCTGTCCCATTACGAGTCGGGGCTGCATGGCACCGGGGAAGTTTCCCTGTGCGGTGAGCGCTACACCAGCGAAGACGGCTGCAGCTACCTGCAGCGGGATGTAAAATTCCCCAACAACAAACAGATGAAGGAAGGGCGGCTGATCGCCGTCACCTGCCCTGCCCGGGAGATGGTCACGGTGCTGGTGGAACCCGGTGCCGAGGAGGAGACCATCCTGCGCCTGTGGCGCTCGACCTGGCCGGAGGAACAGCTGTTCCCGGTAGAACATGCGCAGACCTTCCCAGTGCCCATGCGGGACGGGGTACATCTTTCCACCAACGTATACCTGCCTAAAAACTGCAGTACCCCGGTGCCCGCAGTGCTGGTACGCACCCCCTACGGCAAAGAGGACGGCTGTGAGATATACTACCGTTACGTCCAGCGCGGCTACGCGGTGGTAGTACAGGATGTGCGCGGCCGAAACGCCAGTGAAGGCGAATGGCTGCCCAACTACCACGAGGTGGAGGACGGCGACGATACTCTGAACTGGATCGCCGCCCAGCCATGGTGCAGCGGACGCATCGGTATGGTGGGCGGGTCCTACCTGGGTTATGTACAGTGGGCTGCCGCTGCCAGCGGCAACCCCCACCTGAAAGCTCTGATCAGCGTAGTCTGCGCGGGCAGCGCCTTTGTGGATCTGCCCCGCCGGGGTGGGTCTTTCACCTCGGGCATGCTGGCCTGGGCCTTTGCGGTGTCTCAGAAAACCTTCCACCCTGAGCTGATGGAACGCGATGACTGGGAGAAAGTGCTGAACATCCGCCCCCTGACCGACCTGCCGAAAAAGGCTCTGGGGTACGATGTGCCCTTCATCACACGGTGGCTGGAACCCAGTGACTACAACGATTTCTGGCGTATGTCCAACTGGCAGGAACGCTCCGTCAGGGCGCAGATCCCGGCGCTGATTCAGTCCGGCTGGTTTGACGACAACGGCATGGGTACCACCGAAGCCCTGGAACTGGTCCATGACTTCCCTCGGGGCATGCGCAAGGTCATTCTGGGACCCTGGCAGCACAGCGGCAACAGTAAGTACGACATGCACGGGGTATCCTTCGGCAGCCAGGCGCTGCGCTTTGATCTGGACTGGCTGTATTTCCGCTGGTTTGAGCATCACCTCAAGGAAGTGGACAACGGCATCGACCAGACTGCCCCGGTAGAATACTACACCCTGGGCCAGGAGGTATGGAAGACCGCCGAAAACTGGCCAGTGCCCGAGACCCGGGTCACCCACCTGTATCTGGATAGTGACGGCCATGCCAACACCTCTGCCGGGGACGGGCGGCTGACTTTTGCCAAGCCGGAGCGGGAGAACTGCGACGGTTACGCCTATGACCCCGAAAATCCGTCCCAGCACATCATCGATATGTCGGAGAACGAGATCGAAGTGCCGGAGGACTACACCCGGGAGGAACTGCGTCAGGACCTGCTGTGCTACACCTCCCCTGTGCTGAAGGAAGACCTGGTTCTGACCGGTGATATGACGGCGGAGCTGTATATTTCTTCTGACGCGCCGGATACCGACTTTGTGGTGCGTGTTACCGACGTGGATGAGAACGGCCGGTCCATCAAACTGGCGGATGGCCTGCTCAGCGCCCGATACCGTAATGGCTTTGCCAGGTCGGAGTTTTTGCAGGAAGGCGAGATCGTCTGCCTGAAGATCCGCACCACCAAGTTGTCCAATTGCTTCCGGAAAGGCCACCGCATCCGGGTGACTGTCACCTCCAGCGCCAAGAATTTCATCTTCCCCAACAGCAACACCCGGGAAGGTTTTGCTTCCGCCCGGACCGTGGTGGCCCATAACCGGGTATACCACGGTGGGCTGCACGCCTCCCGCCTGACGGTGCGGGTGGAACCCTAAGCGGATTGCCCTCCCTGTCAGCGGAAGCGAACAGATCACATTTTGCTCCGCAACCATCAAGCCTCGGCCAGAAAAGGCCGGGGCTTTTCTGGTTCCAGGGCAATACCGCATAATTCTAAGTGCCGCAGCCGCCGGAGCGGTGCTTAAGCCGTAAGGCGGGAATTATGCGGTGCTGCCTTAGTTATTTGTGCGGGCTTTCCCTGCGTGAAAACCCTGTGAGACGGGTGTCCGCATTCCTCGATGGGACACCCCGGAAATGCGTTTGTGGGTAATCAAACGCTATGCTATGTAAAACATATTTCCGCCCAAAGCGTGGGCAATCAAGGCGGGTAAGCAGAACCATGATTTATTGAAAATTCGGAAAAGAATCTGTATAATACTTATCGGATAGAGCCTATAGCCATGAAAGGCAAGCGGCATAGCAGTCGGCACATAAACGCATTCATTTGCTCTCAAAAGGAGAATTTTCGTGAACTACATCGCAGTAGTCGAGGACAGCGCGCAGGATCGGGCAGTGCTGGACTCGTATCTGGAAAAATACCAGCAGGAGAAAAACTGCCATTTTCAAATCGCGCATTTTTCGGATGGCGACGAGATCGCGCTGGGCTATAAGGGCGGCTATGATCTGATTTTGATGGACATCGAGATGACCTTCCTGGATGGTATGTCAGCAGCCGAGGAGATCCGCCGCGCCGACCCGGAGGTGCTTATCATCTTCATCACCAACTCGCCGCAGTATGCCATCAAGGGGTACGCGGTGCAGGCGCTGGACTATATCTTAAAGCCGCTGAGTTATTACGCTTTCTGCCAGCGGATGAACCATGTGCGGGAGCTGCTGGGGCGCCGCCAGAAGCACTTTCTCACGGTACCCTGCGCGGGCGGTGTGCAGAAGCTCGATGTCTCCGACATTTATTATGTAGAAATTTGCGACCACGACCTGCTGTTCCACACCAAGCAGGGCGAGGTGCATTCCACCGGCTCCATGCGCGATGTGGAGCAGAAGCTGCCGCTGGAGAATTTCTTCCGCAGCAGCAAGGCGTACCTTGTCAATCTGGAACACGTGGACGGCATCCAGGACGAGGACGCCATCGTCAACGGTGATCGGGTGCAGATCAGCCGCGCCAAGCGCAAGGCATTTTTGGCGGCGCTCAACCACTACATGGGGGAAACCATCTGATGGAAACGGAAGTTCTGGGCAACATTCCCCGCCTGTATACCGCGCTGGCGGACTGGCTGGCCTGCCTTTTGTATCTGTTCTTCCTACCCAAGCGTACAGCAGGCTGGCGGCGGTATACGATCCACGCGGTGTTTTTGCTGCTGCTCGGCGTCTTTATGCAGGCAACGGGGCAGGTGCCGCAATTCTGGTTTCTGCCCTGCATTGCGGTATCCATCTTGATCATGTATCTGTACATCCGAATGCAGGCCGACGTGCCCGCCCGAAGCGCGGGGTATTACTGCGTCCGCGCGTTTATTTTGGGGGAACTGGCCGCCTCGCTGGAATGGCAGCTCTACTACTATATGGCCGGGCGGCAGGGCACGCTGGGCGCGGGTGTGCGTGTGTGCATTTTGGCAGTCGACTATGCCGCAGTGTATGGCGCGGTGTTCGCGCTGGAACGCAATTATAACGATATTGCCTCGCCTCTGCACATCCACAAAAAGGAATTCCTCAGCACGCTGTTCATCGGTGTGGCGGTCTATGCCGCCAGCAACCTGAGCTATGTCAGCCCGGACACGCCGTTTTCCGGCAAGATGACGGCGGAAATTTACAACATCCGCACGCTGGTAGACCTGGGCGGCATGGCCATTCTGTTTGCGCACCACATGCAGCTGGTGGAGTACCGCCGCAAAAAGGAGCGCGACGCTTTGCAGAACGTCTTGCAGGCGCAGTACGCACAGTACCGCTCGGCGCAGGACAGCATTGACCTTATCAATAAAAAATATCACGACCTCAAGCACCAGATCGCTGTGCTGCGCAGCGAGACCTCAGAGGAAAAGGCCCACTACCTCGATGCGATGGAGCAGGAGATCCGCAGCTATGAGGCGCAGAACAAGACCGGCAACGAGGTGCTGGACACGATCCTGACCAGCAAAAGCCTGTACTGCCAGCAGCACGGCATCACGCTGACCTGCGTGGCAGACGGTGCGGCGCTGGATTTTATGGATACGATGGACCTGTGTTCGCTGTTCGGCAATGCGCTGGACAACGCCATCGAGAGTGTAGAAAAGCTGCCCGACAGCGAGCAGCGGCTCATCCATCTGGTGGTGGCACGGCAAAAGAGCTTTTTGTGGATCCGGGTCGAAAACACCTACGACGGTGCTTTCCGCGCGGACGGCAACCTGCCAAAAACTACCAAGCCCGACGCCCGCTACCACGGCTATGGATTAAAGAGCATCTACGACACCGCCGAAAAATACGGCGGCACGGCAGAGATCACCACCCAGGAGAACCAGTTCACATTAAAGGTGCTGTTTCCCATCAAGCAGAAATAACCCGGACAGCCCATTTTGGTGGGCTGTTTTTTGCTTTAAGCAACCTGCACATAAAGCGCATGATACGATTGTCTATTTCGCCAATGCCGCAGGCGGCTTGCGCGGGAAAAATGACCGTTCACGTAGTGAATCCCCTTTTTGCTGTACATTGTGATATAGTGCAGACAACAGAAAAGGAAAGTCTCCTGCGTTTTTTGCTATGGATAACCTTGAAAGCGAGGATCTTGTATGAAAGCAACATCCCTTCTCACCGGCTGGACGTGCCGCCATTTGGGCGATACCGCACCCGGCAAAACGGTGACCCTGCCCCATGATGCCATGCTGGCTGAACCCCGCACCGCCCTGAGCGCGGGCGGCACCAACACCGGCTGGTACGAGGGATATGACTACGAATACCGGCGCACCCTGACCGTGCCGGAAAACGCGCTGGCAGACACCCACATTCTGGAGTTTGAGGGCGTCTACCATAATGCCGAGGTCTGGCTCAACGGTCAAAAGGCAGCGTTCCGCCCCTACGGCTACACCAATTTCTACGTGGACTGCGCCCCCTACCTGCATTCGGGTGAGAACGAGCTGCGTGTCATCGCCCGCAACGCCGACCAGCCCAATAGCCGGTGGTATTCCGGCGCGGGCATCTACCGCCCGGTGCAGCTTTGGACGGCAAGGGGCGCGCATATCGCGCTGAACGGCGTTAAAATCCGCACCCTGTCGCTACAGCCTGCCATCGTGGAGGTGCGCGTAAAGACCACCGCCCCCGGCACGGTACGCCTGACGGTGGACGACCTGCCCGCCGTGCAGCAGGAGAGCGACGGCGAGGCCGTATTTACCCTGACCCTTGATAATGCCCGCCTTTGGACACCTGAAACGCCAAACCTGTACACCTGCCGCGTCAGCTTTGCCGATGATGAGGTGACCGAGACGTTCGGTGTCCGCAAGGTCGAGTGGGGCACGGACGGTTTCCTGCTCAACGGCAAGCGGTACATCATCCAGGGCGCGTGCATCCACCACGATAATGGTCTGTTGGGCGCAGTTTGTGACCCCGACGCCGTGGCGCGCAAGGTACGCCTGCTGAAAGAAAACGGCTACAACGCCATTCGCTCAGCGCACAACCCCTGCTCCAAGGCGCTGCTGGCAGAGTGTGACCGGCAGGGCATGCTTGTCATGGACGAGTACATCGACCATTGGTACATCCACAAAACCGAGCATGACTACGTGGATTATTTCAATGAGTGGTGGCGTCAGGATCTGACCGACATGGTGGAAAAAGACTACAACCACCCCTGCGTGGTGCTCTACTCCACCGGCAACGAGGTCAGCGAGACTGCCCAGAAGCGCGGCATCGCCCTGACCAAAGAGATGACCGACTTCCTGCACGGGCTGGACGATTCCCGCCCGGTGACCTGCGGCGTGAACATCTTCTTCAACTTTTTAAGCTCCATTGGCTTCGGCGTGTACAGCGACGAAAAGGCAAAAAAAGAAGCCGAGCGTGCCGAGAAAGCCAAACAGCGCGGCGAGAAGGCCGCCAAGAAAAAGGCAGTCGGCAGTCAGTTCTTCAACAATCTGGCGGGGCTGCTGGGCGATGAGTTCATGAAGCGCGGCGCGACCCTGCACGGCTGCGACGTCAAGACCCGTGACGCCTTTGCCAACATGGACATTGCGGGCTACAACTACGGCATCTACCGCTATAAGCACGACCTGAAAAAGTACCCGCAGCGGTTGATTTTGGGCAGCGAGACCTTTTGCAACGATGCTTATAAATTCCGCGAGCTGGCCAAACAGGAACCCCGCTTGGTGGGCGACTTTGTCTGGGCGGGCATGGACTACCTTGGCGAAGTCATGGTCGGCTCATGGGAGTACGCCGACTACGCCGAAACGTTCGACGGCGGTCCGGGCTGGGTGTCGGCGGGTTCGGGACGCATCGACCTGACCGGCAAGCCGCTGGGCGAAGCCCTTTATACCCGCGTGGCGCTGGAGGCCGACAACGGCCCCTATATCGCCGTCTGCCCGGTCAACCATACCGGAGACCGCCACAGCCCCAGTGCGTGGAAGATGACGAATGCCATGCCCAGCTGGAGCTGGACCGGCTGCGAGGGGCGCAAGGCCAACGTGGAGGTCTACGCCCGCGCCGCCCGTGTGGAGCTGGTGCTGAATGGTCACACGGTGGGCAGTAAAACGCTGAAAAATGATTGCTTGGCGAGGTTCAGCATTCCCTACGAGAGCGGCACGCTGGAAGCCGTCAGCTATGACGCTGCCGATCACGAAATTGGTCGCTGCAAGCTGCAAAGTGCCGGCGGCACGACCCGCCTGACGCTGGACGCGGAAGAACCTACTGTAAAACCGGGGCATCTGTGCTACATCCGTCTGCGCTACACCGATGAAAACGGCATCACCAAGCCGTTGGCGCGCGGCAATATTCAGGTACAGGTGCGCGGCGGCACGTTGGTGGGGCTGGGCAGCGCCTGCCCCTTCAACAAGCACAGCTATCTGGACAGCGAAACCGATACCTACTACGGCGAGGAACTTGCCATCGTCCGCATGGGGGACGGCGACACCATGACGATTGCTGCTTCCGACGGCGAATACAGCGCGGAGCTGACGGTGCCCGCGCAAGCATAAGGCGAGCTGTGGAGGTATGGGCCATTTTGCGGCGCTTGCCATCACGCTGTTTCTGGCGGCGTTCGTGCGCATCACCGTCATCAACGGCGGCGTGCAGATGGTGATTTACTTCCCGATTTATAAAATCATCTTCCCGAAAGGGGGAGCAGAAGAAAAACTAAACCGCCCCCAAAAGAGTTTGGAACAGGTCGGTACCATGCAGCATTCCTTTGTACGCATGGGACAAAATCCGTTCTGAGCCTTGGTACACAACACCACAAAACTCAGCAAAAGCTCGTTGAAACGATAAGTTTCAACGAACTTTTGTTGCCTTAGGATGCAAATTTCAGTGCAGGGCTTCGCACAGGGCAATCAGCGTCAGCGCCTGGCCGCAGGCCATCGGACGGATGCCGATGCTCTTAGCCGCTCCATGGCACACTGGACGCGCAGCCCTTTACAACCGGCGGTCAGGGTGCTATAATAAATCCGACCGACCGGTCGGTCGGAAAAGAAAGGGAACACTTCCATGCCGAAATACAGCGTTAAAAAGCCATTTACCATTCTGGTGGCGGTCATTCTGGTGCTGGTGCTGGGCTTTGTCAGCCTGACCGGCATCCAGACGGACCTGCTGCCCGCCATGAACCTGCCCTACCTGATGGTCATCACGACCTACCCCGGCGCCAGCCCCGAGCAGGTCGAGGCCGACGTGACCAAGCCGCTGGAAAATGCACTTTCGACGCTGAACGGCGTCAAGAACGTGACGAGCCAGAGCAATGAAAACTACAGCCTGCTCTTTCTGGAATACCAGGACGACACCGACATGGACAGCGCCATGGTCAAGGCCAGCACCGCCGTGAACCAGCTCGGCGACGCGCTGCCCGACATGGCGTCCACGCCGACGCTGATGGAGATCAGCCCGGACATGATGGCGACGCAGTACATTGCCGTGGACTACGACGGCATGGATATTTACGAGCTGTCCGACTATGTCAGCGAAAATGTGCTGCCCAAGCTCGAGCGCGTGGACGGCGTGGCCAGCGTGTCCACGACGGGCCTGGTGGAAAAGTCGGTGCAGATCACGCTCGACCAGGAAAAGATCGACGCTGTCAACGACAAGCTGCTGGTCAAGGTCAGTGACCGCCTGGCCGATGCCAAAAAAGAGCTGGATGCCAACAAGAAAAAAATCAACGATGGCATGAAGGAACTTGACGCCGCCCAGGCCCAGCTGGACGCAGGCAAGGCCCAGCTGAACAGCCAGAAGGCCGACGTGACGACCCAGCTGCGGGACGCCATCGCCGAGCTGGACAAGCAGATCCCCGAGCTGGAAAAGAAGATCGCCAGCCTGCAGACCGACCTGGACGAGGCAAACCGCAAGCTGGAGGACGCCAAAAATACAAACACGACCCTGCCCGAGGTCACGCTGCCCATCGACGATGCACTGTTTGCCAGCTGCAAGACGGTGCTGGCCGCCTACGACCCGCAGTATAACGCCGACGCGCTCCCGGCCAATCTGGCCGAAGCCAAGAGCGACCTGAACAAGATGGGCGCGATGATCAACTCGATCGACCGCGCGGATGCGGCCATCCGCCAGCGCGCCGCAGACGAGGGGCTGTTGGAGCAGAATATGACGGTGGAGCAGACTGCGGCCTACTTAGATGCCCAGTATGCGGCCATGAGCGCCCGCATTCAGGCGCTGGAGGTGGAGATCGCGTCGCTGCAGGACTCCCTCAACAACACCGAGGACGAGAGCGAACGGGCCGATTTACAGGCGCAGATCGACGCCAAGCGCGCCGAGCAGGCGCAGGACCAGGCCGTCATCGACGGCAACGCCGCCCGCCGCGCCCGCGTCAGCGAGCTGAGCGGCAATCTGTCAACGCTCTCCACGACGAAGGTCGCCCTGCAGAACGCCACGACGCTGCTGACTGCGCGGCAGGAGGCCGAGACTGCGCTGAACGACGGTATGCAGCCGCTGCAGCAGACGCTGAACGACACCGCCGCCGCCCTGCGCGACCAGCTGACCAAAGCGCAGGAAATGCTGACCCAGCTGAACGAACAGCGCGACAAGCTGCAAAAAATGCTGGCAAGCCTTGGCGACGAGGCGATAGATCCCGCCATGGCCGATATGGCCGTCCAGCTGCTGCTGAGCGGCACCGAGGCCCAGCTGCAGCTGGGCGAGTTCCGGGTCTCCAGCGGCAAGACCCAGCTCGAGGCCGGCAAAACCCAGCTCGAGGCCGCGCAGGAGGAATACGAGTCCGCCCGCGAGGAGGCGCTGAAAAGCGCGAATCTGAACCAGCTGCTGAACATGACGACGCTGCAGCAGCTCATTTATGCGCAGAACTTCTCGATGCCCGCGGGCTATATCGAGGGCGGCGACGGCGACGACAACCGCTACATCGTCAAGGTCGGTGATGCCTTTGCCGACGCGGACGAGCTGAAAAGCATGGTGCTCTGCAATATCGACGGCATCGGCGACGTGCGCCTGTCCGATGTGGCCGAGGTCGAAATGACCGACAACGCCGACGACGCCTACGCCAAGGTGGACAAGAACCGCGCCGTGCTGCTGTCGCTGTACAAGAGCTCGACGGCGTCCACCTCGACGGTCTCCAACGCCAGCAGCGCGGCGATGGAAACGATGATGGCCGAAAACGAGGGCCTGCACCTGACGCCCATCATGGACCAGGGCGACTATATCAAGCTCATCGTCAACAGCGTGCTGTCCAACCTGATCGAGGGCGCGGTGCTGGCCATCATCGTGCTGGCGCTGTTTTTGAAGGACCTGCGCCCGACCATCGTCGTGGCCATCAGTATGCCGTTGAGCGTGCTGTTTGCCATTGTGCTGATGTATTTCACCGGCATTACCTTCAATATCCTGTCGCTGTCCGGCCTGGCGCTGGGCGTCGGCATGCTGGTCGACAACTCGGTTGTCGTCATTGAAAACATCTACCGTCTGCGGGGCCGCGGCGTGCCCGCCGCCCGCGCGTCGGTGCAGGGCGCGCGTCAGGTGGCCGGGTCCATCGTATCCTCCACCCTGACGACGATCTGCGTTTTTCTGCCGCTGGTGTTCACCACCGGCATGGTGCGCGAGCTTCTCAGCGACATGGCCTGGACCATCACCTTCAGTCTGCTGGCGTCCCTTGTTGTGGCGCTGACCGTTGTGCCCTGCGCGGGCTCCACCGTGCTGAAAAAGCAGAAGGATATAAAGCACCCGCTGTTCGACAAGGTGCTGAACGGCTATGAAAAGCTGCTGCGCTTCTGCCTGCGCCGCAAGGCTGTGCCGCTGGCGCTGGCCATTGCGCTGCTGGGGGTGTCGGTCTGGCGCGTCGCTACCATGGGCATCGTCATGATCCCCGACATGAGCAGCAACCAGCTGACCATTACGGTCAATGTGCCTGACGATACGGCTAAGGAGGACGCCTTCGCCACGGCGGACAGCGTCATGGACGCGGTCATGACCGTGGACGGCGTCGACACCGTCGGCGCGATGTCGGGCGGTTCCAACAACATGGTCGCCATGGCCGGCAGCAATGCCGCCGCCGACAACACCACGTTTACCTATTACGTCCTGCTGGGCGACAAGGCACCCAAGGCCAAGGTCGTGGAGCAGGAGATCTACGGCAAAACAGCAGATCTAAACTGCGAAATTGAAGTGAACTCCAATGGCATGATGGACATGAGTGCGCTGTCCGGCTCCGGCATCGAGGTGGACCTCTACGGCAACGACCTCAATGACCTGGCTGCCGCGGGCAAGCAGGTCATGACGCTGATGGAGGGCATCGACGGTATCCAAAACGTCACCGACGGCCAGGACGCCGGCGACGCCGAGATCAACATCACGATTGACAAGGACAAGGCTATGCGGATGGGTCTGACCGTCGCGCAGGTCTACCAGCAGATCGCCGCCAAGCTGACGACGGACACCACCGCCACGACGCTGAAGGCGGGCGGTGACAGCTACAGCGTCGTCATCGTCGATAAGACCGACACGCCGACGCTGGACGATATTTTCAATATGGAGTTCGAGACGACGACCACCGATGAGAACGGCAGCAGCGTAAAGGAGACGCACACCCTCGGTGAGTTCGCGACCCGCACCACGACGGCGGGCTATACGACGATTGCCCGCGAGAACGGCTCCCGCAAGCTGGCCGTGACGAGTGAGACCGCCGACGGCTACAACACGACACTGCTCTCCCGCGAGCTGGAGCCGCAGCTGGCCGCACTGGACCTGCCCGACGGCGTGACCGCCGAGCTGGCCGGTGAGACGACCCAGGTCACCGAGATGCTGAGCCAGATGGCAAAAATGCTTGCACTGGCGTTGGCTTTTGTCTATTTTGTCATGGTGGCGCAGTTCCAGAGCCTGCTGTCGCCATTCATTGTTCTGTTCACGATCCCGCTGGCCTTCACCGGCGGTATGCTCGGCCTGATGGCTGCCGGTGAGCAGCTGTCGCTGATTTCGCTGATGGGCTTCCTGGTCCTGATGGGCGTCGTCGTCAACAACGGCATTGTGTTTGTGGACTACGCCAACCAGCTGCGCATCGGCGGGCTGGAGCGCACCGACGCCCTTGTGGCGACGGGCCGCACCCGTATGCGCCCGATCCTGATGACGACGCTGACGACGGTGCTGGCGATGGTCACGATGCTGTTCGGCACTGACATGGCCAGCGAGATGAGCACCGGCATGGCCATTGTCATCATCGGCGGTCTGAGCTACGCCACGCTGATGACGCTGTTCGTCGTGCCTGTGCTGTATGACCTGTTCTACCGCAGGCCGCCGGTCAATATTGACGTCGGTGATGACGGTCTGGACGACCTGCCCGACGATGCGGCCGAGTTTGCCGCAGAGTT
>ERZ791815.1122-NODE-1122-length-18280-cov-6.684390_pt1 | contig 18280 bp, 10 predicted proteins | sample MGYA00510302_ERZ791815 | MGnify/ENA primary metagenome ERZ791815 (study PRJEB30046, sample SAMN00791995) | human gut metagenome | study: EMG produced TPA metagenomics assembly of the A metagenome-wide association study of gut microbiota in type 2... | reverse complement strand
CACGAACCTAATAGCTTGCCAAAGCTATATTTATTATATGCCCTTACGGGCGCACTTACAGATGCTCTAGGGCCACTTCCTTACACAGAAGCATTTCAGGCAGGTGAGGAAAATTTTACTCCGGTATTTGATTCACAGGAAACTATTTATGCTAAGTTAGATGCCGATTTGAGGGAAGCGTATAATCAGTTTAATGAAAGTGGCTCGTTGAGCACAGCCGACATCCTGTTCGATGGTGACATTCGTGCATGGAAGAAACTGAATGCTTCTACCCGTATGATGCTTGCTATAAAACTGGCAGATGTGGATCCTGCCGAAGGACGCTCGCGTTTTGCTCAAGCTTACGCTGATGGCGGTATTGAAGAAAATGCCTATAATTTGAATTATACTTTTGAGGCCAATACTGTGGGATATTTATATTATAATGGCGTAAACTATAATTATAATTTTGTTCCTAATAAGTATTATGTAGATCAGTTGAAGGAATTGAAGGACAACCGTCTGTTCTCTACTTGTTCGCTGATTCCTTTTGGCAAGACACAGGCAGAGACAGGCGTGACAGATGAAGACCTGAAGAATTTTGATAAATACCAAGGTATGCCTTTGGGTATTGAGTCTGCAGATGTGAACACGTGGAATAAAGTCTGCTGTTTTTATAATCCTTCGCTTACACAGGTAACCTCTACTTTCCCTATTATTACTGCTTCTCGTATGCTACTTATCGAGGCTGAAGCTGCTCAACGTGGCTGGATTCAGGCTGATCCTGCCCAACTTTATGCAGCCGGTGTGAAGGCATCATTTGAACAATGGGGAGCCGAAGGTGTTGATGAATATTTGGTACAGGAAGCAGTTGCTTATACGGGTACTGATGCTGATAAAATTAATAAAATTGCTCTTCAGCGCTGGATCAGTGGCTTCATGGCTGATGGTTTTGAGGCATGGTCTGACTGGCGTCGTTTTGATATTCCGAAACTAGAAGTCGGTCCGGTTTGTACAACGATTGATCACATCCCTTATCGCCATCAATTTGATAGCGAAATTTATCAAGGTAATCTTGAAAATTATGAAGCTGCCGTGAAAGCAGATTTGAATGGTGATGATAGCCGTGAGCAACGAGTATGGTGGAATAGAAGATAAGATTTGAAGTATATAATTCTCTTTAAAGTTTCGTTTAAATATAGGGGACATTCTCAGTGATGAGAGTGTCTTCTTTTATTGAAATAAATCAAAAAATATATAGGATAAACGTTAGTTAAGACTAGGTAATTCATAAATTGCCTCGATGGATAGATATACGTATTGCTTTTTCTTATTCACTTTTGTTGTGTTTGGTTGGGTGGCATTTGAAGAATGTTATTGTTGGGATATTGAATTTTTATGAAGAAATTCTCCTGTTTTAAAGCATAAAAAAAGGCTATCTATCCCAGACAGCCAATCTTTTGTTAACCTTAAATCTAATACTATGAAAAACACATTGCAAAGATACGGACTTTGTTTATAATAGCAAGTTTTTAGTCTGTATTTCGCCGTTTTATAACATGCTTTATAAATATATCGCATCTTGTTAACAAATTAATTTAAAAATGTAAAGTTTTGTTTATTATGACCTTTCGGACTTTTTGTCTTATGAATGATAGAAGAGGGCAAATGAAAATAAAAGTATGTGATAGCTGTTTTTCTATTTCTTATTTTATATCTTTGATGTCACTTTACTGATTGAAAAAATAACAGTTACTTATGAAAAACAGACAGTTTATTGTATTTGCTCTTTTATTAGCATGTCCGTTGCTGTTACACGGACAGGAAACGTTTCTTTGTGGAAAAGAATCATGTAATAAAGGTTATATCCGGCATCCATGGTATGGAAAAAAGGTTGGTTATATAGGAGACTCGATAACTGATCCCAATTGTTATGGAGATAACATAAAAAAGTATTGGGATTTTTTGAAAGAATGGTTGGATATCACTCCTTATGTGTATGGAGTGAGTGGACGTCAATGGAATGATGTACCCCGTCAGGCAGAACAATTGAAAAAGGAGCATGGAGAAGAGGTTGATGCCATCGTGGTTTTGATGGGGACAAATGATTTTAATAGCAGTGTACCTGTCGGGACTTGGTTTACAGAGAAAGAAGAGCAGGTGATGGCTGCCCGTGGTGAAACTAAAAAACTGGAAACGCGTAAAAGGCGTGTTCCTATAATGACGAATGATACGTATAAAGGCCGTATTAATATTGGTTTGAGTCATTTGAAAAAATTGTTTCCCGATAAACAAATTGTTTTGTTGACCCCATTGCATCGTTCTTTAGCGGAATTCGGCGAAAAGAATGTACAACCGGATGAAAGCTATCAGAATAAATGCGGAGAATATGTGGATGCTTATGTACAGGGCATTAAGGAAGCAGGTAATTTGTGGGGAATTCCTGTAATAGATTTTAATTCGGTTACAGGTATGAATCCGATGATTGAAGAACAACTTATTTATTTCTATGATTCGGGCTATGATCGTTTGCATCCTAATACCAATGGTCAAGAACGTATGGCACATACATTGATGTATCAGTTACTTTCTTTGCCTGCATCATTCTGACAGTTGGACATTCATTTTTTTGTCTTTTTGGAAGAGTTTGTCTATTTAGGAGAACCTCCAATGTTTCGATATGAACTTGAAGAATTGAAAAAATGTTCAAATGGCAAATTGATGTTGTTTGAACATTTTTTTATTAGTTCTTATTTACTGAAAGAGTAATTGAACTATTGATTTTGAACAAATTTCTATATTCTTGTATCATTTTTTATGGTTTCTTTTCTTGTTCTTATTTACTTTTGCCTAAATCTTTTAACTTATAAAATGTATATGAAAAACATGAAATTAAAAGTATTACTTGTTTTATGTGCTTTACTCCTGTTATCGGCTTTTATTGCTGAGAGAAAAGACCCCATTACTATTTTTATGATTGGTGATTCTACCATGGCGAATAAAAGTCTGAAGAATGGTAATATAGAGCGTGGTTGGGGACAAATGCTTCCCGGATATTTTACGGAAGAGGTTGTGGTGGATAATCACGCTATGAATGGACGAAGTTCACTCAGTTTTATCAATGAAGGACGTTGGGACATAGTGCTTTCTAAAATTCATAAAGGTGATTATGTATTTATTCAATTCGGACATAATGATGAGAAACCTAGAGCCACATTACATACAGAGCCCGGAAGTACCTTTGATGATAATTTAAGACGTTTTGTGAATGAAACACGTGCTAAGGGAGGAAATCCTGTACTGTTCAATTCTATAGTTCGTCGTAATTTCCTTCCTAAAGGTGTGACGGAGATAAAGGGTAGTTATGAAAAAGAAGGTCCGGTATTGGTTGATACCCATGGGGAATATCTGGAATCTCCCCGTCGGGTGGCCGGAGAAATGAATGTACCTTTTATTGATTTGAATAAATTGACCCATGACTTGGTTACCGGTATGGGAGTCGAGAATTCAAGAAAATTGTTTATGTGGATTCCAGCAGGACAATATGAATTTTATCCGGAAGGGAAAATTGACAATACTCACTTGAATATATATGGTGGACGTATAGTTGCCGGGTTGGTTGTGGACGCTTTGATGGAAGAAGTGCCGGCTTTGGCAAAATATGTGCGACGTTATGATTATGTGGTGGCGAAAGATGGGAGTGGGGATTTCTTTACAGTTCAGGAAGCAGTGAATGCGGCAGTTGGTGGGAGCAAGAAAACAATATCTATACTTGTCCGTCCGGGAGTATATGAAGAGCATGTTTCTATGCCGGAATCATCGCCTCGAATAGAATTGGTGAAACAGACAGGGGCTGAGATCAGGGATAACGGGTTCACACAAGATGTTTATGTGGCACCTTATAAGGGTGACAGAGTGTGTGCTATTAGTTATACATTTGATAGGAACAGGGGTAGGTACATGTACTGAACAATATCACATCGGGGGAGATAAGTTGAAATCGACTCCTGCGTCTTTAGATAAATGGGTGGAAAGCTTGGTAAGCTCCGGTAGATGGGGAGTTGGCAATGATACATGGAATATCGCAGGGATATAATGCTTTTCAAAATCCTGAAATATTGTGGGAATAGGTAAAGGCTATGGAAAATGAAATATGGGTGGGTACATTTAGAGAGGTAGTTGCTTATAACAAAAGAACGAGAAAAAAATCGCTTGAATGTGCTAGAAAACGGCTATAACATAACTCCTCATTTGGATATGAATGCACAATTATTTACAGAACCACTGACTATGGTATTGAAATCTGTGGGAAACAGAGTTTCGGAGATTAGGCAAGATGGGAAAAAGCGTTTTCTAAAGAAGGATGCTGATAAGGTTCTTTTCGATTTTAATCTTTATGGAGTGATGATTCAGATTCGTTTTATCTGAGGTGTTGGATATAGTTTTAAAACTAGAATAGGGAAATCCGTTAGTCTTTATTGTAACCATTTGAGGTGTGATAATAAGATTAACGGATTTGTTTTTTGCTCTTTTATAAAGTTACTCAGAATTAATTTCTAAATTTGTTCCCGTTAACTTTATTCCTTTTTCAAAAGAAATAAAATGGAAAACACAGAGAAACTGATTGTAGAACAACTGAAAAATGGCAACGAAGATGCTTATAAATACATCTATGATTATCATTATGTTCTTTTATGTCATGTAGCAAATCAATATTTGAACGATAATTTTTTATCGGAAACTATAGTTGGAGATGTAATATTTCACCTTTGGGAGATCAGAGAAACTTTAAACATTACTATTTCTATTAGAAGTTATCTGATAAAGGCTGTTCGTAATCGTTGTATAGACTATCTGAAATCTAGATCTGAAAAAAAGGAAATTTCATTTTCAGTTTTAGTACCGGAAGAGATGTCTGAAGAAAAGTATTTGCAGTCGGATAATTATCCTTTGGGAATATTATTAGAACGTGAATTGGAGCATGAAATCCGTATGGCAATAGATAAACTACCGGTTGAATGTAGATGTGTTTTTGAAAAAAGTAGATTTGAGGAGAAAAAATATGAAGAAATTTCTCAGGAATTAGGTATTTCTATAAATACGGTTAAGTATCATATAAAGAATGCATTATCTTTCCTTCAGACTGAATTGAGCAAATATTTAATTGCTTTGATTTTATTTTTTTCGTGTTAAAACAGAAAAAAGTTCTTTTAGGACTACCCTGTATTTAAAATAAATCGTCTTCACTTTAGAAACAACAAAGATGAAAGCAGAAAAAGAACATATTGATGAATTAATAGTATCCTATTTAAGTAATGAGTTGGATGGAAATGCTGTGCATGAACTGAAGGAGTGGATAGCTGCGTCTGTGGAAAATGAAAAGTATTTTATGCAGCGGCAAGAAATTTGGTTTTCTGCCATAAGTGTGAAAGAGGATGTTAAATATGATAAGAGCAAAGCATTTGAACAATTTAAAAATAGAATTGCTAATCAGAGGTTGAATGATAAAAGAGAACGTGAAAATTTCTGTTTGTCTAAATTTTGGCGTTATGCAGCTGTTATTGTTGTATTGTTCTCAGTTTCTTATTTTTCTTATTGGAGGGGTGGAATAAGTATAAAAGAGGTATTTTCGGATATCATTGTGGAGGCTCCTCTTGGTTCCAGAACAAAATTGACCTTGCCGGATGGGACATTAGTGTGGTTGAATGCCGGATCGCGTATAACATATTCACAAGGATTCGGAGTAGGGAATAGAAAAATAGAATTGATAGGAGAAGGGTATTTTGAAGTTAAACGAAATGAAGAAGTTCCATTTCTTGTGAAAACGAATAGTTTGCTGGTAAAGGTATTGGGAACGAAATTTAATTTTCGGGATTATCCGGATGATGCAGAAGCCATTGTTTCTTTGTCCGAAGGAAAAGTGGCATTGAATAATTTATTGAAAAAAGAAAAAGAAGCTTTTTTGTTACCCAATGAAAGGGTGGTTTTGAATAAAAAGAATGGCAGAATGCATGTGGAGTATTCTACTGTTTCCAATGCATTACAATGGACTAATGGATATTTATTTTTTGATGAGGAATTGTTGCCGGATGTTGTGAAGGAGTTAGAACGTAGTTATAATGTGAAAATACAAATAGCTAGTGATACTTTGAATACTTTCAGGTTCTATGGAAATTTCGTTCATCGTGAGCAAAATATTCAGGAAGTTTTGGAAGCATTATCTGCGACCCGTAAGATTCATTATATTATTGAAGGACACAATATAACTTTATATTAAGTAGGGAGTGGATTAAAATTGTTTAACCTTAAAATTAAAAGTATGAATAGAATTAGAGCTGTAATACTGTAATAGGGGTACGAAAGGGATGAAAAAGAAAAGGTGGGAAGATATAGGGATTTTCCCACCTTGATGAAATCTCTTTTTCGACTTACGATTGTGAGTGCGCTTTTAGAGAATGCAAAGTTAATGATTTTTCTCTTTAAAAGCTAAGTTCATTTAATTTTTTAATTAATAAATTACTAATTTATGAAAAACAAGAGAAAGGCCATATTATTGGTCGGGGCTTTGCTTTGCCTTAATTTGAATATCTTCTCACAGAATATACCATTGAAAATGAATAAAGTATCGGTGAAAAAAGCTATGACTGAGCTAAAAGAAAAAAGTGGATATTCATTTGTGTATATAGCTGGGGATTTAGATACGAAAAAGATTGTTGATATAGACGCTGAGCAACTGCAAGAAGTTATTGAGCAAATCTTGGAAGGACAAAATGTTTCTTATGAGATAAAAGATAAAAATATCATTATTCGGAAGAAGGAAGTAGAACAGTCCATGTTGAACGAGAAAAAATTACAAGATATTTCAGGGCTTGTGATGGATGTTATGGGAGAACCTATCGTAGGAGTTAATGTGATGGAAAAGGGGACTACTAATGGTACTATTACTGATATGGATGGTAAGTTTTTACTTAAAGCTCCTGCGAATGCAACTCTTATTATTAGTTTTATCGGTTATAAGACTCTTGCTGTTAATTTGGAAGGGGAAAAGAATGTGAATATAACTCTGAAAGAGGATTTGGAACAATTAGATGAAGTGGTGGTGGTTGGTTATGGAACTCAAAAAAAATCTAGTTTGACAGCATCCGTGGCGACAGTGCCTGCAAAAGAACTGAGTAAACAGATGGGGCATTCTGTTGCAGCTGCTTTGCAGGGGAGGGCTCCAGGAGTAGAAATATTGCAAAAGGGGGGAGAAGCTGGGGCAGATATCAAGATACTTGTTCGGGGAGCAGGTACATTTGGTGCTACTGAACCTTTATATGTTATTGATGGTGCATTTTCTAATAATGGGCTAAATTCGTTGAATCCTTCAGATATTGAATCAATAGAAATCCTGAAGGATGGTTCGGCGGCTGCCATTTATGGCTCTCGCGCTGCAAATGGGGTTGTGCTGATAACTACCAAGCATGGTCAAAAAGGTAAAGCAAAAGTTGAAATTTCTGCAAACTATTCTTTGCAGACTCCTTCTAAATATCTTGATTTTCTAGATGCAAATGAGCATCGCGAATATACTAAGCAAATTGTTGCAAATTCAACAAACCAGACTCAAGCTCCAGAAAATATTCATCCTACTAATCCTGATATTAATACTGACTGGCAAGATGCATATCTAAGAAATGCTCCTATGTATAATTTGAATGCTTCAATTTCTGGTGGTGGTGAATATTCAACTTTTAATACAAGTTTGGGGTATTTTGATCAGCAAGGTATTATGGAATTTTCTGGTTTTAAGAAATATAATGCACGTGTCAATGGAACGTTTAAGAAAGGACGTTTGACTGTTAGTGAAACTCTTTCTGCTGCTTTTACAAATAAGGAGCCTCAAGTAAGGATGGTGATGGGGATTCCTACTGTTCCAATGACTGATGTAGAGGGAAGGTATGTATCTGCAGGTAAAGATTATTATGTAAATGAAGGAAAAGTTACTAATCCGTTTGCATCTTATTCCAATACTGTTCGAAGAAATAAAACAGTTAATGTTACTGGTAGTTTGAATATAGGACTGAATTTATATAAAGGATTGGATTATAAGCTACTACTTGGAGGTGACTATATATCAACAAATAATATATCTCGGTCCATTGCTTTTGACTCCAATTGGGATGAGAATGGTAATGCAGATCCTGATTATAGCAGAACGATTAATTCACTATCTGAAAGTCGTGGACAGCGATTTAGTTATACAATTGATAACATTTTGACTTATAAGAATATGTTTGCTGGTCATACTATTGACGCAATGGTAGGTACAAGTTGGATGAGAGAATACTATAGAACTATGGGGATTGGTTCTGGTTCTACAGATTTGGGTGGTCCTAATATTACTATTTTTAATGGGAAAGGAGATATAACAAGTGAAGAATACAATTCAGCTTTACTCTCCTTTTTTGCTCGCTTGAACTATGACTATAAGGAGCGTTATCTTGTTTCTGCAAGTATTCGTAGTGATAAATCTTCCAAATTTGCTAAAGGAAATAGGGTCGGTTACTTTCCTTCGGTTTCAGTGGGTTGGAATATACATGAAGAGAATTTTTTTAATATAGAATGGATAAGTAAAATGAAGATTAGAGCTAGTTATGGTGAATTAGGAGCTAATTTTATAGATTCATATTCTTTCCTTTCTACGGCTTATGGTCCAATACCTTCTGTATTCGGTGAAAATCAGATTGGTCAAAGTAGTGTGATGAATGGTTATGTAACCAAATTTGCTCAGGAAAATTTGACTTGGGAAAAATCAATATCTAAAAACGTAGCATTGGAAATGGCTTTTCTGAATAATAAAATTTCTTTTACAGCTGAATATTTTTGGAAAGATAATAATGACTTACTTGCTCCATTACTTCCATTAGCATCGTCAGGGCAAACCATTATGACTAATGGGGGGGATTTGCCAGTCTTTAATTCTGCATCTGTTGAAAATAAAGGTTTTGAATTTACGGTAGGTTATCGTAATAATTGGAAGGATTGGAGTTTGGATGTTACTGCCAATATTTCGGCATTAAGAAATAAAGTAAAGAGTTTGGGTGAGGGAGTACAACCCATTAAGGCAGAGGTGATGATGAGTGGTTCTTTTAATGACCGTCCTACTATTACTAAACCGGGCTTGCCTATTGGTACCTTTTGGGGATATGTGGTGGAAGGTTTTGATAATGATGGTAATTTTATTTTTCAGGATAATAATGGTAGTGTGAATGGTGTATTGACAGGAAAACCGGATGGGAAGATTGATGAGAATGATAAAACGGATATTGGTAATCCTCATCCGGATTTTACTTATGGTTTAAATATAAATGTAGGTTATAAGAATTGGGATTTGACTGCTTTTTTCCAAGGAACGCAAGGTAACGATATTTTTGCTTTAATGAAATATGATTGGTATTTTGGAGGAGCTAATAGTGCTACCCTAAAGGATGCTTTCTATAATTCATGGACTCCGCAAAATCCTAATGCAGAAGCTCCTAAACTGAATAGTAAAAACAGTTCTGGCATAAACTCGCTTCCAAGTACATTCTATGTGGAGGATGGTTCTTATTTCAGATGCAAGAATCTACAAATCGGTTATTCCTTTAATAAGAAATTATTGCAAAAATTCCATATAGAATCATTTAGAATATATGCGGGGGTACAAAATTTATTCACTATCACAAAATATCCCTTGTATGATCCCGAAGTTAGTTCAAACGTGTTGTTTGACAGAGGTGTGGATGGTTTCTGGCAAGCACAGGAAAGTCCTCATGAAGCAACAATGAATTCTAGAGTATATAATCTTGGTGTCAATTTAACTTTCTAAAAACAGAATAAGTATGAAAATAATGTTGCGTAAAATTATAGTTATCATTATCAGTTTTGTAACTATTGGAATGATGGGCTCATGTGAAGATATTTTTAATGATTTGGCGGTGAATCCTAATCAATCAGACGTTAATTCATTTTATACTACACTAGAAAATTGTAATAAGGGAATTCTTGGTATCTATGGGTATATTTCGACTCCTCGTAATTTGGGAGCTTGTGGATTTGGTTTGATGTTGACTCGTAGTGATGAGGGGTGTTCGGTAGCTGATTATGGAGTACCAGGTGCTTATAATGAAGAGTTTACCCCTTCTTATTATTCATTGGTTCAACCTTTTCAGTTAATGTATACAGCTGCTTCCCAAGCTAACCAAATGATTGAAAGTCTTACTGAAATAGAATTCAGCAATAAAGAATTACAGGATGCATATTTGGGGGAGGCTTATTTTCTTCGTGCATTTACACATTTCTTTTTATTCATCAATTATAGGAATATTCCTTTGATTAAAGAATTGCCTAAGGCTCCTAATGAATATAAGCCTCAGGCAACACCTGAAGAGGCTTGGGATTTTATTATAGATGATCTGATCAAAGCTAAAGATTTACTTCCTGACAAGAATTTTTGGGATGCTAAAAATAAAGGACGTGTGACGAAAGCTTCTGCTTATGCACTTTTGGGTAAGTCATATCTTTATAGATCCGGTATTGAACCCAAATATGGAACTTCACAAACAACTTATTATAATGAGGCTGCTGCGGCTTTTGCAGAAATCATTAATGGTAATTGTGGAAACTACAGATTGGTAGATGACTATTCATGGAACTTTGATGTGGCACATGAAAATAATGATGAATCTATTTTTGAAGTACAATTTGTCGGAGTGTTGAATACAGGATTTAACCCAGGATTTGTGGACAGTGGGTTGTTCAATGACGTCCGGTGTAAAATGTGTATAATGAATAGAAGTAGAAATTCGAATAGTTCTGCACAGGTTATGCACAATTGGTTATATGATAAATTTGTAGCGTCAAAAACAGTGACAGGAGAAACTGATCCACGTATGTTTGGTTCGTTTGTTTTTAATGATAATGTATCGGAGATTATACGTCCGAAAGGTATGAAGGTTACTTTTCTTGAAGGGAAGGACTGGGAAGCAGAAATGGGTTCAAAGGAAGGAACATTTGGTGAACAATATGAGTTGGCAATGGGATATAAAATGTGTAGTAGGAAATGGTTGGATTGGACCTTATCTCCGACAGATGATGCTGGTGGGCATTTTTTTAATGGACGTGCACAAGGAGTAAACTGGAGAATGATTCGTTATTCGGATGTTTTGCTGATGTATGCTGAAGCTGTAGTAATGGGAGGGAAAGCCACTGCAAACATAACCCCGTTAGAAGCAATAAACAAAGTACGCGATAGGGTAGGAGTACCTCATGTAACAGAAGCTAATATGAGAACTATTGAAGATGAACGTATTCTAGAACTTACCTATGAAGGCTCCCGATTCTTTGACTTGCTTCGTTGGGGTAAAGTAGTAGAGCGTTTTCGCGAATTGGAAAATACTGATCCTTTGTTTAAAAGGTTTAGCAGGGCTCAATATATGGGGTTTAAGGAAAATAAGAATGAATGGGTTCCATTGCCAATTGATGAAGTAGAGGGTAATCCATATATCACTAAAAATAATCCAGGATGGTAATTAAAAATAGAATAATTATGAAAGTATTTTATTATATTATATGTGCAGCTTGCTTTGCCGGCTGTGTGTCATCTTCCAATGATAAAACGGTGAAAGAGAATGGTAGAACATTGCATAATGGCATTGTGCTGCCCGAGCAATGGCCTCCTAGTATGATTGATGATGGAGTACGTTGCGAAATGTCTTTACCTTATATTTCAAACAAACCGACTGTTATTTCTGTAAATCTAGGACGCCAATTATTCGTTGATGATTTTTTAATTGCAGAAACAGATATGGAGCGTGTTTCCCATAAGGCTATGTTCTATGAGAATAATCCGGTACTTGCTCCGGATAAGGAGTGGGAATACACTTTTGAACGTGCTCCTTATGCTGCTCCTTTCAGTGATGGAATATGGTATGATGAAAGCGAACAAAAATTTAAAATGTGGTATTTGGCTGGTGCCGGATCTATGCACAAACATCGTCAAAGCTTTTATACTTGTTATGCGGAGTCAAAAGATGGGAAGCATTGGGAAAAAGTGAATATGGATATAGTGCCGGGTACGAATATTGTAGATACTTGTGATCGGGATGCGGCTACAGTTTGGCTCGATAAAATGTGTCCAGAACCAGAAAAACGTTTCAAATTCTTCAATGTGGAAAAACATAGTGGAGGATGGAAAATAATTTTAAAATATTCAAAAGATGGTATTCATTGGTCGGAAGGAGTTGCGCAATCAGGACCGGTGGGGGATCGTACCACTGCTTTCTATAATCCGTTTACTCAAAAATGGGCTATTAGTCTACGGCAGGGGAGTAAAGCAGACGGACGCTCTAGAGGCTATTTGGAAAATGAAGATCCAGAGATGGCAGTTAGCGTGGCGCATTCATTGGCTAAAGGAATAAAGGATAAAAATATAGTTTTGTGGTTTACTCCTTCCGATAAGGAACTGCCACATCCTGAATTTCCTGATGTGCGTCCAGCCATTTATAATTTTGATGCTATGCCTTATGAAAGTGTTATGCTAGGGTTCTATGCTATGTGGAAAGGACCAGAGAATGATCTCTGTGGTAAGTTAGGTATTCAGAAAAGAAATGAAATAGGGATGGGATATAGTCGGGATGGTTTTCATTTTTATCGTCCCAGTTATGAACCTGTTATGGGAGTAAATGAAACGGAAGGGGCATGGAACTGGGGAAATATGCAGTCTATTATTGGCGTACCTCTCATTGTTGGTGATTCTTTGTATTTGTATTCTAGTGGAAGAATGAAGAATAAAGTGATGTGGGATGGATTTACTTCTACTGGGTTGGCAACTTTACGTCGTGATGGGTTCGTTTCCATGCATACAGACACAGAAGGGGTACTTGTTACCGAGAAAATAAAGTTTGATGGTAATCATTTTTTTGTGAATGCACAAGCAAAGGATTTGCAGGTGGAGATAATGGATGAAAATGGTAATGTGATTACGGGATTTTCCAGAGAGGATTGTAAGGAAATGAATGATTTGAACAGTACTAAACAATTGGTAACTTGGAAATCAGGTAAAAAACTTGCTGCTCTTTCAGGCAAGATAGTTAAAGTGAAGTTTTATGTTACTTGTGGAGATTTATATGCTTTTTGGATTTCTCCATGGGACACAGGAGAAAGTAGGGGATATACAGGTGGTGGTGGTCCGGGACTCAATCCTTGTGGAATCGATATTAAATAACTGATATGTATAAAACATAGTTGTGTTACATCGTGTATTTTGTTGGTGGCTGCTTCATGAGAATGAAGCAGTCATTTTTTGTATTACAGATAAATTTTGCTTGGTTGAGCTAAGTCAATATTTAAGTATGAGGAAAATGTAGACATAAAAAAAGGAGCAACGCCTTGCTCCAACCTTTGTTAACCTTAAATCTAATACTATGAAAAACACGTTGCAAAGGTACGTGTTTTAGTGAATTTTGCAAATAAAACAACTAAAAAAATATGTTTTCTAACACGTTTTAATACTTTTGTCCTATTTATTAAGGATGAGGACTTTTTTTATTTACTTGTATTTTGTCTTTTTTACATATAAAACCGTATATTTGTTGCCACTTTTGCAAAAGGATAAAAACGAATGGTTTCAGTAGATAATTTGAAAGTAGAGTTTGGAGTAACGCCTCTGTTTGAGGATGTGTCATACGTTATCAATAAGAGAGATCGTATTGCGCTGGTCGGGAAGAATGGGGCCGGTAAGTCTACTATGCTTAAGATATTGGCAGGAATACAGGCGCCTACTTCAGGTAGTGTTTCTGTTCCGCGTGATGTGACGATAGGCTATCTGCCTCAAGTCATGATTCTGAGTGATAAACATACTGTGATGGAAGAGGCGGAGATGGCTTTTGAACATATCTTTGAGTTGCAGGCTAGTATTGAGAGAATGAATCAGGAGTTGGCGGATAGAACAGATTATGATTCAGAAAACTATCGTAAACTGATTGAGAAATTCACCCATGACAATGAACGCTTTTTGATGATGGGAGGTACCAATTATACAGCTGAGATAGAACGTACATTGATGGGGTTGGGATTTAGCCGGGAGGATTTTAACCGTCCTACATCTGAGTTCAGTGGTGGATGGCGTATGCGTATAGAGTTGGCCAAGTTGCTGTTGCGACGGCCCGATGTGTTGCTGTTGGACGAGCCTACCAATCATCTGGATATAGAAAGCATTCAATGGTTGGAAAACTTTTTGAAGACAAGTGCGGGAGCCGTTGTATTGGTGAGCCACGACCGTGCATTTATTAATAATGTGACCAATCGTACGATTGAAATATCTTGCGGGCATATCTATGATTATAAAGTGGCTTACGATGAGTTTGTGGTATTGCGCAAAGAACGTCGTGAGCAGCAATTGCGTGCATACGAGAACCAGCAGAAGCAAATTCAGGATACAGAAGATTTCATAGAGCGTTTCCGTTATAAGGCTACCAAGGCTGTACAGGTGCAGAGCCGTATCAAGCAATTGGAAAAAATAGTTCCTATTGAAATTGATGATGAAGATAATTCAGCCTTGCGGTTGAAGTTTCCGCCTGCCATGCGTTCCGGCAATTATCCGGTCATTTGTGACGGGGTGAAGAAAGCATATGGCAGTCATATCGTTTTTCACGATGTGACTTTGACTATTAATCGAGGTGAGAAGGTAGCTTTTGTCGGAAAGAATGGGGAAGGTAAGTCCACTTTGGTGAAATGTATAATGGACGAAATCCCATACGAAGGTAAACTGACCATCGGGCACAACGTACAGATTGGTTATTTTGCTCAGAATCAGGCTCAGATGTTGGATGAAAATCTGAGTGTCTTTGATACGATTGATTATGTGGCAAAAGGGGATATTCGTTTGAAGATTCGTGATATTCTGGGAGCATTCATGTTTGGAGGTGAGGCTTCTGATAAAAAAGTAAAGGTACTGTCGGGTGGGGAGCGGAGTCGTCTTGCCATGATAAAACTTTTGTTAGAACCGGTGAATTTCCTTATTTTGGACGAACCTACCAATCATCTGGATATGCGTTCAAAGGATGTATTGAAAGAAGCTATCAAGGAATTTGATGGAACGGTGATTGTTGTTTCTCATGACCGTGAGTTCTTGGATGGACTGGTGACCAAAGTTTATGAATTCGGAGGTGGAGTAGTAAAAGAACACATTGGCGGCATTTATGATTTTTTACAGAAAAAGAAAATAGAGAGTCTGAATGAGTTGCAGCTTTCGGCTTCTCCTACTATGTCTGCCACTAAAAAGGAAGAACTCGAAACGGTTAGTGAGAACAAATTATCTTATGAGGCGCAAAAGGAATTGAATAAGAAAATTCGCAAATTGGAGAAACGAATTGCGGATTGTGAACAGAAAATAGAAAAGCTGGAAACTGAGATTGGCGAGGTGGAAGCTGATATGGCTACTCCCGAAGGTGCATCGGATATGGCTTTGTATGAAAAGCATCAGAAACTGAAAAAGGACTTGGATCAGACGGTAGAAGAATGGGAAACCGTTTCTATGGAATTAGAAGAGATGCAGGGAAGTTAAAGTATGTATCATATATATAGAACAAATGAAAGCAAAACATTATTTACCAATGGCTGTATTGGCTCTGGCAGTAGCTGCCGGATGTGACAGTAAAAAGGAAGCCGTCATGACTTCGGGTATAGACTTGACAAATTTGGACACTACGGCTGTTCAAGGAGCTGATTTTTATCAGTATGCTTGTGGCGGATGGATGAAGAAACACCCTCTGACCAATGAATATTCCCGTTTTGGCTCATTCGATATGCTTGCTGAAAATAATCGGGAACAACTGAAAGGATTGATTGTGGAAATTGCTGCCGGGCAGAATGCGCAAGGTACAATAGGTCAGAAAATAGGGGATATCTATAAATTGGCTATGGATAGTGTGAAACTGAATGCGGATGGAGTAACTCCTATTCAAGCTGATTTGGAAAAGATTGCTTCAGTGAAGGATAAATCGGAAATAGTTCCTTTGATGGCGGAACTGGCTCATAGCGGTGTATTCCCTTATTTCAGTTTCTATGTGGGTGCCGATATCATGGACAGCAAGAGCAATTTGTTTCAATTGTATCAAGGGGGTATCAGTCTGGGTGAAAAAGAATATTATCTGGACAATGATGATGTGACTGTCAATATCCGTAATAAGTATAAGGAACATATTGTAAAGATGTTCCAATTGGCTGGTTTTGATGAGGCTGCCGCTAAAAAGAAAATGGAGGCTGTAATGGATATCGAAACCCGTATTGCAAAAGCTTCTTTCAGTGCGGTGGAACAGCGTAACCCTGCGGCCAATTATCATAAAATGTCTTTGGATGAATTAAAGAAAGAGATTCCGGGCATTGACTGGGATGCTTTCTTGAATGGTATAGGCGTGAAAGGGGTGACTGAACTGAGTGTTTCTCAAGTGGAGCCGATTAAAGAGGTTGAGAAAATTATCAATAGCTTGCCGGTTGAAAATCAGATCGCTTATATGCAATGGAGTCTGATAGACAGGGCTGCCGGTTACTTGAGTGATGATTTGGTGGCACAAAATTTTGATTTTTATGGAAAAACACTATCCGGAAAACAGGCTAACCAACCTCGTTGGAAGCGTGCTGTAAGTACTGTAAATGGAGTACTGGGTGAAGCGGTAGGTCAGATGTATGTGGAGAAATATTTTCCGGCAGCCGCAAAAGAACGTATGGTGCAGTTGGTAAAGAATCTGCAGACCGCATTGGGAGAACGTATTCGGAATTTGGAATGGATGGGTGACAGCACAAAGATTAAAGCTATTGAGAAGTTGAATTCTTTTTATGTAAAGGTTGGCTATCCTGATAAGTGGAGGGATTATACCGGTTTGAATATTGAAAAAGATTCTTATTGGGCCAATGTGAAGCGTGCTACAGAATTCGAACTGGATTATATGTTATCCAAGGCAGGAAAGCCGGTTGACAGAGATGAATGGGGAATGACTCCGCAGACTGTCAATGCATATTATAATCCGACCACGAATGAGATTTGTTTTCCGGCGGGTATTCTTCAATATCCGTTTTTTGATATGAATGCTGATGATGCATTTAATTATGGAGCTATTGGCGTGGTTATCGGTCATGAAATGACTCATGGATTCGATGATCAGGGACGTCAGTTTGATAAGGATGGTAATTTGAAAGATTGGTGGACAGCCGAAGATGCCAAACGTTTTGAAGAACGTGCTCAGGTAATGGTGAATTTCTTTGATAGCATCCAGGTTTTGCCGGGACTCAATGCCAATGGTTCTTTGACTTTAGGTGAGAATATAGCCGATCATGGTGGTTTGCAGGTTTCTTTCCAGGCGTTCAAGAATGCGACAAAAGATGCTCCCCTGCCGGTAAAAGACGGATTTACTCCGGAACAGCGCTTCTTCTTGTCATACGCCGGAGTGTGGGCTGGCAATATCCGCGACGAGCAGATTCGTTTGCAAACCAAGTCTGATCCACATTCATTGGGCAGATGGCGTGTGAACGGAGCACTCCCTCAAATAGGTGCATGGTATGATGCTTTTGGCATTAAAGAGGGGGATCCTATGTATTTGGCTCCTGAAAAACGTGTTTCTATTTGGTAAGCTTTGTATGTAAAAGATAATAAGAAAGCATGGTAATTGCTGAGAATTCGGCATTTACCATGCTTTCTTTTTGGAATTTACATGATAAACACCTATTTTTGTGCCCGATGAAACGGAGACGATACATAGCATGGGTATTGATGTTGGTCAGCATTATCATGTTGACAGCATCTGTTCTGCCTCATCATCATCACCGGGAAATTCTTTGTTTGCAGCATGATATGACTTTGTGCGGCTGTCAATGTTCCGTGCAGCATCAGCAGCATAATAATAGTTCTGATGAGAATCATACATGTAATGCCGGATGTGTGACCAAGTTTAAAAGTGTAACTCCGGATCGGGCCCAAGACAGTGTTTCTCCTGATTATTCGTTTTGTTTGCTGTTATATACGGTGACGGATGTATTGGCGCTTTCATTGCGGTTGACAGAACACAACACATTACCTTATAATTACTATTTAGAAAAACTGCATTCTACGTGTCTTCCCCACGTAAAGGGGTTGCGTGCTCCTCCTTGCGATGTTCTTGCTTAACAGATAGAAAGTTTATCTTTTTATCCGCAACTTTGTTGCATTTTCTTTACACTAATTTTGCATTTAGTAAAAAGTAAGAACAAATAATATCATCATGAAGAAACTTATCTTTATGGGAGTCTT
>ERZ791815.1104-NODE-1104-length-18548-cov-2.241443_pt1 | contig 18548 bp, 9 predicted proteins | sample MGYA00510302_ERZ791815 | MGnify/ENA primary metagenome ERZ791815 (study PRJEB30046, sample SAMN00791995) | human gut metagenome | study: EMG produced TPA metagenomics assembly of the A metagenome-wide association study of gut microbiota in type 2... | reverse complement strand
AGCAAGTGTCTGGCTGCTGTGTGAACTGTAACGTCCCGATTGCTACTGATTCAATAAAAATGGGATCTATGAAGCCCGCTTCCTAAATCCCTTTAATCCCTTGTAAAACTAATCCTTTAGTTCCTGTATTCCGTCTGTGTTCCATTATGCTGAAGCATTAATGCATATTCTCACGCTTTAATTTCTCAACTTCATCAAAAACCATATCATTCAGCACCTTGATATAGGTTCCCTTCATTCCGGAAGATCTGGATTCAATGACACCTGCACTTTCAAACTTGCGAAGTGCATTTACAATGACAGAACGTGTAATTCCGACACGGTCTGCAATTTTGCTGGCAACAAGGATTCCTTCCATGCCGTCGAGCTCTTCAAAAATATGAACTACCGCTTCCATCTCGGAATAGGAAAGTGTATTGATTGCTGATTTAATCACGGCAAGCTTTCTGGACTCTTCCGCACTCTCTTCGTTCACAGCACGCAGCATTTCAAGTCCGACTACCGTGGTTCCATATTCACAAAGAATAATATCGTCAATATCATACTGCTGATCACACTTGTAAATAAACAGGGTGCCAAGACGTTCGCCTGCAATCTCGATGGGGGTAATGATGGCCTGGAACTTACGGACATTTTCATCCTCAAAGCCCAGTGTTTCAAGGTTCACATTCTCCTTCGTGGAAAGAACTGCCAGAAGACGTTCATTCAGCATACCATCTATAAAGCCGCCTACCTGATCAACAATCAGTTCTGTGATAGATTCTACACCCTCACAGTCACCAACGCCCAATACCTTGCCCTTCTTGCTGATCACCAGTACATTGGAATCAAGAATCTCACACAACACGGAGCAGATATCGTTGAATACAACCTTGCTCGAATTGTTGTTATGAAGAAGCTTTCCGATCTTTCTTGTCTTATCTAATAACTGTACACTACTCATAATTCACGCCTTCCCCGTAACCAGATACAGGCATCACTATTTAACACCTGTTGAACACAGTATAACACAATTGATCTTTATTTACAATGATAATGCGTGAATTTTTGAATAATTTTATACTACTGCTAAAATTTTCAGAAATTATATTCAATAAGGAGTTAATCTTCCTTTTTTTCAATCTTTGTTACGTACCCGCAATTTTCATTCATGCAGGCCAGCTTATTTCCCTTATAAAGCATTAAGGAGCCACACTTCGGGCACTTGTCCCCGGATGGCCGCTGCCACACCGTTCACATTTTTCATTTGACGGTCTCTGCCATACCATAAAATCACACTCAGGTGCGCCAAGACAGCCATAGTACTTTCTGCCCTTACGGGTCATCTTCTGCACCAGATCCTTACCACACTTCGGACAGGCCACGCCGATCTTCTCATAGTATGGCATGGTATTACGGCACTCCGGAAAGCCCGGACAGGCAAGGAATTTACCATGCGGACCGTATTTAATCACCATCTGTCTGCCGCAGAGCTCACAGACCTGATCGGATACCTCATCCTTAATCTCAACCTCGGCAAGCTCCTTTTCAGCAATCTTCACTGCTTCATCCAGATCCGGATAAAAGTTCGAAATAATGGTCTTCCAGTTCGCCTTTCCTTCTTCCACACTGTCTAAGAGGATTTCCATATTCGCGGTAAAGTTCACGTCCACAATACTCGGGAACGCTTCCTTCATGATGTTGTTTACCACTTCACCAAGCTCGGTTACATAAAGGTTCTTATTTTCCTTCACAACATATCTTCTGGCAAGAATCGTTGTAATGGTCGGTGCATAGGTACTCGGACGTCCGATTCCAAGCTCCTCAAGGGCACGGACCAGGGATGCCTCGGTATAGTGCGGGGCAGGCTGTGTGAAATGCTGCTTCTCCTCAAATTCAAGGAGCTTCAGCTTCGAGCGTTCATCGAGTCCCTTTGTTAAGGTATTGGTCTCTTCCTTATCATCCTCCTGGATGTAAACACTCATAAAGCCGTCAAAGACAAGCTTTGATGCCGCTACGGTAAAGCGGTGCTTTCCGGCATCAATCTTTACCGATGTGGTCTCATAAACAGCAGACGTCATCTGGCTTGCAAGAAAACGATTATAAATCAGCTGATATAAGCGCAGCTGGTCTCTGGATAAGGATTCCTTTAATACTACCGGACTGAAGGTAAGGGAAGTCGGACGGATGGCTTCGTGTGCATCCTGAATCTTCTTATTATCCTTACGATCCTCTCTTGTTCCGCCGGCAGCATAGCGGTCTCCGTAATGTTCTTTGATAAAATCTTCTGCCACAGCCTGTGCTTCCTCGGAAATTCTCGTCGAGTCGGTACGCAGATAGGTGATGACACCCACTGTTCCGGAGCCTTTGATTTCCACGCCTTCATAAAGCTGCTGTGCAAGACGCATGGTCTTCTGTGTCGAGAAGTTCAGTACCTTGCTGGCTTCCTGCTGTAAGGTTGAGGTAGTAAACGGAAGCGGAGACTTCTTGGTTCGCTCTCCTTTTCTGATTTCGGCAACCTCATAGGAGGCTTCCCTGCACTCCTTCATGATCTCCTCAATCTGTTCCTTACTCTTAATATTCACCTTGCCCTCTTTCGTTCCATAATACTTGGCAACGAGAGGCTTCTTCTCGGAGTCTACCTGTAAGGACGCATCCAGCGTCCAGTATTCCTCCGGGATAAAGCTGTTGATTTCTTCTTCCCGGTCACAGATGATCCTAAGTGCCACAGACTGTACCCGTCCTGCGCTTAAGCCACGTTTCACCTTCGCCCACAGCAATGGGGAAATCCGGTAACCCACCATGCGGTCCAGCATACGTCTTGCCTGCTGGGCATCCACCAGATTCATGTCGATTTCACGTGCATTCTTCAAGGATTCCTTCACGGCATTCTTCGTGATCTCGTTAAAGGTAATACGATATACCTTCTTGTCCTCTAACTTCAATGCACAATATAAATGCCATGAAATTGCTTCTCCCTCACGGTCCGGGTCGGTTGCGAGATAGATCTTGTCTGCCTTCTTGACTTCCTTACGCAGATTTGCTAAAATATCGCCCTTGCCACGAATCGTAATATATTTCGGTTCATAATCGTGCTCCACATCAATTCCAAGCTGACTCTTCGGGAAATCCCGTACATGGCCGTTACTCGCCACAACCTCATAACTGCTTCCCAGAAATTTCTTTATAGTTTTCACCTTGGCAGGTGACTCCACGATTACCAGATATTTCGCCATTTTAAACCTCTTTTTTATTAATTAGCTGCATCCCTTCGGATCCTTTGGATCACCGGAACGCTTCTGTATGCTAAAGTCTTAAACCATATACGATTTTACACTATACAATACTTCCGAAAAAGTTTCAAGCAGAAATTTCCGAAATTTTACGAAACGGAAATCTCTGCCTGATGAATTTCTTCCATATATAAGACTTTACTGTTCCGGATTCCACCGGCTAAACCGTTGCCGGGATTCCTGCTTTACTCCAAAAGGAAAAGCTGTGTACGGGTAAAGGTCACGGAATCATATCCACGAACCTCTTTACTTCCTGCGCCTTCCAAACCATCCGGGCGCTCCAGTGCAGAAACCACTTCCACATAAATCTTTGCATTCGTAGCCGCTGTGTTATTCTGAAGTGCAATCACCGGTGCCTTAAACCGGTAAACCTTTCCCTGCCGGATCCGGGAGGCAGACACTTCCGTAAGGGTATTGTCCTGTACCGTCCACAGGCTGCTTGTAAACGGCGTCACCTGTACAACCTCATCTCCCACATTGAGAGTGACCGATCCTGCCGTGTCTTCGTAATAGAAGTTTACGTTATACGCATTTGACAGGGTCAGGTTGCTGTTTTTGAACTTAAAGTAAACGTCCACCGTTTCATCCAGGAGTCCGCTTTCGCCCTGGTTCTCAAGATCTTTGTCAAACGGAATACTGATGCTTGCCACCTTCGCTGCTGTCGTATCAAAGCCTGCCACGATATCCACCTTCAGATTGTGGACACCGGAGTCATAAGCCAGCATCATGGCATTGACGAACATCTGTGATTCCTGAAGTCCGGTTCCGACCGGATTCTGCTGATTGTCTGCCTGATACGTAAAGCCGGAATAGTCATCATTCCCGATAAAGACCACATTGCTTCTGCTGTAGAGCCAGTAATTATTCGCCCCGTCCTTCGGTGAAACGTCATAGGCATTCGTATTGTTTCCCGATTGGGAAAATACGAACCACGGTGTCACAAAGGGAGCCTTAAGGCTGCTTAAATCAAGCAGGTAATCGTAAGCCTGATAACTTTTTCCTCCATCCAGTGCTGCCGACTTACCAATCGAATACGGATAGCTGAAAACACTTCCGGTGTTCAACCCCACTGCACTCAGATTACTTTGTGCACCAAACATTCCGGCATCGAGTCCTGCATACCGGTACAGAGAGCCTGTATCACGCCCCAGCTTACCGTAGGTTTTGCGGTTCTCATACTGTCCAAGGAGCGCAGTGCTCATCTGACGCTTTCCGTCCGTTGCCTCCTTACCGGTAACCAGTACGCTGTGTCCCTTCTGAATATAATCTTCGATTCTTCCGGACGAAATATTTTCCGAACCGTTACCGAATCCGACAATCAGCAGATCCCACTGCTCCAGATAGTCCGGATTCTTTGCAAGCTTCTCTCCCAGCATTGCCGTCGAAACCGTTTCGATATCGAATTTCACATTCATGGTATTCTCAGCCGCTTTCAGGTAATATCCGAGTGTGGAATTCTCCTGCTGGTATAAATTTGAGAGGGATGTGGCATCCGGATCTCCAATCTGCAGTACCCGGATCTTTTCCTTCGTGGTATCCAGTACGGTAAGAATTCCCTCTACGGAAGATCTCCGGTACGTATTTCCGTTGTCTACCACACGGAGCCGGAATGGAATGGCACGGGATCCCGGATCCTCTGTGAAGAGAATACTCATCTGTCCGCCGTCTGCCGCTGCACGGATAACATTTCCCTCCGCAGACACATTGTCCACACGTTCTGCATCCGTGTAATTTCCATCTCCGTTCATATCCAGATAAAGTTCCGTACTGCACTCACCGTCGTAACTGCCTCCGTTCTGGTTCGTGATGCTGTAACCAAAGGAAACGGAAAATTCTCCGTTCAATGCTTCCGAAAGGGTTACATCTGCAGTGTCTGTCACCCGGATTACCGGATGGTCGATATTGAGCTGTGCCAGGAAGAATATTGCTGTGTACATCATCGATGGTGTAGATTCGGTCTGCATAATCCGTCGTGGCGTGTTTCAGGAAATCATACATCTGTGTATCCGCTGCCACGTATTTCGTATTAATCCGGTCAGCTCCATTCTTGGCCGACTTTCCATTGAAGAAATCATTCTCAACAAGAACCGGATAGCCTGCTTTCATGAAATCAAGCAGTTCCTGCTTCTTCCGTTCCGTAATATCCGATGCATCATACCGTTCGTCACTGCCTCCGGCCTGATCACCGGTATGATACAGCTTTCCGTTCAGATTTGAGTCATTATATGCGGTACTGCTCCACAATCCTGCCGCATAATTCAGCTTCTGTCCGTCCAGTCCAGCAAAGACCAGATTGTAATTCTGGTTGATATCCTCCCATTCACTGTTAAAGGAGGACGGTGTCTTCGTTGTGACCTGAACGTTCACCTTGCGGGAGCTGCGCAGCACCTGTTTCTTAACCGAACCGGTCGCATTGCGCTGCCAGTAAAGCGTTGTACTGTTATCGGTCGGATTCTCCGCCTTCAGATCCGCCTGATCATTATTGGTCGGCTGTAATTCCATAATGCGCAGATCCGTAAACTCTGCGATAAATCCAACCGAATAATTGATGATATACTCGATTGCCTTTGCTTTGCAGACGCTTTCCGAAATGCGGTTGTCTTCCGACAAAAGGGCATTCTCGGACTGAATCAGGTTCAGCACCTCTGAAAATCCGCTTCCTGTACTTCCCTCATCGAATGCCTTCGGGAAATCCCCATTTACAAGCGGGGTACTGCTGTTTACCATATACACGTTCCGGTTGACGAAATGATTGCCGTTGTAGGTTCGATCCGGATAACCGGAATCTCCCAGATGCTCAAACATCCAGTTTTGATCTGTATGAGCATCGTTGACGAAGTTTTCCAGATCCTCCTTCAGGAACATTTTCGCCACCTTCTGATAATCCAGATCTTTGTACTCTTCCTTGGTCGCCGCCTGATAATCCACAATCACCGGGAGCAGGTTCACGGCCGCCTGATACAGGAGTCCGTATGCATTTTCCCTGGTCATGCCGGTCGTCATACTGTTTCCGTCCCGCTGAACCGTCTGCGTATCCTGTCTTAGATAAGTCAGTGACACATTCGCACTGTCCGAACGGATAAACGATGCTGTCCCACTCTCCAGATAGACCAGATCTGCTTTTTCGATCATATCCTGGGTCAGTTCATCTGCCCGGATCGTGCGAACCTGAATCTTGAAATTCTCATTGGCATTATCTCCACCGGAAAGTGCGTGGAACACATAGTTTTTGAGCCAGTCACATCCTCCGTTAAACCGGAAATAGGTCGGTGCATTCCGCACTTCCATCCATACCGGAGCCTGTCTCTTCTTATCTGCATCACTTAAGTCGGCCTGATCCGTCAGTTTATAATCTCCCTGTCCAGGACCGACATAAAGGAATACCTTATCGGTTCTGATATCCGGTGTAGAAGAAGGAGAAGCCGATGGAGTTACAGACGGAGAAGCAGACACATCTGCAGAACTGTCTGCGGATGCGGAAGGCGTTGTGCCCGCTTCTGCGGCACTGCCACTCTTGACATACACATCATAAGGACGGTTGGTCGTATCACCTGAAATTTCTGTTTCACTTCCGGGGATGACTTCGTAAATGGTTTGGGAGCCATCTGCCGCAATATCGGTGACATATTTGAAGGTCACAATATAATATGCTGTTCCGGTTCCGGTCTGGGCAACCGGCTGCGGAACGGAAAGATCATTGCTGTTATTATTGTCTGCATCACTGCTTTCCGAATTGGTATCTGTATCTGTGTTCCGGTCCGTAGTTGACGGGGAAGTTACCGGAACTGCCTTTGGTGTCGGTGTTGTGGTCTGCTGCAGTTCACTGTAAAGTACCGAAGGAACATATGCCGCATAATTGATCTTGTTATTGACAGTCGTAGTCTCTGTCTTTACTGCTGTAGCGGCAGCCTTATCCGGTGCTGTCGTGGCAGCCGGCTTGGAAGTTGTTCCAGCAGCAGCCGTTGTGGATGTCGTTGCTGTTGGCGTAGCTGAAGCTGCTGCGGATGCTGGTGCGGTCGTTGGTGTTGCAGCCGATGTAGCGGTTGCCGTTGCAGCCGCTTCTGCCGTTTTCTCATCTGTATCTGTCAGCTCTGCATCCGTAGAAGCACTGGCCAACGGAGTGCTGTCTGATAAATTGCTGTCTGATGAATTACTGTCCGATGAAGTGACCGGATTGCTGTAATACTCATCCAGTGAAATGCTGTTTGATCTGAATACGGAAGCTATGGTTCCTGCATAAACAAAATTGGAATCTGCATCCATGTAATATACACCAGTAACGGAACTATAATTATCTTTATTATTCTCATCAATTGGATCTGTATCCTTGATCACATACCCCTGTGTCAGTCCGCTTCCGGATGCCTTGCGAAACTGAAGCTGATATGTTCCATTCGTCGAATCAAACTGATAAATATTGTCCGAAGATTCTCCGCTTCCCTCGTCTTCGTTCCAGTCTCCGACCTTCACATAATCATAGCCGGTTCGATCCGGTGTGGCGGCCTGGGAAGCATCCGGATCCGGAGTCTCATACTTCTTGAAATAGCCCTTCATCATACCACTGTGAGCAGTTGCTCCTATAGTCTGATCGCCTGCTTGAAGCGTCTCCTGCTCGATCAGCAGCTGCCAGCCATTGGCATTCGGTGTATTCAGGTCTTTCCGTGTATTCCCGCTTCCGTAAGCTTCCTCATACTGAAATGTCAGATCAGAATCACCGGTTCCGGATTTCCAGATCTCATTTACCAGTTCGGAACGTTTCTGCCACGTCAAAAGATCTGCGGAATGATCCTTATAGATTCCGGCATAGTCAGATGCCATCGTGGATTGTCCGTTCACCAGATAGCCCAGTGTCCCGGTACTAATTTGATAGCTTTGCGTCTCATCGCCGTTCCACTTGTAAGTAGCATAACTCGGTACGATGTCCAGAATCACAAACGGGTTGTCATCTCCGGTATGCCCCTCTACGACCTGCTTTGTTCCGTTAAAAGATTCCTTCGCATATGCTTCGATCGGCTGCATCTGGTGAAAGACTCCTACTGTGCCAAGTGTCACCGCCAGAACCGACGCTGTAACTATGGCAGCAATCCCTCTATTCTGTTTTTTCTTCTGCTTGTTATGCCTTTTCATACTCATGTGTAACTTCCAATTCGAATATTGTTTACTGACAAAGAGCCTTTAATTTCCTGCCAGTTTCCAGCTTTTTAGTGATGAATCATAGGAATACTTTCCATATGATGATCCACTTCCTCCATTTTCAAGGATCTCAATTACATCAACACCATTCTCTTTCTGATATTTTATTTTACAAGACAACTGTTTTCTGGTATTCCCTGTCATATCTCCTGGCTGATAGAACACCAGATTCCTATGTGTTTCCGTATTATTATTATTAAACCAGAAGTCTGAATCTGAGCTTGCAGGCACATATGTCCAACATACTATTCCATCTAAATTCATACTTAAATTAGCGGCTGTGTCTACATAAGACTGTGCCTTTTTCGTTCTGGACCATTTGGTCATTCCGGTCTGCCATTCATATTCTCCCAGAATCTGGCGTATTGTCCAGAAATTATCCTTTGTTTCTTCTTTTTCTACCAACGTTAAGGTATAGGTCTTTGTTTCCTTATTATATTCACAATATATTCTTGCACAGTTAACTCCTTCTTTGGATCCATTCAAAAGGTCTGTGCCCTCATAGCCATTTATATATTGCCATTCTTTATACTGGCGTGTTTCCTTCGCTTTTTCAAACCCAAAGTCGGCATCTGTAGGAATCGGATAACGCGTTAAGTATTCCTTACCATTCCGTTCAAACCACAAGGTTCCATTGTTGCTTTCACTCGCAGCTAACCGTCTCTCCCACTTTGTTCCGTTTGCGCTGCAGCGATATGTTCCAAATGATATTCTGATGGTTAACGTATTATCTCTCGTCTGCTCTATATAAGGTTCCACCTCGACAACACCGCTTTCAGGAACGTACTGATAGTTCACTCCACTAATGGTAATATCCTTGAAATTGGTCTCTCCATCCGCAATTGCTTTCAGTGTCATTCCCCAAGAAATATTAGCTTTTTGCCAGTTTGGATTTTCCAGATTAGGAAATCTCCAATCTTTTGCCATTTCCTTTGGAAGTGGGAAAAATACACTCCCCTTAAATGCCGAACAATCTACATCCATCGTAGTATCTGCTTTAATAGTAACGTTTATCGTACTGTTTGCAGATTCGTAATAAATCGTGCCCTGATTGGACGTATCATAATTCTGGGATCCTACCAGATTAAGTGTAGTCTCAGGTGATCTTGTATACTGAAATCCGGGAACTATATGATACGTTCCGCTGGTAGCTATCTGATTTTTGTCCCTAATATTCAGAACCGGGCTATGTGCATTCTGCGATAAAGTCACATATTTATTATCAAGATCCGTGGATACATACTGTTTCGTATTTGCATCAAAGGTCTTTATCTTCGTCCATGCATTTTTATCATTTCCTTCGCCTACATAAAGGCTATAGGTAAGATTATTCATAACACGTCTGCTGATACTGATGTTAAGACTCGCATCCTGTGTTTCATCGAAATTCAAATCACCAAGTACCGCGTTGTTTGAAGTAGACAACAAATTATAATTATCACATACAATATTTTCATCCACATAGCGCTTTCCACCATAGGTAAAGGCGATTTTAGGCGGCTCCAACGTTGTATAATACACTTCACTATACCGGAACATATCTCCCTCATATCCATAGGGAGCCTTGCTTGATACGTGATTAATATATTCCGTCCATATTTCTTCATTAGACGAGATCTTAACAGTACCACCATGCTCCTGCCAATACTTATAATTCTCTTTAGATACAGCCTCCAAAGCCTGCATATAAAAAGTATAGGTCTTCGTCAGATCAAGGTTAAAGCATTCCGGCTCTACCCAGATATTCCATCCTTCATTATGATACGCTACAATCTGATCCGGATCCTCTCCCGAATTATCAACGACACGAATGCATATTACATGATGATTAATCGTAGTCGTGAATTCCGACAATAATTGATCCATCTTAATCTTATCACCATACTGAAGCACTCCACCTGCCGGTTTTGCCGGAGTTTTCCTCTCTACGACCTTCAGCGTAATCGCCCCCGACACATTATCATATACTTTTCGCTTGGACAGATCCGAGGTTGCCTGAATGGTAATCGTAGAGTCTACCGCAGCATCTGCTTTCACCTGAATGGTTGCGGTCTCATAGTCCGAATCCTTAATTCCACCTTCCAGAAGTCCTGCTCCGTCTACCACCTTCCAATCCGTCAGGTATTTGTCTTTTGTCGCATCTTCTTCACAGGACGCACACCGGTTTCCAAGATTCACACCATCTGCTGAGCCCCCGATCACTACCGTACTGCCCTGCATCACTTCCAATGCCCCCGGTTTGTTTCCGTCGGTATCCTCGACATCATCGCTCTTCTTGTAGAGTGTCACCTTCGTTATGCGTTTGACATACACCGTAACCGTAGCTTCCGCAGGGCTGTTGCTGTCGTCATTCTTCGCATTGGTTGTAACCTTTACCTGAAAGCTCTGATGGGTTTCCTTCTCACCGATCTTCAGAATTCCATTTGCCGTATCGGTCATGGAAGTTCCTTCTCCTACTGCGCCTTCCACCGACCAGGTAACAGCCTTGTTTAAAAGGTTGGTTCCGGTGACCTCCGGGGTAGAGAAGTGATAGGTTTCTCCCGGTTCCAGTACAACGGTGGGTTTCTTCACACTGACGCTTACACGGATACTCTTATCCAATGGTGCAATATCTTCATTATTAATTACGACCTTATTGCGGACGGTAATGTTGTTCGCCATTTCAAATTTCCGGTTGCCGGTTTTGAAGCTCAGTTTCAGTTTTACGACACGCTTCTCCTCTACCTGGCTTAAGTCCACCTGGAAATCCGTTACATTTTCAGCCAGAAGTACGCAGTCAGTCGTACTTTCTCCAGGCATCGGGAATTTTCCGCTTGCATCCGCTACCGAAAAGTAAAGATTTTCATCAATCTTCTGCCAGTAAAACATATAGTTGTGAAGTTCAGAAGCCGGCTCTCCTGTTCCCGGCACTTCCACATTGTAAACAAGCAGCGCCTTTTTCTCCGGGGTAAAGGTGAATTCCGAGTCCTTCATGGCCTTAACCGGCTGGTTAGATTCATCATATCCCACATAATTGATGCTTCGCGTTGCGTCGATGATCACATCCGACATCTGGTTTAAAGCAAGCTGTGCTTCCTGCTGCACATTAATATCATTGTTTCCATTGGCGTAATTTCTGGAAGTGATAACAATAAAACTGCATACCGCACCCGTCACAATTACCAGAATGGCAATTGCAATAATCAGTTCCACTAAGGAAAATCCGCTATTCTGTTTCTGAATCCGTACTCTTTTCCTCATTTGTCTCTCCATCCAAATCTACCTTCTGTGTTGCAATCCGTCCAGCCATCAATTTCTCCGGCTTTCCTCTTTCCCTATATGGATATCCCCCAATGTTTGAATCTTATTTCCGTACCGTTATTTCTGAATATCCATCTAAGATGATATCTGGCTCACCGAAATCTTTCCGGTCAGTTTAATAAACTCTAAATGATAGTGGCGGTTTCCTCCCTGAATCTCCACACTGTCGGGAGTTCCGTCTTTGAAGGATCCGGAAGAACGGTCAAATTCAATCTGGATACCATTATCTGCTCCGGTCGGAAGTTCGATATCATCCGTTCCACCATTGATCCTGTAAGTAACCGATACACGGTTGCCACCGATCTTCTGCGCCTCTTCCGTGATCTCTTCCAGTTCTCCAACAGCTCCGCCTTCCTTCTGCTCCATGATGTGCATCTGACTGTAGATCCGTCCATTGTCACCACGATAAACAACCAGCCATGCCCTTGCTTTTCCCATTGTGGTCACCTTACAGTCTGCAACGGCTCTCTGCAGATCATTGGAACACGCCTTCGCATTCGCACTGAATACCATGGAAACAGACAGAATAACGGTTCCGATCAGTGCTGCAATAATGGCAATCACAATGATCAGCTCCACTAAAGAAAAACCCCTGTTATTTTTTGAAATTCTTCTACTATTTTCTGTCATTCTTCCGTTTTCCTGTATTTCTGTGTTTCCGAACGCTTCATGCGTTTCTTCTGTATTCTTTCGTATTTTCTATCTCTTTTCCCAATTCATATAACGGACAATTTCGGTGTAATCAATGTCCAGATTGCCGGCCTCATCCGTTGGTGATTCCTGTGCCCCTTCGGAAAGACTGGTCTCACCGTTTACGAAAAATCCCATCGGAGTCATTGTATCTCCTTCTGCTCCGGTTGTTGCATTCAACACCTTATACAGATCCATCTTGTTCCGCTTCAGGGATGCCGCTCCGTTGCTGACAGCTCCATTGATGGTAATGGTTCCCTTCGCAATGGCCAGTCCCGTAAAATTGCGGTCTATGGTGATATCTCCTAACGAAACGATCAGACGGATATTCGAAGCTCCGCTTGTTGCAGAAGAAAGAGTATAACTTCCTGCCGTGATAATCCCCTTTAGCCCATCGTCTGTTGTAAATTCCATCGTACTGCCGGTTCCGTTATGTATCAGATATTCCTGAATCGTTTCTCTTGTTTCGGATCCGTCTGCATTCTTCGTCACAATCTCTTTCTTAATCACACTATCGAAGACATTCTGGAACGAACTGGCTGAAGCTCCGTCCTCACTTAAATTCGTGGTCAGTCCCTTATAAACATTGGCAATTTCACCGGACTTCTGATAAACCTCTTCCGTAGTCATGGTGTTGGAAGTCGTCGCTGTACTTGCAAGAAGGCTGACTCCGCTCTGACTCAACACATCGGATACCAGCGCATTTCCGAGGATGGTATAGGAATTCTGTTCGGAGGTATAGTCACCGAGTACAATTCCACCGGTCGCATATTTCTTGAAATACTGATCGATCGTTTCCTTATTGCTGCCATTCCGATAGTAAGTCTGATAATACTTTGCCGCATTCTCCGCATCCATCACCAGGTAATAATAGGTCAGGGACTTACTTTCGGTTCCGCCTCCAACATACTGCGTGCTGACCTTGCGGATATGATCCATATCGGTAACACCGAAAGAAGAAAGGCTTAATCCCCCCAGTCTGCTTACTGCTCTGGTAAAGTCTACTTCCTTAAAGTTCTCACCGTAGTCGTTCTTATAGGTCTGTATTTTGGCTGCCACATCCTGTGTTACGGGATTCTGCCCGATGAGGATTTCTCCGTTGTAGACACCCAGACATTCCGTAGGAACAAGGTAAGCAATCTGACCGCCCTTTACGGTGATGGACTCTCCCATCAGCACTGCTTTCTCGTTCTTTTTTGCAGCATCGCCATTCGCCACAGCCTCTGCATTCTGATCCAGTTCCTTTTTTGTGGTATTCGTGCCGATATAAGCCCGTCCTGCCAGCATCAGGGTATTGACTCCGCTCATATTTACGGTAGAATTCTGTCCATTAATGATGATTGCACTACTGTTTTCCTGATCAGTCTTACTATCCCCGATTCCACTTTCCGTAGAGATTCCGTATCCGTAATACTCCTTGGTCAGCGTAGCCTTGCTTCCGTTTCCGGACAAGGTCAGGTCATTGGCAATATAGGTCTTACTGTCAAAGCTTATGGTACCGCTCTGCAGATCCAGATTCTTCGCATAAACACTGCTTCCGGTTTCCTTTACATCCCGGACAATCAGTCCTGCTCCCGGTCCAATGACATCAATTTCGCCCTTGGAGATTACATATCGACCGTTATTAATTGCAAGTGTACTTGCTTTGTTAATCGTAATGCCGCCTTTTCCCTTATCATCCGTGCCGGCATAGATACTCCCGTCCGCCGTCACCTGTCCGCTGCTTTCCTTAAGGGAAATTCCCTGATTGCCGATCAGGATATAATTATACAGTTCATCAATGGAACCGGACTGGGTAAACACGATTTCCGGCACATCCAGACACAGATCCGTACTTACAATAGACAGACGATCCCCATCCATATAGGAAACAAATACATTCCTAAGAATCAGACTGTTGCCGTTCACCAGTTCCATAACAGGTGGTTTTTTCTTTGTTTCATCCGTATCATCGGTTCCGTTATCCCATGCCGTCTGATTGACATGATCCCAGACGGTGGTATCCACGTAACCTTTCAGAATATCCCTCTTATAATATCCATCGCCTTTATCGGCATCCCGCAGGTGCTTCACCAGTGTATCCAGGTAGGTGGATGCGAAGGAGCTGTAACGATTGGATTCGCTCTGCAGATCATCCCAGTTGGACAGTACCTCCTGATAAGCCACCGCTACCGAATCCGAAGCCTCCTTCTGAAGTCCTGCCACGATCTGCTCCATTACCATTTCCGCCGAATAAAAGCTATTCTTATTCCGGATATCATTCACTTTGATTTTATAATTGATATAGGACATCCACAGCAGCGTCGTAGCCAGTATCCCGATCATTGCCATAGCGATAATCACTATGACAATCGAAGAACCGCGGTTGCGCCTCTTTTGATTCCACAATTCATTCTGCAATTGTCGAAGGGATTGTCCTATTTTCATTCCTTTTCCCTGCTCCTAATAGTTCTTGGTTCCGTCGAAAGTCACTTTACGCATATCCGAAGGGAATCCTGCATCCGCAGCCCCCTCTTCATAAACCTCGACGACAATATCATAAATAAATTCCGTCACCGGATCATCGGTCCCCTTTCTACCGTAATTTTCATCACGGATTCCGGACAAATCGTAAATATCCAGTGTTTTCGCTGCCACCGCTCCATTGTGCTGGAAAGACACCAGATCCTTCAGTTCCCGGATACTTTCCGGTCTTTTGGGATCGGACGGTGTTTTCCCGATGCTCTCCAAAAACGATTCATTCACCAGATTTCTTCCAAGATTGGTATAGATCCGGAAAGTGTTGCTTCCTGTTGTATTGCAGACATTAATTACCGGCTTGTAGCTTGTCTCTGCCTGGTTCAGCTTCACATCCGTCATGGATGAATCTGTCTGTTTCGCTATATACAGCTTTAACGGATTCTCCTCTGTCCGGTTCACTCCCGTGGCATCAAAAATGAGTTCATCCTTCTTGGCATCATACAGCGGATAGTAAAAGAAATAGAAATTGTTTCCGGTAAAACTTCCACACGGAAGTCCGGAGTTTCCTTCTCCATCGGTCACTTCCATGGCAGGAGGAATATAAGTGTAATTGTTTCCTCCATAGGTAAATTTATAATTGTAAGTAACAAAGGCATTAGTCTTGTTCAGAAGGCTTCCATCCTCGCCGGTAACCGTTCCTCCATCCAGGAAACACACCGTTATCGTCCGGTCACAGGTAAGCCCCGCTGTTTTGTAAGTAATGTCATCTCCCGGAATACTCAATGCAAGGACAGCCTTTTCAAGCGCAGCTTCATCCTGTAGCTGTGACTGCTCAAAGGAAGCATCCGTACTCTTATTCATGCCGGCAACCTTAGCCACCTCATGGGTGTTCAGATAAGAATCATGCTTTGTAGAAGCCGTGCCTTTCACATATCCGGTGGCATCTACAGAGATCAGCACATCGAATTTGCTGTTCTCCAGTTTGGCATTTTTCAGGATAAAGTAATAGATTCCGGGTTTCGGGTTTCCCTTATCATCTGTTTCTCTGCTGGTATCTTCCCTAAACTCGCAGTCTCCTGCAATGATAGAGGCATTCAACAATTCAAAATCCTCTACCTTATTAAACTGATCCTGAATCTCATCGATATGATATGCCTTCAGCCCCTCTACAATATCCTGTGCAAGTACGGTTGCCCGCAGGGTGATCCGGGACTTGCCATTGATTCTGGCGGAAGTCACAAACATATGAAGCATGGGAATCGTAATGATTGCCAGAATCGTAACGGCAATCAGAAGCTCCAGCAGGGAAAAGCCCGCGTTCTTATTCAGTTGTTGACCTTTTTCCTTCTGCTTCATGCGTATCCTCTGTCCTGCTTATTCTGTTCAGGTTATCTATGCAGACTGTTCTTTTCTTCCGGCTGCTTCTTCCTGACGGTTATCCGTAATCAGACCGCAGCTACATATCTTCACCGTTATCCTCTTCTGCCTCTTCCTCATCCACATGAATACCCGTTGCATCCTCTGCAAGTCCTGCAACATCTGCTTCATACGGCATTGTGATGGAACCGAACGGATTATCCGTTCCTGTAATGACCGAAGAGAAGTCCGGCTGTACATAGGTCTTGTCTTCCTGTCCGGTAATAAAATACATATTTAAGTTTGCCACGCAGGTAAGTAAGCCTGTCATTTCATCATAAGAAGCGGTGATTCCGACGATCTTCGTACGGTTTGTCTGCAGAGCCACGGTCTTCACATAGCGCTTCAGGGCCTCGTAGCTTGAAACAAACTGCATGGAAACCGGATTCCGGTAAAGTCCAAGCTGTATCGTTTCTCCCGTATCGACCGGTTCTGCCTCTTCGGATTCCTGCGTATAAAGTTCGAAGTCCACCGGTTCTGTTTCATCCATGGTAAGCGTGGTTACAATCATCGGAGATAATAATTCCTCCGTTAACGTCAATACGATAGCATCCTCTTCCTTTAACTCCACTGGAAACATCTGCAAAATACTGTCCATCTCGGTTGCCATTTCCTGAGTCTTAGACACATAAGTGTCCTTGTTATCCATCTTGCTTTGCAGATCTGCAATTTCTATTTCCAGAGAGCGGCTCTCTGCCTTTAAGGCATCCACCTTTTCCATGGTCGGCTGATAAACCCACAGGAATGCACAGAGGAAAGCGAGGACTCCCAAAAATCCAATGATTAAATAAATATCTTTCTTTGATACCTTCATCGTTCTTCTCCTTTACTCTGCCTTCGCCACTTCGTGGTTTTCCGTATCTTCCAGATTCTGCTGCATCGCTTCTTCATCGGTCATCTCATCCTCCGGAGCTTCGTCCATATCCCGGTAGGATCCGACAATCGTGAAATTATAGGAAAGCACGGTATCCTCGCCATCCACATCTGCGGTAATCGAAGATACCGACACCGTATCGGGAAGGAGGGAATCAAAGGTACGGAACTGTTCAATCATCGATGCTGCCTCCGTCTTCGAAGATACCGACATGTTAATCGTTACCGTCTCCGCATCACTGGTAAAGGAAGTGATTACTCCGTTACTTGGCATCTTGCGTTCCAGTTCTTCCATAAACTCATATAAGTCATCGTTCCGGTTGCGGGTGGCATCATGCATGGCCGTCAACCGGTCGTAAGCTGTTTTGGTACTCACATAATTATCATAAATCGGCTTAATTTCCTGTAAACCTGCCATCTGCTCCTGCAGTGCCCGGTTCTCTGCCTTTGCTGCGACATAGGTAATGGCAGAAGCTAAACTCAGAATTACAGCACCCAGTATGCCAAATGCAAAGACAGCAGCAGCAATCAGAATTCCGTTCACCTTGCCCTTACTCTTCGTATCTCCGGTCTTACCGCCTTTGCCCTTTTCATTATCGGCTTTAAAGCCAAGCGGTGCTGCTGTGGCACCCACACAGGCAACATATTCACCGAAGAACTTACCTTCAAAGCTCTTTTCCAGGTTCCAGCCCTCTGCCTGACGTAAAATTTCAATCGGATAATCCAGCTGCTGGGCCAAAAGTCTGTGAATACCCTTCATATTTGCACCAAGACCGGTTAAGAGAATCTTCTCAATCGGGGTATTGGCATTATGGGAAACATAGTAATCCACAACACGGGAAACCGCACCAACCAGCGGAACCAGTACATCTGTCATGGATTCGCAGAATTCCTGTTCTTTGGACTTTTCTTCTTCACTGCCCTCAGTCTCTTCGGAACCATCGTTCAGCACCACAAAGGACTTCCTGGACAAAAGCTCCATCGCCTGTTCCGGCGTCTCAATCCGGTTTTTCAAAGGAAGGTTATAGGTCAGCTCCAATGCTTCCTGCACACCGTAGGAAACGCTTCGGATAAAGGAAATCACTGACTGATTCACAACCAGCACCATGGTTGCACCTTCTTCAATCTTTACGATCATCTGGGCTTTCTGTGCACACTCATCCTTTACGACCTGATAAATACTGTTTCCGGCATAGTCAAGGGCTGCAAGCTCCAGCTTCAGTGCCCTGGCAAGCTGCTGATAACCATCGAGAAGTGCCTGCGGCGCTGCCAGAACCAGAAGCTTATACTGCTGTCCGGACTTCGGATTTCCGGTCACACCAAGCATGCTGTACGCAAGCTGAT
>ERZ791815.1086-NODE-1086-length-18773-cov-4.456673_pt1 | contig 18773 bp, 15 predicted proteins | sample MGYA00510302_ERZ791815 | MGnify/ENA primary metagenome ERZ791815 (study PRJEB30046, sample SAMN00791995) | human gut metagenome | study: EMG produced TPA metagenomics assembly of the A metagenome-wide association study of gut microbiota in type 2... | reverse complement strand
CTGTGCGTCGAGCGCGCCGTGCGGGCGAGGCTGATGGGCGAGCGCCCGGGCGTCGCCGTGATGGCGGAGCAGGCGGCGGGCGAGATTTTGCGTGGCGACCTCCTGCGCTACCGGCGCAGCTCGCGCGGCTGGATGTACATTTACGATCTGACGAAGCACTTTCCCGCCGCGGCGACGGAGGGCGACCGCCGCATTTTGAAAAATTTCAGCGGTTTTGAAGACATGCTGGCCGAGTTTGACGACCTTGCCGCGCGCAGCGAGAGCTGCGCGGACGCAAAGTCGCTCGTCGAACTCGCAGCGCTTTTGTACCGCAAAATTTTCATCCGCTATTTTGCGCCCGACCACAATCAGGACATCTTACCCGAGCGCGAGACGGAAGAGTGGGAGCCCGCAGCCGAACCGGGGGACATCGAGTGGACGCAGACCGAGGAGATGGAACTCCAATACGACAAGGCGGGCGAGGCATCGGCCGATGGCCTCGTCCTGCCGGACGACGCGCTCGCCGGCATTCCGGAGTATCTGATGCGCAACTTTGGCCCCAGCTTTCAGACCGAGCAGGCGATGGAGGAGATCGAAAGCGCTGTCTGCACCGGCATCCATGAGGAGCGAAAGCTCCTCTTCACCGACGGCCTGAGCGCGGACGCCTACGAGGGCAGTGAGCCGCGCGCCCAATCGCTGCGCGCCAGTCGGGACGGCAACCTCAAAATGCTCCAAGAGCACGAGGACGCCGCGCGTCAGGGCATCCGCAGCATCGAGCAGGCCTTTCGCAATGCGCTGAGCCTGCGCAGCGAGCCGGACGTTTACCGCGCCGACCACGGCGTGCTGCAAAACGATCTGCTCTGGAAGGTCGGACGCTGCGAAAATCCGCAGCTTTTTGAAAAGATCGTCCGGCAGGAACCGTCCGCCGTCGTCGTGGAGCTTTTGATCGACGCAAGCGGCTCGCAGAGCGTGCGGCAGAGCATGGTGGCGCTGCAAAGCTACCTCTTCAGCGCGGCGCTCAGCCGCATCCGCATTCCGCACCGCGTGATGAGCTACTGCACTTACGGCAACTACACGGTGCTGCGGCGCTTCCGCGACTACGACGACAAACCGGAGGCCGACCGCCGCATTTTGGAGTACCGCGCGACGTCGAATAACCGCGACGGCCTTGCGCTGGCCGCGGCGGGACTCGACCTCAAGAAGCGGCGCGAGGAGCACAAAATTATCATCGTGTTCAGCGACGGCTTACCGAACGACATGGTCAGCGGCCGCAAGCGCGAGGGCGCGCCGGAAGTCTACGTCGGCGACGCCGCCATCCGCGACACCTGCTTTCAGGTGCGAAAGCTCCGGCGCGAGGGCGCGCACGTCATCGGCATTTTCCTCGGCGAGGACGGAGAGCTTGAAAACGAGCGCATGATCTACGGCGCGTCGTTCCTGCGCATCCGCCGGGCGGAGGACTTTGCCGGCAGCGCCGGCAAGCGCCTGAGCGAAACGCTGCTGAATCTGTAAAAAAGTGAAGAGAAAAGCCCTGCTGTGAAAACGGCGGGGCTTTGTCTGATTATTTTCCACTCTCCTGCGGCGCGTCTTCGAGCAGCATCTGCCGCAGCTTTTTGGCGGCGATGCTCAGCGGCTGCGTCTTGCGCTGGAAGAGGAAGACGCTGCGCGCGGGAATGGGCTCTTCGAGCATGATGGGGTAGATACCGCTTGCCTCCGGCGTGCCGTAAAGCATCTCGCGCGGCACGAAGCCGACGCCAAGGTCGCTCTGCACCACGGGCGGCACCTGTGCCGTGGTCTCGACCTCCACATCGGGGCTGAACGAAAGACCGTGGCGCAGGAAGAGCTCGGCATAAAAGTCGTGCGACGATGTCCCCTCCGTCAAGCTGATGATCGGGTAGTCGGCAAGCCTTTTGAGCGAAACGGGCTCCTCGGTGAGCTCCAAAAACGCCGGGCCGCAGATGGGGATCTCCTGAATTTCGTCGATCTTCTGCGCCGTGAGCGAATCCGGCACGGACGCGCCCTCTGCCAGAATGGCGAAGTCGGCAAGGCCGTTCTGCACGGCGGCGAGGCCGTGGGAGGCAGAGTGGTTCGTCAGGCAGATGCGCACGTGCGGGTATGCGCGCCGGTAGCGCGCGAGCACCTGCAAAAGCCGCGTGCGCAGGGCAAGGCTGCTCGCTGCGATGTGGACGATACCGCTTTGCAAGCTCTGGTCGGAGAGAATCTCCTCTTCGCCTGCCTCGATGCTCTCAAACGCGACGGCGATGTGCGTGTAGAGCTTCTCCCCCTCGGGCGTGAGGCGCACGCCCTGCGGCGAGCGGAAAAACAGCGCGCAGCCGAGCTCGGATTCGAGCTTTCGGATCATGCGTGTCACGTTGGGCTGGTTGCTGTAGAGCGCCGCGGCGGCCTGCGAAAAGCTGCGGTATTTGGCGGCGTAATAAAAGACGCGATAGCTGTCGTAGCTGATGTTCATAGCAAGCTCCTCTGAAAAAGAAATGATTGGGGTTCTGCGCGGCGGCGAGGAACCTGACTGCGTAAAATTTGACGGAAGAGAAAAGCATTCGTCCGCACCTTGCGGACGGCAAGACTGATTGTAACAGAAGCGAAGCGGCGGCGCAAGCGTATTCGGGAAAAAAAGAACAGAACCTTGACGAAAAGTAAACACCGTCGAAAAGCCGCATGAAATCAGGAAAATTCGGACGGCATAGAAAAATGACATATCCTCCATGTCAAGAAAGCATTTCGTTTCCGCGCAAAGGGTCGATATAATGACTCGCGTTGGAAATTCCACAGCACAGGGAGGAATAACATGTTTGCTCAGATCATTGCCATCTGCATTTTTGTCACTATGTTCCTGCTTATTATCCTCGATAAGTTTGAACGGCATTACATTACGCTCGGGAGCGGCGCGCTCGTGCTCGTGCTGGTGTTCGGCGTCTGCATGCGCTCGATGAGCGCCATTTGGGAGACGCTCAACCTCGGCGCGTTTTTCCAGAGCACGTTCTGGTACGGCGCCAGTGAGGAGAGCACCGCTGGCATCAACTGGTCGACGATCCTGTTTATCGCCGGCATGATGATCATGGTCGAGGGCCTCGGCAAGGCGGGCTTTTTCCGCTGGCTGTGCCTGACGCTTGCCAAGCTCGTACACTACCGCACGGTGCCGCTGCTCATCTGCTTTATGTCGCTCTCGGCGTTTTTGTCGATGTTCATCGACAGCATCACGGTCGTGCTGTTTCTCGCCACCGTCACGCTCGAACTGGCGCAGACGATGAAATTCGACCCCGTGCCGATGATCCTGTCTGAAATTTTCTGCGCGAACCTCGGCGGCGCGGCCACGATGTGCGGCGACCCGCCGAACATCATCATCGGCACCTCGCTCGGCTACACATTCTTCGACTTCATCGAAAATACCGGCGCGGTCGTGGCGATCTGCTTTGTGTTCATGCTCATTTACTTCACGCTCTGCTTCCGCAAGGAACTTGAGCGCGCCGAGCATGCCAACGGCGGCCCCATCACCTGTCCCGAGCCTTCGACGGCCATCACGAACAAGAAGGCATTTCTTGCGAGCGCAGGCGTTTTCCTGCTGGCGGTCGTGCTGCTCATCACGCACGCGCAGACGGAGCTTTCCGTCGCGTGCATCGGCGTGATTGTCGCGATTTTGACGCTGATCGTTTTGGGCTTGACCAGCGGCAAAAAATCTGTTATAGAAATCATTAAGGGCGTGGACTATAAGACGCTGCTCTTTTTCATCGGCCTGTTCGTTTCCGTGGCGGGCCTTGAAAAGACAGGCGTGCTCAACATGATCGCGAACTTCATCACCTCGGTCAGTGAGGGCAATATCGCGGTTATTGTGATCGTCATTCTGTGGCTCTCGGCCATCACGAGCGCCTTTGTCGACAATATCCCCTTTGCCGCGACCATGATCCCTGTCATCCGCGCCATTGCCGCGACAGAGGGCATGGATATCGGCGTGCTTGCCTGGGCGCTTTCGCTCGGCACGGACCTCGGCGGCAACGCGACGCCCATCGGCGCGAGCGCCAACGTCGTCGGCACTTCGGCTTCGGCCAAGGGCGGCTATCCCATTGGCTGGGGCCGCTACTGCAAGTACTGCGTGCCCGCGACGATCATTGTCATGGCGGTGTCCACGGCCTACTTATTCCTGCGCTATCTGTAAACGGAAAAAGGAAAGGAGTGCGATCCCATGAAAAACCAGATCATCATCACCCTTGGCCGCGAGCACGGCAGCGGCGGCCATTACATTGCCGACATGATCGCGCAAGAGCTCGGTATCAAGCTCTATGACAAGGACTCCATCGAAAAGGAAATCGTTTCCGAAGGCTACAGCGAGGAAATGATCCGCAAGATGGACGAAAAGCCCGTCAACTTCTTTGCCTCGCGCCGCATCGGCAAGTATTCGAATTCTCTTGAGGTCAACGTGGCGGAAAAGACGTTCGCCATGCTGCGTGACAAGGCGGCAAACGGCGAGAGCTTCCTCATCATCGGCCGCTGCGGCGACCAGGTGCTCAAGGGCAACCCCAATATGCTGAGCATTTTCATCTGCGGCAACCAGCAGGCCAAAGTCGGCCGCGTGATGGAGAAGAAGGGCCTGTCTGCCGAGGACGCAATCGAGGAGATCAAAGAGGTCGACCGCTCCAGAAAGTCCTACCACAACTACTACTGCGAGACGAAGTGGGGCGACGCCCGCGGCTACGACATGACCGTCAAGAGCGATGTGCTCGGCTTCGAGGGCACGGCGAAAATGCTGATCGCCTATATCCGCAGCTTCATGGAGCAGGACTAAATAAAAATTTGCGGCCCGTGCCGCAAAAAACATTTGAAATGCTCGAAACAATTTGATAAAATCAATTCACAGCGTGTGGCGTTTCTGCGTAAATCCGGTTGCAGAAACGCCGCACGTTTTTTGCGGCAAAAGGAGGGAGAAGACAACTTCATAGTCAAATCGTGCAGCAGAGATGCGTAAGTCCGGATTGATCCGGCGGAACGCATCTCTTATTTTTTATGTTCAGGGGGAAGACCGCCATGGAAAACACAAACCAGTTTTTGGGGACGGAGCGCGTGGGAAAGCTCATGCGGCGCTACACCGTCCCGTGCATCATCTCGCTGCTCGTCGGCGCGCTCTATAACATCGTCGACCAGATCTTCATCGCCAACGCAAGCTACCTCGGTTCCTACGGCAACGCGGCAAACACCGTCGTCTTTCCGCTCACGGTCGTGGCGCTCGCCATCGCCGTGATGATCGGCGACGGCTGCTGCGCGTTCGTCAGCATTTCGCTCGGCAAGGGCGAAGTGGGAGAGGCAAGAAAGAGCGTCGGCAGCGCGGTCGTGCTGTCGATTGCGAGCAGCCTTGTCCTGACGGCGCTGTACCTTGGTTTTGCCGATCCCATCATTTCAATGTTCGGCGGCACGGTGAACGAGGAGACCTTTCATTACGCGCGGGAGTATTTCTTCTATATCTCGCTCGGCATCCCGTTTTATATGTTCGGTCAGGCGATGAACCCTGTCATCCGTGCCGACGGCAACCCGCGGTTCGCCATGATCTCCACGCTCGCGGGCGCGGTGCTCAACATCATTTTAGACCCCATCTTCATCTTTGAATGTAAGTGGGGCATGATGGGCGCGGCGGTCGCCACCGTGTTGGGCCAGATCGTCACGGCGGCGCTTGCGGTGTGGTACCTCTGCCGCATGAAGACCGTCAAGCCGGAAAGGGGAGACTTCCGCCTGCGCGCAAGCCTCTGCACCCGGATGCTGACGCTCGGCATCACGAGCTTTTTGTCACAAATTAGCCTTGTCGCGGCGATGGCGGCCATCAACAACATGCTGCGCAAGTACGGCGCGCTGGATGAGATATTCTCGCAGGAGCAGTACGCGCAGATCCCGATGGCCGTCGTCGGCATCGTGATGAAGTTCTTCCAGATCGTCATTTCCATCGTCGTCGGCATGGCGGCGGGCTGCATTCCCGTCGTAGGTTACAACATGGGCGCGGGGAAAGAGACGCGTGTGCGTGAGCTCTTTACAAAGCTCCTGCTCTGCGAGGCGATCGTCGGCGCCGTCGCGCTCGTTCTGGCCGAGGGCTTCCCGCGTCAGCTCATCGCCGTCTTCGGCGCGGCGAACGAGAGCAGCTACTACACGGACTTTGCGATCAAGGCATTCCGCACGTATCTTTGCATGATGGTGCTCGCCTGCGTGAACAAGGCCTGCTTCATCTTTTTGCAGGCCGTGGGCAAGGCGTTCTCATCCACGATGCTCTCCATGGTGCGCGAGGTCGTGTTCGGCGTGGGCTTTGCACTGCTGCTGCCGCGCTTTTTCGGCCTTGACGGCGTGCTGTACTCCATGCCGGTGTCGGATGTGTTGACTTTCGTCATCGCGGCGGGTATGATTGTAAAAACGTATCGGGAACTCAATACGGAAGGAGCAACTGTATTATGAATCATATTATCACCATCAGCCGTGAATTCGGCAGCGGCGGCCGCACGGTCGGCAAAAAGGTTGCAGAGCAGCTCGGCATCCCCTGCTATGACTCAGAGCTCATCCAGAAGATTGCCGAGGAGAGCGGCTTTGCAGAAAATTATGTCAAGGAGGCGGGCGAGTACACACCCGGCGGCTTCCTGTCCTCAGCGCTCTCGAACCGCGCGTTCGGCCCGACGAACGAGGACATCCTATGGGAAATTCAGTGCCGCGTCATCAGCGAGCTTGCCGAAAAGGGCCCCTGTGTCATCGTCGGCCGCTGCGCGGACTACATTTTGCAGGACAAGGCCAAGTGCCTCAAGGTATTTATCCACGCGGATATGGCGTTCCGCGCCAAGCGCATCGTCGAGGTCTACGGCGAGCGCGAGCAGTCGCCCGAGCAGCGCCTGCGCGACAAGGACAAGCGCCGCGCGGCCTATCACCGCTTCTACACGAACATGAAGTGGGGCTACGCGCAGAATTACCACATCACGCTCGACAGCGGCGAGCTCGGCATCGACAAGTGCGCCGACATCATCGCTGACCTCTACAAGAGCAAGGCGTAAATGGTCAAAAAGAGAGGGAGAGAAGCCGCGGCTTCTCTCCTTTTTTCTTATTCCTCTTTTGCAAGACCCGGGATGTTCACGCCGATGCCGTTGACCTCCACGCCGTCGTCGGCGGGGATGAGGAGGTATTTGCGGCCATTGATGACGCGCGCTTCGATCATATAGCTGTTCTCCGGTGCAATGGAAATTTTGACCTCGGGGGTCGTGATCTCAAACTTCTTGCTCTCGATGATGTTGTTCGGGTTCAGCGCGGCGTTCTCGCCGTACTGCTCATCGCACTCGCGCTGGAACGCTGCGATCTGCTCGTCGTTCACGCCGCTGTTGGCGAGGATGCCGCCGACGTCGCCCGCCGTCATTTCAAGCGGCTCGGGGTCTTTGCTCTCCTTGTGATCTTCGATGCGCGCTCTGATCTGCTCGTGCACGGACTGGACGACATCGTAGCTGCAATCCTTGTCGAGCGCGTCGGCAAGCGCCGAGCCAAAGGCGTTTTTCTGCTCCTCGGCAGACATCGGCGGGTCGACGTGGAACAGCGCGTCGATGACCTCCTGATGGATCTCCGCGGCGTTTTTCGAGTAGAACAGCACATTGTAAATGTTCGCCGTGCGGTTGTCGAATGCGGGGTAGAGGAAGCCGAGCTCGGGCGAGGTCGCGATGTAGCCGGTGGAGCTTGAGTGAAACTCGCTCTGGTCAAGGTCGTAGCGCAGTTCGAGCGTCGGGGCCTTGACGGGGCAGATGGAGCAGACAAAGTACTTGAAGACCTCGCTCGACGCGTCGGCCTGAATCTCGTCATCCTTGCTGCGGTGCGGCACGTCGTAGGCGTCGGCGGCGAGGAGGATGAGATAGTTTGTCTCGCCCATGTCGATGCAGTCGATGATTTGGCGGCAGAGCGTTTCGCGCGAGGCGGGGTCCTTGAGCTCTGTCTGGCGAAGAGTCTGCAAGAGGCGGTGCTCATCGCTGTCGGCGACCTGCTGCGTGGAGAACACCACGTCGATGAGGTTCTTGCCAAGCGTGCCGGAGAGGGACTTTTTGAGAAGGCCCAGGTACATCTCCTGCTCTTCCTGCCGCATGAGGCCCATCGAGGTATCGACCCACGCAATGATCTCACGGTTGGAGTTCACATAGCAGCCGTACACGCGGCTGAAATTATTCTTATCGAGCCGGAAGCGCCGGCGCAGTTCATTGAGTTCTTTCTGATTCATGGCTCGTCCTTTCCTTTGTTCATGTCACAAGGCCGATTTTACCACGCCCGCGCCGCCGCGGCAAGGGGAGAAACAGCGCATTGTGCGACGAAAATGCGCAAAATGCAGGAAAAGATGCAAAATGGGCGTGAGCGACAAAATGTGTGCGATGTGTGGACAATATAGACGATATCCCTGTAAATCATAGAGAAATTCAATGAATCTGTCCATATTTCACGGCTTCTTAACACCGCGTTTGACGCTGCTTTTTGTGAAAACGGCTATGGAAACGGAATCAAAGTAAACATTTCACGTTAAAAATGAAAGATATATTGCATTTTGCCTGAGCTGTGCAGGAATTCTTCCGTTTCCTTGGTGATTCTGACTGTTGAAAAAAGAAAAAAAGAAGTTAGAATAGAGCCTCGCGAAATGAAACGGAAGAATTTGGATAGAGATCAGAGAGTTTGGGAGGAGATCAATATGTCGTATCACTTTTTGCTGAATCTTGCGCTGATCCTGCTGAGCACGAAGATTCTGGGCCTCATTGCGCAGAAGTTTCAGATGCCGCAGGTCGTGGGCGCGCTGATCGCGGGCCTTTTGCTCAGCCCCGCGGGCCTTGGCCTGCTTTCGGAAACGGAGTTCACCAAGCAGCTCAGCGAGCTTGGTGTCATCGTGCTGATGTTCTCCGCCGGTATGGGCACGGACATCAACGAGCTCAAGCACAGCGGCAAGGCGGGCTTCATGGTCGCGGTTCTCGGCGTGGTCGTGCCGTTTCTCATGGGCACGGCGCTTGCCTGGGGAGCGGATGAGCTCGGACTCATCGAGAGCACCGGCTTTATTGAAAATATCTTCATCGGCACCATCCTGACGGCCACGTCCGTGAGCATTACAGTCGAAACGCTCAAGGAGATGAAAAAGCTCGAGACCAAGGTTGGCAACACGATTTTGGCCGCCGCGCTCATCGACGATGTGCTCGGCCTGATTGCCCTGACGCTCGTTTGCAGCCTTGCCGGCGGTGACGAGAGCATCGGCATGGTGCTCCTCAAGATCGTGGGCTTTTTCGCCTTTGCCTTCGTGGTCGGCTTTGGCGCAAACCGCATCTTCTGCTGGATGCTCAAGCGTCAGCACGGTTGGGCCAGCCACAGAAACTCCGTGTTCGCCTTTGTCCTGTGCCTTGTGATGGCCTACTGCGCCGAGGAGTTCTTCGGCGTCGCTGATATCACGGGCGCTTACGCCGCGGGCCTTGCCGTCGCATGCACACCCAAGGGCACCTACATCCAGACGAAGTACAACCCCCTCGGGTATCTTCTGCTCACGCCGGTGTTCTTCGCGAGCATCGGTATCAATGTGCAGATCACGGGTCTGACGGGCGGCATGGTCGTCTTCTCGATTTTGCTGCTGCTTGTTTCGATCATCTCGAAGCTCCTCGGCTGCGGCCTTGGCGCCAAGGCGTGCCAGTTCACCACGCGCGAGAGCATCCAGGTCGGCGTGGGCATGGCCTGCCGCGGCGAAGTCGCGCTGATCGTCGCCAACCGCGGCCTTTCGATGGGTGTGCTGTCGCCCGCGATGATGACGCCGGTCGTCATCACGGTCGTATGCGGCACGATCCTGACGCCGATTCTGCTTAAGCTGTCCTTCCGCGGCCATCAGGAGACGGAGCTGGTGCAGAATAACATCGCCGACCGCATGGCCAAGCACCGGCAGCTCGATATCATCACGCAGCAGCTTTTGCAGCAGGATGAACAGCTGATGAAAAAGAACTGAGCGCAGCGCAATGAAATAAAAAGAGCTTTCTCCTGAAAATCGGAGAAAGCTCTTTTTTGATTTTAGGACGCTGCCTTTTCCTGCGCGGTGCACTCGCGCAGGATGCGACAGAGCGCGTTCACATCCTCTTCCCGCGTCGCCCAGCTTGTGGCAAAGCGGATGATGCTGTGCGTCTCGTCATATTGCTCCCAGACGGAGAAGTCCACGCGCTCGGCGAGCTCTTTGCGCTGCTGCTCACTGACGATGCAGAAGCTCTGGTTCGTCGGGGAGGGGAAACAGGGCAAATAGCCGTTTTCCGCCATCGCGCGCCGGATAGCGTCGGCGTAGCGAACGGCGTCTGCGCCGATGCGCTCGTAGAGCCCATCGGTAAAGAGCGTGTCGAACTGGATACCGAGCAGCCGTCCCTTGGCGAGCAGCGCGCCGTGCTGCTTGATGATGGTGAAAAAGTGTGGAATGAGCCCCGGCTGGGGAATGACGACCGCCTCGCCGAGCAGCGCGCCGCATTTCGTGCCGCCGATGTAGAAAATGTCGCACAGCGCGGCAAGGTCGCGCAGTGTCACGTCGTTTTCAGGACAGGCGAGCGCGTAGGCAAGGCGCGCACCGTCGATATAGAGCGGCAGGCGCTTTTCGCGGCAGAGCGCGCTGATGGCCGCGAGCTCCTTTTTGGAATAGAGCGTGCCGTACTCCGTCGGCTGGGAGAGGTAGACCATCCCGGGCATGACCGTGTGGTCGCGGTTCGCGTCGTCCTCGTACTGATCAAGCAGTGCGCGGATTTGGGATGCGGTGATCTTGCCGTTCTCCTGCGGCAGCGTGAGCACCTTGTGCCCGCCGAACTCGATGGCGCCGGCCTCGTGCACGCTGATGTGCCCCGTGTCAGCGGCGATCACACCCTCGTAAGAGCGCAGCAGCGCGTCGATGACGGTCGCGTTCGTCTGTGTGCCGCCGACAAGGAAGTGAATCTCCGCGTTCGGCGCGCCGCAAGCGGCGCGGATCTTCTCGCGCGCGGATTGGCAGTATTCATCCGTGCCGTAACCGGCGGTCTGCGCAAAATTCGTTTCGCACAGGCGCTGCAGGATGGCGGGATGCGCACCCTCAAGATAGTCGCAGGAAAAAGAAAGACGATGCTCCATGAAAAAAGACCTCGTTTCAAAAACAGGATTGACGGTTTCTGACTGCTATTGTAGAATAAGAGAAAACATGACGCAAACGGTTATTTGAAATGAAAAACATGATATAAAATCATGGATAGGAGGGCGTATGGAAGCGGTCAAATGCGAGGCGTTCCTTGCCGCGGCAGAGCTCGGCAGCCTGACGGCCACGGCGGAGCTTTTGGGCTACACGCAGTCAGGCGTGACGCGCATGATCGGCACGCTGGAAGAAGAGCTCGGCTTTCCGCTGTTTCTTCGCAGCAAAAAGGGCGTGCAGCTCACGGAAAACGGAAAGCTCATGCTGCCGCTGCTGCGCGAGGTCGTGCGCGCGCACCACAACGCCGAGCAGCTCAGCGCGGAGATCGGCGGCGTGTCAAAGGGCTCGCTGACGATAGGCTGCTATTACAGCATTTCGGCCCTGTGGATGCCAGAGATCCTGACGGCGTTCCGCGCCCGCTATCCGGGCGTGACCGTGCGCATGCAGGAGGGCGGCAACCTCGAGATGGCGCGCTGGCTGAACGAGCGCTCGGTCGACTGCTGTTTCGGCGCGCAGATGCACGGCGACAAGTACGACTGGCTGCCTGTCTTTCGTGACGAGCTCGTCGCGTGGCTGCCGCGCGGGCACGAGTTGGCAGCGGCGGATGTCTTTCCGCTTATGCGCTTGCAGAACGAGCCGTTCATCCACACCTCGCCCAATCACGACACCGATCAGGACCGCCTGCTCGAGCAGCACGACCTGCACCCGCAGACCTGCTTTACGACGCGCGACGGCTTCACGACCTACAACATGGTCGAGGCGGGGCTCGGCGTCAGCTTCAACCAGCGGCTCATCTCACGCAAGTGGAGCGGCACGGTGGCGGAGGTCCCGTTCGACCCGCCGCAGTTCGTCACGCTCGGCATCTCCGTCCCGTCGCTCAAAGAGGCCTCGCCCGCAGCGAAAAAGTTCATTGCCTGCGCCATCGAGACCGTCACGGGCGGGGAGAAAAGCCTTTGATAAGAAAAACGCTTCGCAGAAGTTCTGCGAAGCGTTTTTTTGCCCAAAAGCCGTTTATTTGAGCTCGGCGGTGAAGGCGATCCTCCCGTTCTCCACTCTGGCGCGGATGGAGCCGTGGTGTCCCTCGGCGATCGAGCGCGCGATGGAAAGGCCGATGCCAAAGCCGCTGCCTTTCCTGTGCGCGTCGGCGCTGGCGCTGTCGCTCACGGCCTGCGCCGGTACGATAAATAATAGTACGGCGGACACGGCAAGCAATGTGACCTTTACCTTTACAGACAGCGGCGTGACCGCTGCGGGCGAGACGGACACGGGCTACGAGATCGACGGCACAGCGCTCACGATCACGCCGAGTGGTACCTACACCGTCTCCGGCAGCTGCGCGGACGGCTCCATCAAGGTGAAAAAGGGTACGACCGGCGTGACGCTGGTGCTGGACGGCCTGACACTTACGAGTGAGAACACCGCCGCCATCACCTGCGGCAAGTCGAGCGAGGTGACCATCCTTGTTTCCAACGGTACGGAAAATTCCCTGAGCGATACCGAGCAGAACAATGACGACAACTACCCCAAAAACGAAAATGCCGAAAACGCCGTCATTAAGTGTAAGGATGGCTCGCTTGTCACCCTCTGCGGCGATGGAGAGTTGACCATCACGGCCAACGGCAAAAACGGCATCAAATCCGGCGCGACGACGGATGAGGACGGCGAAGCGTCGCTGACCATCCGCGATTTGACGCTGAATATCGATGCACCCGTCAACGACGCCATCAACGCCGAGCAGCTTTTGAACGTCGAGAGCGGCACGCTGACCATCGACGCCGCGGATGACACCATTCACTGCGATTTGGTGCTGAACATCGGTGCGGACGGCACGGACGGCTCCACGATCGACATCACGAATTGCTGCGAGGGCCTTGAGGGCGCGGAGCTGAACGTTTGCTCCGGTGATATTACGATCAACGCCTCGGACGACTGCCTGAATGCGGCAAATTCCGACCTGACGGACTATGACTTCACGATGACGATCTCCGGCGGCACGATCGACGCCTATTCCTCCGCGGGCGACGGCTTCGACTCCAACGGCGACCTGACCATCACGGGCGGAACAGTGATCGTCTGGACGGCCAACACGGCGGACAAGGAGCCGCTGGATGCCGACGGCACCATCACCGTCTCAGGCGGCACGGTGCTCGCCGCGGGCGGCAGCAGCGGCATGGGCATGGGCGGCGGCTTCCCCGGCGGCGGACAGAAGCCAGACGGTGAACCGCCCGAGAGCTTTGACGGTCAGATGCCAAACGGCGAGAAGTCAGAGCTTCCCGACGGGGAAGTGCCCGAAATGCCCAGCGGCGAGCGCCCCACACCGCCCAGTGGGCAGGGAAGCCCCGCTGACGGCAACGCCCCAGCGGGCGACAGTACCTCCGATACCACTCCAACTGCCTAATGGCAGAGATAAAGAAAAGCAGACGGCTCGCGCAGGCCGTCTGCTTTTTGCTGTCTGTTCAGTTTTACATCGTCTCAAAACCGACGATCACGCCGCCGCGCTCGGCATAGTAGCTGCAAAGACCACGGCAGGGACGGATCTCAATGTCTGCTTCGGGAAAGTGCCCGCGCAGCGAAGCGGCGAGCGCCCCAGCCGCCTCTGGATTTTCGGCGTGGTGGATGCGCACCTTGCCGCCGTGGTAGCCAGCTTCCAGAAGCTTCTGTACCATCGCCGCGCACGTCTTTTTTTCGCCGCGGCATTTTTCAACGGGCTGGATCGTGCCCTCAAGACTTGCGGTGGCGAGGATCTGAATGCCGAGAATGCCGATGGCGCCCGCGGCGATTTTGCTGACGCGGCCGTTTTGCGCCAGATTGTGCAGGGACTTAAGACTGAAGAAGAGGTGCGTGGTGGCAAGATATTCCCGCGCCTTTTCGCAGATCACATCGAAGGGGAGGCCCTTGGCGTGCAGCTCTGCGAGCTTCTCTGCGAGCAACTGCATCTCCGGTCCCGTGCTCAGCGAGTCAAAGATGTGAATTTTGACCTCGGGATGCGACTGGAGATACACGTCGCGCGCGGCCATGGCCGAGGCACAGGTGCCGGACAGGCTGCTTGTGATGGTAATGACGAAAATCTCATCCGCGCCCTCGAACGCCTTGAGCCAGCCGTCGAGGCTGGGGCAGGCCGTGCCGGATTTGCCGTTGTGGGCCGCGAGATAGTCGAGCAGCTCGTGCGTGTCGAGCGTTTCATCGTCCACGAAGTCGCGCTCGCCGGCGCGGATGGTCATGGGTACGCTCTGATAGGTTACGCCCTCCAGCATCGTGAGGTTGGCAGAGGAGTCGGCAATCAGTTTCATCATGGGGAAGCCTCCAAAAAAATAATCGGTTATTCAAAAACCTGTTGTCAGGTGAAATTATCTTTGACTACAATACAACGATTTTCAATAACTGTCAATCGGTTTTTGGAAAACTTATTGACATTTTTTTCACCAAAGTTTAAGATGATGAAAACGCAGTTTGAACGGAGGAGCAGCTATGGACGAAAATATGCGCAGCCGTCTGGCGGAGTCTGTCCGAAGCTTTCATATCCCGCGGCTCGGGGAGATCCCCGACGTGGGGCTGTATCTCGAACAGGTGACGCGTTATGTCAATCAATCCATCACGGGATGCGGGCTCAGCCCCATCACAGCCTCGATGGTCAGCAATTATGTTAAGCAGAAGATCATCCCCGGGCCAGAGAAAAAGGCCTACGGCGCGGAGAGCATTGCGTACCTCATCTTTGTCTCGTGCATCAAGAGCGTCGTCGCGATGGACGACATCCGCGCGCTGATCGGCATTCAGCACGAGACCTACGATCTGCCGACCGCTTATCACTACTTCTGCGAGGAATTTGAAAATCTCATCCGCTATGTCTTCGGCGCGAGCGACCATCTTGCAAGCGTCGGACAGGACGAGTCGGATGAAAAGGAACTGCTGCGCTCGGCACTTTTAAGCGTGACGCACAAGCTCTATCTCGACGCCTATCTGCGGCTGCTGAGGCAAGACGCGGAGCGCGCACAAAAGGAAACAGAGGAAGTGCAATGACCGTTGAACAGTTTGTCATGGCCTACGGCGCGGAGCAGGACCGTCTGCGCGCCCTGCTGCCGGAGGGCTTTGCCTTGCTGCGGCCGGTGCTGCGCATCAACGCGGAGGTGCGCGACGGCAAAACGGGGACTCTCGAGTTCAACACTGCTGCGGAAAAAGCCGACAATCGCGGCTGGGTCAACATCGGCCGCTGGGACGATGTTCCCTTTACGCAGGACGGCAAAAAGACGACCTTCACGCTGCCGGAGCTGACGATCTCGTTCACCGGCGTCGGCATCGAGGGCGGCTGCCCTGCGGAAAAGGACAACGTAGGCTGCTATTACTTGAAAGACGGTACGTTTACGCTCGTGCCCGCGGAGAAGATCACAGCAAACAAGGAATTCTGCGACTGTGAATTCGCCTGGCGCTTTGCAGGCGGCGCGCACGGTGTCAGCCTTGGCAAAACGCTGCCCGCCATCCCAGAAGAGGAGATGACGCACTATGAAAAGGCGGCTTTCACGGTCGAAAATGCCGCCGTCATCCCCTGCATGCAGGTGTTGGGGGCCTATCAGGTGACGTTCGAGCGCTGATTTTTGAAAAAGGGCTTGCATTTTTGCCCGCGCTTTGCTATACTGCGCAATCGGGAATGAGGTTCTCCCACGGCACTGCCGAAACCGCTTTTTTGAGCTGATGACTTCTGTGATTTTGAACGGTCACAGGGGGCATCAGCTTTTTTTGTGTCCGGAGGAGGAAATTTATGTTAACTTCACTCGCACTCGTCTTTTTGGTTGGCCTTGCGCTGGCCGCGCTGTGTCAGAAGCTGAAGCTGCCGCGCATCATCGGCATGCTGGCGACGGGCATCCTGCTGGGGCCGTGCGTGCTCAACGTGCTGGACGGCTCGATTTTGTCGATCTCAGCCGACCTGCGCAAGCTCGCGCTCGTTATTATCCTGCTCAAGGCGGGACTGTCGCTCGATTTGGGCGACCTCAAAAAGGTCGGCCGTCCGGCAATCTTGATGTCGTGCCTGCCCGCAACGTGCGAGATCATCGGCTATGTGCTGCTCGCGCCGTACTTCCTCGGCGTCACGCACGCGGAGGCGGCTGTCATGGGCGCGGTGCTCGCGGCGGTGTCGCCCGCGGTCGTCGTGCCGCGCATGGTGCAGCTGATGGAAAGCGGCCGCGGAACGGACAAGAGCATCCCGCAGATAATCCTGGCCGGCGCATCGTGCGACGATATCTTCGTCATTGTGCTGTTTACAACGTTTCTGCACACGGCGCAGGGCGGCAGCGCCAACGCCGCGGACTTTTTGAGCATCCCTGCGTCGATCGTGCTCGGCGTTGCGCTGGGTGCGCTTGTCAGGTGGTTGCTCAGCCGCTTTTTCGAGACTGCCTATGCCCGAGCGCACTGCATCCGCAACAGCATGAAGGTCATCATCGTGCTGGGGGTCTCGCTGCTGCTCGTCGCGGCGGAGGGCTGGCTCGAGGGCATCGTGCCGGTGTCGGGCCTGCTCGCGGTCGTCAGCATGGCGTGCTTACTTAAGATGAAGTGCACGCCGTTCGTTGCCAAGCGGCTCTCTGAAAAATTCGGCAAGCTCTGGCTGGCGGCGGAGGTCATTTTGTTCGTCCTCGTCGGAGCGGCGGTCGATATCCGCTATATGGCGGGCGTGGGCCTTGCGGCGGTCGGCATGATCTTCTCGACGCTCATTTTCCGCGCCGTGGGTGTGTGCCTTTGCCTTGTCAGAACGCCGCTCACGGCGAAAGAGAGGCTTTACTGCGTGTTTGCCTATCTTCCCAAGGCGACGGTGCAGGCGGCCATCGGCTCGGTGCCGCTTGCGGCGGGGCTGCCCTGCGGCAGCATCGTGCTGTCGGTCGCGGTGCTCGGCATCGTCATCACCGCGCCGCTCGGGGCGTTTTTGATGGACACGAGCGCGCCGAAGCTGCTGAGTAAAGCGGAGGAATAAAGAAAAGGACTTGAACCCTTTCGTCCAAGTCCTTTTCTGCTTTTATCAAGTGCTCACACGTCGAGCGCCATATTTGTGCGCTCCATTACCGCCACAAGGATGGGAATGAGGATGAGCTGCAAGATGATGCCGGGGATGGCCGTCGTCACCGCGCCGGAGAGGAAGAGGGCGAGGCTGAACTCCGTGCCCTGAAGGCCCGCGAGCAGGAACTTCACAAGGCCCCACACAAGGCGGCCCGCGACCATCGCGGAGATGAGCGAGGCATAGATGCGCCAGCCTGTTTTCGGCAGCTTGCGGTACAGAAGACCGGCGATGGCGCCGTAGGTCGCCATTTCAAACGCCATGGGAATAGCAATCCAGATCGGCGGCATGCCGGACATCGAGCGCAGCAGCGGGGAGATAAAGCCGACCGCGAGTCCCCACGGCCAGCCGCACATGAAGCCGCACAGCAGCGCGGGAATGTGCATGGGACAGAGCATGGAGCCGATCTCGGGGATCTGGCCGGTCAAAAACGGCAGGACCATCGCCAAGGCGAGGAAGAGCGCGGAATAGGTGAGCTTTCTCACCGGGGAAGCGGTACGGGCAGTTGCAGTGGCAGCGTTGTTCATGGTTTGTTCTCCATTCCTTCGAGCAGCAAACGGATGTGCGCCATGGCGTCGTCCAGAATGGCGGAGGACTTTTTGTCCACGCCCGCGACATACGTGCTGCATAGATTCATCGGGATGAGCACACGGTAGGCATTGCTTGACGCGACGGCGTTTGCCATGGCGGGGGAGATCTCGCCCATCAGCGCATCGGCGATCGCGATGCCGATGGGGCCGACGATGATCTGCGCGCTGCGGCAGGCCACGATGACAGGGTTTTCGCCCGTGGCCACGCGGTCAGCGCCCGCGCGGCGCATCACATCGGAAGCGGCGCTGTTCGTACCGACCGCCATGATCTCGAGGTGCGGGAAGGACTTTTTGATGTTCTCGACCAAAGTTTTGCCGAGCTTTCCGCCCTGGCCGTCGATGACAAGGATCGTCACGGTGTTCTCTTCCTCTCTTGCGTCTTGTTTTCTGCGCAAAAACCCTTGAAAAGACAAAGAAAAGGCATCAATATTCCCCTTGCAGGGAGATTGATACCTTGGTGATACCTCGTTTGCTTTCAGGGAACGCGCGGAAGAAAAGTCAGCTTGTGCCAACGCTGCCGGCTTGTGCCGACGCAGGAATTTTATCAAAAAAGCGCAGGGCTGTCAATCCCTTGCCCCTTGCGAAAGGGGCGAAAAAGCGCTATGATAAACGAAACTTTTTGGTAAAGGAACCCCGCCGCTATGACGAATTTTACCGATATTCGCGACTTTCTGCGCGCCCACTGCGCGCGCTATCCGGAGCTGGCGCTTCAGGACGTCTTCAAGGCGCTCTATCAGAGCGCCTTTGGCTGCGAGCATCTGATCGCCGACCCGTCCGCCGCCGCAGACTACATCCGCGCCGAAGCGGCGCGAAGCGGTGACCGTATCTCCGAGCTCGTCGAGCTGCTCGGCGGCGACTACTGCCGTGTGCACCTCGGCATTTTGCAGGACGGCTTGAGCGCGGAGACGTTTGCGCGGCTCTTCGCCCTCTCTGCGCGGCACGAGGAGTGCGGGCGCGAAAAGCTCGAAGCGATGCTCACCGCCTTGCAGACAATGGCCGACGCGGGCGAGCTGCC
>ERZ791815.1078-NODE-1078-length-18911-cov-23.372083_pt1 | contig 18911 bp, 10 predicted proteins | sample MGYA00510302_ERZ791815 | MGnify/ENA primary metagenome ERZ791815 (study PRJEB30046, sample SAMN00791995) | human gut metagenome | study: EMG produced TPA metagenomics assembly of the A metagenome-wide association study of gut microbiota in type 2... | reverse complement strand
AACGTTCAATTAATTGGACGAATCACCTTATATATAATAAAAATTAGCATAAAAATACGCTAACCCAGAATAAACATTCACGCCTAACGGCTACAAATATAATAAATTTATTTCTTTTCTTATCAAAAACATATTTTTTTGTGTAATATATGCTATACAGCAACTATTTTATCAAGAAAAATGATAAAATATACACCATTTATGCAGAATTATGTTTTCATTCTTTTACTACTACGAATTGAAAATTTATTTATTGACTCAAGATTATTAGTTAAAAAAACCGACTAAATTCTACTTAGATCAGTTTCGAGAGAAATCAACATGAATAGTCAATTCTCCTATCGAGAAAGAAACATCAACACCATTATAGACTAAAAGAAAACGCAAAGATGACCTGATAATATTTTTTAATAGAAAATTCAGACAAGCTTTAAGAAAACAACACTACTCTTTATCTACAAATAAACAAAAAAAAGAATCCCTATAAACTGAGAAGTTATAAGGATTCTTTATAAAATAGTATTGTTAATTACTTGCTCAAAGCCTGAGCTACGTCAACCGCACAAGCTACAGTGCAACCTACCATCGGGTTGTTACCGATGCCGAGGAATCCCATCATTTCCACATGAGCGGGAACAGATGAAGAACCGGCGAACTGAGCGTCTGAGTGCATACGACCCATAGTGTCGGTCATACCATAAGATGCAGGACCGGCAGCCATATTATCAGGATGCAAAGTACGACCCGTACCGCCACCTGAAGCAACAGAAAAATAAGGCTTACCTGCCAATACACGTTCTTTTTTATATGTTCCGGCAACCGGATGTTGGAAACGAGTCGGGTTGGTAGAGTTACCTGTGATAGAAACATCTACGCCTTCTTTCCACATAATAGCCACACCTTCACGAACATCGTCAGCACCATAGCATTTTACTTTGGCACGAGGACCATCGGAATATGCAACTTCTTTAACCACCTTCAGCTCTCCGGTATAGTAATCGAATTGAGTCTGAACATAGGTAAATCCGTTGATACGAGAGATAATCTGTGCAGCATCTTTACCAAGCCCATTCAAAATACAACGTAAAGGTTCTTTACGTACTTTATCGGCCTTTGCAGCAATTTTGATAGCACCTTCAGCTGCAGCAAACGACTCGTGACCAGCCAAAAATGCGAAACATTTAGTTTCTTCACGCAATAACATTGCAGCCAAATTACCGTGTCCTATACCTACTTTACGATCATCGGCAACAGAACCGGGAATACAAAACGCCTGCAATCCTATGCCGATAGCCTCTGCTGCTTCTGCCGCATTCTTGCAACCTTTTTTCAAAGCGATAGCAGCACCTACGACATAAGCCCATTTCGCATTTTCAAAACAAATAGGCTGAGTTTCCTCACACGTTTTATAAGGATCGAGACCATATGATTCGCAGATAGCATTTGCTTCTTCGATATCTTTAATTCCGTTTTCGTTCAATGCAGCAAGAATCTGTTTGATACGACGGTCTTGACTTTCAAATTTTACTTCTCTAATCATTATCTGTTCCTCCTTATATTATTCGTGACGTGGATCAATATGTTTAACTGCACCCTGTTCTTCAGTGAAACGTCCGTAAGTGCCGGTCACTTTTTTCAAAGCTTCATTGGCATCCGTACCTTTCTTAATCTCGTCCATGAATTTTCCGAGGTGAACAAATTCATATCCGCAAATCTCATCGTTCTTATCAAGAGCGATAGTCTTAATATAACCTTCCGCCATTTCAAGATAACGAGGACCTTTTGCCAAAGTACCATATAAAGTACCTACCTGACTACGCAGACCCTTACCGAGATCTTCCAACCCTGCACCGATCATCAAACCGCCTTCAGAGAAAGCTGACTGAGTGCGTCCGTAAACAATTTGCAAGAAAAGCTCACGCATAGCCGTATTGATAGCGTCACATACAAGGTCGGTATTCAACGCTTCCAAAATGGTTTTCCCGGGAAGAATTTCAGATGCCATAGCAGCTGAATGAGTCATGCCCGAACAACCGATAGTTTCTACCAGGGCTTCCTGGATTACACCGTCCTTTACATTCAAAGTCAGTTTACACGCACCTTGTTGCGGAGCACACCACCCCACACCATGAGTCAAGCCTGAAATATCAATCACTTCTTTGGCTTTCACCCATCTACCTTCTTCAGGTATAGGAGCCGGACCATGATTAGGTCCTTTCTTTACAACACACATGTGTTCTACTTCGTGTGAATAGATCATAATAATTCGCTCTTTTTATTTAATGAAAATTTAAAGCCTTTTATAAGCACCGCAAAGTTAGAACTTTTCCCGATTTTAACAACATATATATTTGAAGAAAAATCAGAGTAATTGGCATCAATCTATCATCATCAATCAAATTTAAAATAAATATTATTGAATAAACCCAATATTTTTATACATTTGTATTACATTCACATTACTATTCACACACTAACTACATCATGAAAAAATTAATTTCAGTTCTGTTGATTTTCATTCCCGAAATTTTATTTGCAGCAAACAAAGAATGGAAATCGGGATATGTTGTCACCACCCAAAATGACACAATAAAAGGATATATCGCTTATCGGAAAAGCATGGAAGACCAGAAAACGTGTCTTTTTAAAAAAGAGTTGCATTCTTCGGAAATCACATATACTCCCAATGACTTGCTTGCCTACCGATACGATGACGGACTGTATTTTCAAAGCCGAAATGTAAACGCACCACATCTTAAAGGGAAATATTTCATAGAATGCTTACTGGAAGGAATCATCAATTTATATTGCGCACAAATAGATTATTCGAAAGAAATGGATGATTTAAAATCATTCAGTCCTGCCATCACCGCTTTTTTAGCAGAAATACCGGAAAGTGAATACTGGGTAGAAATGATTTGTCCAGAAGACTTATACAACAACGAGCTAGAGTCTAAACGCAATGACCAAAAACTCACCAGCCTTTTTTTTGATAAAATAGAAGAACTAAAGAACGATATTCCTAAGGCAAGTTATAAACGAGACAAAATGACAACCTTATTCAAGAAATACCACGACCTTGTATGCACAGACAGAGAATGTGTTCTCTATAAAGAAAAGAAAAAAGAGAAAATACGCCACCTTACGATTTACACAGGTGCAGGATTTCAATGGAAATCATCCGGTGAATCGATACGGGCTACGACCGTACATCTCGGAGCAGGATATAGTATCGCATTATCTAAATTTTCAGATCGAATTTTATTCAATAGCTATTTAGGTCTCACATATCTGAATGATAATGATCCACGAGAAGCTTACAAATTACAAACATTGGGACTTTTTAACCAATTCAGTCTTGAAGGACGTCTTATGTTCCCCAAAGTTCAACCTCTTTTAGAAGCAGGTTTCTATCAGCAAGTACATTTCATTCCCATCAAATCACCCGACTACCCTCTTGGATACACTAAATATACTATGGGAATGGCTCTTTCTGCCGGGTTAGTCATTAAAACAAAAAAAGGTCAAATACCAATAAAAATAAATGGATATTTCCCATTTGTCAGTACACCTTCCAATATTATACTTTTGGAAGAAGATTTTCTAATGCTACGTCACCAATGTTTACTCTCAATAGGATACCGATTTCGTATAAAATAATAATTTCTCCAGGTAATATTTCAAACCTACAATTTATCTAACGAAGTAAAATTCTAAAAAAAGAAAAGCTATATATCTGTTCTTTTTAACGTCAGAAAATCAAAAAATATTTTGCTACATCCAAGTCTTATAAAAGATTTACCTCGTTTTTCATAAAACACCTTTTTGCATTCTGAAAAAAATTGACGAAATTTGTATCGCTTTTGTAAGATTGACAGTAGTTTTAATTATTAACACAAATAAATTCTCAATTACAATGAAAAAAAGTGCTCTGCAAATAGCTCGTGCAGCTTATCAACCGAAGTTGCCTAAAGCGCTTAAAGGGTCTCTCAAAATCCAAGAAGGAGCTCCGACTCAGTCTGTAGCTGACCAAGACGCTATTGCGAAATTATTCCCCAATACTTACGGAATGCCGGTATTATCGTTCATAGAAAGCAATGAAGTAAAAAATTACCCGGCAATCAATGCAGGAGTTATACTTTCGGGCGGACAAGCTCCCGGCGGTCATAATGTAATTGCCGGACTTTTTGACGGATTAAAAGCAATGAACAAAGACTCCCGTTTATACGGATTTTTATTAGGACCGGGAGGTCTAGTCGATCACAAGTATATCGAATTGACCCAAGATATTATCGATGAATATCGGAATACCGGTGGTTTCGACATTATCGGCTCAGGTCGTACAAAACTCGAGACAGAAGACCAATTCGACAAAGGGTTACAAATTATTAAAGAATTAAATATCAAAGCCCTCGTTATTATTGGAGGAGATGATTCTAATACCAATGCTTGCGTATTGGCAGAATATTACAAAAAAAACAATACGGGTGTACAGGTAATCGGTTGTCCCAAAACAATCGACGGAGACCTCAAAAACGAAATGATAGAAACATCTTTCGGATTCGATACGGCTTGTAAAGTTTATTCTGAAGTTATCGGAAATATCCAACGTGATTGCAACTCTGCAAAAAAATATTGGCACTTTATTAAATTGATGGGACGTTCGGCTTCTCATATTGCTTTGGAATGCGCATTACAGACCCAACCGAATATCTGTATCATCTCAGAAGAAGTAGAAGCCAAAAACATGTCATTAGACGATGTTGTGACATATATTGCAAAGATCGTTGCCGATCGTGCAGCACAAGGTAATAATTTCGGGACTGTTCTTATCCCTGAAGGATTGATCGAATTTATTCCGGCCATGAAAAGACTTATCGCCGAATTGAACGACTTCCTTGCACACAATAGCAATGAATTTGCTATGATCAAAAAATCAGAACAACGAAATTATATCATCAATCACCTCTCTTCCGAAAATTCGGCTATTTATGCAAGCCTTCCCGAAGGTGTCGCCCGTCAATTATCGTTAGACCGCGATCCGCACGGAAACGTCCAAGTATCATTGATCGAAACTGAAAAATTACTTTCAGAAATGGTTAGCAAAAAATTGGCCGAATGGAAAGCTGAAGGCAAATACAACGGCAAATTCGCTGCTCAACATCATTTCTTCGGATACGAAGGTCGTTGCGCTGCTCCTTCTAACTTCGATGCCGACTACTGCTACTCATTAGGATACACAGCGGCAATGTTGATCGGTGAAGGTAAGACCGGATACATGTCTTCGGTACGTAATACTACAAAACCTGCAGATCAATGGATTGCAGGAGGTGTTCCTGTAACCATGATGATGAATATGGAACGCCGCCACGGAGAAATGAAACCGGTTATACAAAAAGCATTAGTAAAATTGGATGGTGCACCTTTCAAACATTTTGTAGCACAGCGCGAACAATGGGCTAAGGAGACTTGCTATGTTTATCCCGGACCGATCCAATACTTCGGGCCGACAGAAGTTTGTGACCAACCGACAGAAACATTGAAATTGGAACAAGCCTAAAGATTATTATTCTTTATATAAGAATGAGCCTCGTTTCAGTTAAAGAAACGAGGCTCATTCTTATATATTAAGAGTTTGTCTAAACATTTCGACTCCCGACAAAACATATTATCGAGACATCTTTACATTTTTTCTGGTCTATCTTCTCGTTTACACTCGTCAGATAGCCCGCTATCATCCTCAAAAGAAACAACTCACAAAACCAACTCAAGTAAAATTTAGACAATACCTAATCATTCCTCAACACAAAAATAACCTGTTATTCCATTTCTTTAAACAACCGGTCTGATCATAAAAAAATGCAGAGAATAAAAATATCCTCCGCATTTTTCTCAAAACATATTATACTTCCTTTATCTCTTAAACTGTGCCCTTACGAAATCAAGATATTCTGTTCCATAACCATCACCGTAAGCCGGATCGGTAGGTTCTATCGCTGTATTGGTATTCCAATCGTTAAACGAATCGACAAACACGATAGGATGTCTACCCAAATTACGTTTTGCCACATTGCATAATGTTTTAAACGTATCTTTATTACGAACGACCAACGGGTATTGAGCATAATTCTGCAGATTCTCTACATACCAATTAAATGCAGGAGAAACTGTCGGAATAAATTCGTGCCCGAAGTTGCTGGACAAGAAACTCTGGAAATAAGCCCAGTTCTGGTCTATCAGTTGCGGGTACATTTGCGAACGGTTATAATTAGTCTGTTTATACATCGTTTCACAACACAACGCATCTACATTGCCTACAAAATAATATTGATAGCGTCCCGGAGGCGTAAAAGCTCCCTGACGGGCGACCAAGAACATATCATACCCTCTTTCTTCTTTCACATAAGCCCTCATATCGGCATATAGCTTCTTGCTATCTAAAGAATGGGTTTTATCTGCAGCAATAATAACAACCATAGGTTTCCCGTCAACCTTAAAATAATTAGGATCACTAAAATAATCGGCAATACGCTTAAAGATATCATTAAAACGCTGAAGCCGAGTCTGATACTTCAAAGGACGAGTAGAAACCACATCTTGCACCTCTTCAACACGCCCGCCCTCTTCGGCTTTCAATGCCGTCGGCTGATTATTAAAATTATTCATATTCACCGAAATCACGTACTTCAGTCCCTTTAAATCGACAAGAGCACCACAAGCCGGATCATTCGCCGCCTTTCCGGTTACATCACGACGTCCTGTCACCACATTAACGAATGCAGTATCTCCTAACACATTAGGATATTTACCCATCGAAGTATTGCAATTCGGTAAAATGAAAAAGTCCAGTCCCGCCTGTAATGCCCAATCTACTTGCTGCTGAGCTATAGCGATAAACTCCTCATTATTCGGGTTCATCGGATAAGGAGCATCTGTGGCTTTAGATCCTTCCTCCGGATAATTCACAGAAGACAACATCGGTATGACATTCGCTCCTAAAATGGAGTTGGCATAATCCAAAGGTTGTTTCAAACGCGCATATTTCTCTGCATTCATTCCTCCGCCTCCCAGATTCATATAATAAGCTCCTAACTGCAAACCGGCAGGTGGCTCAACATCGGGAATTTCATAATTCAGAAAATAATCATCTATACTGGGCCCGTCATCCTTCGCACAAGAAGAAAACATCAATAATCCGGCACAGAGATACAATCCTATTTTACTATTTCGTTTCATTCTATATTGATTTTATGTGTTCTAACTTATACAAATATATATTACCAATAGGGCGTAAACTCAACTTGTTTAATCACCTTCATATCGATATACTTGCCAAATTCCGTAGTATCCTTGATTGCCGGGAACTCTTTCTTTACGCCTTCCAAGAAATGATCCCAATCTTTACCATACCATTTTTGAGCAAATTTCGCACTGTACACTACTGTACCGGTTTTCCATTTGGCATCTCCGGTTGCTACATCAAACGGTTTAGCGAATTGCAACAAAGTAAAGAAGTTATCACCCCAATGAAAAATAGGCGATGATTGCGGAGAATTGGCTTGTAACAAATCGATAGCTTTATAATATTGCACCTTATTTTTAGTAAGTTCTTCCGTCGGATAAACCAACCGTTCCGGAATATAATCATAAGTCGTTTTCGAACCTTCCGGCAAATTATTAACAGATGCATAAAAATAAGGAGGATAATTCATTACCCTTGTACGACGTTCCAAAGTCCACGCAGCATGGCCATTAAAGAAATCAGCTAAATAACGTTGCTTCCATATTTGCTCCAAGTGGTTTTCATCACCGCCTTCTCCATTAACTTCAACTTTGTAAATACCCTGATAATCATACATACCTTCTCCATTCGTATTCCATTTCACACCATCTTGCTCATAATAATCGGAAGCGCCCGATACCCCCCATTGGTCGAATGAAGCAATAATACCGGCTTTATAATAATCTTCAGCAGATTTTGCTCCCAATCCATATTTAATTTGGGCTTCAGCAGCCAGAAAGTTAGCATCTGCAGCTGTCAGAATCGGATGAAATGCATCCATCTTAACAAGATCATAAGCGACTTTCGAATAAGTATCTCTACTAACATTGGCACTTGAGAACGGACTTGGGATTTTATTGACACCGTCATAAGTACCTACTTCCCAAGCACCTGTCGTAACCGGAGAATACTCTTCACGAGGACAATACGGAACTTTATATGTAACAATCATAGAGTCCATCATCAATTCATGCCCCTCAATTACACTTTTACGGAACAATGTATCCCGCACCTCAAAACGATCTTCAAAATCAAACGTTTTCTGACAATACGCTTCCAAACGCGGATCATTGAAAGATCTCAGCCAGATAAAGAAGTAGAGATTAACATTCGGATAGGAATCGATATTATTCGGTTTTGTATCAAGTTCTTTCAAAAAACGAGTATAATACCAAGATACATCGATATCTTTCTGAGTTCCCCATCTCGGACACATATTATCTTCTACAGTAGACATCAGTAAATCTTCCCTGCCCATACTTGCCTGAATAGCCTGAAGCGAACGTTCTGGAATCGCACTTTGCGTATTCATTGCCACTTCAAGGCGCAATGTATTGGCAAACTTCAACCAACGAGACATATCGCTCTTTCCTCCAGAAACAGCATACACAGGATCTTTATCAAAACCGTCTTTATTCAAATCGATCTTGCCGATTGCATCATCGAGCATATTCAATACTGCCGTATAAATCGACTCTTCTGAGTCATACCTGTATTCATTCAAATCGGCATTTAAAGCATCCTGCATAGGCATAGGACCGAAAGAGGACGCCATAAAGTAATATAGGTATGCTTTCCAAATTTGGGCGATCTGCACTCTATTTACAGCTTCAGGTATATCTTTTTCTCTATCAATACCGATCTGCAGATTCTTTAAAACATCAATATACATCTTATTGAATGATCCGCTCGTATTATCTTTATCGCTTGGACCTCTGAAAGTAAGGAACGAATAGCGAGAAAACCACATAAAGTAGTTATAATTCATCTCTGCCATACAATCAATACTTTTATAAATTGTACCAGGAAATACATCCTGCAAGCGAACAGTGTATATTTTATTATGATTTGTATTAGCTTCCTCAAAACGGTCTTCACAAGAAGTAATTCCAGTAAAAAGCAAGAGTCCGGCTAATAAATACATTATCTTTTTCATATTCATCTCTATATTTTAGAAAGTTACTTTCAAGTCAAAACCATAAGTTGCGGTAGGCAACGGATAACCTTGCTCAAAACCTTGACCGTTCCCAGTCGTAGAAGTCGCTTCAGGATCGATTCCTTGTGGAGTATTCTGGAACAGAATAGCCAGGTTACGTCCAACAGCCGACAAACGCAAACTCTGGAAAGGAGTTTTCCGCAAAAGCTTTTTCGGGAAAGTATATCCCAATGCAACTTCACGCAATTTCACATAAGTCGCATCATAAGTGTTCATCTTGGCATTACGTCCGGATATGTGACAGAACATTACGTCCGGCTTCACCCAATCATTTACAACCGGATGTCCGCCTATTCCTTCAATACTTGCTTCAAATACACGTCCCGGGAAATATACCCCCTTAGGACGAGCACCATCCATATACGGCACACGATTAGCCAAATTATCGGCCGGGAAAGGCACATCGGTCGGTCTCAAATAACCGGCACGTTCCTGGTCGCTCTCATCCAATACCCATTTAGAGAAGAAATATTCATCACGGCCTTCCAAAGATTTTATACTGTTACCCATATTGTTCCCTTTATAAGCCGTTTCAGAATAAAATAATCCGCCTTTTTTAAAGTCAAACAAGAATGAGAAATCAAAGCCTTTATATCTGAATTGGTTTTTCCAACCACCCAAAAAATCCGGTTCTACATGACCGATATATACATCTTTTTGTTCAAGAGGCTTACCGGATGAATCAGCAATAACATTACCTGCAGCATCTCGTTGCCAGTCAGTTCCATACATCTGACCATAGGGTTTACCCACTTCAACATAACTGATACAACCATCCGCTCCGGCAGCACGCACCTGATAACGGTCTACTCCAGGAGTCAGAGAAACTATTTTAGAATTATTCTTAGACCAGTTGAAAATTGTTGTCCACTCAAAATTTTTCGTTTTTACCGGAGTAATAGAAGCTGTCAACTCAGCACCACGGTTTTGAATCTCTCCGGCATTTACGAAACGTTCTCTATAACCTGATGCTGAAGATACGCTCGCCCGCATGATTTGATCTGTCGTACTTTTCCAATAATAAGTAAAATCGACAGAGATCCTATTGTTCCAAAAACGGAAATCGGCACCTACCTCATAAGACGTTGTCTGTTCGGGTTTCAAATTAGGATTTTTACGAGTATTATCAGTCATATAATAAGGCATTCCCAAATAGGTGTTTGCAAGATTCAAACCATCATATAATGAATCGAACGGGGCATCATTACCAACTGTAGCGACAGATCCGCGCAATTTTCCGAATGTCAATATCTCTTTAGGAATCTCAAATGCCTGAGTCAATATAAAACTCAACCCCGTTGACCAATAGAAATAAGAATTATTTCCGGGAGACAAAGTAGAAGACCAGTCATTTCGTACTGTCCCGTCTAAATAGACCATATCTTTATATCCGACATTGGCCATCGCAAATACAGAAACTTTCTCTTTACCATCATAACTGTCGTTTCCAGTCAAAATAGCTCCATTATTTGCCAAACTCGGCATATCCGGTTGAGAAGTCGTTCCTACAGTCAAATTGGTACGTTCATTTCTCCGATGTTGCCATGAATACCCCATCGATGCTGTCAAATTCCAATCTTTCTTGAAACGTTTATTAAAGTTCAACATTGCCTCGATATTGTTATTCTGAGCCATTTGGGAAAATTCTTTAAACTGACCGTCCGTATCGAACTGGCTATACATATTGGTATATTCCCATCCCCTGGCAGTTTGCAAATCGGTAGCAATACGCAAACGGAAATTCAAATAATTCAAAATACGGTAATTCAAGGTGATATTTCCCATAAACCAATGTTTCGTATCATGATTCGGTAATTCATACAACAACCAATACGGATTGGTAAATCCGCCATTTAAGTTGAACGGTTTACCGTTTCCATCTTTCCAAGGAATCAATTCTTCAACAGAAGTATCTCGAGGCAAATTTCCCAATATAAACAACGGATTACGGCTCGAAGAGTTACGGTATCCACGGTTATCCATGGCATCGTATGTATAACTTGCGTTGACATCGGCTGTCAAACGATCGGTCAACTTAGATTGTGTACGCAAATTGAACGAATGACGAGTACGCTCATTCCAATCTTTTACTACATCATTAGCTGTTAATACGGTATAAGAAAAACGTATCGAAGCTTTATCCGTTACCTTATCAAAAGACAAAGAGTTTGTCCAGGCAATACCGGTTTTATAAAGATCCGAAATATTATTTTTATTCGGAGAATAAGAACGAAGTTCTCCTCCACGCCCGATAATCGGGAAACCCAACATAGGAAGACCGTAGCTACGATCACTGGCATCTTGAGATGTCAAGTTAAATATTCCCCAAGGCAAATTAGGATTATAGGTAGTATTTAATCCGTTCTTACCTGTCATATTCAATGCATTCTGATTAATTTCGGCATTCATACCAGAACCATAAATATTCTGATATGCCGGATATTGGTACAGACGACTCAACTGCACGTTAGAAGAGAATGAGACACCCCAGCCTGCACGAGCCTGAGCCTTTTTCGTCGTAATCAAAATAACACCGTTCGCACCGTCTGACCCGTACAAAGCCGATGCATTTGCACCTTTCAGAATTTCTATACTCTCTATATCGTCCGGATTGATGTTGGCAGCAGCATTACCATAATCGAGTTCACCATTTTCTCCCATATCATTCATAATAGGAATACCGTCGATCACATAAAGCGGCTGGTTATTACCCGTAATAGAGTTATTACCGCGTATAACTACACGTGTCGAACTTCCAGGACCTCCACCAGATATAATCTGAACCCCCGAAACCTTACCTTGCAACATATTCAACAAGTTCGCATCACGGGTCTGGGTCATTTCATCATCCATCTTTACGGTCTGACGTCCGTAAGTCAAAGATTTAGCATCACGACGAATACCCAAAGCCGTTACAACTGTTTCTTCCAACTCTTGAACTTTCGGTTTTAACGTGATTTTCAAGAAAGTCGTTTTAGAATTGACTGTAATGTTCTGCGGTACACATCCGATATATGTCACATTAATCGTGGCATTCTCAGGAATCTGTAACGTAAACTTTCCATCGATGTTAGTTGTTGTTGTCCGTTTCGATGACAAATCCCGTATCGTCGCACCAATCACAGGTTCTCCTTGCTCATCAAATACCGTACCTTCTAATTTACGGTTTTGTGCAGACAATGTCTGAAAAGAGGAAAGAATCAGTGCAAAGATCAGAGCAAAAAAACTCATTCGGAACGGACGTCTAACCGTCATCCGATCTTCACATTCTCTATTGTTTTCCATAATTATAAAATAAATTTAATAAATGTGTGTATATCTCCTCGCTAAAAAAATTTTAGCGTAACAAAGATCAAAAAGCATAAGTTCAACAGGAATTTTCTTAAAAATATCAGATATAACAAAATCTATTTTTCTTACAAAATCTGACTTCCATGGCATCAAGAAAATCTTAAAATTAGAAAATTGAAGTGTCTGTTTAAATTTCCAGACACTCCTATTTTCCAGCACTCACTAACTATTTTACACTAACTAAAATACTTTTTACTTGATTTCCTGCAATAACCTGTACCGCATAAATACCAGAAGACAAGTTTACCGGAACTTCTTGAGCAAAAGCTCCCGCTTCTATAGATTTAGTAGCAGAAGATAGCAATTGAGAAGACATATTATATATATTGATCTTAACAACTGATGATTCAGAAATACCGTTAACATGAATATTTCCATCTGCATAATATATATTCAATTCAGAATCAGATACAATACTTTTATCTACAGCCGAAGGATATACTTCCGAATCTTGTTCGATAGCTCCAATTGCACATTTTCCATCTGTAAATTTCCGTTCCAGATTCCGCCCATCTGTTGTTACATTAAACGCCTGCAACAAACGACCTTCTCCAAAAGTCAAACCTTCATTATCGGAAGGCAAAAACAGATATCCTTCATCAATATAATAGTCGAAATTATCCCAAAGTGAAAATCCGGCTTTAAGCTCTCCATTAGAGGAATAGTTCCAGCGATTTTCTTCTTTCAACTTAGCCAATTCTTCTTCTGTAGCAATAGCCGCATCAGCAGAAGTTCCTACTAACGCATATTGACCGCCGAAAGAGATGCGCCCCAACCATGAACGTCTCAAATCCAAATTGGCTACAACATCTTTATTTTTTGAATTCTGGAAATTAACATCTCCATAATAAAGATCGGGACGTCCATCATTAAGTTGCATTGGATTCGATGCGTGATTGTTCTCAATTATGCTATTCCAAATTCTCTTTCTCATTGCTTGAGGCGACAAGTCTCCGTCTGCATCCAGAGTGCGTATCCCCGCGGCATCATATCCATTACCGTTAAGAGCTCCGCTCATATTCTCGGTTATCGTACAATTTATAATATTAAACTCATTAGTCGACCGACCATATTTACAAAGAATAGCACCACCTGCACCTTGCGCATAGTTATAAAGAATCGTTGTATTTACCAGATTAAACTTTACAAAAAATCCTTGCATATTGGGTACAGCATTGTGCATATAAATAGCACCTCCACCCTTTCCACCATCAGCGTTTCCGTTTCCATTCCAACTCGACATTGCAAAATTATCTGCTATAACACAATTTTCAAATGTGATAGGAGTCTCCGCTCCATTATTGGCAGCTCCTGTTTCTTCAAAATAAATAGCACCACCGGAATTATTAGCTCCATTATGGACCATACGACAATTTTTTACATGCAATTTATTATTCTTCCCATTGCTCAAAGAAATACCTATTGCACCGCCTTTATTCGCTGCGCCATAACCATCGGGAATTCCCCACATACCACCACCTTCATCATCCAGCACCCAAGTAGCATTATTAGCATAAAAAAGCGTATTTGTAATATTAACAGTACCACCGCCCTGCCAAGAAATAGCACCACCGAGACCACCGAAATTATGACGGAACTCACAATTATCCATATTGATGTTTGCTGCAATAATCACCATAGCACCTCCTTGATTACTGTTGTCATTACCACGAGTCAGGACTTTGTTCCCCGTAAAAAAACAATTTTCAAAATCGACACTTATACTTCTTATATAACAAGCACCTCCTGTATCACTAGCGCCTTTACCATTCGTAAAACGCAAGTTCTTAAAAGAATGTTTTCCACCGGTCAAACCTCCGTCAATCCGAAATATACGACTTCTATCACTTCCGGTAAACCCACAAGTCACGGTATCTTTCCCGATAAATGTCATCGGTACATCCAAAAATAATACACCCATATCTCCACCGTTTGCATTCCATGTGCGATATTCACGCTCTACTCCATCAGGACCTTTTAACGATTGAGGATAACCGGTAGCGTAATCTCCCGCATTACCGATAATATCTCTCCATCCCCCCGATTTTGAAGGTTCTTTAGTAATATCGATAATTCCGTCTACATAAACCTCCACAGGTGTATGCCCCATTGTATCTTGAGCCAAAGTCGGACTTTTATAAATTTCAGTAATTACACCACTAACCGAGGCCTTAGCTGTAGCCTCTGTCAATCCATCATTATCATCACTACCTTCAGGTGACAAATAATACTTCTTGGCATCAGCATAAGATGAAGTAAAAAGACCTGCAAACAAAATAGCAAGTGCTATCCTTTTCAGAGTACTTACATTTCTCATGATAATCAAGTTTTAATTTTACAATTTGTTATTAATTTATTATTGATTTAAGATCAATTCTTATATTATTAAAAAACTATTACATTTTCCACATTCAAAACCCATAGTGCAAATTTTCAGCAAACCTTATTGTTGCCTACTATTTCTGAAACAAAAGTATATTCAAAGTATTAATTCACCTCTTTATTTCATATTAATTAGTGATTAAAAAACAATTAAATAAGGAATTCGATAGAAATATTCTTTAGCACTCAAATCAAACTTAAACCCGGTAAAACAATTAAAATATACAATAAATACGAATTAATTTTATCATACTCAATTAAAATACAAATAAATCTACATCTAAAAAATAAGCATATAAGATTTTTATATCAATGATAAAACTATTCAATATTTCAAATAATTACCCATCAAAATAATTTACAAAAAACTTCTATCAACACTTCTATAATATTACAAAACTATTAATATAGCAAGGCAAAGAAATGAATAAATCTATAATCACAGTTCATTCAATATCATTTTTAACAAACAACTTTCACATGATTTATATAAACATTTTCCTATTCGAATTTAAAAAAAGATATTTAGCATATCTTCTCTGTCAGTATATCTATACATTAAGAATTCTATTTCCGATATTTTTCAGAAGCACTCCGATTTTACTATTAATGAACATAGCAAAAAACAAACATCTATTTTTAACTAAATAACAGAAAGGAAATAATGAGTATTATAGCAGACTCTTATATATTTTGGTCCTATCATAACAGAAGTTGTTTCTCAATATATTTATTTTTAAGAGTATTCTCAGCCTCGATAAGAAAGACAAACAAAGCCTCATGACAGCAAAAAAAATAGAAAACAGATTGTCTAAACAAAAAATAAGGCGGTCAAAATGACCGCCTCAGAGTCTGTTACAAATTCTACTTCTAAAACCCAATCATCTTATTACATAAGCATCTCCTGTAATCTGACATACAGAACTTTTTACCAATCCTTTCGACTTAGCCTCAGGAGTAGGCGACATTCCTCCGACATATATTGTTTTCTTACCCGGAAAAACAGTTATGACTCCGTTTTCATCCGGCAAAGACATATCTCTCGGAGAAATCTCGAACGAAAGCGTTTTTTCTTCTCCTGCTTTCAAATAAACTCGCTTAAATCCTTTCAAAGCCGTAATCGGAGCTTTTTCCACACCTTCATGAGAAAGATACAGTTGGACAACTTCATCCCCATCTTTCTTCCCTATATTTTTAACTTTTACCGAAACTTTTATCGGCTCACCGACTTTTCCTCCGGATACGACTTGCGGTACAGAATAATCGAACATCGTATAACTTAACCCAAAGCCGAATGGATACAATGCTTCACCTTTGAAATAGCGATAAGTTCTATTTGCCATAGAAAACGCTCCGAAAGGCGGCAAATCGCTATCCGAACGATAGAACGTAACAGGCAGCTTCCCCGACGGATTATAGTCGCCAAATAATACATCTGCAATTGCTTGTCCTGCAAATTGACCGCCATACCATGCATTCAGGATAGCAGGAATATTCTGAGATTCCCATTCTATACCTAAAGCACTACCCGTCATCATCACAAAAATAACCGGCAAACCCGCTTCCTTCATTTTTTTCATCAATTCAGTCTGTACTTCAGGTAAAGCAATTGTCGTACGGTCTCCTCCTCGAAATCCATCGACCGAGATCGGCAATTCCTCACCTTCAAGACGAGGAGATATTCCCCCTACAAAAATCACCTGATCTACACCTTTTAAGCGTTCTATCAAAGCATTTAAGGTTTTCTCATCCGAAGGTTTCACACAATCTATCGCTCTATCGTAAATGACTTGTGTGCGCTTTCCGACTTTCGAACGTATTGCCTCCAGCGGAGTAATCACCTTGGAGGGAAAGCCGTTATAATTTCCCAATACAACAGTCGAGTCATCGGCATTCGGACCTATAACAGCAATTTTCTTTAAATTTTTACGTAAAGGCAATACATTATCATTTTTCAACAACACAACCGATTCCCTGGACATTTTCAAAGCCAATGCCTTGTGTTCGTCACATTCAAGAACAGACAACGGAGTATCGGCATATTTTACCCGATCTGCAGGATCAAAAAGCCCCAAACGGAACCGGGTCATAAAAAGGCGCTTTACAGATTCATCGATCTGAGCTTCGGTAATAAGTCCTTGTTTCACGGCATCAACCAGTTTTACATATATATTCTGCCCACATTCAAGATCTGTTCCATGCAATACGGCATCAGCCGAGGCATGAGCAGCATCGGCGTGAGTTTTATGCTTCAAGAAATCATCAATAGCTCCGCAATCAGATGTCACATAACCGGTAAACTTCCATTGTTTTCTTAAAATATCCTGCATTAAAAGGTCATTTCCACAACACGGCTGACCGGCCAAAGCATTGTAAGCACACATTACGCTCGACACTTTCGCATCCACGACCAAATCTCTGAAAGCAGGTAAATATGTGTCCCACAAATCATACATGCTCACTTCTGTATTGAAAAAATGCCGGGAAATTTCCGGACCACTATGCACGGCATAATGTTTTGCGCATGCCGATGCTTTTAAATATTTAGGATCATCACCCTGCAAACCGTTGACGAAAGCCTTTCCTAAAGTTCCGGTCAAATAAGGGTCTTCTCCGTAAGTCTCCTGTCCTCTTCCCCAGCGCGGATCTCGAAAAATGTTAATATTCGGAGTCCAATAAGTCAATCCATGATAAATTTCATGAACCCCTTTCGATATGGCATCATGATATATAGCCCGGCCTTCATCGGCAACAGATGATGCAACTTGTTGAAATAAAGCATCATCCCATGTTGCAGCCATACCTATGGCTTGTGGAAATACCGTCACCTTATAAGGTGTACGTCCAACTCCATGCAAACATTCATTCCACCAATCATAGGCCGGAATACCCAAACGCTCGATAGCCGGAGCTTTATTCAACATTTGGGAAATCTTTTCTTCCAGTGTCAACCGAGATACCAAATCATCTACCCTTTTTTCGAAAGAAAGATCAGGGTTTTGAAACGGAAAAATATTCTGAGCTTTTCCTGTATAAGCGCAAAAACCCCATAAAACAAATAAAACGCAATAAAAAATTTGATTTTTCATGTATGATAGTGTTTATGTTGATGATTAAAATTCAAGATATGCAAAAATAGCATTAATTTATAATCTCAAAAAATTACATTCACAAAGATCACGATTCTATATTAAAGAAATAAAAACATCCCGATTAAATACAAATTAAAAAAGGCATAAATAAACAGATTAGAATCCGGGATATTTAAGTACTAAATTTTCAATAAAAACGCTAATCCTCTTGTTTATAATAAGCAATGCTTCATGGTTGGGACATTTGGGCTTAGGCAGGTTCTTCTTGAAGTCCCAATGTGCAGGATTGACAGAGATTCCTAAACTCTTGTACTTCTTCTTTCCATTCTTACAGATTCTCACCATAAGTGGTGACTCATTATTCTTAAAACTTTTGATTTACAGTATATTACATTAACCGTTACTATCATTCTTAGTTTAACTATCGGTTTAACTGAACCATGTAAACCAACGCAATTTAGACATAAAAAAAAGAGAATTACTTTGGCGTAACTCTCCGATTCCTAAGTGATCCGCCTGGGGCTCGAACCCAGGACCCCAACATTAAAAGTGTTGTGCTCTACCAGCTGAGCTAGCGAATCATCGCGGGCATTTGTTTTTCCAAATGCGTTGCAAAGGTACGCTTTATTTTTATTTCTGCAAATTATCCATGCACTTTTTTATCACTTTCCGATACATTTTCAAATATAAAAGTCATGTATAAAACATACATACTTATTTTTTAAACAGTTATACACATACAATAATAACAAAAAACTTGAGTTCAAGTTATAAATGCAACTTTTTGGTACAGGATTAATAGCTGCAT
>ERZ791815.1076-NODE-1076-length-18936-cov-5.115990_pt1 | contig 18936 bp, 8 predicted proteins | sample MGYA00510302_ERZ791815 | MGnify/ENA primary metagenome ERZ791815 (study PRJEB30046, sample SAMN00791995) | human gut metagenome | study: EMG produced TPA metagenomics assembly of the A metagenome-wide association study of gut microbiota in type 2... | reverse complement strand
TGAACAAATACTGATTCAATGAAGACTCGATTATCAAATCCCCACGATTCTCCCATAGCCATAACATCACCTCCTGAACAATCTCTTCGGCATCTTCCAGCGACACCAACCGGTGGGCATAGGCACACAGCATAGGATAGTATCTTCTGAATAAATGGTCAAAAGCATTACCATCCCCCTGTCGGAGAGCATTAAGCAAAAACAAGTCTTCGACGGTATGATTCATAGTATAATAACTGTTTTCCTTGCGCACAAAGATAGCGGTTTTTATCGGAAAAAACTTTTTTTTGAAAAAAAAGCATTTTTCGTTTAGATACCTTTCATTCTCGCTTGTCTTAATAATATAAAGGAAAAATATTAAAGCATAATTTATGGAAAACCATACCGATATAGAAACTTTGTTAACTAAATATTTCGAAGGGAAAACCACTCCTTCGGAAAACGAACAGATAGAAGCCTGGCTGAATGCCGACGAGGAACATTTACATATAGCCAGGCAGCTGAATACGCTCTATCTGGCTGTAGACACACAGCATATCACAAAGAAAATAGATACGGAAAAGGCGTTAGATAAGGTAAAAAGCAAAACAAAAGTTAGAAACCTGTCCTGGTGGGGATGGACACAACGCATTGCGGCCATCCTGTCCGTTCCCCTCCTGATAGGTGTATTGGCTCTGTATCCGGACAGACAGCAGCCGGTAGTCACCGCTCAGATGGTGGAAATAAAAACCAATGCAGGCATGACTACCTCCGTCCTGTTACCAGACAGCACGGTAGTTCACCTCAATTCGGAATCCTCCCTCCGCTATCCCACCTTTTTCGCCGGCGATGTACGCCAAGTGGAATTAAACGGTGAAGCTTATTTCGATGTGACTCAACATCCCCGGAAACGATTCATCGTCTCCACCCCTCACCATTCGCAGGTGGAAGTGTACGGAACAAGTTTTAATGTGGAAGCATACGGTAATGAAACTCCCATTTCCACCACGCTTATCAAAGGCAGCGTAGGATTTATTTATAAGAATAGCAAAGGAAAATTTCAAAAGAGTATGCTCTCCCCCAGACAGAAGTTGGTTTATTCCCCACAAACCGGAGATATCAAGTGCTACGCTACCTCGGGCGAATCGGAGATTTCATGGAAAGACGGCAAGCTCATCTTTAATGACACTCCGCTGGATGAAGTGCTGCACATGCTTGGGAAGCGGTTCAATGTGGAATTCGTATTATCCAACAAGGGACTGAAAGACTGTTCGTTCACAGGAACATTCACCCATCAGCGTCTGGAGCGTATTATGGAATATTTCCGGATTTCCTCCCGCATACGCTGGCGGTACATCGACAGTGCAGATATAAAGACGGAAAAGCTGAAAATAGAAGTGTACTAATATACGTTTAACCCTTAATTTAAATACTAGAAAAATGAACAGACAACAGGCTCCCTGAACAAAAAACATACGGGAGGATATTGGCGTATCACCCCGTATGAAAAAATCATCTTTCAATGCTTGTTTGGCGACAAGCAAAGACAACATTTTATTAACTTTATCTCAATTACAAAATTATGAAAAATTATTTTAGCGTCCAATTATTATGGATGATAAAGTCGTGTAGGTTAATCTTAAATAAAGCTCCATTACCTATGAAACTAAGTGTACTCTTTTTAATCTGTTCGCTAAGTATGACTTATGCGGCAGAGTCGTATGCGCAAAAGACCATGATCAGTCTTGAAATGCGTAATGAGACAGTTGGCACTGTGTTGGAAAAGCTGAAAAAAGAATCGGGGTTTGATTTCTTCTTCAACAATAAACACGTAGATCTGAAACGTATTGTATCAGTCTCGGCAAACAACAATAATATATTCAAGATACTAGACCAGATTTTCGCAGGGACGAATGTGAAGTATTCGGTGCTTGAAAAGAAAATTATTCTTTCTACTGAGATTGTACAAGGAATACAGCAAGACATAACCCCAATAAGTGGAACAATTGTTGATACAGAAGGAAATCCTGTTATCGGTGCATCTATTATGGAAAAAGGGACATCAAACGGTACTATCTCAGATCTGGATGGACACTTCGTACTTGATGTAACAAGCAACGCTACTCTGCAGATAACCTATATCGGTTATGCTTCACAAGAAATTAAAGTCAGCAATAAAAAACAATTGAATATCATATTAGAAGAAGATACGAAAACACTAGAAGAAGTAGTTGTAGTAGGCTACGGAACCGTAAAGAAATCTAATGTGGTTGGTTCTATTGCAAAAGTAAGTTCCGAAGTGTTGGAAGACCGTCCTGTAGCCAGAGTGGAACAAGCACTTCAAGGACAAATGGCAGGAGTATCAGTCAGAAATACATCAGGTGCACCTGGTAGTGATATTACCATTAATGTGCGTGGTACTGCTTCCATTAATGGGGAAAGCACTCCACTATATGTAGTAGACGGGGTTCCTATTGATAATCTATCTGGAATTAATCCTAATGATATTGAGTCTATCGACGTATTGAAAGATGCAGCTTCTGCTGCTATTTATGGTTCACGTGGTTCAAACGGTGTTATCCTAGTAACTACTAAAAGAGGAAAGACAGGCAAACCGGTTATCACCTTGAATGCCTATGCAGCATTCTCTTCTTTAGAACGGAAAGTTGACGTAATGGATTCTAACGAATGGATAACATTCAATAAAAAATGGTATGACAGACAATGGGTCAATTCAACGGGACAACCAACCTCGGTCAGTCAAGCTGACAGAATCGCCTATGCACAGAAAGTAACAGGTAAAACATATTCCACCCGTGAAGAACTGTCTGCCATTAGAAATACATACGGACTTTATGATCCATGGTGGGAAACAAATGACTTGACAGCAATAGACTGGCAGGATGAACTGTTTCGTACGGCTCCTTCCTATGATATTCAGTTGAATGCTTCCGGGGCTACCGAACGGTTAAACTATTCTGTTTCAGGAGGTGTATTACAACAAGATGGTATTGTATACGGATCTTCATACAATCGATATACCTTACGTGCTAATATTGAGTCTCAAGTAACCGACCGTATCAAAGTCGGGGTTTCTCTAGCCCCCTCATACGCACTGCAAAAGGGAACCAAAGTAGATGGAAAAGATAACGCAGTATCACGCGCTTTGAGCTTGCCAGGATGGACATTGACAGACGCAGGACGAATGGCAGGAGCTGATCCTTACAAGTTTTATGGCGAATGGGGACCGGGGATCAATGTGTTAAGCCCCTACGTACAAGCAACCGCTCCGGAACGCAGAAATGCGGATGTTCGTATGAATTCTTCACTAAATGCTACAATTAACATTATAGAAGGACTGAATATTACAGGTATGGTGGCATGGAACTATCGTAACAGGAATGAACGCATTTATACCCCAACCTGGTCTAATGTGAAATGGAACTTAGCCACACACCCAGGAGAATATTCAAATTCCAGTTATGCTACTCAAACTTCCCACACATTGTTATTCCAAGGATTGATTACTTATAACAAAAAATGGGGTATACATAACATTGATGCCATGTTGGGTGCCTCACTAGAAAAATTTACTGAGAATACATCTTTGCAGAAAGTATCAAACTTTCCTAATGATAAGAGTTGGATTTTTAATAAAGACAAAGGAGCAGTAACGAATAATAATGAAATAAATTATTCCGAAAACGCCTTATTATCATATTTTGGACGTATTCAGTACGCTTTGAAGAATAGGTACTTAATGACTGTTTCATTACGTCGAGATGGTTCCTCCAAATTTGGTTCAGAAAATCGTTGGGGATTCTTTCCATCTGTATCCGGAGCATGGAAAATTAGTGAAGAAGCTTTTATGAGAAATCTAGATTGGGTAGGAACTACTAAATTGCGTTTAAGCTGGGGACAGGCTGGTAACGACCGAATCGGTACGGCTCAGTTCCTGTCCAATATGACTGCACTTAATTATCCAATCGGAGATTCACAAAGTCTGGCTAGCGGATATGTTACAGGTAATATCGCAAATGCACTGCTAGGATGGGAAACAACAACTTCCTACAATATCGGTGTGGACTTTGGGGTGTTAAATAACCGAATCTATCTGTCTGCTGATTACTATAAAAAAAGGACAAAAGACTTATTACTGAAAACTCCCGTTTCATTGATTACCGGTTTCAGCAATATGATGGATAATGTAGGCAATATAGATAACTGGGGGGTAGAATTCGAATTGAATACGGCCAACATCTCCACTCCCGATTTCAAATGGAACTCTTCTCTAAATATATCTTTGAACCGTAATAAGATTGTAAGTTTGGGAGAAGACGATTCAGATATCCGTTCTGGTCAGGGAAATACAATTATACAACGCGTGGGTAATCCTATCAATTCATATATGTTGCTGGAAGTAGAAAGGACACTGAGAACAGACGATTTCGAAGCTGACGGTATAACCCCGAAAAAAGGAATAGCAATCTATGCTGGTCAGAAACCTGGAGATACAAAGTGGATTGACAAAAACAAGGATGGCAAGATAACCTCAGATGATTATAATGTAGTAGGAAGCTATCAACCTAAGTTTGAATGGGGATTCACTAATACATTTAAATATAAGAATTTTGATGCATCAATTTTATTACAAGGACGCGTGGGAGGCGAATTACTTTCTATCGGTTCTAGATCTTGGAATCGCGCAACTAATGCCCCGGGATATAATTACATGAGCCGTTGGCTATACAATGCTTATTGGTCTGAGGATGAACCCGGAGACGGTAAGACACCAGCTTTCTATGCAACAGTGACAGGTGGACAATATGATACCAACTGGTTGTATGATGCGGGATATGTGCGTATCAAAAATATCACATTAGGATATGATATACCATTTAAGCCCAATCGATATATAAATAAAGCACGTGTTTATGTTTCCTGTGACAATGTCTTCATGTGGGATAATTATGATCCCGGTTTCTCTCCAGAAGGTGCGACACAAGATAATGCCTCATCCGACTGGGGAGCATACCCACAAGCAAGAACATTCTCATTTGGTGTAAATATAACTTTCTAAAAAAGACAACAATGAAAAAAAATTTAATTTATATAGTTATTATGACTATTGCTTGCTGTATTTCTTCGTGCAGCGATGTAATAAATATATATCCCGTGGAAAATAACACGGCAGATCAGTTTTACTCATCCGAATATGAAATACAGCAAGCCGTAATGGGTATATATGCCCGTTTAGGTCGTAATGGGACCAATACAGATTATCCCACCGATATATATTATCAAGCATCTGAAAGTCGTTCAGATAATTTGTATTATGCAGTTTTGGCAAATGCACAGCGTGACCAGGTAGATATGAGAAACTTCCAAGTAACCGATGTTACTAATTTAAATACAAATATTTATGCTAGGTTATACCAAATAATTAATGATGCAAACACATTACTACAGAATGCTCCAGAGCAATACAAGCGACTACGAGCTGAAGCATGTTTCCTGAGAGCGTTGGCTTATTTTGATTTAGTACGTGCCTACGGTCCTCAACCAGTATTGGATCACCCCATATCTAATCAAGAAGCTAAAAAAATGGAGAGAGAACCCATAGAAAACGTTTATACACAAATTATTTCAGACTTGGAATTTGCTGGTAACAATTTGGAACCTTTTTATTATGGAGATGATGCAGGACGAGTAGGATCAATTGCCGCAAAATGTCTACTTGGCGAAGTATATGTAACTATGGCTGGTTATCCTTTATACGAAAATAATGGATACCAAAAGGCGGAACAAGTGCTCGCTCCCATAATGAATATCGTCCAACAACGTTTTGCACCTAACTTCTCTTTTATTTTTGATGTGAACAAAGAAAATACATATGATATTTTTTCTATTCAGTTTGCATCTGGTAATCAAGGCCTAGGTTCTTCTTTACCAGCATTTATAACTTCCGGTTCAGGTTCTATCACTACTTTTCCCGAATGGGTATATGGAGAATACAGCCAACAAGGACAGGATTTCAGAGTAGATACACTGCTTGTTCAACAAATGGAACAGGAAGGAGACAAGCGGCTGGAAACAGCTGTAGCCAAAGGATTTTGGACAAACTTAAAGCATGGATTTACCCCCCAAGATTCAATTCTTTATTATGAGAGAAGATGCATTATGATTAAATTTTTAGTGAAAGATAATACAAACAATATAATCAAGGCATGGAATGATTATCCTTTAAATTTCCCTATATTACGTCCGGCAGATGCGTATTTATTATATGCTGAAGCTTTAGTAAACAATAATAAAGCAGGAGAAGCAGCAAAGTGGATAAATGAAGTACGTAAACGGGCCGGTCTGTCTAGCTTGAAACATAATCCAACAATGGAAGATATAATGTACGAACGCAGATGCGAATTTCTAGGTGAAGGAAAAAGATATTTTGATCTTGTAAGAATGGGCAAAGAAACTTTTGTCTCTACTTTGAAAGCATTCTCCGATCATTACCAACATGTAGCCCTTATGGGAGCAAGTAACCCTTCTGAAAAAGACATGTTACTGCCCATTCCCTTGACTGTAATGAATATTCACACATCATGGGTAAACAATCCTGGCTATTAAAAACCTGTAGGATTTGATTTTTATTCTTAAACTCTGTTTTTGTTTCAACCTTGCCCTATTGTATATATTAACCACTTTTTTATCAATACTATTTGGGCAGGTTAGGCAGAAACATTGAAACAAAATCTTTGTCAATCCATTAAAATACAACAGAAAAATGATAATCTTTAACAAGATAGAAATTCAAAATATTTAATGCCAATGAAACATTTTAAATGTTATTTTTTTATACTCCTTCTGACTTTTCTTTATGGATGTAGAAATCATTCTCAACTATCCGGATGGAAAGAAGCGTTATATGGTTTTGAACACCCTCAGGATTCCACAAGGACTAAAGTTTGGTGGTTTCATGGCGAAACGGAAACCACTCGTGAAGGAATCACAGCAGACTTGGAAGCATATAAACGTGCCGGCGTGGGAGGGGTAGTTTATTACGATCAGGTACATGGAAAAGGAGAACATGCATTATCAGCTTTTTCTGCTGAATGGTGGGAAATGTTACTTTTCGCTTCACAAGAAGCAAAAAGATTAGGACTGACTTTCGAGGTACATGCATCTAACGGCTATGTAGCCGGAGGACCATGGATTACACCTGAGCTAGGAATGCAAAGACTAACCACTATCGATACTATAGTATGCGGAGGACAAAAGCTAGAACTTTCATTACCTGTTCCCGAATGCCCGTACAACTACTATAAAGATGTAGCAGTGTTAGCCATTCCTTTTCAAGAGAAGACCGGAGAAGACAGTAGGATGTTGTCTCCTCAGATCACTTGCAACATACCGGACATAAATGCAGAAACTTGTTTTTCAATATCAAAAAATTTAACTAAGATTCCAGCTCAGGAAACAGGTGAATCAGTATACATCACATTGGATTTCGGAAAAGAGTTCACAGCCCGTAGCATTACCTATGAAATGGGAGCTAAAGGAAAGGCAACTACTAGTGCAACCAATGTTCCAGCACCTTCTTCTAATACTTTTGTAGGAACCGGTTATCGTATTTTGCCGGATGTAGGTGAATTGGAGGTTTCAGATGACGGAATAAATTACAATTCGGTGTGCGATTTAAAACCGCTTTATGGTGCTCATTCTAATTGGCGGCAGAGGACATTGGCCTTTCCAGCAGTAACAGGAAGATATTTCCGCTTAAACTTGCATGACTGGTATGAGACGAATGACCCGAATAAAACATTGAATATCGGAAGAGTGGTACTTTCATCACGAGCTTGTGTGGACCAATGGGAGGAGAAAGCGGCACTTTATTCGGAATATATTGATTGTGATAAAACGCCCGTGTATCAGAAAACAGAGGTAATAAATCAAGAGCAGATTATTGATCTAACTGCGCAAATGGATTCATGTGGGATACTCCGCTGGCAGAATGTTCCAGAAGGAAAATGGTTAATTATGCGTTTTGTCCATGTTCCAACAGGAGTTTGGACTAAACATGGGCGTAAAAATTTGATGGGTCTAGAATGTGACAAGATGTCGGAAATGGCTGCCGAGGTGCAATGGAATAACTATTTTAAACGAATTGCAGATTCAATCCAAATACATGGAGGAACACTTTTGGGTATGGCCATGGACAGTCACGAGGCGGGATCTCAAAACTGGACTCCAGGATTCGAGAAAGAATTTATGCGTTTACGTGGATATGATTTAAAACTTTATTTACCTATATTGGCAGGTTATGTGGTACAGTCATCCGAAGTATCTAATGGTTTCCTGTATGATATAAGACGTACTGTTGCTGATTTGGTTTCAGAAAAATATTATGGTACATTCCAACGTCTGTGTCAGGAACAGAAAATGACTTATACAGCTCAGGCTACTGGTAATGCGCTATGTCTGGTGGCTGATCAGATCCAAGCTAAAGGACGTGTGCAGAAACCACAAGGTGAATTTTGGGCTATTCATCCTGATGGAAATTATGATATAAAAGAAAGTTCATCGGCAGCCCATATATACGGCAAACCGATAGCATCAGCTGAGGCGTTTACGGATGCTCAATTCTATCATTCATTGGGATATATCAAACAGTTAGCAGATTATGCTTATTGTTTCGGCATAAACGAATTTGTAATTTGCGCATCAGCTTATCAGCCATGGTTGGACAAATACCCTGGCAACACGGGAGGAGGACGTCATTATTGTTTAAACAGAAACAATACTTTTTGGAATTACAGCCGTGACTTTTGGGATTACCAATCCAGATGTACCTATATGATGAGACAGGGAAAGCCTGTCGTGGATTTATGTCTATATTTGGGCGAGAATGCTCCTGTGAAGATACTAACTTATCGTTTACCTGAATTACCTAAAGGATTTGATTTTGATGCTTTTACTACCGATGCCTTACTTTCACGAATGAATGTCCGAAACGGGTGCATCGTGCTGCCGAATGGTATGAGTTATCGGATGATGGTATTGCCCCGTAACGGAGAAGTTACATTAGAAGCTTTACATAAAATTGCTTCCTTAGTGAAAAGAGGAGCGGTTATTTATGGAACACGTCCGAAACGTTCGGGGGCAAAGTGTGATTTGGAACATATGGAGGAATATAAGAAATTGGTCAATGCCATGTGGGGAGAGATGGAAACGTCGCAAGGAAATAATAGTTATGGTAATGGCACCATTTATTGGGGAATACCTTTGACAGATGCTGTAAAGGAAGCTGGTATGATAGCAGATGTAACAGTGCCAAATAATAGAAAATTCTATTACGCCCATCGAAGACTTCGGGATGGAGAGATTTATTTTTTGGATAATCATGAAGATACAACTTTAACACATACATTCATTTTTCGTTGCAAGGGAAAATCTGTAGAATTATGGAATCCAGTAACAGGAAAACGGTATGCTCTGCAAGGGGAGGAAACTATTAAAGGGTGTACGGCAATCTCATTGCAAATGGCAGCCAGAGAATCTTTTTTCGTTGTGTTCAATGATAAAAAGGAACCAATGAAATTGCCTTTGAAAAGATGGGATAATTCGACAGAAGAAATAAAGAGAATAGAAGGAGATTGGATGGTGGAATTTGATGAAAGACAGGGGGGAGCAGGGAAAGTTACTTTCTCGGAACTAATAGATTGGACTACTCACATGGATAATCGGATAAAGTATTATTCGGGCACAGCTATTTATCAAAAGAATATAACAATAGATACAGTTACTCCTGGTGAACAATACATACTGCGTTTTAATAAATTAAAAGATGCAGCTCGTATTGTCTTAAATGGCGAAGAAATAGGGACCTTATGGTGTTCACCTTGGGAGATAGACATTACCGGAAAAGTGAAAGCAGGGAAAAATGAATTGGAAATTTATGTTGTCAATTCATTGATGAACCGTATGATTGGTGATTCAATGTTACCTGAAAAAGAACGTGTGACTTATTGCGCAACGCCGATTGTCACTCCCCAAAATATATTAGTACCATCAGGTATTATTGGAGAAATTCAATTTGTAAGAAGATCATCACTCTCCAAATAATCAATCAGCATTAAAACCTGTTCGGAAATATAATTTTAGAAACAAATAAATCTTTAAATAAAAAACAACATTATGAATACGATTATAATAAAAAATAGTCTAATAATAATCTGCTTATTATTAATCATTTGCCCTTCAATAGTTATTGGACAACCCATACGCAAATTACAATATACTCCAGAAGGCAGAGAAATAATATGTGTCAATGGCATTAATCGTTATACACGATCTCTATATGGCACTCATACCTTATTTCGACTAGAGACAAGTGACCGTCCTGTATTCGCCACCTACGACGGCAAACATAATAAAAACATACAGTTTACAATAAACGGAATTGCCTTAGACAAAGCAGAGTATTGTCGTGCCGGATATACTGGAGGCAAACGTACTTATACAATAAAAGATAATAAATGGGGTAATAACACTGAAGTAAATATTATTACACTTGCTTCTCGATTTGAAGAGGGAGCTATATGGAAGATTTCCGTCAAAGGATTTAAAAAGCCTGCTGTACTCGTAACCACAATGAGTCCAACAAAGAAACAAAAAATGACACATAATGGAGAATTAGGCATCGTTGATTTAAGTGGCTTTGATGCTGACACGACAAAAGAAGCCTACATTTTAACATCTGAAATTAGAGATGAAGACTATTTGCTATTAGACAACAGTGGAACACTGAGATGGTTAGGTCATGCAGAAGGGACACAAAGGTTCAATCGTGAAATTATTGCATTGAATAAGATTATAGGACAAGTAGAGTTCTCTACTCCTGACCCATATATCAATGTATTAGGAGCAAATTTGATGGCAGCCGCTGATGGTCTGTGGGACGGTAATACATGGTTACATGGTTGTATAGGCTGGAGAGCACCATTGGCAGGATGGAGAGCTGGATATTTGGGAGACGTACTCGGATGGCAAGATCGTGCCATCAAGCACTTCGACGCTTATATAAAGAGCATGGTTACCCATATAACACCTACACTGCCACATCCTCAGATGGACTCAACACTAAATCTTGCCCGTGCGTTAAAAAAATGGCATACTCCGATGTATTCTAATGGATATATCTGCCGATTACCTAATCGTAATGATCTTATGCATCATTATGATATGAATCTTAATTATATAGATGAACTATTGTGGCATTTTCAATATGATGCCAACAAAGAATATTTGCGCAAAATGTGGCCTTACCTGAAATTACATCTTCAATGGGAAAAGCGTAATTGGGATCCCGATAATGACCATCTTTATGATGCTTATTGCTGTATTTGGGCTAGTGATGCTTTGTATTATAATAGTGGAGCAGTGACACATTCTTCAGCGTACAACTATCGTGCTAATCTTCTTGCAGCACGTATCGCAGAGATACTTGGCGAATCACCAAATCCATATAAGAAAGAGGCTAATGCCATTTTGAAAGCTATGAACGAAAGACTTTGGGTAAAAGATAAAGGACATTGGGCTGAATTTGAAGATTTTATGGGATTAAAACGGTTACATAAAAGTGCAGCTGTATGGAGTATTTACACTCCAATAGACTGTGGAGCTTGTACACCGGAGCAAGCATGGCAAGCAACAGAATATGTAGACTCCTGCATTCCCCATATTCCAATCATTGCAGAAGGTATAGAGAAAGGATTCGAAACAATTGCTACTTCAAATTGGATGCCATATGAATGGAGTACAAATAATGTGGCACATGAAGAAGTTATGAATATGGCACTTGCCTATTTTGAAGCAGGAAGAGCTGACGCAGGATTTAAATTATTGAAAGCGGATATCCTTGACGGAATGTTTCTAGGACAATGTCCCGGTAATTTTGGACAAATCAGTTATTACGATAAAGTAGTCAGTGAAGCATATCGTGACTTTGGAGATAATATCGGCATTACAGCCCGAGCACTTATTAATGGATTATTCGGGATTCTGCCAGATGCTCTTAATGGACAATGTATCGTCAAACCCGCTTTTCCTATAGAATGGGACAGTGCAAGCATTCATACTCCCTATCTCACTTATAAATTTCACCGTAAAGGTAACAAAGATATATATGAATTGCATCAAAATTTTCCTCAGCCGTTAAAAATAGTTGTTCGTACCAATGTCGGCAATGGGACTATACATGATACTGTAGGTTCTACAGATTCTGTACAGATTATTGTAGTAGATCGTACATTGTTACCCCCCCAACACGACATAAACCTTTAGTGTCAAGACCTTGTTACAACAGCAAAGAATATATGGAAAAAATGGGGCTTAGCACCCCTAAAAAAGGTAGTATCTATCAAACCGTAGATATAAATAAATATTTAAACGCTTCCGTTGACGATATTTTTAAACAAAAATACATATCCCCTCGCTCCCCTTACACTACACTACAATTGCCTATTCAAGGAATTGGTGACTGGTGTACAACAAAACGAATGGCAAAGATTGAAGACGAAGGTTTGAGAAAAATAATAAAAAACGATATTTTCGACACTGGCATTGGCGTAAAGTTCCATTTACCAGCAAGAGGCAATAATATAGCATACACGTCTCTTTGGGACAATTACCCAAACGAGGTTATTATACCAGTAAGTGGGAAAGCAAATTATGCTTGGCTGATGATGGCAGGCTCTACTAATCAAATGCAGAGTAGAATTGATAATGGAATAGTAGTTGCTACTTATATAGACAATACTACGGATACTTTGCATTTGGAAAATCCGATCAATTGGTGTCCTATACAAGAAGATTATCTTACAGATGATTACGCATTCCGCACTGCGCCTTTACATCCTTACCGTATACATCTTGGTAGCGGCTTTACGTCAAGAAACATCTCTTCAAAGATAATTAAAGATTCTCAAAAAAAATATTATAGAACAATAGAAGATGGAGCTGCACAAATGTTAAGAATGCCAATAAACAATAAGAAACAGCTGAAAAATATCACTTTGCGTACCCTGGCTAACGAAGTAGTAATAGGAATAATGGCTATAACTTTAGAAAAATAAAATACCCATATAATATGTATGAGTACAGTAACCTTCCAACAAATCATTTTCCGGGGTTATAGCATAGATGTCCACAAGGACATAGGGATATAGAGCCACATCATACTTACTATCCGGAAGGACATGGAGAGGCAACAGCTATTCCGCATTAAGGGCGTTCTTTCACCTTACGAGGAATGTAGTAGCACTTTCCGTAAGATACCAGGATTGAGCAGCAAAACGGTTGAAGACTTAATAACCGAAATCGATATAGAATCCTTCCACCAAGAGTCCCGGCTTGTCCGTTTCTTAAGGGATATAGTTGGTAAATGTTCAATCATTTGAAGATTTTAAAAGGAGGTGTCTGAGCAAGCCAATTATTCTTCTGCCATCCTAAACTAGTGAAGAATCTATTTACATATATTGTATGTTTATAGATTCTTCACTATCATCTAGCATAATAGATTATATGATAACATCTTTAGTTTTTTAACTCAATCCTCATTTTAATATTTTAGATAACACCACTAATTTCTGTTATATGTACTATTTTGAATAGATTGGGACGATATTCCATTATATTCTAAAAAATAATCTTCTATTTTTGCCCGTATCAAAATGGGAGAAGATATAATATCCCAAGTTCTCTTTGACAGATATCCATATAGTGATGTTATGGCAATGGCGCTTGGTTTACTTTTTATTTAAACTATATATGAAACAATTATTACTTATCTTTTTATTAGCCGCTGCTCCTGTCAGAGTAATAGCCCAATATCAGAAAGCACAGGAAAAAGCCCCTCTGGTCAATGTACCTTTGGAAAATTTTGCATCACAGCAGAAAGTTCTTTTTAACTTTGGCTGGAAATTCCAGTTGGTTACAAACAAGAATAAAGATACCGATTTCGCCTCACCTGCCTTGGATGACTCTTCCTGGCGTACATTAGACCTTCCTCATGATTTCCAGTTCGAACAACCCTGGATTGAAAGCGGTGGGGGGGCACGCGGATTCAAACCTATGTGCGAAGGATGGTACCGCAAGTCCTTCCCTACCGATCCGTCGTGGAAAGGAAAACGGGTGGTTCTGGATTTCGGAGGCATCATTTATCTGGGCGATGTTTATCTGAATGGTACCAAAATAGCCTCGACAGATTATGGATATGTGGGGTTTGAGGCGGACCTTACCCCCTTTCTGCGTTACGACGGAGAAAACGTGGTAGCCGTTTATGCCTCCACCGGTCCCAAGAAAGGCTCACGCTGGTATACGGGCGGCGGTCTGTTCCGTGATGTGTATCTGCAGGTGCAGAATCCCACACACATCGCCCGCCACGGGGTGTATATCACCACCCCCGAGGTTTCCTCCTCCCGGGCAACAGTCGCCGTACAGGTTGAGGTGGACGGCTGGCAGAAACATGATGTACGGATACGGACCACCCTCCGCAATCCGGAAGGTGTCATAGTGGGTTCCGTGCAATCCGGTATGCCCGAACATACGCACCAGACCTGCACGGAAGTGAAGTTACCGGCGCTTACTCTGGAGAATCCGCAACTTTGGTCATGTGAGTCTCCGCAGCTCTACAGTGCTGAAGTGGTGGTGACAGCAGACGGTATGGTAGTGGACAGCCTGACCGAACAGTTCGGTATCCGTAGTCTGGAATTCTCACCGGAGTTCGGCTTCAAACTCAACGGGAAGAAGATATTCCTGCAAGGCAATGCCAACCATCATGATCTGGGTGCACTGGGAGCCGCCTGTTACGACAGGGCTATCGAACGTATGATGCTGCAACTCAAATCCTTCGGCTACAACTGTATCCGCTGCTCACATAATCCGTACAGTGATAGTTTTGCCCGCATTGCAGACCGTATTGGCATGCTGATTGTAGATGAGTTTATAGACAAATGGAGTGATGATAACTATTGGGGAGGCCGTCAACCATTTACCCATATTTGGCATGAGTTAATTACCGAATGGATAAAACGGGATCGTAACCGTCCATCGGTTATTCTATGGAGTTTGGGCAATGAACTGCAAATGCGTGAAGAATTAACTGGATTTGCAGGAACAAATGATTGGGGAGTTACTACTTATCGTATTTTTGACCAACTCGTGAAACGGTTTGACGCAAGCCGTCTTACTACAGTTGCGATGTTCCCCTCCCGTGCAGGAGCCATCACCCGACATGACAAGGAATTCAATGATTACCTTGTCCCCCCCGAACTGGCTTGCGCCACAGAAGTGGCATCGTTCAATTACCAGTCGGATAAATATGACGCTTATTTGAGATACCAACCGGACCTTATCCTGTTTCAGAGTGAGGCAGAAACCAGCAATCTGCTACAGCCTTATTATAATATGGACAGAAAACGGACGGTGGGCATGGCCTATTGGGGATCCGTCGAGTATTGGGGAGAATCCAACAAGTGGCCCAAGAAAGGCTGGAACTACTCCTTCTTTGACCATACCATGCGCCCTTATCCCCAGGCCTACCTTATTAAATCGGCTTTCATGCCGGAGGTTCCCGAGGTACATATCGGCGTGGTCGATGCGGCGGGGGCGGAAAGCGTCAGCTGGAATGACGTGATAGTAGGGCGCATGGCGCTGAATGAGTGCTGGAACCATACTCCGGGCAGTAGGCAGTCACTCTTCACCTATACCAATGCACATTCTGTAGAGCTGTTGGTAAACGGTCAGAGCATGGGAATCCAAGAAAACGATACGACACGGGCAAACCTGCGTAATATGATTTATTGGAAAGATGTCCCTTATGGCAACGGCGGCTCTGTGGTGGCAATAGCCCGTGACAAGTCGGGCAAAGAAGTAACGCGTCATCATATTGAAACTGCCGGAAAGGCCGTAGCACTCCGGATTGAGGCGGAAACGCCGGCGGACTGGAAGGCAGACGGTATGGATTTGCAATATATAAACGTGACGGCTATAGACAAAAAAGGTCGACCGGTATGGGACTACAACGAGCCGCTTACTTTACAAATGGAAGGTGCGGCACAGTTGGTGGCATTGGATAACGGGGATCATTATACGGACGAACTCTTTCATGGCATAACTTCCAAACGAATGTATCAGGGAAGGATGCAAATCATTCTCCGAAGCACGAAAACTCCCAGCAATGTGAAGTTGAAAATTAGTTCTGCTGATTTGAAAGAGAAACTCTCATTAAAGACTTCTTTGAAATAAAAAAGCTATATCTTTATAAAACAGGCAGTACAAATTCTAGTCTATGGTTCAAATATCAATGACTAGAACGAACTATTAGGATATTATTTACCAATGAAAAGATAAAAGAACATGATGAAATATTTACCATTCTTGTTGTTCCTCTTATTGAAAGCAGGAACAGCCACAGCTCAAAACAATTTAGTAGTCAACGGTATTCCATGGTTTGATGACAAGGGAAATATTGTCAATGCACATGGTGCTTGTATTGTGGAAGAAAACGGAAGATATTATCTTTTCGGAGAATGGAAATCGGACACAAGCAACGCTTTCCCCGGTTTCTCATGTTATTCTTCGGATGACCTTGTAAACTGGAAATTCGAGAACATTGTCCTTAGAGTCCAACCCGAAGGCATCCTCGGTCCCAATCGTGTAGGTGAGCGTGTAAAAGTGATGAAATGCCCTAAAACGGGCGAGTATATTATGCTGATGCATGCCGATGATATGGGATACAAAGACCCTTATATCGGTTTAGCCACTTGCAAAACGATTGCAGGTGACTATCAGTTACAAGGACCGTTGCTCTATAAAGGGCAACCGGTAAAACGCTGGGATATGGGAACTTTTCAGGACACCGATGGAAAAGGATATTTACTGATTCATCATGGTCCTGTTTATCGGTTAAGTGATGATTACCGTTCGATAGAGGCTGAAGTAGCCCACATTAAAGGCATGGGCGAATCACCGGCCATGTTCAAAAAGAACGGTGTCTATTTCATGCTTACCTCAAACCTGACCAGTTGGGAGAAAAATGACAACTTCTATTTTACGGCTCCCCAGATAGAAGGTCCTTGGACGAAACAAGGGCTGTTCTGTCCGGAAGGCAAGCTGACCTACAATTCGCAAAGTACATTTGTATTCCCACTGAAATGCGGTAATGATACCATACCTATGTTTATGGGGGATCGTTGGTCTTATCCGCATCAGGCCTCAGCCGCTACGTATGTATGGATGCCTTTACAAGTGGATGGAACAAAAATATCCATCCCTGAATATTGGCAAGCATGGGATATCAAGAAGCTAAAACCGGCGGATGCTCTGAACAAAGGGAAAAAGTTGTACGGGTCATGGAAGTCCAATCAAAAAGGAGACGTGTTGGAAATAGCGTTCAAAGGAACTCATGTTGCTATTGTTGGAGAAACAAACCCTCATGGCGGATACGCCAAAGTAAATGTATTAAATGCCGAGAAAGATACTGTATATTCTTCATTAGTAGATTTCTACAGCAAGTACCCGGAAAAAGCAATTCGAATTATAACACCGAAAATGCCGAAGGCAAATTATACTCTACAGGTTGAAATAACAGGGGTACGACCGATATGGACAGACAAAACAAAAACAATCTATGGAAGTGATGACACTTTCGTAACGATAGACAATGTCTATCACTTTTGAGCTATTCTATAGCTTATGTAAAAGGGCTGAGGTACAGAATGAGCCATGCAAAAGAATGTAACACAGGAAAATTTGAAGTATAATAATTGCTAATATATTAATAACGATGAGAAATATTATAATAACGCGCTGTTTCATATTTCTAAACAGAAAAATAAGAAGATTACTTTTACTGTTAGTTACTATTTTTTTGTGTGTTAGAATGATGGGAGAAACGATTACTCCGGATTCCATTTCCAATCCCATTCGCACGGGATTCCATCCAGATCCTTCTATCTGCCGGGTAGGAGAAGATTATTATTTAGTCACTTCATCATTCACATGGTTTCCCGGACTTCCTATTTATCATAGCCGTGATCTGACTAACTGGTCACTTATCGGTCATGCATTAACCAATCCCAAGGCTATCGACTTTAACGGTATGACGGATAATGATGGCATCTGGGCACCCACTTTGCGTTATCATAATGGAACATTCTATCTTATTACCACAGCTCATGGCTGTGGTGGCAATTTCTATATGACAGCCAAGAATCCGGCCGGTCCCTGGTCGGATCCGGTGTGGCTGAAAGATGCTCCCGGCATTGACCCTTCTCTTTTTTTTGATGTGGACGGACGCTGTTATTATACAGGCAATCGTTGGGATTTTAAGAGCACATGGCCTGCCCAGTGTGCCGTATGGATGCAGGAGCTGGACCTCCAAAAAAGATGTCTGGTCGGAGAACGAAAAACATTGGCCTATGGCCATGCGGCTAATGCAAAGTACGCCGAAGGGCCTCATTTATACAAAATAGAGGACCACTATCTATTGTTGATGGCTGAAGGAGGATCAGATTATAACCATGCTGTTACCGCCCTCACTGCTAAATCCCTTTGGGGACCGTATGTACCTTGTACCGTCAATCCCGTATTGACACACCGCCATCTTGGCAAGGACTACCCTGTGCAATCTCTCGGACATGCCGATTTGGTACAGACACCGACCGGAGATTGGTATGCTGTGTTTCTCGGTAAACGAATTGTGGAAGGAGGGCTGGTGCCTTTAGGACGCGAAACCTTTCTTTGTGAGGTGAGTTTTCAAAACGGTGAACCTATCTTCAACCCCGGCATTGGTGTTATCGGAAACCGGTTGAAACGTCCACCTTTACCATGGACGCCGGTGTCGAAGACAGATAAACAGAATGATTTTGAAAGTCCTGCTTTATCACCGGAATGGGC
>ERZ791815.1051-NODE-1051-length-19322-cov-5.276379_pt1 | contig 19322 bp, 13 predicted proteins | sample MGYA00510302_ERZ791815 | MGnify/ENA primary metagenome ERZ791815 (study PRJEB30046, sample SAMN00791995) | human gut metagenome | study: EMG produced TPA metagenomics assembly of the A metagenome-wide association study of gut microbiota in type 2... | reverse complement strand
GCTTGGAAACCTACCGTGTTAAAACACGGAAAGGCGCCGGGTGCTTAGCCTATGGCCAAATAGCAAGCGCAAAAATTCCCCTTACACGCATGATTTCCCCACAGCTATACTGGGTGATGACCGGCAACGATTTCTCACTGGACATCAACAATCCCGAAGAGCCTAAGATTCTGTGCGTAGGCAACAACCCCGACCGTCAGAACATCTATTCGGCGGCACTCGGTCTCTACAATTCTCGCATCGTAAAGCTCATCAATAAGAAAGGAAAGCTCAAAAGCGCAGTCATCATTGACGAGCTCCCCACCATCTATTTTCGCGGTTTGGACAACCTGATTGCCACTGCACGAAGCAACAAAGTAGCGGTCTGCCTCGGTTTTCAAGATTTCTCCCAATTGAACCGCGACTACGGTGAAAAAGAGTCGAAAGTGGTGCAGAATACGGTCGGCAACATCTTTAGCGGGCAAGTAGTTGGCGAAACGGCAAAAACACTCTCAGAACGCTTCGGCAAGGTGCTCCAGCAACGTCAGTCGATTTCCATCAACCGTCAGGATGTTTCCACTTCCATCAATACCCAACTCGACTCACTCATTCCGGCTTCCAAGATTGCCACTTTGTCTCAAGGTACATTTGTTGGTGCTGTTTCTGACAATTTCGGTGAGAAGATAGACCAGAAAATATTCCATGCCGAAATCATTGTGGACCATGCCCAAGTCAGCGCGGAGGAAAAGGCATACAAGAAAATTCCGGTCATCAACGAGTTCAAGGACAAGGAGGGTAACGACATCATGCAGGAGCAGATCCAGCGCAACTATGACCAGATTAAGGCGGATGCCCAAGCCATTATCAATATGGAAATGGAACGTATCAAGGCTGACCCGGAACTTTGCAAACGATTGGGACTGGAAGACGAGAACCAAAAGAATAAAAAAGACAAGAAATCGAAATAATGTGCTGTCCATTCAGAAAGAATCTGTATATTTGGAACTCAAAATAGAAAAATAACGGCAGTCCGCAGATGTGGCTGCTGATTATTATACATAAGTCGCAAGACGTCTCGAACGGGAATCTGGTAAATTTCAATGACAGAGGCTATTGCGTGAGGCTTATGCTATACCTTATAGCGTGAGCCCATGCAAGTTTCTGTCATTGGGCATACCAGAGCCTCCGTTCGAAACTGCGTGGGTTTCACGTTTTTTGTTGATTAAAACGAACTGAGGTATGGGCAAAGTACATGTGGCTGCGGCAGTAACCCTTGACGGTTTTCTGCCGGATAAGAAAGAAAAGGAATTATGGGAATGGATGAGGGCAAGTAAACGGGGCTTTCCTTACTGCCAAGAAAAAGTTACCTCCCTGATGTTCCCCAACTATCCTTTACTAAGCCTGATGGCCAGTTTGGACTATTCATCCAATATCTATTATGCGGAAGTGACAGATGTGGAAATGGTAGAACTACTCAGAAGGCTTTCTTACTTCAATCTGATAGACGAGATTACCCTCTATATTTTTCCCATATCTTATAAGCAGGGAATCTCTCTATATAATGATTTCCAGCAATGCGATTGGAAACTATGCGGTGTACGAACATTCCGAAACGGCATCTGCCGTATGGTTTACAGAAGGCGGGGACATCACCAACCGTAATAGGATGAACATTTATTTCAAGCCGTATTTTTGCATCAGTGCATATACGGAAGGTCGGCTGACACCCAGCAGTTCGGCCGTTCGGGTGATGTTATACCCGGTCTTTTCCAGTGTCTGAACCAACATTCGCCTCTTCTCTTCTTCTTTCCTCAACTTTGAGGTTTGCAGTGTTTCTCTAGTATTTTTGCGAAGTGTTGCCGTTGTTTCCAACGGTTTGCCTGTGTCCAGTCCCAAATCAGTGACCGTAATCAGCTTTTGGCAGCAAACCAGCACGGCGCGTTTGATCCGGTTGCTCATCTCACGTACATTCCCGCTCCAAGCATAATCCAACATCATCTGTTCGGCTTCCGGGGTGAATCCCTCACATTCCCGCCGTAGATCCCCAGCATACTGCTCCCTGAAAAACGAAGCGAGCGGCAGGATGTCTTCTTTGCACTCGCACAACGGAGGTTGATAGAGGTCAAACTCGTTCAGACGATGGTATAAATCTTCCCTGAAACGTCCCTCCTTGATAAGCTTTTGCATATCCTCGTTCGTTGCAGCGATAATACGCACATCAGCCTTGATGAGTTTTTGGCTCCCTAATGGTTGATAGACACGTTCCTGTAATACTCGCAACAATAGTTTCTGCAAATCCTGTGGCATGTTTCCCACCTCGTCCAAAAACAACGTACCGCCCTGTGCTGCATCAAAACAGCCTTTTCGATCCATATCAGCACCGGTAAAAGCCCCTTTCACGTGTCCGAAGAACTCCGAAGCAATCAGCCCGTCAGGGATACCGCCGCAGTTCACTGCTACAAAGGGCTTCCCGTTCCGGTCACTCTGCTGATGGATGCTTTGGGCGATGGATTCCTTTCCGCTACCGCTCGGACCGAAAATCAATACGGACATGTCGAAAGGAGCCACTATACGGACAAGACGTTCCGTTTCCCGTGCCTGCGGGCTAACCCGTTTGAATATCCGCTTCTCACCCCGGATGACAGATGGGGTGTTGAGCAGGCTGTGCGCTAAGTCCAACAACCGTTCGCGGTGTACCGGTTTAGGAAGGTAATCTTCCGCACCCAACTTGATGGCATTTACTGCATCCGCATAGGAAGCATATTCCGTCATAACGACAAACGGGGTGGCCATATTGTTTTTACAGAGCCATTCCAACAACCGGATGCCGTTACCTTCAGGAAGGCGCACGTCCGAAAGTATCAAATCAAACTCCGTTTTCTTTATCTGTTTCCGGGCTGACGGCTCGTCAATGGTGGTCACAACCTCATAGCCTGCCTGTTCCAGCCAGCTCCGCTGCATACGGGACAAGGTCAGGTTATCCTCAACAATCAGTATCCTTTTCTTCATATTTCATTCTTTTCAGTTCCTCTCCGGCACCGGATATGAATTCCCGTATCCGGGAAATTATTCGCTCCGTCTCTTCCTCCAATATTTTTATTTCGACCTGTTCATCATGCAAAAAGTTCTGATAGGCATACAGGATGTCCTCACGCTGCAAAAGAGTCCAAGTAGGAAGCATACGGTGAACAATACTGCGCATGGAGGTACGGTCATTGCACTTTAATCCATCTTCCAGTTCTTTTATATCACGGGTACTTTCCGCAATGAACAACTTCAATATTTCCGCCTTGTCATCCACCTCATCCGTCAGGACGGAAAAATCAACGTCTGCGTCCGTTTCATTCCGGGGCATTTGTGCGGCCAGGAAAGACAGCAGTTCATTCATGGAGAATGGCTTGAAGATGCAGTCGCAAAATCCCGCCTTCAGGTAGCTCTCCCGTTTGTCGTCTCCACGTGCGGTCATGGCCGCCACGGGAATACTTCTTGAATTTCTGATATTGGCGGTACGCAGTAATGATAATAATTCAAAACCTCCAGTTCCTACCATCTGTATATCCGTCAAGACCAAGTCATATTCTCCCTCACGCAAGGCGGTAACAGCCTCTTTCACATGGCTATATGCACGACAGACTATCCCGTTGCGTTCCAGCATTTCCTTGAGGACGGCCAGTTGCATTCTGTCATCATCAACGGCTATGATACTTTTGGGAAGAACGGAAGGCTTTTCCGCAGACTGCACTTCTTGGTATATTTTACCGTCCGTTTCCGGAAGCAACAATGATACATGGAAAACTGTACCACCGCCCACTTCACTCTCCACATTCAGTGTCCCGGACATGTTTCTTACAAGCCCGCGTACAATTGGAAGGCCAAGCCCGAACCCTCCGGCATCCACATCCGGAGCGGCACGCACCAAAGGCTCAAACACTTCGGATAAAGTCTCTTCGGACATACCGATGCCTGTATCCTGTATAGCAAGGAAGAGAGTCTCGTTTTCATAAAAGGCTGACAGGCATATATGCCCGTTAGGAGTGAACTTTACGGCATTAGACAACAGGTTATCCAATACACGCTCAATCCGGTCCGGATCTCCGTTTACAATAATATCCGGGACTTCACATCTGTTTTTGAATTGAAGCCCTACGCTGTTGGCCCGTTGGTTATACACTTCGGCTATTTTGTCCAAAATCGGTCTCAACCGGAACGGAACGGTGTTGACCGAATCTTTGCCCGCCTCAATGCGATAAACATCCATCAGGTCGTTCACAATTCTGAGGATGTGCCGACACGTGACTTGGATGTTTTCTAAATGAATGTTCCGCTTTTTCTTTTCGCGGGTATCCATGACCAGTTCTGCGCTGTTCAATATAGTACCCAATGGACCGCGCACGTCATGGGAAACAGCCAACAGGATCTTCTTTTGGCTGTCAACCAGCAGACGATTCTGCCTTAGTGTATCTTCCAACATGCCGTTAACTTTCAAATACTGCTTCCTGTCTTGGTAAGTGGCATAGAACAAGAAAGCAAGCAGCAAGAGTGAACTGATTATTCCGCACACAATCAAAACGGAAGAAAAACTATACAGACTTTGGATATCCGCTTCTTTTTTCCGGATTGCCTCTTGGGTCTTGGAATCCAATTCAGCAATCAATATATTCATCTTTTGGTTTAGCTGTATATTCTGTCCTTGTAAGCTGTCTATGGATTTGTTAAACTGTTTTTCCCAGTCCTGTTGTTGCCTGACCAATGACTTATTCAAAGCATGCAGCCGGCTCAATGAGGAGTTGCCCGGATTTTTTTCTTTCTTCCTGAACAATCGAAATCCTTTTGACTTTTTATAGCCCTTTTGTTCATTTTTCATCGCTTCCCTACTAAGTTCTGGAAGTTGTTGGAATATCATATTCCCACTCCAATCCTGTGCCTGAGACAACCGCATAAGACGGAACATGAACATTTCTTTCTGACTGAACAGATAGCGTAGAGAGTCAACCTGTTCGTAAGGGATGAATTCCTTACAAAGCGGTTCGACGGTCAGCAACAGACTATCCAAAGCGGCGTTTTTCTTCTGATACAAAAGATAGTCTGGATCATCCCAACCGGTCACGGATTCACCAAGCAAGAACAATTCTGTCATCTGCCTATGGGCACCATCTACCAGTTGCTTGAGAATACGCATTTCAGTTATAGTTTTCTCCATTTGCTGTTTTTGACTCCGCTCATTATAGATAATTCCAATGAAGCAAAATATGATGATAAACAGAAAGAAGTAACCTGCTATGAGTTTAGCGTATAATGTTATTTTTGTCATAAGTAAGGGCAAATTTAGTTTTACAAGGACAGAATTTACATATTTTACTCATCCATATCAATTCGCTATTAACGCATCATCATCTCCCAATAAAACTTCTTTGCAAAGAGCTGGCAGGGAGATGGTGGAGAAAGGAACCTTCTTATTACCACAATAATTTGGCAACTTACATGTGATAAATTAAGCTGCGTTTACCTTCTATAACCAAAGCCCCAATCATTTAAATAGGGTGTTCGGTTTGATGTTTTCATTTTGAACTCAGTTTAACAATTTAATCATTTGATTATTAATCTAATAGCGCATTTGGATATAAATTTAACCCTTTCTAAAAGAGTCGTTATTTCCTTAATCTGCTTTTATTTTACACTAATATGGCTATCAATACTTTAGGAAAAGGCGATTGCTTTTTCATCTCAAAAATTGAAACAAGAAACTGAGCACCCTATTTGGCTACTATTTAGGTTGCTTCCCGATGTAAGCTAAGATACCACCGTCAACGTAAAGAATGTGGCCATTTACTGCGTTAGAAGCTTCAGAAGCGAGGAATACGGCAGGACCTGTCAGTTCTGTAGGATCCAACCAGCGACCAGCCGGAGTCTTGGCGCAGATGAACGAGTCGAACGGGTGGCGACTTCCATCAGCTTGCTTTTCGCGAAGCGGAGCAGTTTGGGGAGTTGCAATGTAACCCGGTCCGATACCATTACATTGAATGTTGTATTCACCGTATTCAGAACAGATATTGCGAGTCAGCATCTTCAAACCACCCTTGGCGGCAGCGTATGCAGATACTGTCTCACGACCCAGTTCAGACATCATAGAGCAGATATTAATGATTTTACCGTGACGTTTCTCCATCATAGCAGGTAATACAGCTTTAGAAACGATGAATGGGGCATTAAGGTCAATATCAATAACACGACGGAAATCAGCAGCTTCCATTTCGTGCATAGGAACACGGCGAATAATACCTGCATTGTTTACGAGGATATCCACAGAACCAACTTCTTTCTCAATTTGGGCTACCATTGCCTGAACGGCGGGCTCGTCAGTTACATCACATACATAACCATGTGCCTTGATACCCTTTTCAGCGTATGAAGCCAACCCTTTGTTTACCAGTTCTTGGTTGATGTCGTTAAAACAAATAATTGCACCTTGTTCTGCGAAAGCAGATGCGATGGCAAAACCAATACCATAGGAAGCACCCGTTACGAGGGCTACTTTACCTTCTAAAGAAAAATTCATCATAATATTTCTATCTATTAATTTGTCCCTATTTTAACGGGACACTAATGTTCTATAATCTATATAAATGTAATTAGGAATTTATCTTTGTTTGGAAAGCATTTTTATTTTCCTCCAGCTTTTTCAACCTCAATAATGCTTCTATATAATAATCAGCATAAATGATAGAAGCATCAATTTCTGACTTGGCGGGCCAGTGTCCGGTGGAATGCAACAAAAAAGAAGGTTTGCTCTTGCCGCTTCGGTATTTGTCCGAACTGAGACTATTCAACATCTTCAGGGCAGCGTCCTTGTATGCCATCTGCTTCTCTATAGGCAGATAGGTGGAAAGTTCCAACAATGCGGAAGCCACCACTGCCGCAGCCGACGCATCCCGCGGAGCTTCTGGAATGGCTGGGTCGTTGAAATCCCAATACGGCACATAATCCTCCGGCAGATTCCGAAGATATACATCTGTCACTTTTTGCACGAACTCCAAGTAACGAGGATCTTTCGTCTCACGATAAATAGTCGTATAACCATAGATGCCCCAAGCCTGTCCGCGTGCCCACATGGAATTGTCGGCATACCCTTGGTACGTGCATCCTCGGATGAAATCGCCTGTCAACGTATCATAGACCGCGACATGATAAGAGGTATAATCGGGGCGGAACTGATGCTTCATGGTCTTGTCGGCATGGGAGATAGCAATATCGGCAAGATAAGGATTGCCGCCGTTCTTGGCTGCCCAGAACAACATCTCCAGATTAATCAGATTGTCCATAATCGTATTGTGTCCGCCAAACATCTCCACATTGCGCGGCCATGACAGGATGGTGCCTACACGAGGATTGAACAGCGTAGCCAATGAATCTGCCGTATCCAGGATGACTTGCTTATACTCAGGATTATGAGTCAAACGATACCCGTTTCCGTAACTGCAAAATACCAAGAAACCCAAATCGTGGTCGAAAGCCGGGGATTCAGAGAGGAATTTCAGAGAAGCAGTGAACTTTTCCGCCTCTTCCTTTATCTTCTCGTCACCAGTATATTCGTAGTCATACCACAAGATGCCGGGCCAAAATCCGCTGCACCATTCATTCTTCGTAGCCTTGCGGCAATGCCACGTATTCAGGCTATCCATGATGTTACGCGGCATCATCGTATAGTCAATGCCGCCATCTTCTCTTTTTAACTCTTCCAACGTGCGACGTACCTGATCATCGCAATAATCAAGTGCCTTGTCTGCATCAAGTTCCCCTTTGGAAAAAGGAGAACAAGCCGCCAGTAAACACAAGCCCAAACTTGCCAATAATGTTTTTGTTTTCATTTATCTTATCTTTTTATTTTTCTATACGAAACCAGTCTGCATCCAACCAACCTCTTTCCTTGCCAAAAGGAGCCGTACTGAACAATCCTACCTTGGCACCAATCCACTTACCTTGTCGCGCCGTGAACGGCACACCTGCCTGCATATATTTCTTTCCATCCAAACTATAATAGAAACGGCAAATACCCTGCTTACCCACCTTTACCCGCAGATAAATGTCCCGTTCATAATTGGGGAACAACCCGGCTTCCAGCTTCCGGCTGACCGGCAATTCCGCCAGACGGGTAGAAACCTCGTCATGCCGTTGCTCGGCATCTTTGCAAACCACCTGCTTCAGTACAAACCGGTCGCCTTGTTTCTCCACCCCTATGTAACAATAATCCCATCCCATAACAATCAGACCGGATTGTTGTCCGTCTGCTTTCGCCACAGCCTTCAATTTTGCCGTTGCAGTGAACTCTTCCGCAGGAAACTTCTGCAACAACAGATTCGGTACTTCCCAAAAGTTCTTGAACTCCTCGGACAGCACATGCCCATAGAGTCGCATATACCCCAAGTCGGAAGTAAAGCCAAAAGCATCCTTATAATTGGCATGCCACTCCCATTGCAGCCCCAATCGGCGGGAGTTGAATTCATCGCTCTCTGCCGGAGTCGCCACCGGCCAGTTTTGTCCTACATTTGGCTTCCGATACCGTCTCACCGGTTCACCGCAGCCGTCACCATCTTTGTCCTCGCCTATCACGGGCCAATCATTCTTCCATTCCATCGGATTGAGGTGGATAACCCTGCCATACATCGCCTTATCCTGAAAATGCACAAACCAGGATTCACCGATGGCAGTCTCTACCCAAGCCCCTTGATGAGGACCATTAACTGCTGTACTACCTTGTTCCATCACCCTCTTCACTTCGTAAGGACCATACACACGCTTTGAACGAAGAGCCAGTTGCCAGCCCGTAGCCACTCCTCCGGCAGGTGCCAATATATAATAATACCCATTGCGTTTATAGAACTTAGGACCTTCCACCGTATGATTCACCCCATCGTTGCCGTCAAAAACGAGTACTGGTTCACTGACGACTTTTGTCCCTTCCTGATTCATCTCACAGACCGTGAGGACACTGTTGAAAGCCGCCCGGCTTCCCGCCCAGGCATGAACCATATAGACTTTTCCGTCTTCGTCCCACAAAGGAGCAGGGTCTATCATACCCTTCCCTGCCTTCACCAACACCGGCTTCTCCCATTCGCCCAACGGGTCTTTGGCCTTCACCATGAAGATGCCGAAATCCGGGTCACCCCAATAGATGTAAAACTCACCGTTATGGTAACGGATGGAGGGAGCCCACACGCCCTTCCCATGCCGGGGTTGGTTATAAAATTCTTCCGGCTCAATCACTTTCAAGGCATAGTTCACCAATTTCCAATTCACTAAATCCTTGGAATGAAGGATAGGAAGCCCCGGCGCACAATTAAAACTGGAAGCGGTCATATAAAAATCTTCTCCCACTGCACAAACATCCGGGTCTGAATAGTCGGCATGAAGAATCGGATTCGTATAAGTGCCGTCTTGCCGATCGGCAACCCACACCTTGGAAACAGATTGTCCACATAGGAACTGGCTGAATGTAAGCACTGCAAATCCTATAAAAAACTTCTTTACCATCACATCTTTACTTTTAAATTATCCTGAAAACCTCTTTTTACCTTTATTTTTAGTGAGCTATCACTCTGCTCCTAACTCCCGGCAACTCCTACCTCATAATACGTTCAACGAATCAAGCACACCTAATTCTTTACAATATTTTTCCTTTATATTTTCTAAACGCCTTCGCCTCCTTTGCCTCCACCGGCACCAAACGAAGGGCTGCACCACCACTGGGCTTCAAGTTGAACTTCATCGTCATAGAGGCATCTACCAACCAATAAGAACATGCCACCTGTGTGCGTGTCTTCACTCGTTCGCCTCCATCCGTATAAACGAAAGCCAGATATATCTGCCCTTTATCAAGGAAATCCAAAGCAACTTCTTCATGAGAACCGTCATTATTAGTCATCGCTCCCACGAACCACTCTTGTCCTTTGCGGCGTGCTATGGTCACGTTCTTGCCGGGTGCGCCGTCCAGCACCTTACTCTCATCGAACACCGTTTGCAGATTCTCAAACCATTCCATCTCCGGCTCTCCGTGGTAGAACGAAGGTTTATCGTACCAGAAAATGGTCTGCAAAGGGCTGTAGAACACCAGCGAAGCCGCCAACTGATGGGCATGGGTAGTCTTCAAGCGTTTGTCGAAATAACAGATGGTATAATCTGCCGCCCCGTTTATCATACGGGTAAAAGGCAGCGCAGTGTTATGCGTGGCATCTGGGAACTCCTCATTTCCGCAAATGCCTTCCTGCGTCAACAGATTCGGATAGGTGCGACTGAAACCGGACGGGCGGAATTCATCGTGGATGTTCATCATCAGATGATTCTCTGCCGCCAACCGTACCAAGTCGTGCAGCCAAGTCGCCCAGCGATGGCTGGCATATTGCACAAAGCCCGACTTCACCCCGACAATGCCCCACTGCCGCAGAATAGGGAACAATTCCCGTGCCTGCTTCATCAACGCATGTTGGTTGACATATACCCAAATACCTACCCCTTTCTCCTTTCCGTAAGCCACTACCCGCGGCATGTCCAGCTTGTCCACTACCTTCGTGGCATCACCGTCGTGCGACGTACAAGGCAAATACCATAACCAGTCGAAAAGCATATAAGGTATATGGTGAGCAGCACAGAAGTCGATGGTGGCAAGGGCGCCTTCGGTAGTAATGGTGGTTTCGCGCATTATCTTCCCGGGGTTCACCCATGCGGCTGCATCCGCTATCTGACAAGGAGGGTTCAGATTTTCAATAATCGTATTGTGCTCCAACAGGTCACCGGGCTTATCAGCAGCCATCACTACTTTCCACGGGGTCGCATAATAGGTCACTACATCTACGGGACTATACATCACGGAAGTCAGCGTGTTTTTCCTCTTGTCCGAAGCCACGAACTTCGTCAGGCACCAGTCATCCACATCAGCATCTGCCAAAGCAGCCCATGAGCCACTAGGAAGTTCCAACGTCAAAGCACGTTCCACAGGACGCTTGATGTCATCAATCGGCAAATGTTCAAAACGAGCTTGTGCCCACTGCTCCGTCCATGCCATTGTCCCTTCGGGGAATGTATATTCCGTCAGGTCATCCGTCACTTTGTGGAAAATGGCTTTGGGGTGTTCGGGGAAAAAATAACGAAAGGCAATGCCCTCATCGTAAGCACGCACTTCGATGTTGAGCCGATAGCCTGAACCATCTTTCTTGGAGAGATACATGGTGGCAGCGTTATAAGCATCGCGCACCGTGCTGCGTTCGCCATAAAGAGGATGCCAAACGTTATCCACTGAAGGCTGGTAGACAACAGAATCCACTTCCAAATTGTCCATCCAGCAGGCAGGCTGCTTCAAGTTGCGAACGCCCAATGCCATCTCCCAGATACGGTTGTCCAGACCCAGTCCGGCGCGGGAATCTTCCAGTACCGGTTGATGCTTGTAATCAACCCGATAACAGATTTCATTCACTTGCGAGGAGACACGCCTTTGGCCGAACACCACTTCATGTGTACCACCAGGTGAAGCCAGTTTCAATTCTTTGGCATTTTCTGCCGCCAAAGAAATGGTGGAGACAAATGCCCCTAAAGAAGTATTGCTCTTTTCATTTTATCATTGTTTTTTTTATAGATACGAATAGGAAAAACAAAACACTCAAAAGAAAGAATTAAATAATGAAGCCTATTTACTCTTTATATAAAAACTACGCTCCACAGGCTCCGCAGTCTGCACCTTTCCCTGAAACCCGTATTGCCACGCCACCACCGTCACTTTCAACGGGAATTTGCTGCGGGGCGGGATTGGGGTAAACACAACTTTCCCCTCTGCAATCTCGGCAGGTCCCTCCTTTACATAATAGTAAACGGGCAGAGCGCAATCGGACACTGCCTGAAGGGGCAATGAGGCGGTACCCGCCTCTACATCTTCCAAACCCGGGAAAAGGATGTGTTGCCGTTTCCCTTCCGTCAGCGGATAAGGAACATTCAGGCCAAGTTCCTGCACGCACTCTTTGTAATGCCGGTCACCATCGGCACTCGCCACAAGAGTGATGCTCGCCGTCCGTTTCTTGTTGTTCATCCCCATCCGATAGAAGTTGAGCACAAAGGTCGTATCATCCAGTTGTTTCACCGGACCGCATATCCGGCTGATACGAGGAACGGAAACCGCATGTTGCCCGGTCAAGGAAGTGCGCAGACTGTCCGTATAGGCCGCTTTCATGTGGAAGGTCACTCCATCCGCTTCCGGCAAGAAACGTGCAGAAAGCGTGACATGCGACTTCGGATTATAGGGAATAAGCTCACCAGCCTGCATGAAGCTGACATACTGCGGCAACAGGTCGTGGTCTTGACGATAAAATGCTTCGGTCAGTTCCGCTATCTCCCGGTCGAAGTACCAGAAAGCATCGTGACGGTCGCCTTTATATTGTCCGTAAGGTGCAGGTTTTGCACGGCGGGGTTGCTTCGTCAAGCGGGCTGTCCGCACCTCTTCCGGCGCATTCTCCTTCCCGTTTCTCCATCGCTCGGCAAGCCATCCGTCATGAGGATTGACCTTCTTCATCACTACCGACTGATTTTCATCCACCACCTCGGAAATTCTCCATTCCACCGCCTTCTTCAGGAACAGTCCAACATACTCCGCCGTCCGGTCGGCTACGTCGAAATGCCCCCGCCCGGCATCGCAAAGGAAAGATATGCAACTTTCGGGATACATCATGCGAAAAGCCAACGCCGGATTGACACGCGCTTCCCACCACTCATATTCTCCTTCTATCATCAATCCGGGGATGCCGTCGATGTTGCGGTTACGCCCCCACTCCAAGTTGGCGCCTCCATAACCGGTAAGATTGGTGCGCGGCGCGTCTCCATGATAAGAGACCACCGCCAGCGTCCGTTCGGGATTCCATGCCGCAAAATTCCAAGGAAAAGTAGCCATTGCCGAATGTCCCAAAGGTACAATCGGAGCAAACCTCAATTCGGTATAGCCGCTGATGTCTGCCAAATCATCCAAGGCGGTAAGCAAGGCATCGTTGCATCCGTTTGCCACGTTCCAAGGGAAATCGAGTATCGGGGTAATCCATACCAAGGCAATGCCTGCTTCCCGCATTTTTTCCCTGAAAAGAGAATTCTCGAACAGAGTCTCTTCGCACATGTTGTGCTGTCCTACCACCACTGCTTTTACCTGCCGGCAATCCGTGGGTATCCACAAGAAGGCTTGCGGATGCGTCTCCGTCTCAACCGAAACGATCGAAGGGATAGTTACCGACCATTGCCACTCGGCGGCTTTCACTTCTGAGAAAGTACCGGCTGCCACATACAGGGCAAGCCCCCAAATAACCATGCAAGTGCGCAAGCGCACCATCATTCTATTGAACATATTTCTTTTGATTTTAATTGATTTAACGAGTTTCAATCTTAAATACGAACAAACTTACCGTTTTACCTAAAAAACATGCCAGGAAAAAGAATAAAAAATTACCGCTGCCTATTGAGTGAAATCCGTTTCCAAACCGTATATTGGGCAAGACATTAAAAAAGCATCTATCCCATGAAACTGAAAAACTATTTATCGTTGCAGCCGTTTTGCTTAGTACTGCTCAAACAGTCTGCGCACAGAACCAATTGGTCACTTATCCTGCTCCCCAAGGAGCTGAATTAAAAAACGACTTCACAGTCAAAGTACGCCAGCCGGGCGGAGAGTGGCAAACGGTAGCTACCTACTCTGTCAAAGTGGACGAAGTAAAAGAGACAAACCACCACGTGGAACTTGCCTCTATGAGCTATTTCGACTTCGATGGCGAAGTGGAAGTATCGGTTATTTCTCATAAAGAAGAGACAGAAACAGCCCGCATACGCCCTCTCTCCTACGATATCAAGCCACAAATCGACCGCAACACGCTCACGTTCAAGATAAGCACTCCACGAAACCTGTCAATAGAGGTCAACGGTGACATCTTTCACAATCTGCATCTCTTTGCCAATCAGATAGACCGGAACAACCCACTGAAACCAGGCATGAACCCGAAAAAGCTAAAAAAAGAGCGTAATCTGATTTACTTCGGGCCGGGCATCCACCAACTGCCGGGCGACACTTTAGACATCCCTTCCGGCAAACGGGTATATATCGCCGGAGGCGCCCGCGTGCTGGGAAGTCTGTGCGTAAAGAATGCAAATAACGTGAAGATACAGGGACGTGGCATCGTTCATCCTGCCGGACGCGGCGAAGGCATGTACGTGATGAACTCCCGCAACGTAGAAGTGGAGGGAATCATCACCACACAATGCCCCGTAGGTGGTTCAGATAGCGTGACAATCACCAATGTCAAAGCCATCAGCTCTTATGGCTGGGGCGATGGAATGAACGTGTTTGCCAGCAACAACGTGCACTACAATGGCGTGTTCTGCCGCACCTCGGACGACTGCACCACTGTCTATGCTACCCGCAAAGGCTTCTCAGGGGGATGCCGGAACATCACCATGCAGAACTCCACGCTTTGGGCAGACGTGGCACACCCTATCTTTATCGGATTGCATGGCGACGTGAACAATTGTGACGTGATAGAAAATGTGAGCTATACCAACATCGACATCTTGGACCATAAGGAGAAACAGATAGACTACCAAGGCTGCCTTGCAATCAATGCCGGTGACAACAACCTTATCCGCAACGTGCGTTTCGAGAGCATCCGCATCGAAGATTTCCGTCAAGGGCAACTCGTCACCTTGCGTATCTGTTTCAACAAGAAATATTGTACGGCACCGGGCAGAGGAATCGAAAACATCCTCTTCAAAGACATCACCTACAACGGAATGAATGCCGAACCCTCCATTATCGCCGGCTACAACGAAGAGCGGAAAATCAAGAACATCTGCTTCGAGAACCTTTGCATCAACGGAGAAGTGATTTCTGACGACATGCCAGGCAAGCCGAAATGGTATAAGACGGGAGATATGGCACGCTTCTTCATCGGCGAGCATGTGGAAGGGGTGACGTTCGTAAAATAAAATTGTAATGTATTGATTATATTACACGCAGTAAAGCGTACACAACTGCTTAAATTGCTGTATGCCTATCACATATCATCCCTTGATAAAAGAACAACAGGTTATTACTACTTAATTAAATAATAATTATGGGACAAATTTTCAGCTACATCATCGCTTTGGGAGCGTCTGTAATGATGCCAATTATCTTTACAATCATTGGCATGTGTATTGGAATGAAATTTAGCAAGGCACTGAAATCAGGACTTTTCGTAGGAGTCGGTTTCGTGGGCTTGGGAGTAGTCACGGCACTGCCGACGAACAATTTCAACAGCCCCCTGAAAGCTATCTCCGACCTGTACCACCTGCAACTGAACGTATTCGACATGGGATGGCCCGCCGCTGCCGCCGTGGCCTACAACACCGCAGTGGGCGCACTGATTATTCCCGTGTGCTTAGGCGTCAACCTGTTGATGCTGCTCACCAAGACCACACGAACGGTCAACATCGACCTGTGGAACTACTGGCACTTCGCCTTCATTGGTGCCGTGGCCTACTTCATCACCGGCGAAAGCCTGGCATGGGGCTACTTCGCCGCCATCATTTGCTACGTCATCACGCTGGTCTGCGCGGACCTCACCGCTGAAAAGTTCCAGAAATACTACGACCTGGAAGGAATCTCCATTCCGCAGCCCTTCTGCCAAAGCTTCATGCCTTTTGCTATCCTTATAGATAAGGTATTGAACATGATTCCCGGCTTCTCCAAGCTGGATATTGATGCCGAAGGGATGAAAAAGAAATTCGGCGTGATAGGCGAACCGTTGGTACTGGGTGTTATCGTAGGTATGCTGATTGGCTGGGCAGCCCAACTGGACATCAAGAAGATTCTCTTCCTGGGCATCACCATGGGTGCCGTGATGGAACTGATTCCCCGCATCACCTCTCTCTTCATCGAAGGTCTGAAACCCATCTCTGAGAAGACTTCCGAACTGGTGAAGTCCAAATTCAACGGCAAGAAAGTGCACATCGGCATGAGCCCCGCACTGGTCATCGGACATCCCGCTACCCTGGTAGCATCGGTCATCCTGATTCCGGTCATCCTGGCACTGGCGGTATTCCTGCCGGGTAACCAGTTCCTGCCCCTCGCCTCATTGGCCGGTATGTTCTACCTCTTCCCCATGGTCCTGCCTTTCACCAAAGGTAACGTGCTGAAGACATTGATTGTAGGCCTTGTCACCCTCATCATCGGCCTCTACTTCGTGACCGACATGGCATCCGACTTCACCATGGCCGCCAACCAGGTATATGAAGCCACCAAAGACCCGACGGCACGTATCCCCGAAGGCTTCTCCGGCGGTGCGCTCGACTTTGCCTCCTCTTTCTTCGGCTGGACCATCTACAGAGGCATCAAGCTCTCCTACGTAGGTGCTGCACTGCTGGCTCTGATTGCCCTCGCACTGATGTTCATCAACCGTCGGCTCATCATCCGCAGCGAAAAAGAAGCAAGTAATAAATAAAGTAATTATCGGGAGTTAGAGGAAGTTAGAGACCAATACACTACAAGCTAATTACTAAAGATTAACTCAAAGTTCCCCTCCCTACTGGGGAGGGGGCAGGGGAGAGGCCGATAACTCCTTCAAAATATAGAATCTTACATTAATAACATAACAAACAACAAGTATGAAAAAGTTAGCGATTGCATTAATGATGGGTGCCGCTGCCTTGACAGCCAATGCCCAAATGAACTACAAAGTACAGACCGCTTGCCACCCGCAAGACGTGAAGCACTACGACACGGAACTGCTACGCAGCCGTTTCATGATGGATAAAGTAATGGCAGCAGACGAAATCAACCTGACCTACACCCTCTACGACCGCCTGATTTACGGTGGCGTCATGCCGGTGAACAAAGAGTTGAAGCTGGAAGTGTTCCACGAACTCGGCCCGGAAATCACCTATTTCCTGGAACGTCGTGAACTGGGCGTCATCAACACTGGTGGCGACGGAGTAGTGACAGTAGACGGCAAAGAGTATCCGATGAAATACAAAGAGGCACTCTACGTAGGTTGTGGCAACAAGGAAGTCTCCTTCAAAAGCAACGACGCCGCCAACCCCGCCAAGTTCTACATCAACTCGGCTCCCGCTTACAAACACTTCGTTACCCAGCTGATCACTACCGACGCCAAACTTCAGAAGGCAAACCCCAAGAAGTACGCATTAGGCATCTCCGACCACTATGGTAAAATGGAAGACAGCAACGACCGCGTAGTGAACCAGCTGATTGTAAAAGACGTATTGGAAAGAGTGAAAGACGGCGGTACCAACCAGTTACAGATGGGTCTGACCGAACTGGCTCCGGGTTCTGTATGGAACACGATGCCTGCCCACACGCACACCCGCCGTATGGAGGCTTACTACTACTTCAACCTGAAACCGGGCAACGCCATCTGTCACCTGATGGGCGAACCGCAGGAAGAACGCCTGGTATGGTTGCACAACGAACAGGCCATCACTTCTCCCGAATGGAGCATCCACGCCGCAGCAGGAACCAGCAACTACACCTTCATCTGGGGTATGGGCGGTGAGAACCTGAAGTACAGTGATAAAGACGAGATCAAATATACAGAAATGAAATAGTTGAAGATTCTCACCTACGAAAGAAATTAGAATATGACAACTATACGAAAATTACATATGTAACCAATAAAAAAACTAGTATTTATACTCTAAATAACAAATAGAAACTTGAAACACACTATCAATGGTGACTTTAACCTCGTTTCAGCAGAAGAAGTGGAAGTACTTACAGTGTGGTGATGCAAGCGGACGTGTACAACGTTAAACTATTAATGAATTAAATTAAAAAGGAAATAAGGAGATAAGAAAATGGTTAAATTTGATAAAATAGCAGTATTGAATAAGATGGGTTCTACCGGAATGGTACCCGTTTTCTATCATAAAGATGTAGAAATTGCAAAGAAGGTAGTGAAAGCCTGTTATGATGGTGGTGTTCGTGCTTTCGAATTCACTAACCGTGGCGATTTTGCTCATGAAGTGTTTGCAGAAGTAGTAAAGTTTGCGGCAAAGGAATGTCCGGAGATGGCAATGGGAGTTGGTTCTATTGTTGATCCGATTACGGCTGCTCTCTACTTGCAGTTGGGAGCGAACTTTGTTGTAGGTCCGCTGTTCAATCCTGAAATTGCCAAGATTTGCAACCGTCGTTTGGTGGCATATACTCCGGGATGCGGAAGCGTTTCAGAAGTAGGTTTTGCACAGGAAGTAGGTTGTGACCTTTGCAAAATATTCCCTGGTGATGTTTTGGGTACGAAACTTGTAAAGGGATTGCTGCCCCCGATGCCGTGGTCAAAACTGATGGTGACGGGTGGAGTAGAGCCTACTCGGGAAAACCTCACTTCTTGGATTAAAGCTGGGGTGTTCTGCGTAGGTATGGGGTCAAAACTTTTTCCTAAGGAAAAGGTCGCCGAAAAAGACTGGGCATACATTACGGAAAAATGTAAAGAAGCACTGAGCTATATCGCTGATGCTAGAAAATAAAAAGATTCATTTTGTCTAAAAGGAATAACCGTCGGAAAGGGCAGAATCATGCCAGTCCGGCGGTTTATTCGTATCATAAGAAAATGCATTGGCTGAATTATTATACTACTGATTATCAGTAATTTTTATTAATCTATTAATTCCGCCAACGAGTAGTTATAGTTTATCCAACGGTTTACGACATTGCGTACTCATTTGTTTAAAATAAGTAGGGGTAAATCCTGTAACTTTTTTGAATTGGTTGCTTAAATGTGCTACACTTGAATAATTCATAATATAAGCTATTTCGCTAAGTTGCATATCATCATAAACAAGCAATTCTTTGACTCTTTCTATCTTCTGACAGATGAAATACTTTTCTATCGTCCGACCTTCGTTTTCAGAAAACAAACCAGACAAATAAGAATAATCCAAATGAATGTTTTCACTCAAATAATCAGATAAATTAGTCTTCAGCATACCATTTTTCCGATGCACCAGCTCGCGAATACAAGTCTTTATCTGCTCGACTATTCGGGATCGTTTGTCATCTATAATTTCAAAACCAACTTTCTGTAATTGATCTGACAATTCCTGCATTTGCTTCTCTGTTGGCGGACATAAAAAAACTATTTCTCCTAAAGCGATATGGGCAGCCTTCAATTCAAGTTGGGCTAAAATATTTGTTACCACCAATATACAGCGGTCACACACCATGTTCTTTATATAAATCTTATTCATGTTTTTAATAATTAACGTAAGTTCGACGCAAAATTCAAATGTATTTAATTGAATAATAAGAATATAGTGATAAAATCATAAAATTCATAGTGCTC
>ERZ791815.1048-NODE-1048-length-19366-cov-3.238258_pt1 | contig 19366 bp, 14 predicted proteins | sample MGYA00510302_ERZ791815 | MGnify/ENA primary metagenome ERZ791815 (study PRJEB30046, sample SAMN00791995) | human gut metagenome | study: EMG produced TPA metagenomics assembly of the A metagenome-wide association study of gut microbiota in type 2... | reverse complement strand
CATTTTTAAACAAAAATCTTTAATCTTTGTGAAAGGGAGGTTCGGTATGAGATTCGGCAAAAGCAGAAAAAACGGCAAAAAAAGTAAAAAGAGCAGAACAACAGTCTGCATAATAATAACAGCCGCAATTTTTGCAGGCTTTTCAATCAGGCTTGTCGATTGGCAGCTTGTACAGGGAAAAAGCTACAAGAGTCTTGCCGCAAAATCAACGGGATATACCGAAAAAACCGACGCAACAAGGGGCGAAATCGTTGACCGCAACGGTGTAGGTCTTGTTGTAAACACCACAAAGTATAAAATAGTCCTCAATAAGCTTTATATTGAGGAGGACAGGCTTGACGGAATTTTACTTGAGCTTGCTGATATTCTCACAAAAACAAGAGACACAAGAACAGATTCATTGCCGATTTCGGTCGGCTCGGACGGCAGTTGCGTTTATAAAACAAGCCGTGAAGAAGATGCGGAAAAACTTCTGTCATCGAATTTTCTTGATATGGACAGGAACACAAGTGCCGATGATTGCTTTGACGCACTTTTAAAACGCTACAAAATTTCCGACAGGTTAAGTCTAAGTCAAAAAACAACGCTCGTTTCAATTCATTACAATATGGAACTTGAAAATTATTCAAATTCAAATCCGTATGTTTTTGCCAAAAATATCAGCCGAAGTGCCGTTAATGCCGTCAGCGAAAATACTCAGGGTGTGAGCGGTGTTGAAATTCAGACCTATCTCACACGAGGTGCTTCGGACCCGGACCTTGCGCCGCACATTCTCGGCGCACTCGGTTCGTTGTCGGAAGATGAATACAATGAGCTGAAAAAACAGGGCAAAAGCTATTCCTATGATGATAAGATAGGCAAATTCGGAATTGAACTTGCCTGTGAAGATGACCTCAAAGGCAAGGGCGGAACAAGGGTTATTCAGCGAAATGCCGACGGAACTCTTGTTGAAAGCATTGAAACCGAGAGTGCAAAACCGGGTAACACGGTCTACCTTACAATTGATTCAAAATTGCAGAAAACCGCTGCAAAATCGCTTGAAGAAAATGTCAAAGCGGCAAAACAGGCAGGCAAGGAATCGGGACAGAAAAATAACGGTGAGGACTGTGAAACAGGTGCAGTTGTAATGCTGTCGGTCAAGGATTTTTCGGTACTTGCGGCGGCAAGCTATCCTACATACGATTTGAACAGGTACAGCGAATACGGCTCGTACTATGTCAAACTTTCCGAAAACAAAAATTCTCCGATGTACAACCGTGCAACAGTCGGAACATTCGCCTGCGGTTCGGTGTTCAAGCCGTGTGTTGCGGGTGCGGCTCTTGAGGAGAAAATCATAACCGACAAAACGAAAATTTACTGTAAACAGGACTATGATTTTTACCCTACCAATGTGGTAAGGTGTATGCACTATCACGGCAGTCTTGATGTTACGGGCGCAATTGAACAATCGTGCAACTACTTTTTTGCCGACACGGGCAGAAGGCTCGGAATTGAACCGATGTATCTGTATGCGCAGAAGTTCGGGCTCGGCGAATACACGGGTGTTGAAATTGAGGAATCAAAGGGAACTCTTGCAGGCAGGGACAGCACAAGCTGGCAGGCAGGCAACACAGTTTCAGCCGCAATCGGTCAGTCCGACAACGCATTTACTCCCGTTCAGCTTGCAACCTATGTTGCGACAATCGCCAACAACGGTGAAAGACTCAAAACACACATTGTTGATAAAGTTACAAATTATGAGCGGACAAAAATGATAAAATCGACAGCTGTTGAAAGCTACGGCGACTGCGGAATTTCTAAGAAAAATCTCGACATTGTCCGCAAAGCAATGCTCGGCGTTACTCAGAACGAAAACGGCACGGCAAATTATATGTTCGGTGATTATAAAGTTAAGGTTGCCGCCAAAACAGGTACGGCTGAAAACTCGGGCTCAGACCATACAACATTCATTTGCTATGCTCCGTATGAAAAGCCCGAGGTCGCAATTGCCGTTGTAATCGAACACGGTGCAAAGGGCAGATATTCAATGCAGGTTGCAAAGGATTTACTGGACGCATATTTTAATTGAAAATTGAAAATGGAAAATTGAAAATTATGGTCGAGAATACGATATGTTAAAAGATAAAACAAAAATCCCGACCGTATAATGGCTGAACGACCAAACATAAAAAACTTATTTTTTGCTTTTAGCATTAAAAATCAATGAAATTATTGTGCAAACCGTTAAAAATGAAGAATAATTTTATTAACTATCACTAAAATATCAACAAAAATTTTGGCTGATAAAAATAATGTTCATTTCTTGCTCTTTAACGGATTTTGTGATAGAATATAGCAGAGGTAGAATTTATTATGGATAATGTTATAGTTGTAGCGTCGGGAAAAGGCGGAACGGGTAAATCAACCGTCTGCATTTGTCTTTCCGTTGCTCTTGTAAAGCAGAGCAAAAGAGTCTTGCTTATTGATTGTGACTGCGGAATGCGTGGTCTTGACATTATGCTCGATATGGAGCAGGACATAATTTTTGATGCGTCGGATGCCGTATGCGGCAACTGTACATTCGGTGAGGCTGTTTACAAAAGCAAAAACAATGAGAACCTCTACCTTATGGCGGCTCCCTTTGATACCGAAAACGAACTCAGTCCCTCGGTGTTTACTCAACTTGTCAACTCAGTAAAGGACAGCTTTGATTTTGTCCTTATCGACTCCCCTGCCGGAATCGGTTCGGGCTTTGAAACTGCGGCGGCTCCTGCCGACAGAGCCTTGATTGTTACCAATGCAGAGCCGACGGGCGTGCGTGGTGCGGTTAAGGTGAGAAGAAAGCTTGAGTCAATGGGAAAAACAAATATCCGACTTGTTATCAACCGCTTTGACCGAAAGCTTTTTACACAGCTCGGTTTTTATGAAGACCTCGACAGCGTTATTGACGCAACACAGACACAGCTTATTGCGCTTGTGCCGTTTGACATCCGTATTTCGGTGATTGTTCAGCGAGGTGTTGCCGGACTTAACTGGAGTGCGGCGGCGTCCGTTTTTGACTGTCTTGCACAGAGGCTTGAGGGAAAACATATTCCCCTTGCGTTCAAAGGGTAGTTTGTGCGGGGTATTTTGAGTTAAAGTTTTGAAACTAATTTGATATGAAATAAATGTCTGGAGGAAATATATATGAATATAGCCCTTATAGCTCATGATGAAAAAAAGGAACTGATGGTGCAGTTCTGCATTGCTTACTGCGGTGTTCTCAGCCGCAACAACCTTTGCGCCACCGGCACAACAGGCAAAATGGTGTCAGAGGCAACAGGTCTTACAATTCAGAAATTCCTTGCAGGCTCTCAGGGCGGAAGTCAGCAGATTGCGGCAAGAATTGCGTGCAATGAGATTGATATGCTTCTCTTTTTCAGAGATCCGCTCAATCCAAAGCCGAACGAGCCTAACGATATGAATATGCTCCGTCTTTGCGATATGCACAACATTCCGGTTGCAACAAACATTGCAACTGCCGAGGTGCTTATCCACGGTCTTGAAAGAGGCGACCTTGACTGGAGAAATATTCTCAAATAATTTAATTATTTTCGCTTTACATATCGGGTGGTGTAATACTGCCCGATTGTTGTGTTTTTTAGGGAGATTTTTTCGTTTCCCTTTTCTATAAAAGATTGTAATTTTCGGAGGGAAAAATGGCACTTATAACCAAGAAAATCAAGGGTACGGAAGATGTTCTTCCGAAGGAAAGCTACAAATGGCAGTTTGTTGAAAAGATTATGCGTGAGGAGGCTCGCTCCTACGGCTTCAGAGAAATCAGAACTCCCGTGTTTGAACACACAGAGCTTTTTGCCCGTGGCGTTGGTCAGACAACCGATGTTGTTCAGAAAGAAATGTACACATTCGACACAAAGGGTGGTGAAAGCGTAACACTTCGCCCCGAGGGTACAGCCGGTGCGGCAAGAGCCGTTCTTGAACACGCTCTTGAAAACGAAGGACTTCCGATTAAGGCAAGCTACTTTGTTTCATGCTACCGATATGAAAAGCCACAGGCAGGCAGACTTCGTGAGTTCCACCAGTTCGGTATTGAGGAGTACGGCACACAGGATCCTGTTGCCGATGCAGAGCTTATCAGCCTTGTAAGCTCCGTAATCAACAGACTTCAGATTGACAGCGTTCATCTTCAGATTAATTCTATCGGCTGTCCGACCTGTCGTGCGGAATATCACAAGGCTTTGAAATCATATTTTGAGGGTTATAAGGACAAGCTGTGCGACACCTGTCTTTCCCGTCTTGACAAAAACCCGATGAGAATTCTCGACTGCAAAAGTCCTATCTGTTCCGAGATTGCAAAGGACGCACCTAAGATTACAGACTATCTTTGTGACGAGTGCAGAAACCACTTTGACGCAGTTCAGAAATATCTTGATGCCGCAGGCATTGAATACACGGTTGATCCCACAATTGTAAGAGGTCTTGATTACTATACAAAGACAGTATTTGAGTTTGTAACCGATTGTATCGGTGCTCAGGGTACTGTTTGCGGCGGCGGTCGTTATGACGGTCTTATCGAGGAGCTCGGCGGTAAGCACCTTCCCTCCCTCGGTTTTGCAATGGGTATGGAAAGACTTCTCATGGTAATGGATAAGCAGGGCATTGAGATTCCCGACAATGACGAGTGTATGCTCTACATTGCGACAATGGGCGATGCCGCAAAGGTTAAGGCTTTTGAGCTTATCAAACAGGTTCGCAGCTGCGGAATGATTGCCGAAACCGATGTTATCGGCAGAGGACTTCGTGCTCAGATGAAGTATGCCGACAAGATTGACGCAAGATATTCAATCGTTTTGGGCGACAACGAAATCGAGCAGAACACAGCCAAGGTCAAGAATATGGAAACAGGTGAAACAGCCGAGGTTACTCTTGACGGGCATTTCATGGAGAAGTTCATCGAAATTCAGCTTTCGGACGAACAGAAAAACAAGTAATAAAAGAAAATTTTCGGTCGGTCAGGCACATTAAAAATGCCGACCGATTCATATAAAGGAGCATATACAATGGCAGAATTTATGACAGGAATGAAGCGTACCGATTATTGCGGAGATTTGCGTATCGGTGATGTCGGCAGAGAGGTAACTGTCTGCGGTTGGGTACAGCGTTGCCGTGACCTCGGTCAGCTCATTTTCATTGACTTGCGTGACCGCACAGGCATTGTTCAGCTTGCATTCAATGACAAAACAGACAAAGAAATTTTTGATAAGGCATTTTCATGCAGAAGTGAATTTGTTCTTGCCGCAAAGGGTGTTGTTTGCGAAAGAAGTTCAAAGAACAGCGAAATTCCCACAGGCGATATCGAGGTTGTTGTAAGCGATATGCGTGTGCTTTCAAAGGCACAGACGCCGCCTTTTGAAATTGTTGACGACACAAACACAAACGAGGAGTTAAGACTTAAATATCGTTATCTTGACCTTCGCCGCCGTCCTCTTCTCAACAATCTTATGATGAGAAGTAAGATTGCAAAGGTTGCAAGAGATTATTTCCACGACAACGGCTTTGTTGAAATTGAAACTCCTATGATGATCAAGTCAACTCCCGAGGGCGCAAGAGATTACCTTGTTCCGTCAAGAATCCACAACGGCAAGTTTTATGCTCTCCCTCAGTCACCGCAGATTTACAAACAGCTCCTTATGCTTTCGGGCTTTGACCGTTACATTCAGCTTGCAAGATGTTTCCGTGACGAGGATCTTCGTGCAGACCGTCAGCCTGAATTTACACAGATTGATATGGAGCTTTCGTTTGTTGATGTTGATGAAATTCTCGAAATCAACGAAGGCTTTTTCAAAAAGCTTTTCAAAGAGGTTTTAAACATTGACCTTGAGGAGCATTTCCAGAGAATGACCTACAAAGAGGCTATGGAAAGCTACGGTTCGGACAAGCCCGATATCCGTTTTGACATGAAGATTCAGGACATTTCGGACCTTGTTAAGGACTGCGGTTTCAGCGTATTTACAAGTGCAATTGAGAACGGCGGTTCTGTAAGAGCAATTGTTGCCAAGAATGCATCGTCGGTTTACACAAGAAAAGAAATTGACAAGCTCACAGAATATGCAAAGGGCATCGGTGCAAAGGGACTTGCCTATGTAAGATGGGTTGACGAGCCTAACGCATCATTCAAGAAGTTTATGAGTGAAGAAGAGCTTTCGGCAATCTACGAAAGACTCGGTGCGGAAAAGGGCGATGTTATCCTCATCGTTGCCGACAAGAACAGCACAGTTCTTTCAACACTCGGCGCACTCCGTCTTGTTGTTGCAAAGCGTCTTGACATTATCCCCGATGTATTCAAGTTCCTCTGGATTGTTGACTTCCCGTTCTTTGAATATGACGAGGAAAGCGGCGAATGGCTTGCAATGCACCATCCGTTTACAATGCCTAAGGAAGAGTGCCTACAGTACCTTGACACAGATCCGTCAAAGGTTATTGCAAAGGCTTATGACCTCACACTCAACGGTGTTGAGCTTTCAAGCGGTTCAATGCGTATCACAGACTATGAACTCCAGCAGAAGATGTTCAAGGCTTTGAAGCTCACCGATGAAGAAATCGAAGCAAAGTTCGGCTTCCTTGTTGAAGCCTACAAGTACGGCGCACCGCCGCACGGTGGTATGGGTATCGGTCTTGACCGTGTTACAATGCTTATGTGCAAGGCTGACAGCCTCCGTGATGTAACAGCATTCCCGAAGGTTCAGAATGCAAGCGAGCTTATGTCTGCGTGTCCGGCAGAGGTTGACGACGAAAGCCTTGAGGTTCTCGGAATCAAGGTTGTCAACAAAGAAGACTGATTAAGGGTACAATTATATGAGTCCGGATACAATTGCAACCATCATCTCTGTGTCGATAGTCGTACTTGCAATAGCAATTATAGTTACGGTAATTGTCAGTAAGATAAGACATCTTTCAAGAACATTGTTCGGTACAAGTTCCCTTATAGAGGGCATTCAGGGCGTTAAAGAGGATCAGGAGCAAATGCGTGAAACTCCCCGTTCGCTTCACGGAATGACCTCGGTTTATATGCCAATGATAAAAAAGGATTTTCCCGAGCTTGATGTTGAGCAGTATATGAACAAAACCCGTTCACTTTTGCGAAACTACTTTTCGGCGGTTGAGTCAAAAAGGCTCGGTGTTATTGCGGAGGAGGTCACTCCGAATTTTACAAACTATGTTCAGGGAATTATCGACCAGCTTTCATCTGTTGCAAATACACAGCACTATGAGGATGTCAATATTTACGATGTACAGATTGCCCGCTATATAAAAAACGGTGCAACGGTAACGATACTTTTTGAGGCATCTGTCGGTTACTTTTCGTATGTTACCGATATGAACAACGAGGTGGTCTTCGGCAGCAGAGAGAACAGAATGCAGACAATCTATGAGGTTGGGTTGATGTATGTTCAGGACGCTGACCGGCTTCATAACAGAGCAACCGCTCTCGGAGTGAATTGCCCCAACTGCGGCGCTCCCGTAAAAACACTGGGAGAAAAATTTTGTCAGTTCTGCGGAACTGCAATAAAAGAAATTAACATTCGTTCATGGAAGTTTAATTCCGTAAACGAACAGACACTTCAACAGAGAAAATTCTGAAAGTTTGACGGTCGGGTTGTCAGAGCCAAATGCCCTCTTCCCGACCGTCTTTTTGCATTATTTATGATGGCAAAACATTGGAACAATAAAAAAAGCATATGCCATTCAGCCTGTTTTTTAATAATAGTATTGAAATTTTTCTTCAAACATATTATTATTAGTGTAACAGCAATATCTGAAAAATCAGCTATAAGCTACAAAAATTAAGGAGTTAAATTATGGGTATTATTAAAGCAGCGATAAATGCAGTCGGAGGCGGACTCGCGGATTCATGGCTCGAGGTCATTGAACCGTCCCCCATGGGCGACAACACCCTCATCTGTCCCGGTCAGCTTGTTTCGCAGAACGGCAAAAGTCAGAACAAAAAAGGTTCTGAAAACATCGTATCAAACGGTTCTGTAATTCATGTTTACGATAACCAGATGATGATTCTTATTGACGGCGGTAAGATTGTTGACTTTACTGCAGAGCCGGGTTATTTTAAGGTAAATAACAGCTCAATTCCGTCACTTTTCTGCGGTCAGTTCGGTGATTCAATCAAGGAAACATTTAACCGTATTAAGTACGGCGGAATCCCCTCACAGGCTCAGAGAGTTTTCTATATAAATCTTCAGGAAATCAAGGGTATTCCTTTCGGAACATCAACTCCCGTAAACTACTTTGACAATTTTTACAATTCAGAGCTTATGCTCCGTGCTCACGGTACATATTCAATCAAGGTTGTTGAGCCGTTCAAGTTCTATCAGGAGGTTATTCCGAGAGAGGCTGTTACGGAAAACAAGTCTGTTGATTTCGCAGATGTAAGAGCACAGTATAACGAGGAGTTCGTCGGCGCTCTCGGTTCTGCAATCAACCAGTATTCCGCTGACGGTGAGAGAATCAGCTTTATCAAGTCAAAACAGCGTCTTATCGGTCAGTATATGGCACAGACGCTTGATGAGGAATGGACACAGGCTCGTGGTATGGAAGTCTTTGCCGTTGGTATGGATGTTTCCTACACAGAGGACAGTCAGGAGCTCATCAATATGCGCAACAAGGGTGCAATGCTCTCGGACGCAGCAGTTCAGCAGGGCTATGTTGCAGCCAATATTTCAGAGGGCCTTAAAGATGCCGGCTCAAATGCAAACGGTGCAATGGCAGGCTTTATGGGCATGGGCATGGGTATGAATGCCGGCGGAAATATCATGGGCGGTTATCAGCAGAATCCGCAGTACCGTCAGCAGCAGCCGACTCAGCCACAGCAACAGGCTCAGCCACAGCAGACTCCCGCTCCGCAGGCAGGCGGTGCAGCCGCAGGCTCATGGACTTGCTCATGCGGTGCGGTAAACACAGGCAAGTTCTGCTCGGAGTGCGGTTCAAAGAAGCCCGAGGCTCCCAAAAAGCGTTTCTGCACAAACTGCGGATATGAGCTTTCTGCAAATGCAAAGTTCTGTCCCGAATGCGGTACAAAGGCAGAATAATCTGAATTTTAAGTACAAACAATCCCTCTTCTCAAACGGAGGGGGATGTTTCAGAATTTAATTATAAGGGGTAAGTTATGGCAACTGTAAACTACACCTGTCCGAACTGCGCCGCTCCGCTGAAATTCAATCCCGATAAGCAGATGTTCAGTTGTGAATACTGTATGTCCGATTTTACGGAAAAGTATGTTCAGGATTTTTTTGCCAAGAAGGAGCAAAAAGAGAACAGCGCAGAAAAGCAGGAGAAAAAGGAACAGGAAAAGGCTAAAGAGAATGCCGCCAAGCAGGCGCAGAGCAATGACAACGCACAAGCAGAAAACAAAACTGAAGAAGAGGCTGTTATCTACAACTGCCCAAGCTGCGGTGCTCAGGTTGTTACAACAGCGTCAACTGCGGCAACAACCTGCTTCTATTGTCAGAATCCTGTTGTTCTCGGCGGCAGACTTTCGGGTGAATTTAAACCCGACCGTGTGATTCCGTTCAAGCTTTCAAAGCAGAAGGCAATTGACAAGTTTCTTGAAATGTGCAAAAGGAAATGGTTTTTGCCGAAGAATTTTGTCAGCGAAAAGCATTTTGACAAACTCACGGGTGTGTATTTTCCGTATTGGTATGTTGACGAACAGCGTAGCGCACAGATGGTTGCAAAGGGCGAAAAGGTTCGTTCGTGGACTGTCGGAGATGACCGTTACACGGAAACAAAGGTTTTTGAGCTCCACAGAGCAGGCAATCTGATTGTAAATAATGTTTTTGAAAGAGCGTTAAAAGGTCAGGACAGAGATATGCTCCAATGTGTACACCCTTACGATTTGGGCGAGGCTCACCCGTTTGCAATGTCATATCTTTCGGGTTTTCAGGCAGAAAAGCGTGATATTGAGCAAAATGAGGTTGCACAGGCAGTTCAAACAAGAATCAACGGCTATTGTCAACAGCTTATGAAAGACACGGCAAGCGGATACAGTGCCGTTCAGATTCAGAACTACAACGATAAAATCGACCTTGAAAATTGGAACTATACCCTCTTGCCCGTTTGGGTTGTAACCTATAAATACAGGGGTAAAATTCTGCCGTTTGCAGTTAACGGTCAGACGGGCAAAACATACGGTGAGCTTCCTACCTCCGCAGGAAAGCTTCTTGCTTTTGCTGCAATTATTGCCGTAGCGCTTATGGCACTCGGCTTGTTGGGAGGTCTGTTGTTCTTATGATGAATGTGACAAAAAGACTTTCCGCAATGCTTGCGGCAATGATTATGGTTTTCTGCACTCCGCTCTTTGTTTTTGCGGCGGGACAAACAGAACTCCGTGATGATGCCGAACTGTTTACCTCGGAGGAAGAAACACAGCTTCAGGCGGAACTTGACGCTTTTGCTCAAAAAACCGGCTGGGTTGCGGTTATATATACTAACAACGAGGGCAAAACCGAGGACAATATCAAACCGTTTGCAAACCGTTATTATGCCGACAAATACGGCAAAACTACGGCGGGCGTTATACTCACGATTGATATGAAAGGCAGAGCAATCGACTTCAGAACAAAAGGCGATGCGATGTATTATTTCGGCGATGGCCGTGTTAATACTCTTCTTGATGATGTTCAGCATGATATGAAGCAAGGCAACTATTACAGTGCTGCCGAACAATTCCTCTATTATGTTGACCACTACTATGACGAGGGTATTGACGATGACGAGTCAAATGAAAATATTGATTTGCAGGAAAAAGAGGATAACAAATTCCTCTATGTCGTAAAGCATTACGGCATTGTCATTGCAGGCGGTTCAATTATTGTTGCCGTTATTGTTGTTATTGTAGTGAAAAATCGTTACAAGCACAACGGCAAAGCAGGAACTTATGACCTCAAGAAAAACAGCAAGACTATGCTTACCGACAAGAAGGATATCTTCCTGACAAAGCACGTTTCCGTTACGAGAATCCGGAGTGATTCCGACAGCTCGGGTGGTTCATCAAGCAGCTCCTCCGGTGGCGGCGGTTCATCGGGCGGCGGAAGCAGAAGCTTTTAATGCTGAAAACTATTTGAATTTTACGGAGAATGCTGTATTCTCTGTTTGGGGGCGGCAGAAATGCCGTCCTCTTTTAATGTGAAAAAATTATGAGGAATATTGAAATTATTCAAAAACTGAATACCATGCACACAGCCTGTGAAAGCGAACTTTTACAGCTGATTACAACTTACGATGAAAAAGATTTTGAATATCTTCGCAAATGTGCAAGAGATACTGCCGACAGAATTTTCGGCAACAAAATCTATATCCGTGGTTTGATTGAATTTTCGAGTATATGCAAAAATGATTGCTTTTACTGCGGACTTCGCCGTTCAAACGGCAATGCCGTGCGTTACCGACTTTCAAAGGATGAAATTCTCTCGTGTTGCCAAAACGGACACGAACTCGGATTCCGCACATTTGTGTTGCAGGGCGGTGAGGACGGCTGTTTTACCGATGATGTAATGTGCGGCATTGTGTCGGAAATAAAAAATAGATTTCCCGATTGTGCCGTAACGCTCTCGCTTGGCGAAAGGTCGTATGAAAGCTATCAAAGACTTTTTGACAGCGGCGCAGACAGATATCTTCTCCGTCACGAAACAGCCGACAAAAAACACTATTCCATGTTGCATCCGCCCGAAATGTCACTTGAAAACCGAATGCAATGCCTGTATAATTTAAAGAGAATAGGTTATCAGACAGGCGCAGGATTTATGGTCGGCTCACCGTTCCAAACTCCCGAAATGCTTGTCAAGGATTTAAAATTTATTGAAAAATTAAGTCCCGAAATGTGCGGAATAGGTCCGTTTGTACCGCACAAAGACACAAAATTTAAAAATGAAAATCATGGCGATGTAAGCCTTGTGCTTATGTTGCTTTCAATAATAAGACTTTTAAAACCGAACATTCTTTTGCCGGCAACAACCGCCTTAGGTACGGTCGATCCGCTTGGTCGGGAAAAGGGCATTCTTCACGGTGCAAATGTTGTAATGCCCAACCTTTCCCCTGTTAAGCACAGAAAAGATTACTCGCTCTACGACAACAAGATCTGTACGGGAGACGAAGCGGCGCAGTGTATCGGCTGTCTTGCAGACAGAATGAAAAAAAGCGGCTACGAAATCGTAACTGACAGAGGAGATTATACAGAGAAATAGTGTGAAAAATCACACTATTATAATGTATTGCCCTCAAAATTTGCCTTTGGCATAATTTTGAGATGGCTGAAATCACCATTTACGCCTGTTCAGGCAACGCAGGTTAATTAGGTGATTTTTAATAAACTGTTTGTTGCCTGAAAGGCTATGATGATTATTATGAATAAATACGATAAAAATTCGCTGAAAGCGGAGGAGTTTATCAATGACGGGGAGATTCTTGATTCCCTGAAATTTGCCGATGAAAATAAAAATAACCTTGAACTTGTCGATAAAATAATCGAAAAGGCAAGGCTCAAAAAGGGTATCAATCACCGTGAGGCAAGCGTTCTTTTAGTTTGTGAAGATAAAGAGAGAATCAAAGAAATCTACAACCTTGCCCGTCAAATTAAGAAGGATTTTTACGGTGACAGAATTGTTATGTTCGCCCCTCTCTATCTTTCAAACTACTGCGTAAACGGCTGTGTCTATTGTCCGTATCATGCAAAGAACAAGCACATCTGCCGTAAAAAGCTCACACAGGATGAGGTCAGAAAAGAAGTTATCGCACTTCAGGATATGGGACACAAGCGCCTTGCAATTGAGGCAGGCGAAGATCCCGTAAACAACCCGATTGAATACATTCTCGACTGCATAAAGACCATTTATTCGGTCAATCACAAGAATGGCGCAATCAGACGGGTTAATGTGAACATTGCCGCAACAACCGTTGAAAATTATAAAAAGCTCAAGGAAGCCGGAATCGGCACATACATTCTTTTTCAGGAAACCTACAATAAAAAGAGTTATGAACAGCTCCATCCCACAGGTCCCAAGCACAACTACAATTACCACACCGAGGCAATGGACAGAGCCATGCAGGGCGGTATTGATGATGTGGGAATCGGTGTGCTTTTCGGGCTTGAGCTCTACCGATATGAACTTGCAGGACTTCTTATGCACGCAGAACATCTTGAGGCTGTTCACGGTGTCGGTCCGCACACAATCAGCGTTCCCCGAATCAAGGCGGCAGACGATATAAATCCCGATGATTTTGACAACGGAATTGACGATGAAACCTTTGCCAAAATAGTCGCAATTATCAGAATTGCAGTTCCCTACACGGGTATGATTATTTCAACCCGAGAGAGCGAAAGCGTTCGCAAAAAGGTGCTTGAACTCGGCATTTCTCAGATCAGCGGAGGCTCACGCACAAGCGTAGGAGGATATGACAAACCCGAATCGGAAGAAGAAAATTCGGCTCAGTTTGATGTTTCCGACAACCGCAGTCTTGATGAGGTTGTAAGGTGGCTTATGAATCTCGGCTATATTCCGTCATTCTGCACCGCCTGTTACCGAGAAGGCAGAACGGGCGACCGCTTTATGTCGCTTTGCAAGAGCGGTCAGATTCAGAACTGTTGCCACCCTAACGCCCTTATGACGCTTGAAGAATATCTTGTTGATTATGCAAGTAACGATACAAGGAATGTCGGTCAAAAACTCATTGAACAGGAACTCGAAAAAATCCCCAACGAAAAAGTCCGCACCATTGCAAAAGAACATATCTTTGACATAAGAAACAACAATAAAAGAGATTTCAGATTTTGATATAGATATGTTGATTTTTACGGCAGTTTTTCTGACTGCCGTTATTTTTATAGTAAAATACATTGAAAACTGCAATTGCGTATGGTATAATTTCAATAAAATGGTGTCGAATTATGACATATAAAAGGTAGGAAATTAAAAATGAAGGGAAAAATAAATAAAAAGACTATAATTATTGTAGTTGTTGTAATTGCAGTAATTGGTCTGTTGTGTGCTTTTCTTGTTCCGAAAGTTGTAAATGGTGATAAAGGCAAGAAAGAAGTTGTAACGGTTTCGACTCTTGAAAAAATAGTGAATGTTAGCGAACTGTCAACATTTTCTGCGGTTTATAACGGCATAGCAAAGGTTTATAATTCTGAGAATAAAGATCAGATAGACTACTATGTATCCTATGATGCCAAAATCAAAGCCGGAATTGACTTTAATAAAGTAAGTATAGATATTAAGGACAGTCAAGATAAAAAGTCTAATGTTAAAAATGTTACCATTACTATTCCGAAAGTACACATCACGAAAGTGAATGTGGATATATCTTCACTTGATTTCATTTTCATGAATGATTCAGCTAATAAAGCGTCCGTATCCGAGCAGGCATATAAGGCTTGTACTGATGATGCAACAAATGAAAGCAAAGAACAAAAGGCAATATATACTCTTGCAGAACAGAATGCCAAAAGTGTTGTAAAAGCTTTGGTAAACCCAATATTAAGTCAACTTAATGAGGAACAAAGCGAGATCAAATACGAATTGAATGTTGTTGTGGAGGAGTAATAGTATGAAAAAGTTTATAGCACTTTTGCTTACTGCATTTTTAATAATCAGCTGTACTGCTTGCGGAGAGTCCTCAGAAAATAAAAAAATCACAGAGCCAAAAGTATCTCAAATGAAATCAATTTGTGAACTTGCGGTAATGGATTGCTATTATCATAATGTTGCAAAATACAACGAAAAAAATGCAAGCGGTTGGTGGCTGTGGACACAGGACAAAGAATTCTGGATTGAATACAGCGGAATTGTAACTTTAGGTGTGGATGTATCTCTTGTTTCTATGGAGATTGACGGAGATAACATCACAATAACTATTCCTCCTGCAACTGTACAGAATTGTGAAGTTGATGAATCTGCACTTACAAAAGATAGCTATATTGTTGCACAAAATTCTGCTGAAGTAACGGCAGAGGATGAAGTAATGGCTTTTGGTGAGGCACAGAAAAAGCTTGAAGAAACAGCGGCAGCTGATAAAACCCTTCTTGCAGAAGCTCAGCAGAGAACGCAGATTTTGCTTGAAGATTATATAAAGAATATCGGTAACACAGTCGGCAAAGAATATACTATCAATTGGAAATATATAGATGAAAACGGAAATTCAAGCAATGCACAAAGTGCAACTGATTCGAGTGTATCTACAGAAGAAACTACACAGAGCAATTCGTGATTTCAGAATTTCTTGAAGAAAACAATTTGCCCCCGAAAAAATATACAACATAGGATGACGATGCTATTATGTCAATAGCGGAAAGCGGTCAGGGCATTGTAATTTTACCGAGATTGATACTGAAAAGAATATCATATGATATCGAAATCAGAGATTTGTCCGTGTTGGCTCAGCGTAAAATCGGATTTGCACTCCGCAGTCAAGCTTCGGCATTATCTGTGATGAAATGGTCAGAACGGAGGAAATCTTTGTGGGAATGAATGATACACCGTCGTCGGAACGACTGCACATCGGATTTTTCGGCAGACGAAATGCAGGAAAATCAAGCGTTGTGAATGCGGTCACAAATCAAAATATGTCGCTTGTATCGGACAAAAAAGGCACAACAACTGATCCTGTGGAAAAGACAATGGAGCTTCTACCGCTCGGTCCTGTTGTGATAATCGACACGGCAGGCTTTGATGACGGAGGAACGCTCGGCACAATGCGTGTTGAACGCACAAAAGCCGTGCTGAACCGTGTTGACATTGCCGTGCTTGTGGTTGACGGAACAATCGGAATGACCTCGGTTGAAAACGAACTTGTATCGCTTTTTGAGGAGAAGAAAATTCCGTATCTTATTGTGTTCAACAAATGCGATTTGCTTGATAATACAACTGACGGTAAAATCTTTGTAAGTGCAAAAAACAACACGAATATCGAACTTTTAAAGGATAAAATCGCAAAAGTTGTAAATGCACAAAACTCCGATAAAAGGCTTTGCGGTGACCTTGTTAATAAAAATGACTTTGTTGTGCTTGTAATCCCGATTGACTCCGCCGCCCCCAAGGGCAGAATAATTCTTCCGCAGCAGCAGGTTATCCGTGATTTGCTCGACAGCGGAGCAATCCCTGTTTGTGTGCGTGAAAGCGAACTTGCCGATACTCTGAAAAATCTCGGTACAAAACCAAAGCTCGTCATAACCGACAGTCAGGTATTTAAGCCTGTTTCGGAGATTGTGCCGAACGATATCAAACTGACCTCGTTTTCAATTCTTATGGCGAGGTACAAGGGGTTTCTGAAAACTGCCGTAAACGGTGCAAGGGCAATTGAGTCGCTTAATGACGGTGACAAAATTCTCATCAGCGAGGGTTGCACTCATCACAGGCAATGCGATGACATCGGCACGGTAAAACTTCCCCGATTGCTGAAAAATTACACGGGTAAAAATTTTGAAATCGTGACAAGCTCAGGCAAAGGCTTCCCGAATAATTTGTCGGAATTTTCACTTGCAATCCATTGCGGTGCGTGTATGCTCAATTCAAGAGAGATAATCAGCCGAATGAACCGTTCGGTTGAAAGCGGAGTTCCGTTCACAAACTACGGAATCGCCATAGCCTATATGCGTGGAATTCTCGACCGTTCAATTGAAATGTTTGATGAATAAAATAAAAATTCGGTATGTAAAAATACACACCGAAACAGATTGACATATTAAAAAATTGATGTTAATATATAAGTAAGGAAACGGCTTGAGCTGTTTCGCAATTGGGATTTATTATTTCAAAATCGCTCTGTATTGCAGTACAGGGCGGTTATTTCTTTATGCATAAAACTATAATAGTTACTAACAAAGTAAAACAGATTATGTATTCCACGCAAACACCCCCTTTCATAAGGGTAGTCTTGCGACCGCCGCCAGTGGCGGAAAAAGGGAGCATAGCGCTGTCTGAAATAACGAGTATAAGGAAGTGCATTTATGCACAACGAGATACGACTATATTTCAGACTGGACAGCCGCCGCCATTTCCTTACAGAGTTATTTTAACAAATATATTGTTTGTTTTCAAGACGGAAGTTTGTGTTTTGTAAAATAAAAATTCGGTATGTAAAAATACACACCGAAACAGATTGACATAATTAAAAATTGATGTTAATATATAAGTAGGGAAACGGCTTGAGCTGTTTCGCATCATCAATTTAAGTTTTTTCTAAAAAAACCGTCTTGTGCTGCAACACAGGGCGGTTATTTCTTTATATTCTTAATGACTTCATTAAAAGCCACAAAAACAATTGCAAGTACAAATAAATATGTAATCTCTGCCATTGGAATATACACCTCCTTTCCAGAGGTGTCGAAACAGCCGCCGCCGTTTCCTTACAAAGTGATTATATCAAATATATTGTTTATGTTCAAGTGCTGATTGTATATTACATAGCATCTGTAAATTTGCAATATTATTCTAATAAAGGCAATCCTACTTTACCGTAAGATTGCCTTTATTTTATGCTTTGTGATTTTCTCTTAAATCTGTTCTCTTGATTTTTCCGCTGATTGTTTTTGGGAATTCATCGACAATTTCAAGGTGCTGAATCCACTTGTAGCTTGCCATACGCTTGTTGCAGAAGGTTTTGATTTTGTTTTCAAGCTCCTTATCATGCGGTGCGCCGTCTGTCATTTTGACAATTGCCTTAATTGCCTGACCTCTGTCTTTGTCCGGAACACCTATAACCGCACATTCAAGCACATTCGGATATTGCATAAGAACATTTTCAACTTCAAACGGACCTACTCTGAAGCCTCTTGTTTTGATAAGGTCATCGGCTCTGCCGACATACCAGAAATATCCGTTCTCGTCCTTATATGCCGTGTCACCCGTGTGATATACACCGTGTCGCCACACCTTTTCATAAAGATTTTCGTTGTTATAATATGTGATGAAAATTCCGTGCTGTTTTCTGTCCTTTGGAGGGAATACAACAACTTCGCCGACCTCACCCTGCTTAACCTCGTTGCATTCATCGTCAACAATTCGTACATCATAAAGCGGAGTAGGCTTGCCCATTGAGCCTGCAATCGCCTTGTCACCTTTGAGATTTGCAAGCATAAGAACCGACTCAGTTTGACCGAAGCCCTCGCAAAGTTCAATTCCCGTCTGCTTAAACACCTCTTCAAAAACTTCATTGTTGAGTGCCTCGCCTGCTGTCGTAAGGTGAGAAAGTGCAGAAAGGTCGTACTTGTTCATACCCCTTTTAATGAAGTATCTGTAAACTGTCGGCGGTGCGCAGAAGGTTGTAACCTTGTACTTTTCCATTATACGCAACAGCTTGCCCGGAGAGAATTTGTCAAAGTCATAGACCATAACGGCTGAACCGCAGAGCCATTGACCGTAGATTTTGCCCCATGACGCTTTTGCCCAGCCTGTTTCGGCAACAGTGAGGTGAAGTCCGCCGTCTTTTACACATTGCCAGTATTTTGCCGTGATAATGTGTCCGAGTGTGTAGATATGATTGTGTTCAACAGCCTTAGGATAGCCTGTTGTGCCTGAGGTAAAGTAAATTACCATAGGCTCTTCTGCTTTTGTTTCAACTCTTTCAAGGGTATCGGGAGCGTTTTCAACTTCTTCGGTAAAATCAACCGCACCGAAAATCTGCCTTCTCGGAACAAAAACGGTTTCAAGTGTGTTCGGCTGAGATGCAACCGCAAGAATATCTTCGGCGGTAGTTTCATCGGGAGTGCAGACAGCTGCCTTTATCCCTGCCGTTTTAACACGATACGAAATGTCGCTTTGAGTCAGAAGATTTGTTGCGGGAATAATAACCGCACCAAGCTTGTGGAGTGCAGGGGCAACATACCAGTATTCGTAGTTTCGTTTCAGAATAACAAGAACCTTGTCGCCTTTTTTAATGCCGTGATTTCTGAAAACATTTGCAGCCTTGTTGCTCAGTCTGCTGATGTCGGAGTATGTGAAAATCTTTTCCTCTTTTTCGGGATTTGTCCACACAACTGCCGTGTCGTTCGGCACAAGTTCTGCCATTTTGTCAACAACATCATAGCCAAAATTATAGTTTTCGGGAAACACAAGTTCAAAGCTTGTCAGTTTTCCGTTTTCATCGGTAGTTTCTTTACAGAAATTTTTGTATAACTGCATTTTTTACATCCTTATTTAAGTCGTTTTTTTGGTTTGCCTTTTCAATTAATATTGTATAACACAAACCCTTTTCTATACAATACCGCCCATTATGAAAAAACACGGACTAAAATTTATAATTATTCATCCACGGAATGTAGCTATCCAAATTTGCATAACACTATCCACATATCGGTATATTGTGAATAACAGGAGCAAAT
>ERZ791815.1044-NODE-1044-length-19440-cov-6.218313_pt1 | contig 19440 bp, 10 predicted proteins | sample MGYA00510302_ERZ791815 | MGnify/ENA primary metagenome ERZ791815 (study PRJEB30046, sample SAMN00791995) | human gut metagenome | study: EMG produced TPA metagenomics assembly of the A metagenome-wide association study of gut microbiota in type 2... | reverse complement strand
ACGCCGCCGCCCGCCATCGAGCAGAGTTTTACACCTAATTGGGGATAAAACAGCTTATGAGTGGCGGTGGCATCATCATTGTGGCACAGACGGTAATCCCACAGCTTACCACACTGTTCTCATAATTCATGGGCGGGATCATTGATAAGATTACTGAATTCATAAAGGAACTGTTGCAGGGATGGGTGCTGACAAACTTTGAAACCATGTTTACCGATGTCAATGACAAGGTAGGCACGATTGCAGGGGAGGTCAGCAAAACTCCCAGCACTTGGAACTCCGGTATTTTTGATATGATAAAAACCCTGTCCGACAACGTGATGATTCCCATAGCGGGAATGATCATCAGCTTTGTACTCGTCTATGAGCTTATTTCCATGGTCATTGACAAAAATAACCTGCATAACTTCAATACAGCCATTTTTATCCGCTTTTTTATGAAAGCGTGTATTGCAGTCATGCTTCTTAGCAAGACTTTTGACATTGTAATGGCAGTATTTGATGTGGGAAGCCATATCGTAAATTCTGCCGCATCAGCGATTACCGGAAGTACCAGTATTGATGTTTCAAGTACGCTGCAGACGATGTTCAATGAGCAGTTTTCGGAGATGAGCATAGGCGAGCTGTTAGGACTGGGGATGGAGACCATGATCGTCAGTTTATGTATGAAAATCATGTCAGTCCTTATCACCGTCATTCTTTATGGGCGAATGATTGAAATATATCTTTATGTATCAGTAGCACCTGTTCCCTGTGCAACCGTAACCAACCGGGAATGGGGAACGATAGGAACTAATTATTTTAAGGGACTTTGTGCATTGGCATTTCAGGGCTTTTTTATGATGGTGTGCGTCGCAATCTATGCGGTGCTGGTGGCAGGTGTGGCAGTAGCCGACAACCTGCATACGGCACTCTGGTCGGTGGCAGCATATACTGTGATTTTATGTTTTTCCCTGTTTAAGACAGGTTCGCTGTCAAAATCTATCTGGAATGCGCACTAAGGGAGGAACGACATGGCAATATCTGTGCAGGTGCCAAAAGATTTGTCCGGTATCAAGACAAAAGTGGCACTGAACTTGACAAAGAGACAGATCATCTGTTTCAGCGGTGCGGCAGTAGCCGGGATACCCTTGTATTTTTTAACCAAGGGACTGATCGGAACATCAGCCGCATCACTTCTTATGATGGGAGCAATGCTTCCGTTCTTCTTTTTTGCGATGTATGAGAAAAACGGGTTTCCGGCGGAGAAGATTTTGTATTTTATGCTCCGGCAGAAGATACTCACACCGGGCATAAGACCATACCGGTCAGAGAACTTATACAAGCAGTTGGAAGAAAAAGAAAAATTACGAAGGGAGGTTCGTTATCTTGAAGAAAAAGCAAAAGGCAGAACCGGAAAGCCGCAGAAAAAGCAGTTATAAAGGCAATAGCAGGAACAACAGTAAAAGTGGCGGTCTTACCTTTTCAGAAAAGAAGCGTCTTATACAGTTAAAGCATATTTTATCGGGAAAGAGCATTGAGAAAGAAAAGCCGACTACCGCACAAAGGACGATCACTTTTGAAAAGATGTTCCGTGACGGTATCTGTCAGGTCAGCCACCGTTATTATACAAAGATGGTGGAATTTTTTGATATAAACTATGAGCTTCTGGAAGTGGATGACCAGGCGGACATACTGGCACAGTACAGCAAGCTTATCAATTATTTTGATCCGTCTGTGAGGTTTGAACTGGTGCTTTTCAACAGGCAGGTCAACGAGCAGATGCTTACAGAACAGTTTGACATTCCGTGGCAGGAGGATGATTTTAACGACATCCGTGAGGAATACACGGAGATGTTAAAGAAGCAGGCGGCAAAGGGCAACAACGGTATCATCAAATCAAAATATCTGATTTTTGGTGTAGAAAGCAACGGCTACAAGGAAGCCAAGAGCCGCCTTAACAACATTGAAAAAGATGTAATACGGAACTTAAACAACATAGGAACCCTTGCGAGGGGACTGGACGGAAAGGAAAGACTGCGCATCCTGCATGAATATTTTAATCAGGATACCATGGAGCCTTTCCGTTTTTCATTTAAGGATTTGGCAGAATCCGGTAAGTCGGTCAAGGACTATATTGCACCGCCGGGATTTGATTTCCGCTATCCGAACCGCTTTAAGTCAGGGAATATGTATGGCTGTGTGTCCTATCTGGATATTATCGCACCGAAGTTTACGGACGAGCTGATCAAGCATCTTCTGGATATTGATGCTAATCTTACGATTTCCATGCACATGCAGACGGAAGATCCGGTAAAGGCAATCAAGAAGTTAAAAGCGGTCATTTCCAATATCCAGAAGATGAAGATTGAGGAGCAGAAAAAGGCAGTCCGAAGCGGTTACGATATGGATATTCTTCCAACAGACATCGTGACTTATGAAAAGGACACGCTGGAATTTCTCGATGATTTGAATACGAGCAACCAGAAGATGATCAACATGACATTCCTTATTACCTGTTATGGCAGAACCAAGCGGGAACTGGAGAGCTTAATGCAGAGAGTGTCCGGTATTATTCAGCAGGCAAACTGTGACCTCAGATGTTTACAGTATTTGCAGGAGCAGGGCCTTATGGCATCTGCACCGATTGGGTGCAATGAAACCGGAATTGAGCGTACTCTTTCCACAAAAAGCACCGCAATCTTAGTACCATTCTGCACGCAGGAATTATTTATGCCTGCTCCGGCAATCTATTACGGGTTAAATGCACTCAGCAACAACATGATCATGGCAGACCGCAAAAGGCTCCGTACACCAAACGGAGTTATCTTAGGTACTCCCGGAAGTGGTAAGAGTTTTAGTGCAAAGCGTGAGATTTTAAGCTGTTTTCTTATCACAAAGGACGATATTATCATCTGCGATCCGGAGGGAGAGTATTTTGCGTTGGTGGCGGCACTACATGGACAGGTGGTAAAACTTGCCACCAATTCCAAAGACTATCTGAACCCTATGGATATTCAATTGAGCCATAAGGGGGATAAGGAAGCATTAAAACTGAAATCTGATTTTATCATAACATTATGTGACCTGATCGCAGGTGGCAAGGACGGTCTGGAGAACGATGAGAAAGGTATCATCGACGAATGTATCCGTCATATTTATGACAAGTATTTTGAAAATCCGGTGCCGGAAAATATGCCGCTGCTGGAAGATTTATATGATGCCCTGTTAGCACACAAAAATCCAAAGGCGGAGCGTATCGCAAACAGCCTTGTGCTGTATGTGCATGGTTCCCAGAATTACTTCAACCACCATACCAACGTAGACAGCGGCAATCGTATCATGTGCTTTGACATCAGAGATTTGGGAAACCAGTTGAAAGAGCTGGGTATGTTAATCGTGCAGGATGCGGTTTGGAACAGGGTATCGCAGAACAGGGAGCGAAAGATTGCTACCCGTTATTACTGTGATGAGTTCCACCTTCTTCTGAAGGAGAAGCAGACAGCTATTTATTCCGTGGAAATCTGGAAGCGTTTCAGAAAATGGGGCGGTATTCCGACAGGTTTGACGCAGAACGTGGGCGATTTTCTTCGTTCTGAGGAGATTGAAGGTATTTTGGGTAACAGCGATTTTGTGTATCTGTTAAATCAGAATGCCAAAGATCAGGCAATTCTCGCTGATAAGCTGGGACTTTCTGATAAGCAGCTTTCCTATGTCACCAACTCCGAGCCGGGAAGTGGTCTGATACTGTTTGACAATGTGGTAATTCCATTTGTAGACAAATATCCGACAGACACCAAGACTTACAGAATTATGAATACCAAGCCGGAGGAATCGGTGCAGAAGGAGGACGCAGTATAAAATGGCAGAAAAAAGACAGAAGAAGCAGGCGGCAAAGGCATTTGAAAAAGAGACATTTTCCAAAGATAAGGAAGTGACTGGAGTAAAACATATAGAACACAGGCAGGACAACACCTTTTCTGTGGAAAACCAGTTTAGTGCCAGCGAGAAGCCTGTGAGCAATCTGCCAAGGGATGCGAACCATGGCAGTCGTACAGGAAAAGCAACTTCTGGTCACAGCGTCCAGAAGTCAGAGTTTAATACTGGGACAGAATACAGGAAAAATAATAAGAAAAAATATTACCGACAGCAACAACAGGACACTTCTGGTCACAATGTCCAGAAGTCGGAAGCCGAAGAGGAAAAGACATTCTTAAAGGAAAACAGCTTTATCAATGAGGAAAACGGTAATGCTACAAATTTCCATACAGAGGACGCAGACAGTTTTCAGGACAATTACCACGTTAGAAATACCTACCAACGGTCTGAGGAAAAAGGAAAATATCACAAAAGGCGTGTGCAGAGAGAACATGCACACAGAGAGCGTGCAAAGTCAGAAAATGCAAAGCAGTCCGATTATGGAGATCTTCAGACAAAGGACGCCACATTTTCGCAGGGGCAGGCGGACGAATTTACAGACCAAAAAGTACAGAAGGCTTTTGATAAGTCGGAAAAGAACCGCCGAAAGTTGCAGAAAGCAAAGGACAAGATGCCGACAAAGCGGCAGTATGAGATGAAGCGTGTCTTTGATGAACAGACCGGAAAAGCAAAGTATGTTGTGGTTCCGGTGGATGTGGAGAAGCCATTTAAACCGGATGGACTGGGAAAAACTGCGGTTCACAAGCTCCAGACCGAAAATATGTATTTTGTGCATCGCAAGATTGCAGAGACAGAAAAGGATAATTCTGCTGTGGAGGGCGCACACAAGACGGAACAGCGAGCCGAGGATATTTACCACTATATGAAGTATCACCGCAAGAGCAAGGCACAGAGAAAGCGTGACCGCTTAGAGCGATTGCACAAAAAACAGGTTACAGCGGATATGAAGCTGGAGTATGAGAAATTCATCAGTGAAAATCCACATCTAAAGGGCAACAGTCCAAAGAAGCAGTTGCAAAGGCAGCTACAGAAACAGCGCATCAAGCGTGAGTATGCCAAGGCAAGGCGGGTAAGAGCAGAAGCCAAGACTGCAAAGGAAACATTTACAAAGACAGCCAATGCTGCAACCGGGATTGCAAAGAAGTTACAGGAAATTGCCACGAAAAATAAAACACTGATTATCACAGTGGGTATTTTTGCACTTCTGCTCATTATGATCATGTCGGCACTATCAAGCTGCGGTTCCATGTTTACCGGAACTGTGACAACAACGATGGCAAGCACATATCTTAGCCTTCCGGCAGAGATTGATGCAGCAGATTTATCTTTTACAGAAAAGGAAATGGAGCTGCAAAATAAGATTGACCGGATTGAAACTGATTATCCGGGATATGATGAATACGATTATAACCTTGGTGCAATCGGGCATGATCCGTACACACTGATCAGTTATCTTTCCGCAGTCCATACGGAATTTACTGCCGCAGGAATAGAGAGTGAGATTCAGGAATTATTTGATGCCATGTATTCACTCACTACCGAGGAAGTAGAGGAAACACGGACAAAGACAGTCACAAAGACCGGAACCAGAATAGTAACAAATCCGGACGGGACTACCCGTACCGAGGAATACGAGTATGAGGAGGAAGAAGAATATACCGTAACAATTCTTCGTGTCACACTTACGGTCACACCGCTTGAGAGCATTGTAGCCGGACGCATGGACAGCGAACAGACGGAAATTTTTGGAGCCTATACGGAGACAAAAGGCGGCTTACAGGTCTTTGCTTCTCCGGTTGATTATTACTGGTATTACTATATCAGCAGTTATTATGGCTACCGGAAAAATCCAAACACCGGAGCCGAGGAGCTTCACAGGGGTGTGGATATAGCGGTGCCGACAGGAACGTTTGTATATGCGGCACATGATGGAACGGTAACAGAAGCAACTTACGATTCCTATTATGGAAATTATGTGGTGATTACGGACAGTAAGGGATATACCACAAAATATGCCCACATGGACAGCTTAAATGTGTCCGCAGGGCAGAGTGTAAAAAAAGGTGACAATATAGGCAAAAGCGGAAATACAGGAAGCAGTACCGGAAGCCACCTTCATATCGAATGTCTGTATAACGGGGAATATTATAACCCGTTATTTTATTTTGAAGCAGGAGAACAGACCATTTATGGAGAAACAACGGGCGGCACCGGAGGAGGAACCAGCAATGTGATACCGCCGGAATCCTATGATGATGCAACCGTACAGACGCTTATGCGTGAAGCAAACAGGTATCTGGGAATGCCATATACTTTTGGCGGCACAGCTCCGGCTAGTTTTGACTGTTCCGGTTTTGTATGCTGGGTATTTTCAAACAGTGGCGTACATAACCTGCCAAGAACCACAGCACAGGGCATTTATGACCAGTGTACTCCGGTATCAGCGGCAGATGCAAAGGCAGGGGACATTATATTTTTTACAGGAACCTATAATGCAGGACGTCCGGTTACACACGTTGGTATCTACTGTGGAAACGGTACGATGGTGCATTGCGGCGATCCAATCCAGTACACCTCAATCAATACCTCTTACTGGCAGAGCCATTTTTATGGTTTTGGAAGATTGAATTAGCGAAGGGAGGAATTATTTTTGTCAGTAGAGCGAATCAATTCACAGCTTAAAAAGGTCAGGGAGCAGATAGCACAGCTACAGGCAAAGGAAAAAGACCTTGCAGAGCAGAAACAGATGGCGGAGGATGCCGAAGCCATGAAGATCATACGAAAATATAAAATCTCATCCGAGCGGTTGCAGATGCTTAATAAGCTCAGTGAGGATGAAGTTAGAAATTTATTACAGAAACGGGAACAGGAAAAGGAGGATTCGACCAATGAAAATGAAGAAGTTATCCGTTAAGGCACTAATGTCCCTGATACTGTCGGCAATACTTTTTTGTATGCCGGTCGGGGCATTTTTTGCAAACAGGGCAAATACTGTGGAGGTTCATGCGGAGGATACAGCAGAGCAGAAAACAGAAAGTGCGGCAGAGGAAAGCAGTGCAGAAAGCACAGCGTCCGGTAATGATAACAAGGACAGTTCCGGTAGTGGAGAAAATCACACAGAGCAGTCCACAGAGAATACAACGGAAAATTCCACAGAAGGCACAAGTGAGGAGACACAGCCTGCCGCAAAATGCACCTGCAAGGAAAAATGCAGTCAGTATGCAGTAGATGAAGATTGTGAGGTGTGTGCAAAGGATTACAAGGAATGTGCTTATATCAATCCAAGTGTAAAAATCACAATCAATACACCGTCTGGATGGCATAATGATACCACGAAAGTAACGGTCAAGGTAGAAGATACGGTAGTGTCCGGCAATTTTACCATTCAGACAGTAAAGGCAAAAGTCGGACAGAATGGAAGCTGGACGGACATTACCGAGGATATGCACATAGAGATTTCCGAGAACAGCACCATTTATGTGCAGGTCACAGACCAGAAGGGCAAGACCTACGAGAAAAACCGCTACATCAAGTGCTTTGATTTTACAAAGCCTACCTTAAATGCGGCAGTCAGCGACGGTCTTTTGAGCATTCAGGCACATGATACGGATTCCGGTATCAAGGCAATCTATGTCAATGGCTATGAGTTTACAGAGCATACGAATGGAGCCTTGAATATCCGTCTGCAACAATTCGATGCAGGGTATCAGTATTTCACGATTTCTGCCATGGATAATGCAGGAAATACCTCTGAAATCTATAAAACAGCCAATCCGTATTACACCGATCCGGAGAATAAGGACAGCAATGAAAAAGATCCGGCACAGCAGCTCCCAGTGGATGCGTCGGCAACCAAACCTAGCTCTGCAACCGCACAGGTTACAGACCATACCAAGACAGACAGCAATGGAAATACTGTTTCCCAGACAGGCAGTGGAACAAATTCAAGCAGTTCCGCAACAGCAAAGCAATCTCCAAGTACGGGAGATACTTCCAAGGATGCAGACCAGAGCAGTGACAGTCAGACTTCTGAAAAAGGCAAGGAATTTTACACAATCCAGACTGCATCAGAAAAGGTATTTTATCTTGTGATTGATCGTGATGGGGAAGATGAAAAGGTGTATTTCCTTACAGAAGTCAGTGAAAACGACCTGCTGAATACCACAACGGATAACAGCGAGACACTTCCGAAAAATTCAGCGGCATTGGAATCTGCAATCCCTACCAAAGACAGCGCATTATCAAACAATAATGCTGATACCACAGGAGAGAAAACACAGGGAGCAGAAAGTGTTGAGGACAGCACCGAAGATAGCACGGAAGATACAAGTGAGCCGAAAGAGGATACCGCAAAAGCAGATGGTTCCGGCTTTACATATATTTTAATAGGCATTGCTGCGGTAGCTGTGATCGGAGTGGTATATGTTGTGAAGTCTAAGAAGAAAAAGGAAAACTTCATTGATGAGGATGAAGATGAGGACGAGCTTGACGAGGACTATGATTATGAGGACGAGGACGAAGCCGAGCAGGATTCAGACGAAGCATTCTTAAATGGTGGCGATGATACGGAATCAGAGGACACAGGCGAGAATGACAGTGAAGATAACAGTGACAACGATAATGATGAAGAAAACGGGGAGGAATAGAGATGGAGCTTGTAATTGCAGAGAAGCCGAGCGTGGCACAGAGCATTGCGGCAGTTCTTGGTGCCACACAGCGTAAGGACGGTTATTTGGAAGGCAATGACTATCTGGTATCATGGTGTGTGGGACATCTGGTAGAACTGGCACAGCCGGAAAGCTATGAGGAAGCATGGAAGAAATGGAGCTATGAGAGCCTTCCAATCATTCCGCAGGAATGGCAGCATGAAGTGAAAAGTGATACAAAAGCACAGTATCAGATTTTGAAAAAGCTCATGCATGATGACAGGGTGGATGCAGTCGTGTGTGCTACCGATGCCGGAAGGGAGGGAGAGTTGATCTTCCGCCTGACCTACAACATGGCAAGGTGCAGAAAACCGATGAAACGATTATGGATTTCTTCCATGGAGGAGAGTGCTATCCGTGACGGCTTCCATAATCTTCGTCCAGGCAGTGATTATGACAATCTGTACAAGTCAGCATTATGCAGGCAGGAAGCAGACTGGCTTGTGGGTATCAATGGCACTAGGCTTTTTACGGTATTGTATGGTGGCAAGGCATTAAAGGTCGGCAGAGTGCAGACACCGACACTTGCCATGCTGGTAGACCGTGAAAGTAAAATCATGAATTTCAAGAAAGAAGCCTATTATATGGCTCATATCATGGAAAATGGTCTGGATGCTGTATCGGAGCATATCAGTGATAAAACGGAAGCAGAGAGGATTGCAGGAGCCTGTGAAAACGGACAGGCTCTTGTCACTTCTGTGATAAAGGAAGAAAAGTGGGTGGCACCACCGAAACTCTATGACCTTACCACACTCCAGAGGGATGCAAACCGTCTGTTTGGCTTTACTGCCAAGCAGACATTGGAATATACGCAGAGTCTTTATGAGAAAAAGTTAGTAACATATCCGAGAACAGACAGCCAGTACCTTTCCGATGACATGGAGGGAACAGCGAAAAATGTGATTGAGGCAATTTTCAATTCGCTGTTATTTGAGCAGAATATCATATTCAATCCAGATATTAAAAGAATTTTGAATAGCAAGAAAGTGACAGACCACCATGCAATCATTCCGACCATGGAGATCATCAAGCAGGACTTAAAGGCAATCCCAGAGAGCGAAATGAAGATACTTTCCCTTTGTGCAAACCGTCTGCTGTGTGCGACCGGGGAGAAGCACATTTATAATTCCACAAAGGCAGTGATTACCTGCAACAATATTGTGTTTAAGGTATCCGGCAAGGAAGTGTGGAAAAATGGATGGAAGGAATTTGAGGATTTCTTCAAAAATTCCTATAAAACCGCAGAGGATAAATCGGATGCAGAGGAAGAAAAGAAGCTGCCGGAGCTTCGTGAGGGCATGATGATTGCAGTGGAGCAGACAAAGGTTTCCGAGCATTTCACACAGCCGCCAAAACATTACACTGAGGACAGCCTGCTGTCCGCCATGGAGCGAGCCGGAGCAGAGGATATGGGTGATGAAGTGGAGAGAAAAGGACTTGGCACACCTGCCACCAGAGCCGATATCATAGAAAAGCTGGTAAAAGACGGATTTGTAAAGCGTGAGAAAAAGCAGATGATTCCGACAGAGGACGGAATGAAGCTGATCACGATACTTCCAGATGTAGTAAAATCTCCGAAACTGACCGCTGACTGGGAGAATGAGCTTACTCTTGTATCCAAAGGAGAAGTTGCTGCAGAACAGTTTATGTCAGGTATTGAAGCAATGGTAACTGATCTTGTAAAGACCTATCACAGCGTTAGTGATGAACATAAAGCCATGTTTGGCACAGGCAAGGGTGGACAAGAAGTGCTAGGCAAATGCCCGAAGTGTGGTGCTGATGTAGTCAAGGGAAAATTCGGAGCGTATTGTACCGGGAAATGTGGCATGAATGTTGGCAAGGCACTTGGGGTAACACTTTCCGATACACAGGTCAAGAGCCTGCTTCAAGGGAAAAAGATACTTGTAAAAGGATTAAAAGGCAAGAAAGGCAGCTATGATGCTTATTTGATTCCGGAGAGCATAGAGGAGTTTTCCTATACGAAGGACGGTAAAGAAATCAAGGGATTCCAGTATAAGTTTAAGATGGAATTTCCACCGAAAAAGGACAAATAGAAGAAAACAATTCCAAAATAATTTGTAAGATTTTGTCGAAAACTGTCATGTATATAGTGAAGGGAGGACTTTGGCATGAATAAGGAAAAAGAAATAGATATGCTGAAAGAAAAACTTGACTATTATACGTTGGTAGCCACCGATGAGGAATTTGATGCCGAGGAAGTTATAAAAATTGTAAAAAGGCTGGAAGAACTTGAACCGACAGAAGCACCGGAAAAATCTGTCGATGAATTTTTGGACGATTTCTGGAAATATTGCGAGGAACGAGAAAGGGAGGAAAAAATACTAGAAGAATTTCGGAAGCAGAAATAGCTGTATCTATGATGAAAAAAGTGTGGTATTATGAGAGAAAGAAATTTGCAAATCGGTAGTTGTGGAGGTGCTTTATGAACGAGAGAGAAAAAATTATCCGATTATGGTTTGATATGTGGATTAAGAAAGCAGATTTAGGAATTGACAATATTTTTACAGATGATGTTGTATATACTGAGAGTTGGAGTCCTAAATATGAAAACCGCAAAACGGTAAAGCACTGGTTTGACGAATGGAATACACGCGGAAGTGTTCTTGTCTGGGAGATTAAGCAATTTTTTCATCAAGGCAATCAAACAATCGTGGAGTGGTATTTTAAAAACAAAATGAATAATGGAAATGTTGAAGAATTTGACGGAATATCTTTAATTGTATGGACACAGGATAACAAAATAAAATCATTAAAAGAGTTTGGTTGCAATCTTCATAATTACAATCCATATCGAGATAGTGATATTCCCGTATTTCGAGAAGAAAAAGCAAATTGGTTTTGAGAGGACTATAAATTTCAGTTTGTCGGTGCAACACTAATACCACACATAACTAAAATAACAACACAGCGTCAGAGCGTATGGGAAAACCTGTACGCTCTAATTTTTTATCAAAAAATGGAGGAAAACACATGGAAGAAACAAATGTAACAATGACTACAGAGGAAATGCAGGGCGAGCCTGCAGCAAAGGAAAATGAAACAAAGGCGGAGAAGTTTATCCGTATTGGTGAGTACCGCATGAATAAGGCGGTGGATGCTATTGGCAGACTGGAGAATCTTGCAAATCGAGGTTCCTACGAATATACACAGGAACAGGTAGATGCTATGTTTCAGGCATTAGAGGGGAGGGTTGCGGAAGTTAAGGCGAGATTTACGCCTAAGAAAGCGGCTGAGAGTAAGACTTTCAGCTTTGGTACAACAGAATAGGAATGTAACGGGAATTAAGGGAAAGGCAGTCATGTAGTGTATGTGGCTGCCTTTTTGTCGTATCTATGACAGGAAGGAGAACTGTGTGAGAAAATATGATTTTATATCGGCTCTGGCAAAAGAGACAGCAGCCGAGGTTGTCAAAAATCGTGAGGAATGGATGAAATACCTGACTACAGCGGCAAGGCTGTATAAGTATCCGTTCCGGGAACAGCTTTTAATCTATGCACAAAGACCGGACGCAACAGCGTGTGCTTCCATAGAGCTGTGGAATGAGCGTATGCACTGCTGGGTAAACAAAGGGGCAAAAGGTATCGCACTTTTGGACGAGGATGATGCACATGGAAAGCGTCTGAAATATGTATTTGATGTTTCAGATGTCCATGCGGCAAGGAGAATCGGACGGTATCCGAAACTCTGGGAATTACATGAGGAACATAAGGAAGATGTAATTAAGCGTCTGGAGCAGACTTATGGTGCTACCGATGATAAGAAGCTGTTTGAAGAAAGACTTATGGAGATAGCTGAGAGGATTGCGGCAGATTATTATGAGGAATTGCTGCCGGATTTGCAGTACATGATCGAGGGCAGTTTTTTAGAAGGACTGGACGAGCAGAATGTAGGTATCCGCTTGAGGGAGACATTATCGGACAGCATTTCCTTTACACTTTTATCTGCCTGTGGTGCAGATATGCAGGAGTATGGTTCGGAATTTGCTTTTGATTTTATCCATGAATTTAATTCCATGAACACCCTTGCGGTACTTGGAGATGCAGCCAATGAGCTTGCAAAACCGGTACTTTTAGAGATTGGAAGAACCATAAGGGCATATAACAGGAGCCACGAACAGGAACAATCGCAAAATTTAACGCAGAAAGGACTTGCAAATACTTCTAAAATAGACTACAATGCGTTAAAGCGTGAAAGCGAGAGCAGACATGAAGAACAGATAGACAACAACCAAAACAGCGTAGAAAGGGGCAATAGAGATGAATCTGACATACGAGAAGAACGGGGATTACCTGATCCCGACATTACAGGCGGACATTCAGCCGGAGGGAACGGTAACGAAGTACGGAATGATGAGAGAGACTTATCTGAAGGAGAACCACAGGGGCGTGTACTCAGCGTTTCTTCTGAAAGGAACATTGAAAGAACACCTGCTGACGATCCAGAAGCAGGCAGAGGAGAGAATGGAGAAGCTGACAAGCCAGATGGCGGCAACCGAGGGAGTGACAGAACAGCTCAAGGAAACCGATCAGATGCTTTGGGTAGCGAAGATGAACAGCATTCGGAACCGAGCAGAGGAAGTGGTTCTGGGAGAACTGGTTTACAGTCTGTAACAGATACCGATGATCTTCTCCGGGGAGACGCAGCGGAACCCACCTTTACACAACTCAGCCTGTTTCCTTCTTTTGAGGAGCAGGTCGGAACAGTCGCAGCAGCGGAAGCAAGTATGAAATATACCATGCCCGCTGCTTTTTCTTTGCCACAGAATGAGCTTGAAACCATTCTTCGCAGTGGTGGAGGAAAACAGCACAGCAGAAAGCGTATCTTTGCAAAGTACACAGAGGGCAGAAATGCCGAGCAGATGGTGGATTTTCTGAAAAATGAGTACGGACAGACCGGAAAAGGTTTTGAAATCAATGGAAATCCAGTATCAGTGTGGTTCGATGAGCATGGTATGAGTGTCGGCTATGGAACACAGGCAAGGGAAACACCGATTGTCACGATGGATTGGGAAGATGTGGAGAGCCATATCCGTTCCATGATCGAAAATGGTACTTATATGAGTGCCAGTGAAGCATTTCTTGTAGATACACAGGAGAGAAATCGTGTTGCCAATCAGATCTATTTCTTCCTGCGAGATGGAATGGATGAAATGCCGGAGGAGCTTGGCTTAAAAGCAGGAAATTATCCGGAAAGTGAAGCAAAACTCATGGAGCTTCTTTCCACCCATGAGGGCAGGGAACAGCTTAAAAATGTCTTGGAGGATGCGGCAGAGCGACTTGCATCGGGTGAAGCCGAATTAAAATGGCGGCATGTGAAATCACCGGAATATCTGTTATCGGAGATCGCAGACCTTGACAGGGAGAGACTGGAATTTCCATTGCCGGATGCGGTGGAGGTAGCACAGGAAGATTTTATCACGCAGGATGAAATTGACTATGCACTTGGCAGAGGAAGCGGCTATGAGCATGGAGCTTTCCGCATTTATGAGTATTTCATGGAAGGACATGACCAGAAGGAAACAGTTGCCTTTCTGAAAAATGAATATGGTATTGGCGGCGGTTCCGGTGGACTTCCAGGCAACGATGATTCCCATAATGAACATGATGGAAAAGGTATCCGTCTGGAGAAGGGCAGCTATGGAAATCCGTATGCAAAAGTGCTTCTGAACTGGAATGTAGTCGAGAAAAGGCTACGTGAGCTGATCCATGAGGATAAATATTTATCTCCACAGGGGAAAGAAAACTACAAGGCATACAAGGAAGAACAGGCAGAGAAAGCAAGACAGCGAGAGCTTTCCCGTCTGGAGCATGGACAGCGACTTGAATGTAAGAAGGACATCGAAGCCTTGATTGCCGAGAAATTCAATGGTTTTGTGCTTCCGAGGAATACCGCAGATGAAATCATAGATAAATATGGCATTGACTGTGTGGAATTTGTTCTTGCAAATACCGTCACGCATTTTGATTATGATGGGCGGTTTTCGCAGAACAATAAGGAATGGGCAAAAGGCATTGTTGCGGAAAATGAGTGGCAGAATAATGATCTGATTTTAAGTTCACATCCGGCAGTATTGGACGGATTTACCAATCAGGCAAGAAGATATATCAATGTATTGTGGGAAAAAGAAAAGGAAGCACAGCAAAAGATCACGATTGATGGATATGAGTGTGTTCTGGTTGATGAGTGGGGCAGTGAAAAAGAGAAATATCTGCTTGGAAATGACATTGAGGACAGCAGTTTTTATTATGCACAGGTCAATGGGAAATCCTTTGAATACGACCATAAGCCGGAGCGTAGCGAGGTAGAGGACGATTATATCAATGCCATTGCAGAGGAAGATATTGACCGACACGAAGCAGAGGTGTTTTCAAGGTTTGAGGGGACGGATGGTATCGCAGAGCCGGATGAAACTGAGCCACAACAAGAATTTTCACAAGAGGAATCGCAGAAATTATTCTGGCATGTGGTACATGATGCTGATGATGAATATGGCAATCCGACACAGTGGAGTGCCACCTTATCAGAGGGAGTATTCCTTTGGATTGATAAGGAAGTGGACGGATATGCTATTTATGATACGGCAGACACCACCCGTCCGGCATTGGAGACATTTTCGACTTTGCAGGAAGCAATGGACTGGGGCAATGAGCTTGCAGAAAGTGGCAGGGAAGCAGAAGCGGAGTTTCCTGATGAAAAGGAACAGAATGTTGTTACAGAACAGACTGAAGATGAACTGGACAGTATAGATACGCAGTTTGCCCGTGAGCGTCTGGAGAATGGAGAAGCAGACCGACAGACAGAGGAAATGCTGTCACAGGTGCTTACCGGAGAATGGGAGCCGCTTACACCTTCGGCAGAGGAGAATAAGACTGTACAGGAAATAAATGTGGCTGCACCGGATAAAAGTAACTCTGTCAATTTCCATATCAGCGATGACCGATTGGGCGAAGGTTCTCCAAAAGAAAAATTCCAGAGAAATGTTGCGGCAATTAAGTTGTTGGAGCAGATCGAAGGTGAAAACAGATATGCTACACCGGAAGAACAGCAGATTTTATCCCAGTATGTCGGCTGGGGTGGTCTTGCCGATGCGTTTGACGAGAGCAAATCAAACTGGTCAGCAGAATATCACCAGTTAAAGGAACTGTTATCGCCGGAGGAGTACCGCATGGCAAGGGAGAGTACCTTGAATGCCCATTACACAAGTCCGGTCATTATCCGCCAGATGTACGAAACATTGGAGAAAATGGGATTTTCCAAAGGGAATATACTGGAGCCTTCCATGGGCATCGGCAACTTTTTTGGTATGATGCCGGATTCCATGAAAGAGAGCAGGCTTTACGGAGTAGAGCTTGACAGTATCACAGGACGCATTGCAAAGCAGCTTTATCCGCAGGCAGATGTGCAGATCAAAGGATTTGAAAAGACCGATTATCCGAACGATTTCTTTGATGTGGCAATCGGAAATGTACCTTTTGGTCAGTATAAGGTGGCAGATAAGCAGTATGATAAAAACAATTTCCTGATCCATGATTATTTCTTTGCAAAGACGTTGGATAAAGTGCGTCCCGGTGGTGTGGTTGCTTTTATTACAAGCAAGGGAACCATGGACAAGGCAAGTCCGGAAGTCAGAAGATACCTTGCACAAAGAGCAGACCTGCTTGGTGCAGTCAGACTTCCGAATACCGCATTTAAGGCAAATGCAGGAACCGAGGTCACTTCGGATATTTTATTTTTCCAGAAGCGTGACCGCATGGTGGAGCGTGAGCCGGACTGGGTACATCTGGGAGAGGACGCAAATGGCATTACAATGAACGCTTACTTTGCAGAGCACACGGAGCAGATCGTAGGAAAGATGGAAATGGTATCCGGTCCTTATGGTATGGAAAGCACCTGCAAGGCAGATGATGGCAGACCATTTGAGGAGCAGTTAGCGAAAGCACTTCAAAACATTACAGGACAGATTGATACGATTGATCTGGATGAGGAGCTTGCGGATGAAATGAGCAGGCAGAGTATTCCTGCTGATCCGTCCGTCAAGAATTTCAGTTATACCGTAGTCGATAATGAGGTATATTACCGTGAAAACTCTGTCATGAAGGCGGTGGAAGTATCAGACACCGCAAAAGAACGTATCAAGGGAATGGTGGCAATCCGTAACTGTACGCAGGAGCTGATTGATATGCAGCTTGAGGAATACTCCGATGTAGCAATTAAGGAAAAGCAGGCAGAGCTTAATAGCCTGTATGATAATTTCTCTAAGAAATATGGTCTGATCAATTCACAGACGAATAAGAGAGCCTTTAATCAGGACAGCAGTTATTGCCTGCTATGTTCCTTGGAAAAACTTGATGATGAGGGCAATTTCAAGGGAAAAGCGGATATGTTTACGAAGCGTACCATTAAAAGGGCAGAGGTTGTCACAAGCGTGGATACTGCAAGTGAAGCGCTGGCAGTATCTTTAGCAGAGAAAGCTAAAATCGACCTTGATTTTATGGGAGAGCTTACCGGAAAAGATAAGGATACACTTACCGAGGAGCTTCGTGGTATCATTTTTCAGAACCCGCTTACCGATGTCTGGGAGACAGCAGACCAGTATCTAAGTGGCAATGTGCGTGAGAAACTTGCCATAGCAGCCACTTATGCGGAAAATCATCCGGAATATGCCCCAAATGTACAGGCTCTTACGCAGGTACAGCCGAGGAAGCTGGACGCATCGGAGATTGAGGTGCGTATTGGTGCCACATGGATTGATCCAAAGTATATCAATGATTTTATGCGTGATACATTTCAGACACCGGAGCATTTATTCCGCAGGGATACGATAGGTGTGCAGTTTTCGGGTGTAACCGGAGAGTGGAATGTAAAGGGCAAAAATGCGGACTATGGCAATACGCTTGTCAACATGACATACGGTACAAGCCGGGTAAATGCCTATAAGATACTGGAAGATTCCCTGAACCTCAAAGATACGAGAGTATATGACACCATTGAGGAGGATGGAAAGGAAAAGAGAGTCCTCAATAAAAAGGAAACCATGATTGCAAGCCAGAAGCAGGAAGCAATAAGGGAGGCATTTAAGGACTGGGTATTCCGTGATCCGGAACGCAGGCAGACACTTGTGGCAAAATATAATGAGCTTTTCAATTCCACCAGACCAAGAGAATATGACGGTTCACATCTGAAATTTCCAGGCATGACACCGGATATTGAATTAAAGTCGCATCAGAAAAATGCGGTTGCCCATGTGCTGTATGGAGATAATACCCTGCTTGCGCACTGCGTCGGTGCCGGAAAAACCTTTGAAATGACAGCGGCGGCAATGGAAAGCAAGCGTCTGGGACTATGCCAGAAGTCATTATTTGTAGTGCCGAACCACCTGACTGAACAATGGGCAAGTGATTTCCTTCGGTTATATCCCGGAGCAAATATCCTTGCGGCAACGAAAAAGGATTTTGAACCCGCCAACCGTAAAAAATTTTGTTCCCGTATTGCAACAGGCGATTATGATGCCGTTATTATCGGGCATAGCCAGTTTGAAAAAATCCCGTTATCACAGGAAAGACAGGCGGCAACCATTGAAAGGCAGATTGATGAGATCGAGCTTGCCATTGAACAGGCGAAAAAGGATAATGGGGAGCGTTATACCATTAAGCAGATGGAAAAATCAAGGAAAGCATTGCAGGTGCGTCTTGATAAATTAAATGACCAGAGCCGGAAAGATAATGTCGTAACCTTTGAGCAGTTGGGGGTAGACAGGCTGTTTGTGGATGAGAGCCACAATTACAAGAACCTGTTCCTTTATACGAAAATGAGGAATGTAGCTGGTATTGCACAGACAGAAGCGCAGAAGTCCTCCGATATGTTTGCCAAGTGCCAGTATCTTGATGAAATCACAGGTGGAAAGGGAGTTACGTTTGCAACCGGAACACCGATCTCTAATAGCATGACGGAGCTTTACACGAATATGCGATATCTTCAATATGGAACGCTCCAAAAGCTGGGACTGGGACATTTTGACGCATGGGCGGCTTCTTTCGGGGAAACACAGACTGCCATAGAGCTTGCACCGGAAGGAACCGGATACCGGGCAAAGACAAGATTTGCGAAGTTTTTCAATCTGCCGGAGCTGATTGCACTTTTCAAGGAGAGTGCGGACATTCAGACACCGGATATGTTAAAACTTCCTGTGCCGGAAGCAGAATATGAAAATGTGGTTCTAAAGCCGAGCGAGTTCCAGAAAGATATGGTAGCGTCTCTAGCGGAACGTGCCGAAGCAGTTCGGGACAGGCAGGTACAGCCATACGAGGACAACATGCTAAAGATTACCAATGACGGAAGAAAGCTGGCGCTTGATCAGAGATTACTCAATGATATGCTGCCGGATGAGGAAAATTCCAAAGCGGCAACCTGTGTGGAGAAAGCCTATGAGATATGGGAGAACACCAAAGAGCAGAAGTCAGCACAGTTGATTTTCTGTGATTTATCGACACCGAAGGGTGATGGCACTTTCAATGTGTATGAGGATATAAAAAACAAGCTCATGGAAAAGGGAGTGCCGGAGCAGGAGATCGCATTTATCCATGATGCCAATACAGAACTTAGAAAAGCGGAGCTGTTTGCAAAAGTAAGAAGCGGACAGGTTCGTTTTTTATTAGGTTCCACCGCCAAAATGGGAGCCGGTACGAATGTGCAGGACAGACTGATTGCATTGCATCATTTGGATGTGCCTTGGAGACCTTCTGATGTAGGACGGATTTTGCGGACATTCAAAATAAAAAAGAATGTGGAGGTAACA
>ERZ791815.1036-NODE-1036-length-19556-cov-4.091790_pt1 | contig 19556 bp, 16 predicted proteins | sample MGYA00510302_ERZ791815 | MGnify/ENA primary metagenome ERZ791815 (study PRJEB30046, sample SAMN00791995) | human gut metagenome | study: EMG produced TPA metagenomics assembly of the A metagenome-wide association study of gut microbiota in type 2... | reverse complement strand
CGCACCTCGGAGGTGTTGGCCGAGACATTTGATATGCACCTTGTTCACCGGCCCATTCGCCGGCAGATCAACTGTCAGCGCGAGGAATACGTCTATGAGACACGCGCACAGAAGGTACCGGTAACGCTCATCCGAAAAAAGAACGGCGGCAAGGCAGACGCGCTGAACATGGGCATCAACGCCGCAAATTTCCCGTACTTTATCTGCATGGACGCGGACTCCGTTCTGCAGTACGACTCTCTGCGCCGCATCGCCCAGCCGATATTGGAAAACGGCAATGTGGTGGCGGTTGGCGGCATCGTCCGCATCTCCAACGATGTCGAGCTGGAAAACGGGCGCGTCAAACGCTACCGCCTGCCGCGCAGCATCCTCGCTTTCATGCAGGTGCTGGAATATGACCGCTCCTTCCTCGCCTCGCGCATCCTCTTTGACCGCTTCAACGGCTCACTCATCATTTCCGGCGCGTTCGGACTGTTCAAAAAGGACACGGTCATCGCCGTGGGCGGCTACGACAACAAGACCATGGGCGAGGATATGGAGCTGGTGGTCAAGCTGCACGAATACTGCACGGTCAACGGCATCGACTATGCCATCCGCTACGCATCCGACGCGATCTGCTGGACGCAGGCGCCCGAGCGGCTGCGTGATCTGTGCAAGCAGCGCAAGCGCTGGCATCTGGGCCTGTTCCAGAGTATGTACAAGCATCGCGTCATGTTTTCCAATCACAGGTTCGGCGCGGTGAGCTTTGTATCCTATTTCTATTTCCTCATCTATGAGTTGCTCTCGCCGTTTATCGAGGTCTTCGGCGTGTTCACGATGGTGCTCGCATGGTGGTGCGACCTCATCAACGTGCCGTTCATGCTGCTCTTCTTCCTCATCTACGCCGTCTTCGGCGGGGTCCTGACGCTTACCGCCTTTTTCTCGCGCATCTACACGGCGGACCTCACGCTCTCGTTCGGCGACGGCCTCAAGGCCGTCTGTCTGTGTCTCTTTGAGCTGGTGTTCCTGCGCTTTATTCTCGCATGGGTGCGCTGCACGGCCTTTATCGGCTATAGGAAGAAAAAACTCAGCTGGGGGCGCATCGAGCGCCGCAAGATCGATTTGAAATAGAGGGGGTGCCGCCTGTGCGCCGAAAAAAGCTCTTGGAAATCACGCTCTGCGCCGTGCTGACGATCGGAGCGCTGCTGTGCTGTATGCAGGATGCAAGCGCGAGGGAGACGCTTCTGATCTCGGGAAACGCCGATCTCTATCCCATCGAGTCCTATGACCGCGGCAGAGAATGCTATGTCGGATTGCTGCCGGAGCTGTACAAGCGCCTGAGTGAGCAGACAGGGTACGATCTTGTCTATCTTCCGTACAGCAAGAACACAACGCAGGCGCAGCAGACCGCAAACCGGCAGGCGGACATTATTTCCGCCTATCCCTCCGGCACGGTCGACAGCAGCGCGATGCGCCGTCAAGTGCTGCTCTGCACGATAGAACATGACGGCGCAGAGCGCGCGATATATGTTGGCTTTACCAACGCACTCACGCCGGAACTGGCCGGCGCGCTTGCACAGGCGCTGGAGGACCTCTCCGGCGCGGAGAGCATCGGCGTCCTGGCAGACTATATGAATAGCAGCGGCGCGGAAGCCTACCGTACCAGGTGGCTCATTACGCTCGCCGCATTGATCGCGGCGATGCTTGCCGCGGCGGTCGCGCTGATAGTCTTTGCGCGAAAAAAGCGTGCCGAGCAAAAGGCCAACGCCCTCATCGACCCGCGCTACGGCATCGGCAACGACGGGTATTATCTGAACTGCATGGAAACGCTCATCCCCGCCCCGCTCAGAAGCATCGTCTATGTCTTCTGCATCGGCTGCGATATGCCCTCGCTTGAACGGCGCTTTGGCGAGGCGGAGCGCGGGGAGATCTTCTCCCGCGCGGCGGAGTATCTGCGCCTTGGCTGCGGACGCGAGGAATACCTCGCCTGCGTGGGGCGCGGGATGTTCGCGCTCGTGTGTCAGTGCGGCAGCCGCGAGGCGGCACAGCAGCGCGCCGAAGGGCTTATCCGCGGGCTGGACGGCTACCTTGCGGGCTTCCGCGCCGAATATGCCGGCGCGTTCCGCGCGGGCATCTGCTCGCTGTCGGAAAACCCCGACTGCGGCGCCGAGGCTGCGCTCTACAACGCGCGCCAGGGCTGTGCCCACGCGTTCCGCACGGAAACGCCCTGCGCGTTCAGCACGCGCGGCATGATCGACGAGAGCGAGCAGCTCGAGCGTCTGCGCGGCAGCATGAGCAAGGCGGTGGAAAAGGGCGAATTTGAGCCGTACCTCCAGTTCGTTGTCGATCGCGCCGGCACGGTCGTCGGCGCGGAGACCGTCTCGCGCTGGCAAAACCCGGAGGAGGGACTGCTCATGCCCTCAAAATACATCGACCTGATGATCCGAGCCGGCACGATCACCGAGCTGGATCTCTATATGCTCCGCTGCGCGTGCGTGCAGCTCCAGACGTGGAAGCGGGAGGGGCGCGGGACGCTGTGGCTCTCGTGCAACTTCACGCGCCAGTCCATCGCAGACGAAAAGATCCTCGCGCGCGTGCACGAGATCGTCGAGCAGTACGACTTTACGCGCGACCGCCTTGTGGTGGAGCTGACGGAGGACTCCTACGCGCACGACCGCGAGGCGGCGCTGCGGACGATCGAGGGGCTGCACGCGATGGGGCTTCGCATCGTGCTGGACGATATCGGCGCGGGCTATTCCTCGCTCTCCGACCTGAGCACCTACCCAATCGACGGCGTGAAGATCGACCGCAGCATCGTGATCGAGTCCGCCTTGCCGCGTGCCCGCGCGCTGCTGGAGGGCCTGATCCGTCTTTCGCACGACATGGGCATCCGCGTGCTGTGCGAGGGCGTGGAGGACAAGGCAACGTGCGACGCCGTGCTTGCGGCGGGCTGCGACTTCATTCAGGGCTTTTATTTCTCGCGCGTCCTGCCCGGGCGCGAAGCGGAATCCTTCCTGCGCAGCCTGGCGGCGCGCGACAGGGGGGAAGGATAAAGGAGAAATGAACATGGTCAACAAAAAACGAGTAGGCATGATGGTGGCGGTCACGCTCCTGACCGGCGTGCTGCTCTTCTGTTCCGTCTTTTTCCTCGTCCGGCGGGCGAATCGTGAGATCACACAGCGCTCCTTTGACGAATTGGCTACCGCGACGCGCGAGATCGCAAAGGATCTTGTCGACGCGGCGAACGCGGACCAGACCATCCTCTCCGCCATGGCGGAGCTGATCGCGGGGCATGACGAGCGTGACAATGACGCGGTGCTGCGCATCATGAAATCCTTCAGCCTCAGTGAGACCTTTGTCTCCACCGTCGCGCTGCTGCGGCCCGACGGCACGCTGCTGCTGACCGACGGCACCCGCTACGACGTTTCCGACACATTCGATTTTGAAACAGAGGCGGCGCGGGGCGCGTACATCTCAGACCGCGTGACAAGCTACTTTGCGCCGGAAAAGCTGGTGGTGCGCAACGTCGTGCCGGTGAAGCGCGACGGCGAGACCGTCGCCATCCTCTACGGCGTCGTCCTCCTGCAGGAGCTTTCCCAAAACTATCAGATCGACCTCTACAACGGCAATGCCTTCCTCCTTCTTGTGGACGGCAACAACGGCGACATCCTGCTGGATACCTGGCATGACTCGCTCGGCAACATCTCGGAGCTGCGTGGCCGCAAAATGCTCAAGGGCTACACCTACGAGGAGGCGATGAAAAAAAATCCCCAACGGCATCGGCGGCGATATGTGCACCGTATCCCGCTCCACGGGGCTGACGGTCTACCTGCACTACGAGCCGGTCGGCATCAACAACTGGAGCGTTGTGCTCGGCGTGAGCGAGGCTGAGGCGCTGGCGGGCACGCGCAGCGTGGTGCAGACGCTTTCGATGATGGCGATCATTGTCACCGCGCTGCTGCTGAGCTATCTTGGCTTTATGGTCTGGTATCTCGCCTCGGCGCGACGCGGCGTTTACCGTATGAGCATTACGGACCAGGGCACGGGCCTGATGAACCGTGTCGCCTATGAGAAGTGTCTGCGCAAGAGCGACCAGCGCGTCATCGCTCCGGCCGCCTGCATTTATATCGACGCGAACGGCCTGCACGAGATCAACAACGAGCGCGGTCACGAGGCGGGCGATCAGCTGCTGCGCGCGGTCGCAGAGCGTCTGCGGGAGCAGTTTCCGAGGGACGATCTCTACCGCGTCGGCGGCGACGAGTTCGTCGTGTTTCCCGCGCCGGCGGCAGAGGCGGAATACGAGGCGCGGATGCGGGCGGTTTCTGAAAGCCTTGCCGCGCAGGGCTACGGCATCTCCTACGGCATCGCCGTCTGCGAGGCGGCAAACGGGCTAAGAGAGCTGGTCCGCGAGGCGGACGAGAAGATGCTCGGGAGCAAGCGCGCCTACTACGCCGAGCACGATCGCAGAAGGCCGAGATAACGCCAAGACGATAAAATGACCGCCGGACGATACCGGCGGTCATTTTGTCGTCCAACCAACAAAACCGCTTTAGAATATCGTTCATGATAAGTCCCCCTCTCCGCATGATCTCAACCCGGATTTTCTTAGAGATGAGCAAAACAAACCCTAAAACAAAAGGGCGAATGGTCATCTTATTTTTTATACACATTGAGGCTTAAAGTAACTGTGATATTGGTGATTGGAAAAGAGTGTTCATTTGCAATTCTAAGGGGTGCCCACGGTATTTGCCGCGAAAACCTGTGGAAAGAGTGATAGGGGTGAAATTTTCAACGACTGGCAAAGGCATTTTAAGGGGAAATAGTCAATAACCAAGGCACTGCTTCTGCAAGAATTTTGAGCAAAAAAAGGCTTGCAATTCAAGAAAATCTCGTGTATGATGCCATCCCAATTTTGAAAACGGAGGTATGGTTTATGTGCAAAGAGAAGGAAACCACTGTGCTCAAGGTCAGTCCTCATAAGAAACCGGAGGTAGTCACCCTGAAAATGAGTGGTCGGCTCTGCAAGAAGCCGTGAGCAGTGGAGTGAAGGACTACCATCACCTGATCCAGTTGGTCGGCGCGGAAGAAGGCGTAGACCTGCTCCTGAACGATGAGGGTAAGCTTCTTGTCGCGGCCGCGGTCGGCGGGATCGTTGTGCTGATCGGCAAAATTTGACAGCGGAAGAAAAAAGGTTCCCAAGCCATTGGCTTGGGAACCTTTTTCGCATCGCCGCGCGATACAGAGGATCAAAGGAGAGGTTCATAAAGAAGTTTGGAAGAGATCGTTTCAGATACGGCTGCGGATCTCCGCACCCATGGCCTTGCAGCCGACGAGTTGGCAGTTTTCCTGCATGATGTCGCCGCAGCGGAAGCCCGAGCGCAGCGTTTTATCCACCGCGCGCTCGATGGCGTCGGCCTCGGCGGCCATGTCGAAGCTGTAGCGCAGCATCATTGCGGCGGCCAGGATCGTGCCGATGGGGTTCGCCTTGTCCTGTCCCGCAATGTCCGGCGCGGAGCCGTGGATGGGCTCGTAGAGTCCGTTCGTGCCGTCGCCCATGCTGGAGGACGGGATCATGCCGATCGAGCCCGTGATCTGGCTCGCCTCGTCGGAGAGGATGTCGCCAAAGAGATTTTCGGTCACGATGACGTCGAACTGGCTCGGGTCACGCACGAGCTGCATCGCCGCGTTGTCGACATACATGTGGCGAAGCTCGACATCAGGGTAGTCCTTCGCGACCTCTGTGACCGTCTTGCGCCAGAGACGCGAGGTGTCGAGCACGTTGGCCTTGTCGATGGAGGTGACGCGCTTGCGGCGCTTGCGCGCGGTCTCGAACGCGACGCGCGCGACACGCTTGATCTCGTGCTCGGAGTAGGCCATGATGTCGGTGGCTTTCTGCTCGCCGTTCGCCTCTTCCGTGCGGTGCTCGCCGAAGTACACGCCGCCGATGAGCTCGCGCACGACGACGAGGTCGATGCCGCCTTCCGCGATGTCGGCGCGCAGCGGGCAGGCGGCGGAGAGCTCGGAGAACATCTTGGCGGGGCGCACGTTCGTGTAGAGACCCATGCCCTCGCGCAGCTTGAGCAGACCGCGCTCGGGACGGTTGGCGGCGGGCTGGTCGTCCCACTTCGGGCCGCCGACCGCACCGAGCAGCACGCTGTCCGCGTTGCGGCAGGGCGATAAACTCGAATCCGGCAGCGGCACGCCGAATTTATCGATGGCGTTGCCGCCCATCGGCGCGTCGACGTAGGTGAAGGTGTGGCCAAACTTTGCGGCCACGGCGTCTAAAACGCCCATGGCCTCGGTGACGATCTCGGGGCCGATGCCGTCGCCCTTGATGATGGCAATGGTCTTGTTCATTTCGCCGCCTCCTTTGCCTTGAGCGAGGCCATCAGGCCGCCGCGCGCAATCATGTCCTTGATAAACGGCGGGAAGGGCTCGGCCTGATACGTCGTGCCCTTTGTCACGTCTGTGATGACGCCGGTGTCGAAGTCGACTGTTACCTCGTCGCCGTTTTCGATCTCCGCGCTCGCGGCGGGGCACTCCAAAATGGCGAGGCCGATGTTGATAGCGTTGCGGTAGAAGATGCGGGCGAAATTCGCCGCGATGACGCAGGAGATGCCGCTCGCCTTGATGGCGACGGGTGCGTGCTCGCGCGACGAGCCGCAGCCGAAGTTTACGCCCGCGACCATGATGTCGCCGTTTTTGACGCGGTGGATGAAGTCCTTGTCGATGTCCTCCATGCAGTGGGAGACGAGCTCCTTGTGGCTCTGGGTGTTCAGATAGCGCGCGGGGATGATGACGTCCGTATCGACGTGATCCCCATACTTATGGACAATGCCGCGTGCATTCATTTGTTCATGACCTCCTCCGGATGAGAAATGTGGCCGGTAATACCAGACGCCGCGGCGACAGCCGGAGAGGCGAGGTAGACCTCGCTGTCGACGTGGCCCATGCGGCCGACAAAGTTGCGGTTGGTGGTGGAAACGCAGCGCTCGCCGGCGGCGAGAATGCCCATATAGCCGCCGAGGCACGGCCCGCATGTGGGCGTGGAGACGATGCAGCCCGCGTCGAGGAAAATATCGGTGTAGCCCTCGTGCATGCAGGCGCGGTAAACTTCCTGCGTGGCGGGGATGATGATGCCGCGGACGTTCGGGGCCAGATGATGCCCCTTTAAGATCGCGGCGGCGGCGGCCATGTCAGGGAGCTGGCCGTTCGTGCACGAGCCGATGACGATCTGGTCGATGGCGATGTCGCTGCCCTCGCGCGCGCTGTGCGCGTTTTCGGGCAGATGCGGCCAGGCGACCGTGCAGTCGACCTTGCCAAGGTCGATGTCGATGACGCGCTCGTATTCTGCATCGGGGTCGGCCTCGAACGCTGTCCAGGGGCGGTCCACGCGGCCCTCAACATAGGCGCGCGTCACGTCGTCGACGGGGAAGATGCCGTTTTTGCCGCCCGCCTCGATGGCCATGTTGCAGATCGTCAGGCGGTCGTAAATCGTGAGGTTCTTGACGCCCTCGCCGGAAAATTCGATGGACTGGTAGCGTGCGCCGTCCACGCCGATCATGCCGATGAGCGTCAGGATGACGTCCTTGCCGGAGACAAACGGGCGGAGCTTGCCGGTGAGATTCACCTTGATGGCGGACGGGACCTTGAACCACGTCTCGCCCGCGGCCATGGCCGCGCCCATGTCGGTCGAGCCGACGCCGGTGGAGAATGCGCCGAGCGCGCCGTAGGTGCAGGTGTGAGAGTCCGCGCCGATCACGGCCTCGCCCGGGGCGACAAGCCCCTGCTCGGGCAGCAGCGCGTGCTCGATGCCCATCGTGCCGACATCGTAGAAGTGGTCGATGTCGAAGCGGCGGGCAAAGGTGCGGCACTGCTTGCACTGCGTGGCGGACTTGATGTCCTTGTTCGGTGCGAAGTGATCCATCACCATCGCAATGCGGCTCTTGTCGAAGACCTTTTCAAAGCCCGCGGACTCAAACTCGTTAATGGCCACGGGGGTCGTGATGTCGTTGCCGAGGACGAGGTCGAGCTTTGCCTGGATGAGCTGGCCCGCGCGCACGCTCTCAAGTCCTGCGTGCTTGGCGAGAATTTTCTGCGTCATTGTCATGCCCATGTCGCGTTTCTCCTTTCAGTTGCCGGATTCCATGATCTTGTTGATGCCGTTGACGTAGGCGCGGATCGACGATTCGATGATATCGGTCGAGAGGCCCGAGCCGGTGTACGAGCGCCCGTCGGGGCCGGAGACCTTGACCACGGCCTCGCCGATGGCGTCCTCGCCGTCCGTGACGGCGTTCAGGCTGAAGCTCTCGAGCTTCACGTCCATTTGGAGCATGCGGTTGATGGCCTTGAACGAGGCGTCCAGCGGGCCTGTGCCGATGGCGACGTCTTCGATCTGCTCGTCGCCGCGCTGGAGCTTGATGCACGAGATGTTCGGCACGCCGTGGCCCGTGTTGACCACATGACTCACGAGCTGGCAGCTGCCCTGCACCGCGGCCTGACGGTGGAGCACGAGCGCCTCAATGTCGCTGCTCGTGATGCTCTTTTTCTTGTCGGCGAGATCCTTGAAGCGGGTGAACACGCTTTCAAGCTCCTCGTCGCTCAATTCGTAGCCCATGGATTCGAGCTTTTCACGCAGCGCGTGCTTGCCGGAGTGCTTGCCGAGCACCATCGTGTTCTGCGGGATGCCGACGTCGATGGAGTTCATGATCTCGTACGTTCTTGCATTGGCAATGATGCCGTGCTGATGGATGCCCGACTCGTGCGCGAAGGCGTTCGCGCCGACGATGGCCTTGCTCGGCGGGATGGGCACGCCCGTGATGTTGCTCAGCAGCTTGCTCGAGCGGTAGATCTGCTTGGTGTTCACACCGGTCTCGGCGTCGTAGAAGTCCTTTCTCGTGCGCAGCGCCATGACGATCTCTTCAAGGCTCGCGTTGCCCGCGCGCTCGCCGATGCCGTTGACCGTGCATTCGACCTGCGTCGCGCCCGCGCGGACGCATTCGAGCGAATTCGCGACCGCCATGCCGAGGTCGTTGTGGCAGTGGACGGAGATGTCGACGTGCTCGACGCCCTCGATGTTTTCACGCAGGTAGGTGATGAGGTCATATATCTCCTGCGGCGTGGAGTAGCCGACGGTGTCGGGCACATTCAGCGTCGTCGCGCCCGCGGCGACGGCAGTGGAGTAGCACTGGGCCAGAAACGACCAGTCGGAGCGGGAGGCGTCCTCGGCGGAAAACTCGATGTCATCGCAATAGCTCTTGGCGTAGGCGACCATCTCGCGGATGCGGTCGATGACCTGCTCGCGCGTCATCTTGAGCTTGTACTCCATGTGGATGTCGCTCGTCGCAAGGAAGACATGGATGCAGGGGTGGTTGGCCTCCTTCACGGCGTCCCACGCCGCGTCGATATCGCCCTTGGCGCAGCGCGCGAGCGAGGCGACCGTGCAGTTCGTCACCGCGGCGGAGATGGCCTGCACGCTCTTGTGGTCCATCGGAGACGCGATGGCGAAGCCTGCCTCGATCACGTCAACGCCCAGCTTTTCAAGCTGCCGGGCCATTTCGATCTTTTCCGTCAGATTCATGCTGCACCCGGGGGACTGCTCGCCGTCTCTCAGGGTCGTGTCAAAAATTTTAATGCGTTTCATGGTGTGTTCCTCCTGCTCTTTTTTCTCTCGCATAGCAACAAAAAAAGCCTTCGTCTCTTCCCTTGAAGAGACGAAAGCTCAAAACTTCCGCGGTACCACTCTTGTTGGCATAAAATATGCCCGCTTTCTGCATCGGCTTAAAATCAAGCGAATGCGCCTCGTTGGTAACGGTGAGGAGATCCGGCTGCGCCTAAACGAAAATCGTCTCAGCAGAGCTACTCAGGGGCCAGTGACATTATCCCGCTCTGCATTGCCTCGCAGCGACCGGCAACTCTCTGAAGCGTCTGTAGGACGAATTTTTCCCCGTCATGGTATTTGTGAACTATGAGATTTAATGATGCTACTATAATCGCCCGCCCCCGCTTTGTCAAGCAGGGAAAAAGAAATTTGCGCTTTGACAAAAAACCGCGCGGCGGAAAAACATATTTTGCGTACTTTGAACGGAGAAAAAGGCGGGAGAGCAAAAGAAAAGGGAACGCGCAAGCGTTCCCTTTTTTGCCAAAATTTCTTACCTGCCGCCGAAGATCAGGCTGCCGAGCCCCGTGGAGGTCAAAAACAGGATGAGCATGACGACAGGGACGACATACTTCATCATCATGCTGTAGAGCTTGGCGCGGCCGAAGTGTTCGCCGTTTTTCTCGACCTCGGCGATGATCCATTTCGGCCCTACGATCCAGCCGATGAGGATGCTCGTCAGCAGGCTGATGAAGGGCATGAGGAAGCTGTTGCTGATGTAATCCATCACGTCGAGCAGCTGCGCAGTCGAGCCGTTGGGCAGCGGGAGCTCGAAGTAGAGCGCGTTGTAGCCAAGGCAGATGAGCACGGCGGTGACGAGCGAGTAGACGCCCACGGCGGCGCACATCTCCTTGCGCGACTTGTGGAAAATCTCTATGCAGTTGGCGACAAGCGTCTCCATGACGGACACGCAGCTTGTCAGCGCGGCAAAGCCGAGCGCGAGGAAGAACACCGCGCCCACGACGCGGCCGACACCGCCCATCGCGGCGAAGACCTTCGGCAGGCTGATGAACGTCAGGCTCGGGCCGCTGGCCATGCCGTCGGTGCCGAGGAAGACATAGACGGCGGGGATGATCATGAGGCCCGCGAGGAACGCGACGCCCGTGTCGAAAATTTCGATCTGGTTGTTGGCCTTGTTAAGGTCGACGTCGTCCTTGACGTAGCTGCCGTAGGTGATCATGATGCCCATGCTGACACTGAGCGAGAAGAAGAGCTGACTCATCGCGTCGAGCGCAATGTTCAAAAAGCGATGGACGGTCAGGCCCGTGAAGTCGGGCTTAATGTAGACGAGCAATCCTTCGATACCCGTGCGCGTCATGCCGCTCTTGTCGGTGTAAGAGAGCGTGAGCGAGAAGATGGCGATGCCGATGATGAGAAGGAGCAGACCCGGCATGATGTAGCGGGAGTATTTTTCAATGCCCTTTTCTACGCCGCAGTACACGACCCACGCCGTCAGCGCCAAAAAGATCAGCATGAAGACGATGGGCGAGACGGGGGAGGTGATGAACGAGGTGAAGAACCCGTCCTGCGCGGCGGCATCGCCGCTTGAGACGAGGTAGAGGGTAAAATACTTCGTGATCCAGCCGCCGATGACGGAGTAATACGTCATGATGAGCGTGGGGACGAGGAAGGTGAGGTAACCCAAAAACTTCCACTTCTTGTTGAGCGTTGCAAAGGCATTGAGGGCGTTCTGCTTCGTGCGGCGGCCAATGGCTACGTCAGTCGTCAGCAGGGTGAAGCCGAATGTCAGCACCAGCACCAGATAGACGAGCAGGAACAGTCCGCCGCCGTCCTTGGCACAGAGATAGGGGAAGCGCCAGATATTGCCGACGCCCACCGCGCTGCCTGCCGCAGCCAGCACAAAGCCGAGCGAACCGCTGAAACTACTGCTTTTTTTCATGTTCGATTCTCTCTTTTCTTTCATGTAAATGGAATGACTAATGCCCCATTATAGCAGAAGAAACCGAATTGGCAAGGGGAGAAGCGCTGAAAAATGCAGGAATTCTTGCGAAAATGTGAAAAAATATCTCACCAGCGGCTTGCTGATGAGATATTTTATTCATAGCAGGATTAGATTTTGTCATGGCCGGCGGCTTCGTCGGTGAAGACGGCCTCGAATTCCTCAGCGCTCATCGTCTCGTGCGCAAGCAGGAATTCCGCCACGGCGATGAGGTGCTTCTGATCGCGCGAGAGGATGTCCTCGCAGCGCTCGTAGGCCGCGTCGACGATGGACTTGACCTCCTCGTCGATCTGTGCGGCGACCTGCTCGGAATACGGCTTGGCCTGCGCCATCGAGCGGCCGATGAAAATTTCATCGTGGCCGGATTCAAACGAGATCGAGCCAAGCCTGTCGCTCATGCCGTACACCGAGACCATCTTGCGCGCGATCTGCGAGGCGCGCTGGATATCGTTCGACGCGCCGGTCGAAATGTCGCCGAGCATCAGCTTTTCCGCCACGCGCCCGCCAAGCAGCGAGACGATCTGCTCTTCCATATAGCGCTTGGACTGGTACGAGCGGTCCTCCGTGGGCAGCGAGATCGTCATGCCGCCCGCGCCGCCGCGCGGGACGATCGTGATCTGGTGCACAGGGTCGTGCGTCGGCAGCGCGTGCATCACGATGGCGTGACCGGCCTCGTGATAGGCGGTCAGCTTGCGCTCGTGCTCGCTGACGACGCGGCTCTTCTTCTCAGGACCTGCGATGACCTTGATCTCCGCCTCGGAGAAGTCGGCCATCGTGATGAGCTTGCTGCCGCGGCGCGCGGCGAGCAGCGCCGCCTCGTTCGAGAGGTTCTCGAGGTCCGCGCCCGTGAAGCCGGGCGTGCCCTTTGCGACAGTGGAGAGGTCCACATCCTCGGCCAGGGGCTTATTCTTGACATGGATCTTCAGAATCTCCTCGCGGCCGCGGATGTCGGGAAGCCCCACGTAGACCTGACGGTCGAAGCGGCCCGGGCGCAGCAGCGCGGGGTCGAGGATGTCGGCGCGGTTCGTCGCCGCCATGACGACGACGCCCTGATTCGTACCGAAGCCGTCCATTTCGACGAGCAGCTGGTTGAGCGTCTGCTCGCGCTCGTCGTGACCGCCGCCAAGACCTGCGCCGCGCTGACGGCCCACCGCGTCGATCTCGTCAATGAATACAATAGCGGGCGCAACACGCTTGGCCTGATCGAACAGGTCGCGCACACGGCTTGCACCGACGCCGACATAAAGCTCGACAAAATCGGAGCCGGAAATGGACAAAAACGCGACGTTTGCCTCACCGGCGACAGCGCGTGCCAGCAGCGTCTTGCCGGTGCCCGGAGGGCCGACCAGCAGAACGCCCTTGGGGATCTTCGCGCCAAGCTGTCTGAATTTATCCGGGTCGCGCAGGAATTCTACGATTTCGGAAAGTTCTTCCTTCTCCTCATCCGCGCCTGCAACGTCCTTGAAGGTAACGGCTTCGCCGTTCGGAACGCCGAAGCGGGCGTTTGCGCGCGTAAACTGCGACATGGCGTTCGGGCTGCCGCCGGAGCGGTTCATCAGGATGAACCAGACGAACAGCAACGCAACGCCGACGACGAGATAAGGCAGGACAGACCGCCAGATGGAGTTGACGGCGGGAAGATAGTTGTAGGACTTGAGAATACCGGACGCGCTCTGCGCGGCAATGGTCTCGTCGAGGTCCTTGTGGAATGTCTCAATGTCGCCGATCCTGGCGGCTGCCGTGCCTGCCTGCGCCGTATCGCTGGCATACAGCGTCATGGTCAGCGTGTCGCCCTGTAAAACGAACGACTCGACCCGTTCATTTTCGAACAGGTCGAGCACGTCGGAATAGGCAAGCCTGCTGCTGTTCTGCGTGAGCAGGGACGAAGAGATCACCACAAGCACCAGCGCCAGAATCGCGATCAGAATGATCGTCTGTACGGTTTTGGGCTGTTGATTCACGGAGTATCTCCTTTTGAAAGAATAGATAGAAAGATCAGCTTACTGATCCTGATAGACGGAGGGCTTCAGAACGCCGACGAACGGAAGGTTCCGGTAATAATCCTCGTAATCCAGACCGAAGCCGACGACAAACGCGGGCGGAACGGTGAAGCAGGTGTAATCCGGCTTCAGATCGACCTTGCGGCCCGTGGGCTTGTCGAGCAGCGTGCAGATCCTGATGGACGCGGGCTTGCGCTCACGGAACATTTCGCAGATCATTTTGAGCGTGCTGCCGGAGTCGATGATATCCTCAAGGATCAGAACATGACGCCCTTCGATATCGTGATCGATATCCTTGCGGAACGTCAGCTTGCCGGTGGATTCCGTACCGCCCTCAAAGGAGGTGATGCACATGAAGTCCTCCTGCACAGGAATGCTGATGGCATTGGCCATTTCCGCAAAGAACGGGACGACGCCCTTGAGTACGCCGACAAGGATCGGGCACTTGCCGCGGTAATCCTCCGCGATCTGCGCGCCGACCTCCTTGATCCGCGCGTGGATCTCCTCCTCGGAAACAAGAACGCGTTCAATGTCCTGAAGCATATCAGATTTGTTAATCATACAGCGAATCCTCTTTCTCTAATTCTTCTATTCTGATGATGACCGCGCGGTCGCCAGGGGCGGCTGCACGATCAAGATTGACGCCGATCCCGTAGACGCCGAGAATTCCATGCTCGTCCGCAGCCACAGGGAGCAGGCCGCGCCTGTCCAGAGGAATCTTGCGGTCGATCATGAGCTTTTTCAGCGTTTTCCGGCCGCCGGAGACACGCATCTCGTCGTGCGCCCGGCGCGGACGGAACAGGATCTGTGTAGTTGAGCCTATCGTATCACACTTTACGGCAAAAGTGGAGAGTGTATTTTGAATTTCTGAAAAATTTTCTTGCCATTCGCAGCAAATACGGAGCCCGAGCGGCTGAAGAACGGCGGATTCCCCGGCCAGAAGCGTGACCGGCTCGAATGCGGCAGGGGAGCCGGCAGTAAGAAGCAGCCGGTCGTATTCCCGCCGCGCCGTAAATCCGCCCGGCAGCGATACATGGGCAGATGGGCATTCAGAAAGCAGAAGCCGGTCAACGGCGCGGATGTGCCGCTCCGAAAGCTTCGGCGCGTGGATCTCACCGAGCAGCAGCTTGACAGCGCGCGTGCGGACGGCCGCCGGATACGCGGTAAGGGCGCTGCACCGGATCCCGTCCGAAAGCCGGGCCTGCCGCAGCGCCGCCTCAGCCTGCGCAGAAAGCTGCGCCTCGTCCGCCTCCAGAAGCCGGCACATACGAAACGCCGTTTCGCAGAGGGATGGATTCTCCGCTTTGAGAAGCGGAACGACAAGCTGCCGCAGGCGGTTGCGCCGCGCGTCCGGCAGAAAATTGGTACTGTCGGTCACATGGGAAAGTCCGTTTTGCGCGAGATACGCCTCGATCTCCGCACGGGAGACGGCAAGCATGGGCCGGATGAACCGCTCACGCCTCGGCGGAATGCCGCAGAGTCCGGCAAGACCGGTGCCGCGCGTGAGATTCAGGAGCACGGTTTCCAGATTGTCGTCCTGCGTGTGCGCCGTTGCAATTAAACCTGGCAGGGAAGAGAAGAACGCGTAGCGAAGCGCACGCGCCGCTTCCTCAACGGATTCATGCGTCTTTGCCGCGCGGGCGCGTACATCACCGTTATCAACATGGAGCACGACGCCCAGTTCGGCGCAGAGCGTACGGACAAACGCCTCGTCGCGGTCTGATTCTTCGCCGCGCAGCTGATGATTGAAATGCGCCGCCTCGACCGTAATGCCGAGCGCATTCCGTAAGGACAACAAAACATGCAGCATACAGACGGAATCCGCGCCGCCGGAAACGGCACAGATCACGGTATCGCCCGGCTGCGTCATGCACTGCCCGCGCATCCACGAAAGAATTTTATCCGTCATGCTTCCATTCCAGATCGGAGAACGTAAAGAACTGCGGCCGCCACTGCAGCTTGACCGTTCCGGTCTCGCCGTGACGGTTTTTCGCAACAATGCACTCGGCAATGTTCTTGTCCTGCGTGTTGGGGTTATAATACTCGTCGCGGTAGAGGAACATGACGGAGTCTGCGTCCTGTTCGATAGCGCCGGATTCACGAAGATCGGACAGCATCGGCCGCTTGTCGGTACGCGATTCATTGGCACGCGACAGCTGACTGAGGCAGATCACCGGCACGTTCAGTTCCTTTGCCATGATCTTGAGCGCACGGGAAATATCGCTGACGACCGTTACGCGGTTGTCGCCGGATTTCCCGGGCGCGGCGGCGGTCATCAACTGCAGATAGTCGATCAGCACCAGCCCCAGATTGTCAAGCCTGCGGCACTTTGCATTGATCTCCGCGACCGTGATAGCCGGGTTATCGTCCACGCGGATATCCGTCTGGCTGAGCGCGGACGAGGCGATAGAGAGCTTTCCCCAGTCTTCCTCATCCAGATGACCGGTCGTGAGCTTCTGGTTTTCAACAAAGCTTTCCGTGGAAAGAAGACGCATGACCAGCTGTTCGCGCGACATTTCGAGCGAAAAGAACGCGACAGTCTTTTCATAGGTCTTCGCCACGTTCAGGCAGATATTGAGCGCGATAGCCGTCTTGCCCATACCGGGACGGGCGGCGATCAGGATCAGGTCGGTCTTGTTCAGGCCGTTGATCTTGCGGTCAAGATCGTGAAGCCCGGTAGACAGACCGGGGATCTCGCTGCCGGAGGCCGCCAGCTCTTCCAACCGGTCGTAGACGTTGATCATGACCTTGCCGATGTGCTGCAGGCTGTCACCAGTGTTGCCGCGCCGGAGCGAATAGATCTTTTTCTCCGAGACTTCAAGCATCTCCTGCGCCGTGCCGACACCGTCGTAGACCATTTCCGTGATCTCCGACGACGCAGTCGCCAGCGCGCGCAGGAGCGACTTGTCATGCACGATCGTGCAGTACTGCTTGACATTGGCGGCGGTCGGCGTGATCTTCAACAGCTGCGCGATGTAATCATAGCTGCGCTGCTCGTCATACACGCCGCGCTCTTTCATCTTATTGAGTACGGTAACGGGGTCGATCTTTTCCGAGAAGTTGAACATCGTATAGATCGTCTCGTAGATCTCACGGTTCTGCCGGAGATAGAAATCGTCCGGCTGCAGCATACCGACCACGTCCGGCACGCAGCGCTCGTCGATCAGCATCGAGCCGAGCACGGACTGCTCCGCCTCCAATGCCTGCGGGGCCTGCCGCTGAAGCAGTTCCTCATCCATAGATGTTCACATCCTTCCTGGAAATGATGGTCAGGCGCACTTAGGCTTCCTTGACCTCGATTTTGAGTTCTGCGTTGATCTCATAGCCGAGCTTGCACTTGACGGTGTAAACGCCGACCGACTTGATCGGCTCGTCCAGAACGATCTTCCGCTTGTCCAGCTGGATCCCGGCCTGCTTTGCAAGCGCCTCGGAAACCTCCGTGTTCGTGACCGAGCCGAACAGACGGCCCGCTCCGCCGCCCTTGGCGGTGACGACGACGGTCATATCCTTCATGCGGTTGCGCAGCTCGAGCGCTTCCGCGCGCTCCTTGGCCTGCCGCTCCTGCGTGGCCTTGTCGTTCATGCGCATGGTGTTGATGTTGTCTGCGGTCGCTTCCTGCGCAAGCTTGCGCGGCAGCAGGAAGTTGCGCGCATAGCCGTCGGAGACCTCGATCATCTGGCCGCGCTTGCCCTGACCTCTTACATCCTGTGTTAAAATAACCTTCATGTTGATAACTCCTTTCAAAGAGAATTGTCTGGTGCCGCTTATGCTGAAAGCGGAGGCCGGATATACCGTGCGCTGCTGTCCGGCGCTGGGCGCATATTGATGCCGGATACAATGCCCATGGCGAAAAACATTGTGACGAGCGAGCTGCCGCCGTAGGAAAAGAACGGCAGCGTCAGGCCGATGACCGGCACAAGGCCGATACACACGCCGATGTTGATGAACACCTGCGCCGTCAGCATGCCAGCGATGCCGACGCAGATGAGCCGGTTCATATAGTTGCCGGATTTGATGCCGACATAGATGATACGGATGATGATGGCCGTCAGCAGAATGAGAACTGCCATGCAGCCGAGCATGCCGAGCTCCTCGCCGATAGAGGAGAAGATCAGGTCGGTATGCTGCGCGGGGATCGTGCCGCTCTGCACCATCGTCCCGTGGTACAGTCCCTGCCCGGTGATCCCGCCGTTCTGAAGCGCGCGCAGGCTGCGGTTCATCTGGTAGCGCTGATCCTGCGCCGCCGGGTCGATGCGCGGGTCAAACAGCACCCAGATACGGCTGCGCCGGTCGTAGCTGAGAAACTGCCACAAAAATGGAGAAGCTACAAGCAGCACCGCAAACGCGCCGAGGAACCACAAAAGGCTCACGCCGCCGACAAACGCCATAATGACGAAAATAAACAGATACTGCAGCGCAACACCCAGATCCTCCGACGCTACGACGATCAGGCCAAACATGAAGACCGTGATGACTGCGAGCCGCAGGACCGTTGAGATATGCGAGATCTTGTTCTGCCGGATGCTCATGGTCTTGGCCAGGATCATGATAAACGGAATTTTGCAGATCTCCGCAGGCTGGATGGAAAACGGCAGAAAGCTGAACGCCAGCCAGGAGCGGTTGCCGCTTCGGGTATCGCCGAAGGGGAACAGCAGAAGAATGAAGATCGCCGAGAAGATCAGCAGCAGCTCGCGCCGCTCGGCAATGATATCGACGTCGACCAGCGTGAAAAAGACATATAAAATAATACCAAGAACCAGCGCAAGGATCTGCGTGCGGACATACTGCGCGCTGCCCTTGACGTTTGTTGCGCTGGAAATGACCACAATGCCGAAGACGCTGGCGGCAATACAAAGGCTCAGAAGGATCATATCTGCGCGCCGGACAAAGCTGCCGATCGCTTTCCATATCCCGTGCATAAAGCCGCCTCCTTTGAATGCGAAAATAAAGCTTGAAAATAGGAATCCTAATTCAATTTTACATTGTATCAAAAAAGGACGAATAAGTAAACCACGATTTTCAAATTGCCGTGGTTTTGGTATGATTTTGAATTGATTTTACTTGATTTCTGTGTTATAATGCGGCAGATATAAAATGGGGCAGGTAGGGGGCTTTGGTATGCAGATCACCACGCACAGCGCGGACGAAACGCAGGCGCTTGGACAAAGACTGGCAAAGCGCCTCCTGCCGGGCGATGTGATCGCCTATTTCGGCGATCTGGGAGCAGGAAAGACGGCCCTCACGCGCGGCATTGCGCAGGGCCTCGGTGTCAAAGATCTCGTGACCAGCCCGACCTATACCATTGTCAATGAATACCTGACGGGCCGCATCCCGCTGTTCCATTTCGATATGTACCGCCTCGGCTCCTCGGACGAGCTGTTCGACATCGGCTGGGAGGATTATCTTGCACGCGGCGGCGTCTGTGCCGTCGAGTGGAGCGAAAACGTGGAAGACGCACTGCGGGACGCAATTCATATCACCATCGAGAAAGACCCGCTTGAACCCGATACCCGCCGCATCACCATCGAAGGAGGGAGCCGATTTGAAGCTGCTGGCATTTGAATCCTCTGCGAAGGCAGCCGGTACGGCGCTGCTGTCCGACGGCTGCCTGCTTGCGGAATATATGCAGAATTCCGGCCAGACCCACAGCAGAACGCTGATGGAGCTGGCAAAAAATATGCTCTCCGGCTGTGAGCTGACCCCACAGGATATCGACGCTGTCGCCGTCGCCGCCGGGCCAGGCAGCTTTACGGGCGTGCGCATCGGCATGGCCTGTGCCAAGGGCTTCGCGTGGGGCCGTCAGCTCCCGCTCTACGGCGTTTCGACGCTGGAGGCCATGGTGCGCGGCGCAGCCTGCGCCGACGGCGTTTACTGCGCCTGCATGGACGCGCGGAAGGGGCAAATCTATAACGCGCTGTTCAATTGGACCGATGGAGCGCTCCTGCGCCGCACGGAGGAC
>ERZ791815.1029-NODE-1029-length-19711-cov-10.891840_pt1 | contig 19711 bp, 8 predicted proteins | sample MGYA00510302_ERZ791815 | MGnify/ENA primary metagenome ERZ791815 (study PRJEB30046, sample SAMN00791995) | human gut metagenome | study: EMG produced TPA metagenomics assembly of the A metagenome-wide association study of gut microbiota in type 2... | reverse complement strand
ACCTACGGCGTGGGCGCAACACTCCCGACAGATGTGACGCGCACCGGGTACACCTTCAAGGGCTGGTATGACAACGAAAATCTGACCGGCTCTCCTGTTACGGCGATCAGCAACACCGAAACGGGCAACAAGGAATACTGGGCAAAGTGGGAGATCAATCAATATACCATCACCTTCGACACCGTAGGTGGTAGTACCGTCGCATCCATTACACAGGATTACGGCACACCGATTACCGCGCCTGCCGACCCGACAAGAGAGGGCTACACCTTCATCGGCTGGGATAAGGCAATTCCCGCGACCATGCCTGCCGAAAATATGATTATCACGGCAAAGTGGAAGGTAAATCAATACACAATTACCTTTGACTCCAACGGCGGCAGCGAAATTGCACCCATCACACAGGACTACGGCACGGCAATTACCGCCCCTGCCGACCCGACAAGAGAAGGCTACACCTTCATCGGCTGGGATAAGGCGATTCCCGCGACCATGCCTGCCGAAAATATGATTATCACGGCAAATTGGAAGGTAAATCAATACACAATTACCTTTGACTCCAACGGCGGCAGCGAAATTGCACCCATCACACAGGACTACGGCACGGCAATCACCGCCCCTGCCGACCCGACAAGAGAAGGCTACACCTTTATCGGCTGGGATAAAGCGATTCCCGCGACCATGCCTGCCGAAAATATGACTATCACGGCGAAGTGGCGTGATATTGCAGTGCCTACAGGCGAAATCAAGATTGCCGAAAACGGCTGGAAGTCTTTCCTCAACACCATCACCTTCAGTTTGTTCTTTAAGGATACGCAGACGGTAACCGTTACCGCTGCGGACAACAGCGGCGAAGCGGTTAAGATCGAATACCTGCTGAGCGATAAGGCGCTTACCGAATCGAAACTTGCGGGAAAGACCTTCACGGCATATTCCGCACCGTTCAGTATCAATCCCGATAACGAGTATGTTATCTATGTCAAGCTGACCGATACCAGCGGAAACTTTGCCTACATTAACACAAACGGCATTGTGCTGGACGCAACCGTGCCCGGTATCTCCGGCATTGCGGACGGCAAGACCTATTGTGCGGCACAGACTATTACCGTTGACGAAAAATATATCAGCACCGTGAAGGTGAACGACACGGAAGTCAGCCTTGATGAAAACGGTAAATTTGTTCTTTCCCCCGCAAGCGGCAAGCAGACGATTGTTGTGACCGATGAGGCAGGCAACGAGACAAGGGTTACCGTGACCGTGAACGACGGCCATACCTACGAGTGGCAGAGCGAAAACGGACAGTATTGGCAGAAGTGCAAATTCTGCAATCACGAAACTGCGAAAAAGGATATTCCGACCATTAACATCAGCGGTGCCGACAAGGTTTGCAGAACGCAGGATTACAAATTCAGCTTTACTTTGCCGGAAGGTGCTACCGGCGCAGCCTACGGATACAAATTTATCGGACTTGGCGGTGGTCCTCTTACGCCGACCGTTGAGAATGGTTTGTACAGCGGTATCATAAAAGCATCCGCATATCCGGCGACAGAAAACAGCTTTAAGCTGATCGTGAGTGCAAAGACCACTGACGGCTTTGCGTTCTCTGCCGAAAAGAAGGTTACCATTCAAAACGAGCACACCAGCGGCACAGCAACCTGCAAGGACAAGGCGATTTGCGAGGTCTGCGGCGAAAGCTACGGAAAGCTTGACCCGAACAACCACGCCAACCTCAAGCATATAGATGCAAAGGCGGCAACAAAGACTTCTGAGGGCAATATCGAATACTGGTACTGCGACGGCTGCAACAAGTATTACAAGGACGCCAAAGCAACACAGGAAATCACCAAGACTCAAACCGTAACGGCGAAGCTGCCCCCGAAAATCACGGCCGGGGATGGTGCAACGGTCACACAGGGCGAGAAAAAGGAGCTGTCTTTCACTTCTGACGCATCCTTCGCCGATTTCCTTCGTGTAGAGCTTGATGGCACTACGCTGGACGAAAAGAACTATACGAAGAAGGAGGGCAGCACGATAATCACGCTGAACCGTGATTTTGTTGCTACACTTTCCGTGGGTGAGCATACGCTTGCAATCGTTTCTCAAAGCGGTACGGCTACGGCTAAGTTCACCGTCAAGGCAAAGTCGGCTGAAACGGCAACTCCGCAGCCTACTGTGACACCACAGCCTACGGCGCAGCCCCAGCCGACGGTGCAGCCTGTTTCCCCGATTCCGCGCACCGGCGACACCGCCAACCCCGCATTGTGGTTTGCGCTGCTGATTGTCAGCGGCTCTGCACTGGCGGCAATTTTCGTACTGCGCAGGAAAGACAATCGCAAGTAAAAAAACTGGTACCGGCCTATATCAGCGCACGGAAACCATATCCATAGGATTCACACGCACACCATTCTGCATTACCTCAAAATGCAGGTGGTTGCCGGTACTGCCTACATAACCTATAACCTGCCCTGCCGTTACCGCTTCGCCTGCGGTAACGGCAGTTTGCGTCATAAAGAGATCATAACCTCGCACTCTTTCGGCGTCAGCTTGTGCAGATACTTTTTGATTCCTTCCCACATCAGCTTGGACTCGACGCTTTCCTCCATCGGGTTCATCAGGCGTCTATACACTGTGTCTACCTCGTCACGGCATTCCTCAATGGAAATCTCATGCTTTGCCTTAACCATCAGTGCACGAATGTAAGAAGCGCGCCGGGCATACCGCACCTTGGTCATGAACTTTGTAAAGCGCGCAGCCAGTTGCGCGTCCTCACCACTAAACCATAGCTTATTTTTCTTTGCCATCGTAAACCTCCTGAATTTTGGGTTTCATTGAATAGACCTCAAAATTCGGAGGCGCGCGGGTCGGGTAAGAATTACGGCAGCGCATCTTACATTAAGCGAACGCAAAAAAAGGCCCGACAGCCGTTGTGGCTGTCGGACCAAAAACAATCTGTAATTGTCTTTATAACCGATTACTTATTGTTTCTTCTCTTGCAGACAAATACAACTGCAAGTCCGAGCAGGGATGCCACCAGAAGCACGACGTACAGCGTGGGGTTGAAGGTATCGCCCGTTTGCGGCATTGCCGTTATGGTGGACGGCTTTGAAGTGCTTGCCGGAGTGGGAGCCGGAGTGGGAGCCGGAGTGGGAGCAACTTCGTTCTTCTTGGTTTCGCTGTCGTTCGAACTGTTGTTGCTTCCCGGGTTGCTGCCGCTGCTCGGCACGGCGGTGTCCTTATAGGCAATCGCGTAGTCGGAGAAGCGGTCGGTCTTAAAGGTCAGCGTCTTGCTGGCCGCGTCAAACGCGGCATCCAGCACAGTAATCGTGCCTTCATGGTTGCGCACAATGCAGTAGGTGCGGTTGACCGCGCTGTTCGTATTGATGAGCGCGTCCGGCACCGCAACGGAAATCGTCAATGCATCCTTGGTCGTGTGCAGGGCAACATCGTCCTGTTGGATGCCGTTTACCGTCATGTACTTGAGCAGACTGATGTCGAGATACTGCCCGATAGTGTAGTCCTTGGCGGCCTGTGCCATCGCAGTTTTGACTTCATCAGGGTCATTGGCTTCTTTCACGGTCAGCACAATGTTCACGTTTGCGCCGTGGGCGATCTGTGCCAGCTCGTCGGCGGTAATATCGCCGCTGTCCACCAGCATGGAGAGCAATTCAGCTTTGTCGGTCAGCTGAGTGGCGGGCAGTACAGTGCCCTCAAACTTAACATCCACTTTCACCTTGCCGCTGCCGATCGCAATCTCCTCGCCGGGGGCATCCTCAGCCTTGGAGGGAGCAATCACATAGGTCCATGCAATAGAATCGGTATAGTTGCCCTTGGCGGTGATGGTCAGTGTGTATATACCGTGGGCGGTGGCGGTGTTGCCCGTCACAGTGTAGGAGTCAGCGGGGATTTCTTTATCGCCCAGCAGGACTTTCTCCACCGTTTGGGTCTGTTCCGCGCCGTTGGCGGCAAGACCCTTGCCCAGCACAACGGTTGCGCCCTGGATGGACTTCGGCTCGATGGTAAGTGTACCCTCGGCAAGCATGACCTTGTAGTTCGGGTTTGCGCCTGCATCGGCGGTGGCGGTGATGGCATACTGGCCTGCATTTTCGCCCTCGGCGCGTGTCAGCGTGATACCTTTCAGCGTTTCACCCTCCAAAACGCCACTGACTGCGTAAGTCAGGTCGGGGTCTTTTTCCTCGTATACCTTGGACTGGTTGTTCGAGGTGACGGTGGCGGGGCGCTTGGCAACAGTGAATTTGGCGGTAGCGGTGTTGGCATCCAGCTTGTAGTTGGGGTTGGTGATGGTTGCCGTGATGGTGTAAGTACCTGCCTTGGTGGGCGGTGTGGTGCCGGTGTACTCGGTGCCATCGTTGGCTGTGCCGGTGTAGGTTAGCGTGATTTTCGGGGCATCCTCGCCCACAACACCGTTTGCCGTAACGGTGGCAGGGGTAATGGTTTCGCCGTAAGTGCCGCCGTTCGGGGTAATGGTAACGGTGACTTCCTTGGCGGTGATGGTGGCGGTGGTTTCGGCCTGATTTCCGCTTCCAGCCAGCACATAGTTGGCGGCAGAAGCGCCGTCCAGCGTCAAATCGGAAATCTTGACTTTCTGCTTACCGACATCAGCCTTTTCAAACATACCCTTAGCAGTAACGGTCAGCGTGTCATTTTCCAGAATACCGGCAAATTTGGCGTTGCTGAAATTCAGCTTTGCATCGGTCGTACCGTCATAGACTTTGTCGTTTGCCGTAATGCCGGTAACGGTAACAGGCTTCGGGGTAATCACAAAGTCGGCTGTCGTATTTCCGGTCAGCGTGTAATTGCTGTTGGCAATCGAGGCTGTAACCGTGTAGCTGCCGACATTAACGGGAACCGTTGCGGAGCTGTAGTTGTTGCCTGTGTAGGTAAGCGTTACAGGAACGTTTTCCCCGTCCACAGCGCCGGTAAGTTTGGCAGCGGCGGCGACGACACTGCCGTAAGTGCCGCCTTTCGAGGTAATGGTAACGGTGACTTCCCTGGCGGTGATGGTGGCGGTGGTTTCGCTCTGATTTCCGCTTTCAGCCAGCACATAGTTGGCGGCAGAAGCGCCGCCCAGCGTCAAATCGGAAATCGTGACTTTCTGCTTACCGATGTCAGCCTTTTCAAACACACCCTTAGCAGTAACGGTCAGCGTGTCATTTTCCAGAATACCGTCAAGGGTTACCGCGCTGTAATTCAGCACAGCATTGGTATTGCCGTCATAGGCCTTGTCTTTTGCGGTGATACCTGAAACCGTAACCGTCTTGCGGTTGACCGTAACGGTTGCGGTGCCGTTGTTCGTCGTGTATTTTTCGCCGTAGGACGCATCCGGGGTGAATGTCCACGTGGCATTATTGCTGCCCGCATCAGGCTTGACCGTGCCATCCATCCATGTAAACGTACCTTTGACCGCATCACCCGTGTCGGGGTCTTTCATCTTGCCCGTGATGGTGCTCATGCTCAGCTCGTTGCCGTAGGTAATCTCGCTTGCGGTGATTGTGCCGTCCGGCATGGGTTTGATTTGGTTCACCGCGCTGACCTTGACAGTCAGATTGATGTCCTGATAGTTAGAGGTGGTGACTGGAATCGTGACCGTGCCGATTTCTCCTGTCAGGCTGCCGGTCTGCTTCATGCGCAGCAATAACCGGAGAGTATTTAGGTTTTCAGGATCGGCGGCCAATTCACTTTGGGCTATATACCCTTCAGACAAGTTGATCGTAGGCGTCTTTCTGTATTCTACTGTACCATAGGATTTGCCTTCATCCAAGGGAGGCAGCGACGGCAGATCGACAAAATAGACTTTTTGCACACCATTGTAGATGGTCAGCTCAACGGGCTGCACTGTGGGGGCAGCAGCCTTGGCAATGGTGCCGTTGTCAGTTTTGAAATTTTCATCGTTCAGCAGATAGTTTTTTGCTGTAGCTGTTTGGTTCAGTTTCACCTTGCCGGTAACGGGCTTGAAACACCCCACCTTGGCATCTTCAAAAGCAGCCGTGACGCTGTAATCCGCTGCGGTGAGGGTGTCCTTGCCTTTCAGCCCGTTAAAGGTCGGCGTCACCGTTGCGTTGGGGGTTCCGTCATACTCCTTTGTGACGCTCTGAACGCTGACGGTCAATTCCGCAGGGATGATTTTCCACTCTGCTGTGGCAGTTCCGGTGTAGTTGCCGGTACCTTCGATCATCAGGGTGATGCTGTTATTGGCATTGGTGGCCTTGTCACCGCTTACAATACGGTAGTTGATGGTATCAGACCAGCCATTCAGCGTCACGCCGGTGATCTTCGGCGATTGCTCCGCCGCGTTGTACTTGAATTCGCGTTTTTCCAGCGTGATGGTTGCACCCTTGATGGACTTGGGGGCAACGTGGACTTTCACGGGGTCGGTTACGGCTGCGTAAATGCCGCCGTAGGATTCGTCCGGGGTGAATATCCAAGAGATCTTGTAATCGCCGGTTTGCTTGGGTTTATCGTCTGGATACGGCCACGCAAAGGTGCCCTTGACCTCTATTCCTGTGTCGGGGTCTTTCATCTTGCCCGAAATTTTGCTCTTGCTCAGTGTATCGCCGTAGGTAATCGGCGTTGCGGTGATTTCGCCGTCCGGCGTGGGCTCGATCTTGTTCGCCGCGTTGACATTGACGGTCAGGGTGATGTCCTCATAGTTTGTGCTCTTGATTACCACGGTCACTGTACCCACAGGACCAGTGGTTCCCACGTCATTTTTCTGAATGGGCAGGGTCAGCTCGCCGTTTTCCACCTTCGCGCCGCTGGTGTAGTAGCCGTCATTGAGTTTGATCTTGCCCAGCTCATAGGTGGGTGCACCGTACTCTTTGGGCGTTTCCAGCGTGGGCAGGGTGGGGAGAGTCACAGTGTAGGTCTTTTCGTGGCCGTTTACAATGGCGAGCGTAGTTTCCTTGGTGAAGTCAGGCGCAGCGGCCTTGGTGATGTTGCCAGTGGTCATGAATCTGCTCTGTTGCAGGGCGTAATTCTTCGCTGCCTGCCCCATCAGGGTCACTGTGGCAGTGATGTTCTTGCCGTTGCCCACACTGGCATCGTCAAAGCTGGCGGTCACGTTGTAGTCTGTGCCTCGGTTCAATGTTACGCCGTCGAAGGTCACACTGGTAATGTCCGCGTTTGTCGTGCCATCATAGACTCTGTCGTTTGCCGTAATGCCGGTAACGGTAACAGCCTTCGGGGTAATCACAAAGTCGGCTGTCGTATTTCCGGTCAGCGTGTAATTGCTGTTGGCAATCGAGGCTGTAACTGTGTAGCTGCCTGCATTAACGGGAACGGCTGTGTCATTGTATCCGTTGCCGGTGTAGGTAAGCGTTACAGGAACGTTTTCCCCGTCCACAGCGCCGGAAAGTTCGGCAGCGGCAGCGACGACACCGCCGTAAGTGCCGCCGTTCGGGGTAATGGTAACGGTGACTTCCTTGGCGGTGATGGTGGCAGTGGTTTCGGTCTGATTTCCGCTTCCAGCCAGCTCATAGTTGGCGGCAGAAGCGCCGCCCAGCGTCAAACCGGAAATCGTGACTTTCTGCTCACCGACACCAGCGCTTTCCATTGTACCTGTGGCAGTAACGGTTAAGGTATCATTTTCCAGAATACCGTTAAGAACTACCTTGCTGTAATCCAGCACAGCTTTGGTATTGCCGTCATAGACTTTGTCTTTTGCCGTAATGCCGGTAACGGTGAGGGGGCGTTTGGTAATATTTACCCAGGCGGAGCCGGAAGCATCCGCATAGCCGGACTGGGAAACCTTATAAAATACGATCTGTGCACCATTCGTGAAGTCGGTGTAGGTCAGGCTGTCCTTTGTGCAGCTATTTGCGCTTGTGCCGTATTTTACGGTTGCGCCACTGGGCACGCCGGTGAGGGTGATTCCGTGCGCATTACCGTCATACTCACCCTCATAAGGCACAGGCGAAATGCCGCTGAAGTGCTTCTGCGTGAGTTTGACCTTGATCTGCGCCGTCACAGGCGTGCTGGGCTGCTCCACCTCGCCAGCAATCGAAGTAAGATCCAATGGTCCGGTGAGCGTCTGTTCCTTCAGCGTATTCGGATCATAACCGCTCCATGTGACGGGGATATCATTAAATGTCTTGCCATCCACCGTGGTGATCGTCACAGTTCCGGGCAGTCCCAGCTCATCCTGCGCCGTTCCGCAGGGCTTATCCGTAATGCCAACCAGCGTATTGCAGTTCTTTACCGTACGCTTGACAACCGTTACGGGGCAGTCCTGAGTCAGCTCATTGTAGTTATTGGTATCTGTGGGAGTAAACACAATCGTGGTGGTCTTGCTGCCTGCGCTGTCCCAAGATTTAGCAGCACCTGCCTTGAAATCGAAGGTGCCTTCGCCGCTGCCGCCGGTGAGGGCTGCTTCACTGTTGACATAAACCGGCGCAGAAAGCGTCGGCCATTTGGTCACCACCGGATTGGCCTTCTGAATGGTATACTTCACGCTGGCGGTGGCAGCATTATTGCCCTCGCCCACCGTGATGCTGGCGGTGTACTCGCCCGCTTTGGTGGGGAGTGCGCCGTTTTCCAATGCCTCTGGACCATACATGCCCGACTTTATGTAGCTGATGGTGATCCCACTCGCCGCCGGACCCTGCCAATCGCTGCTTGCAGTCACCGTGGCGGGTTTGCCTTCCCCGCTGTAGGTCAGCTCGGCGGGGGCCGCAATGGTCACGCTGCCGCCGTTTCCGTCGGTCAGATAGCAGCCCTCTGCCGTACACTTCGCGGTGATGGTCGCACCGCTGGCGCTGTACGTCCAGCTATGCTGATGCTGGGTCACGGTGAACGGCTCGCTGTAGCAATTGTAGCCGTTGCTGCACTGGACGAAAATGTGGTACTGATAGCTCTTGTCTACGGGCAGCCCGGAGATCGTGAGCGTCTTGCTCTGCCCGCCGGTATGCGTCGCAGTATTAACATTTCTGAATATCGTGGTCCAGTCGTTTTCTGATTCTTTAAACACCTCCCACCAGTAGTAGTAGGTGACGTCCTCCGTTTCGGGCTCGGACGCGATTACCGCAGTCAGCGTGATATTGCCGTCCGTCGCAAACGCCGAGCTTCCGGTGTAGTCCTTATTGTTATTCGGATAGATTTTTTCGACCGCGAAGGGGGCTTTTTCAACGGTGACTTTTGACGGGATTGAATTGGCGTTGGGGAGCCATTGGTTATCCTTTGTTTTTTTGTAAGCGTACCCCTTCGCCAGCAGCGCGTAGGGCTTGACATAGCCGGCATCGCTCGTGATCTCGCCGTAGCTGCCGCCGCTGAGGCTGGCGCTGCTGCCGTCGTCCTTTACAGCCACACGGCTGAAGGTGCCGTTGCTCAGCGAAAGCTTTCCGCCGTTCTGCGCCGTGACAATGGCAAGCTTCGTATTCCCGTCGTTGACGGTCAATTCCGCGTCTTTGCCGTCCACCGTCACATTGAAGTCTCCGTTGCTGCCCGTGACCGTCAGAGAAATGCCCTTGGCGGTGAGGTTTGCTCTTGTGACCGTTTTCCCGCCGGTCTCCAGCGTCACCGGCCCGTTGGTCAGCTCATAGGTGGTCGAATGCCCGTCGACATAGCCATTCACATCCTGATACAGCGTGATGGTCTTTGCACCGTCCGCCGCGTTCGCCGCCTCGATGGCAGTGGCAAAGGCCGTGTACCAGCTCGTCTTGCCGCCGACGGTCAGCGATGCCGCCATCTTCTTGCCGCAGATGCTGCAAGTGCCGTTGCCGTCCGTGCCGCCGTTGTGCTCGTGTGACTTGACAGTTACATTGGTCAGACTTGCGACGTTGTCATTACTCACGGCGCTGTCGCCGTTGTAATACGCCGCGCCCTCCGCCAGCAGGTCGGCGAGTTTGCGGTCGCCGTTGGTTTTGATCATCGTAAATGTGCCGCCGGAAAGCTTGACTTTGGTGGTGTAAAAATCCGCGAAGACAAACGTGCCGCCGGAGATCGTCCCCGTGACATTGTAGTCAAACTCAACGCCGCCATATTTCTTTTCATTATTAAAGCTGCCGCCGCTGATGTTCGCGATGCTGCTGCCGTTGAATTTGACATTACCAGTGAAGGTACCGCCCTTGGCGTTCAGCGTGCCGTTCACCGTGACGGAGGCGTCGGTGAATGTGACGCCCGCCTCCACCGTCGCCGTGCCGTTGATGGTCGCACCTTTATAGCTGCCGTTGGCAAAGGTCACATTCGCGTTTTCAGCGACCGTCACATTCTTGGCGGTGTGCGTTCCGCTCTCCAGCGTCAGCGTGCCGGTCAGCGTTATGGAGGTGCCGTAAGGCATATCCCGCAGCAGGGTCAGCGTCGGCTCGGTGCAGCCCTCATTGCTCCAGCCGTTCAAGGTCTGGATGGCCTCTACATAGCCGTTTTCCAGCGCACTGTCTTCCGTGAAGTAGGCAGTCTTGGTCGTGCCGTCAGCGGCCTTGGCGGTGATCTTCGTATACAGCTCCTTGTGGCACACAGCGCACACAGGGTTGCTGTCATCGGCGCACTGATGGACGCACTCCGTGAACTGCACCTTGTACGCTGTATAGCCGGTCAGTTCGGAGATTTTCTCCGTCTTGGGAACGATGCTCCATACACTGTCCTTTTCGCCGTACAGCTCGCACTTCGCATAGTCGGTTCCCAGCAGGTCGTTAACGGTGAGGCTCTTGCTCTTCGTGTTGTCCGTGATCTTGCCGATGGTGCAGGCGTTTGGATTGCCCTTCCACAGCTTCAGGCCGTAGCCCGTACTTGTGGAGCCATACGCAGCATTGCTTAAAACCAACTCGCCGATTTTGCCGCCAAAGCGCTCCAATGCGCCGCCGGCCTGCAGCTCCACGCGCGAAATCTCGCCGGTGTAGGAGTCGTCAACCGCCAGCGTTCCGTTGGACCCAACCGAAAACTTGACATTGAGCGCCTGCGTCCCGCCGCCCTTGCTAGAATCCTTGACCGTCAGAGTATTGGACTTGTTCCCGCCTCCGACATGAATGTAATAACGCCCGCTGCTGACAGTTTTGCCATTCAGATCCAGCGTCGCTGGGTAGGTATCAGAAGAGCAATTTCCTGTGAGCGTCACATTCCGCAGCAGCGTCACGGTGCTGCCTCTGGCTGCATTAAACGCATCCGTCAGCGTCTTATAATAGGCGCTATCGCCCACGCGCGCGTCGAATTGCGTTTTGCACTTCTTGCAGGTGTAGCCGGTATCGTCCATCTCGTGCGTGCAGGGCACAAGATAGACCTTGCCGTCATTGCCCAGGCTGGTCACGCTGTCGGCGGCGTCCGCCTTGAAGTTCTCAGCGCTGAGCGTCACGCCGCTTGCCGGTTCGGCGATGGCCCCAGGATTTATGCCTTCACGCACGCCCACACGGATGACCGAATCCTCACTCAATTCGCCTGATACAAGAATGGGCAGCTTCCAATCATAATTGGCGTAATAGCCGGCCTTCACCGAGCCGGAAACGGTAAGTTTAGGGTTTGTGCTTTCTGTTCCGTCGTAGTAAACGTCATATTGATTGTTGTCGGTAACGGTAGCATCGGTGAGGGTAATAGCGCCCTTTCCATAGATGCCGCCGCCCTCATAGGTGCTGTTGTTTCCGGTGATCGTCACATTCTTGACGGTTACCCCTCTCTCCGAATAAATGCCACCCCCGTGGCCATAACTTGTATTCCCCGTGGCGGACGCCTTGTTGCCGGTGATCGTGGCGTTGGAGATCGAAACATTGCCGGCGTTAAAGTGGATATAGATGCCGCCGCCGTTGCCGGCGGTTGCTGTGTTGCCGGTGATGGTGCCGCCGTCCATGGTGAAGCTGCACTTCTCACCCACATATACGCCGCCGCCACCGCCGTCGGATGCGCCTGCGGTGTTGTTGGAAATTGTGCCGCCGTGCATGGTGAAGCTCGGCGGGTTGATATGATTCGTCGTGCCGACAAGGAACACACCGCCGTAGTCTTCATTACCGGTAATCGCTCCACCATACATGGTAAAGGACGAGCCGGTCTGATAGTCGGCGCCCTTTTTACCGACCTGCACGCCGCCGGTGATCGTGCCGCTGTACAGTTCCAATTTGCCGCCATTGACGAGCACTTCGCCTTGAACCCTGCCGCTGTCGGAGCAGTCAGTCAGCGTCAGCGTCGCGCCTCTGCCGACCGTGATACTGCCGGAAATCGTCTGCCCGTTCAGGCAGAGGGTGACCTCGCCCATTGGCACAGTCCAGCTCCCCGACACGGACTGCGTCAGATAATAGCTGCCCGCAGTACTGGGCAGGGCATCGGTTGCCGTCCATGTTGTTGTGCCGGTGTTATGGGTATGACCGTTGACCGTTGTACTGCTGTCCTTGCCGCAGACGCAGTGGGTATGAACACCGGACTGTGCGTCTGTCAGCGGCGCGGTCTGGCTGTTGAACCTGCCAAGCAGCGCCTCGAAGTCTGCGCCGGTGATCTGCGCCTGCTGCTCTGCGTTCAGCGCTTCATAAGCATCATACGCCGCCTGAATGTCGTCATAAGCTGCGTCCAGCTCGTCGGCGGTCATGCCGTCCAACTCACTCACGATGGGCAGCGCATCGATCATCGTCTGCACAGCGGATACCGCCGCGTCCGCATTGTTCCCGGCGTTTTCATCCTCGCCGTTCTCGGGCGCATCTGCTTTGCTGTCCTCAGCGCCACCGGCGTCAGGGGTACCGGTATTCTGCGGGTCACCCTCTGAACCGTTCTCTTCCTCATTCGTTCCAGCCTGTTCGGATACAGCGGGCGAAATTTCCTCCTGCTGCTCCTGCTGCACGATGGCGCCGCCCTCCAGCGCGTCCTCCGCCGCCCACGCGGGCGCGGGGAATAGCGTCAGGCACAGCGCCAGCGTCATGAGCATACTCAATACTCGTTTTTTCATGTACTTCCTCCTTGAGAAATACTCCTGCTTTTATGTGAAAATCCGGCTTCTGCCGGATGCTGTTTTTACAGGTCCTCGGGGACTAAATGCAGCTTCTTCGCGGCGGTCTTGGCCTCCGCCCGGCGCTTCACGCCCAGCTTGTCGAGGATGTGGCTGACGTGGGTTTTCACCGTGGGCAGCTTCACGTCCATGATCTGCGCGATCTCGGCATTGGACTTGTCCGCGCAGAGAAGATGCAGAATTTGCAGCTCCGTTGGCGTCAGCTCCTCGCCGGGGGCAAGGCGCGGCGCGAGGAAATGCGGGTAGAACGCCGCTTGCATCCGCACCGCCGCCATTAACTGCTTATACCACTTTTTGTCGCCATCCCAGTCCAGTGCCCCCAGCAGCGGCAACACTGCCGTGCCGTATACGCTGACGGTGCGGATAAAGCTGTATTCCGCCGCCGCGTCCAGCGCCGCCGTCAATCGCTCGCGCCACCGTTCGTCGCGCTTGCGGTGCAGGGTGATGGCCGTCAGGACATTCAGGTGAATGCCGTCGATGATGCGGGCGCAGTTTTGAATGTACGGCTCCATGGGTGAAAGCGTCAGCAAAGCGGCGTCCGGGCGGTTCTGCATAATTTCCACCATTGCCTGCGTCAGATACCGGTAGCGCCGCATGACGTTCAGGTGCGTGGGTTCGCGAGGGGCTTTTTCCCGATACCACGCGTCCGCCGCGTCAAGGTTGCCGGTGTGCATATCAATACGGCAGAGCATGGCGTCCATATTGGGCAGAAAGCGTGTTAAACCGCGCTCGGCAAAGCATTCCCGAAGTACCTCGATGGTGCGCCGCGCGTCCATCGCCTGCCCGTTTGCCAGCTGGCTGCGGGCGAGCAACCCGCTGACGGCGAACTCCATGTCCGGCGTACCCCGGTTGCGGACCTCGTTCAGCTGCGGGAGAAGGGACAGCATCCGCCCGGTGACGTCCTCGCCCTTTTCAAATTTGCTCTCGGCAATGGCGCAGTCGGCAAGACCCACGCCGTCCCGCCCCAGTACCGCCTCCACGGGGAGACGGAGGGTTTTGTAGAGCAGGTCATCCTTTTTGCTCCATTCGGAAAAGTCCTTGCCGCCGTTCATGATGCTCGGCAGCGCGCTCGTGACGGAAAAGGACGGCAGCGCCACCTCTTTGTTCGTCAGCAGCCGGAACACGGCGGGGATGGTTTCCGTCAGACCGTTTACGCCCCGCTGGGGCAGGGAGATGTCCAGCCATGCAAGGCGACCGCGCGCCTGCTTTCCGGCAGCGTCCTGCCTGCTGCAGTGTTCGGCAAACTTTTTCAGTTCGCCATACCAGCGCTCCGAGCCTTCGTAATCCATGGCCAACGCACAGAGCATACTTATGCCCTGCATGAGAGAGGGTGAGGCGAGAATTTCCGTCTCCGGCAGTCCGCGGTAGTATTTTTCCATCTCGGCATAGTGACCCATACCGGGGTGCAGATCGGCGTTGCGCACCAGCAGTTCGGCCACCCTGGTGTGGTCGCCGCCCTGCGTGTAGCATTCCAGCGCGCGGGCATAGTCCTCTTTCAGCTCGTAGTAAAGCCCGCCCCGGCTGAACAGCGCTTTACGCTTTTCCTCCGTGTATTCCCGATCCATCTCCCAAAGGAGAAAGGCGCGGAAACCGGCCCAGAAGTGGAATCGCTCCCGGCTGTCGTAACGCAGCATGGTGGTGTGCCGCAGGAGCCAGTCCATCCGTTCGCCGGCACGGGGGTCGCCGCTGACCATCCGCACCATTTCCATGTCAAAGTCCTCAAACAGCGAAAGCTCCAACAAAAGCCGCCGCACAGGAAGGTCAAAGCGGTTGTACACAGCTGCCTCAAAGTAGGCGAACACTTCCCGGTAGGCGCGTGCCGTCAACTCCGGGCTAAAAGGCTTGCCGTCGGACATCTGCCGCGCCGTAATTGCCACACCCAGCGGATAGCCGATGGATTCTTTCAGGATGCCGTTGATTTCGCTTTCCGTCACGGCTACTTTACAGGAGGCAAAAAAGTTGCGTATGTCCTCATGGTCAAAAAGCAGGTCATCCGGCTCCAAGATGGTCATCAGACCCGTGTACTGGAATGCCGTCAGGTACGCCGGCGGCACCCCGCGGGAGAGGAACACAAACCGACGTGCCGGATTGGCACGAATCAGCTCACAGAGTATCTGCGAGGTTTCCTGCTCCTGCAAAAGCTGAAATTCGTCAATCAGCAAAATATCCCATTCGTCCGGCAGCGCCTGCAGCGAAAAATCCGGTGCATCGGCACGCAGGCAAAGTGTGCGCCATTTGCGCAGCAAGGCGTTTGCCACAACCGTTTTGCCAAAGCCGCAGGGCGCGCTGAAAAAAAGGATGCGCCCGCTTTGCATAACATGGTCAAATTTTTGCTGCACAGATGGCTTTATGAGAATATTTCCGTTCAATTTTATCTCCTTTTCGGTGGAGGATGAGGGAAATGCTATACGATAACAGTTAAATTATACCACCCGAAGGAGAAAAGTAAATCGTCCCAAAGTATGAGATTCCGCCGTTTTGAAGAACTCCAAACGGCACCTTTCTTTTCGGTTCTTCGATATATTCTTTCAAAAAGCACTCGACAATTCAAACGGTTCACTTCATTATTTATATAATCATTGTGGTGCTGTCAGCGGACAGCAAAGAGCAAAGGAGACAAGATGAAAAAGCAAATCGTAAGCACCCTTATGATGGCTGTTTTCGCGCTTGTGTTTCTACTGTCTGCGGGAATGTTGCTGGCATATTATGGGGAAGGTGCGCGGCAGCAGCAGGCATTTCGTGCGCTTGAAAGGATAACAGAGCAGGCAAATAACCATGGCGGAGAAAACTCCAAGACCGCAGCCGTACAAACCGAGCAGTCCGCAAAGGAAAAAGCGGCGCAGGAATATAACGCCCTGAAGGAAAAGAACCCGGACTTTTGGGGATGGATAAAAATTGACGACACGGCGTTGAGCTATCCTGTCATGCACACGCCTGAGGAACCGGAGTATTATCTTCGCAGAGATTTTGAGGGGGCTTATTCACTGCGTGGCGTACCGTTTTTGGACGCCAGATGTTACGACGGCTGCGGCAACTACATCATCTATGGCCATTATATGAAGGATGGAACCATGTTCGGCTCGCTGCAAGCCTATGCAAAGCCTGCCTACTGCGAGGCACACCCCACCATCACGCTGAATACCGCAACCGGATGTGCGGATTACACGGTAATGGCGGCATTTTATTCACAGGTTTACAGCCAAGAGGATAGCAAGGTGTTTCGGTATTACCAGTACGCCGACCTGTCGAACGAGGCGGACTTTGCCGCCTATGTGAAGCAGGTGCAAAAAGCGGCGCTGTATGACACCGGCGTAAATGCGCAGTATGGGGAACAGCTGCTTACACTTTCCACCTGCAGTTACCACACGGACGAGGGAAGATTTGTCGTTGTGGCAAAGAAACAGGAATGATTTTGTGCAATGGTGGCTTTCTACTTGCCTTGGCGCTTTATGCTCAAGGCTTTTGGGGCGAAAACATTTAACACACCAAACTCAGCGGATCAACCCGAACCCCGCCCTGCATTACCTCAAAATGCAGGTGGTTTCCCGTGGAATCCCCCGTGCTGCCTACATAACCTATAACCTGCCCTGCCGTTACCGCTTCCCCTGCGGTAACGGCAGTTTGCGTCATGTGGGCGTACCGCGTGGACAAGCCCGCGCCGTTATCCAGCAGCACCTGATTGCCGTAGCTGTCGTTCCAGCCGCTGACCAGCACCGTGCCGCTGTGGGCAGCGAGGATGGGTGTGCCCTCCGGCGCGGGAATATCTGTGCCGCGATGCCCGGCATTGCCGAAAGCGTCCACTTCCCCGAAGTGGCAGGATATATAAGTGTGTCCCGGCAGCGGCCAGCACAGCGCGCCGTCGGCAACGGCAATCCCACCGCACAGGGCAAGCAGGCTGGGGCGCATTTTCTCGGATAACAGCTGGTGCAAAATGTCCCGCTGGTCTTGCGTAAAGTGGTACAAATCTGCCAGCGCGTCCACTGATTTACTGCTGACCGTGATGTGCAGAATGTACTCCGTGACCGGCTCCGGGTCGGGTTCGTCCTCGGTCGGTTCCGGTGTGGCGGTCACCTCCTCCACCTCTGCGCGGATTTCGTGCATCGCCCAAAAGGTGTCCTGAATCAGCCGTTTCTTGCCCTCGTCTATGACGACTACATCGCCGTCGTTGTTTAGGTTGTTCTGCACGGCAAAGACGGCCAGCACTTCGGGCCAGTAGCTCGCCCAAGTGTGACCGTCCTCGTAGTCGTATTCAAACGTAGTTTCGCTGCACTCCGGATGCGCCGCCACAATGTCGTTGATGGCTGCGCCGAAGTCGGCATTGGTTTCGGCAACGATTTCGGCAATGCGGATGCTGTTCTGGTCGCCGGATTCATCGGCAAACAAGATGCCCATCGGGGAGCCGATCACCGCCGCGGCCGCGCCTATGACCATCGCCAGCAACAGCACCACGCCGCCCGCGCCAAGCTGCGCCAGCAGCGAACCGGCTACGCGCCGTATCGTGCGCGCCAGTATCACTTTCAGCCGCAGCCACGCAGCTTGCAGCACCGTGCGAATCCTGCCCAGCGCGGCTTGCCTGATGCCACCGGAAAAGACAGGGACAGTATCGGGCAGTCTGACGCCGCTGCCAAGCACCGTGCCGCCCGCCTGCTTTTGCAGATGGCGGCGCACCGTTTCGCGCGTGAGGTGTTGGCGTTTCAGCGCCTGCATTTTGTCACGATAGGAATCGGGAGTTCTGACTTCTCGCTGATCCAGCGCCTTTTGCCGAAAGCGCTGACGCTTGCTGATTTCTCGCCGGTCGGCACTCTGCGCCGAAGGAGCATTTTCCGTTTCAGCGGGCTGGGCGGCGTGCGTGGTTGGCACACGCTGGCGCTTTTCCTGTAAAATCCGAAATTGACGGTAGCTGATTCGTCCTGTGTCCAGCGCCTTGCTTTGCAGGTTCTCTGCCGCCTGTGCGGCTTTTTCGGAAACAACCGTCTGGGCGTATTCTTCCGGCGTCTGCTGCTCGGTATCTGCTGCCGATTCCGACTGCCGCACTGTCTGCTTTCGCTTGGCTTCAGCTTTTTGCCATGCCGCGCGTATCAGCCGCTTGCGCTTATACTCCATAGTCAGCGCTCCTCACGGTTGGCGGCGTTGCGCTCCTGCATCAGGCGTTTATACTGGTCAGGGGTGGCTTTCATCGGCATAATGCCAATGCGGGTCTGCAAGAACAGCTCTGGGTCACGAAACAGCTTCTCATAGCGCCGGAACTGCTCGTCGGTCAGGCTGGTAGAATCATCTTTCCCAAGACCGCAGACAAAGAAACTTCCAGAAAGAACGTCATAATCTTCCAACAGGCGATTTAAGGGCTTTTGTTTCAGCTTTCCCTCGCCATCACAAACAAACACCGGTGTTATCCTCCCAAGGGTACACGGCTTCAACGTCGCCGCCGACAAGGGTCTGCATAGCCGCGAGGGTGTGCTCGATGACCCGTTCCTCCGGATACTTTCCCGGCTGAACATATAAAACGCGGATTTGGGCTTCTTGGGGCATAGTAAAACTCCTTTGTAAATAAAAATCCCGCCAGCCTTGGCTTAACAGTAATAAGGAAGTAATTCAACTTTCTACTGTTGGCTGACAGATTCGGGTGTGCAGGGCAACCGTAAGGCTGCAAAAGCTGTCTGTTTCCAACAGAAACAGACAGCTTTTGATTTGCGTTGAAAGCATCTTGCTGTTTTCTCTCGAGCAGGGCGGTCTTCCCACGGACCGCCCCGCGAAGCCGTTACGGCTCGATGATGTTGAAGGGGTTGGCTCCGGTGATCGGGAACTGGTTCATATTCTCCATCATCAGCGTCAGCAGCTCTGCGCTGCCCTCGACCTTGACGGCCTTTGCAACCGTTTCCTGATTGTTGGTCAGGATCGCAAAGAGCGCGTTTTTCGGGCAGGTGATGGACACGTCCGCATCATCAGACAGGGTATCTGCATAGACCAGCAGCACACCGTTCTTCACGCGGAGCATGTGCTGTTCGCCCACGTCAGGCAGGATCACGTTCATGGTGAAGTCGCGGTCAGCCAGCGCCTGCTTGTCCATGACAATGGCCATGTAGTCAAACAGCATGGGCGCGGAGAGGGCCTTGACCATGTCGCCGGTAGATTTGGTGGAGGCGGTGAAATTGGCGTTTCCATGGCGCAGCTCCTGCGCGGCGGTCAGATATTCGTTGCGCCACGGGCCGGACTCCGCCTGATACCCCAGCTGCTCCAGTGCATCGGCGCACAGAAGCCGCGCATCGGTGTTCGTCGGGTCGGCAAAGACGATGGTGTTTGTGACCTCGGCGACCCACTGATATTCACCCTTGTCAAAATCCGCCTTTGCCATTTGCAGGACCTTGTCAACATCCCCCAGGTACTCCACCCATTTTTTTGCGCTGTCGCTTGGCATGAGGGGGTTCAGGTTGACAGGGTTGCTGTCATACCAGCCCATGAACTTCTGGTAGACCGCCTTGGCGTTGTGGGCGACGGTCCCGTAGTACTGGCGGGTGTACCAGATCTTGTTGAGTGCTTCCGGCAACTCGATCATGTTGGAGATCTCGTCGCTGGTGTAGCCCTGATTGATATAGGTCAGGGTCTGGTCGTTGATGTACTTATACACGGCAGCTGTGTTGACCATGTAGTCGTTCACCACGTCATTGCCCCAGTGCGGCCAGTTGTGGGACTGGAAGGTGACCTCCGCCTCCTTGCCGTAAAGGGAGATGGCCTCGGTGATATAGCTTGCCCATGCCGCGCCGTCGCGCACCTCCGCGCCGC